>Ga0265316_10004956_pt1 | contig 13087 bp, 7 predicted proteins | sample 4522metaG_FD_202092 | JGI IMG/M metagenome (GOLD analysis project Ga0265316, IMG submission 202092) | Rhizosphere microbial communities from Carex aquatilis grown in University of Washington, Seatle, WA, United States - 4-5-22 metaG | ecosystem: Host-associated > Plants > Roots > Rhizosphere >... | reverse complement strand
TCGTGTTGATTTCGTTCAGGAAGGTCTCCCCTGTGCCGCGCTCCAGGAAAAAATCCACGCGTGCCATGCCTTCGCATCGCACCGCAGCGTAGGCCGACTCCGCTGCGCGCATGATGTGCGTCCGCGTCTGCTCGTCTATCCGCGCCGCCGTCTCGAGACGCGCGCCTTCCTTGTCGGTGTATTTCGCTTCATAATCGTAGAAACCGTGCGCGGAGGACGGAACGATTTCCCCGGGTGGAAACGCCCGGGGACTGGAATTGCCGATCACGGCGCACTCGATCTCCCGGGCATCGACATGACGCTCCAGGAGGGCCCGCGTGTCATAGCGCAGCGCCTGCGCAACTGCCGCGTCGAGCCCGCCCTCGTCATCCACGCGTGAAGCGCCGAGGGAAGAGCCTGCTGCGCAGGGCTTTACGAAAACCGGCCAGCCGATGCGAGCCGCGGCCTGGTGCACGGACCGCGCGGAGCTCGAACGGTCCACGGCCTGGAAGCTCACGATCGGCAGGCCCGAGTCCCGCCAGAGGCGCTTTGCGGTTTCCTTGTCCATGGAGATTGCGCTTCCCGCCACACCGGCCCCCACGTAGGGGAGGCCCGCGATCTCCAGGAGCCCCTGCACTGTGCCGTCCTCGCCGAAAGAGCCGTGAAGAACGGGGAAGACGCAGTCGATGGCCAGCCTGCCGGAGAGCGTGTGGATCCCGTCCGACGGCCTGATGGAAACAGGTGTTGATGAGGGAACGATCGACAGGAAGGCGCCCTGTCCCTGCACTTCCAGAAAGTTGATCCTCTCCTGCAGGTGCCAGTGACCGGCCTTGTCAATGCCGATAGCCACAACAGTGTATCGGGAAGGGTCGAGGTTGCTGACCACTGACGCGGCGGACCTGAGTGAAACCTCGTGCTCGCCGGACCTGCCGCCATACAGAATGCAGATGTTCATTTCATTTGCTCCAGGGCCCTGGTTATTTCGTCGCGCAAAGCCTCGCCGGATGGCCGTACCGGCAGGCAGGGAGGAACGAAAGGAAAGACAATCGGCACGGGAGAGCCGGCGCCGGCAGCGGTCACGCCCGGATCCAGCCAGAAGATCGTTGCGGTCCCGGGGGGCTTGCTCCTGCAGGTCTCCAACGCCTCCACGAGTGACCACGCGGCGGCGGACGATGCGTTGGGGGAAAGCCTGCTGCTGAGCGGGAGGCAGAGCCGCCCGTCACGCGAAAGCGCGCTCAGAACAGCAGAGTAACGAGCCAGGCCGGGAATGGACGAAACTGCGCCGGCCAGCGGGATGCCTGTATCCACCAGGGCGAACACGCGATCCGTCCATGACATGAGCCCCGCAGGCCGTCCGAACCCGGCAATGATCGACAAGGTCAGCAGGGTCCAGTCGTTCTCATCAGGTGACAACGACCGCAGGGCAGGACGAACGCCGGCGCCTGTACCATGCTCCGCATCCGCGCTGTCCGGGCGCGCGCCCTGATCCGCGGCTGGTTGTCCCGGAGCGGATATGCGCCGCAGTCCGCCAAGGGAATCGAGTATGCCGGCCAATGAAGCGAGTGGCGCCAGCGGGCCAGGTGCGCCGCCTGCATCCAGGAGGTCATCAGCGAGTCCGGCCACCAGCCGATCACCGGGCTCAGCACGGCAGGCAAGGGAATTGGCCAGGGGTTGTGCGGCTGCGACATCCATCACGGTAACCGTGAGCGAATCAGGCACCGAAAACCCTTCTCCACCTTTCTCATAGGTCACAAGCAAAACAGCAGGAACGCCGCGAGGCAGGAGAGCGGACGGCGGCGGGGGAGCGTCCAGCCGGAGCTGGAACTCCAGGTCACGTTCGTCTCCCGGGAAAAGGGTATCCACGGCCGCAAGCGCCTGTGTCGGTGTGATTGACGGGAGCCCGACGTGTACGCGGAGCCTGGCCAGGCTCGAAGGGGTGTTGTTCCGCACGCGAAGCATCACGGTGAGGGAAAGCGCGCATCCGTCTTCATGCGCCACGCCCGCTGCGGCGGAAATGATGCCCACATCAGAGACCCGGGAAAGGCTGGCGCGCGCGTCCTGTCTTTTGAAGCTGACATCCTCCCGCAGCTGCGCGGCCGCGTCGTCTTCCGGCGCCGCGGCTGCCAGTGCCCTGGCCGCTTCCGCAGCCCGAAGATATGCGCCGTCCGCCCGCTGGATGAGCTGAGCGCGCACCATCGAATCAGCGAGCTCCGCATACAGGCGGGACGTGTCCCGGAGGATATCGATTCTCGCAGACTCCCTGTCGTTCCCTGGTCCGCCTCTGCGCGCCAGCAGATCACCGAATTGCCACGCCATGAGGGAAAGGCCCTCGCGTCGTGCCTGGCTTCCCGTTTCCTGGAGGTCCGCCGGCTTCCGGCTGTCCAGCCGCGCCAGCAGCGGGGCAAGAGTGTCTTCCGAACCGTCGGCGGATCCGAATGTCATCAGCCTGCGCGACGGCGCGTCCAGGATTGTGAAAGACCCGTCCGTGTTGTGCGCGGCAAGGGCGAACGAGGAGGGAAGCTGCTCCCCGGGCCGGTTGGGGACGTGGGAGAGCCGCCAGATCGGAATCCCTGCGTTGTCGAACTTCCACAGCTCTGCCGAGCCGCCCAGGAGGAAGCTGCCGTCCGCAAAAACTTCCAGCTGCTGGGGGAGCTGCATGGTTGACGCCCCGATCAGGGGCCTGATCGTAAAGACTTCCCGCCCGGCAGCGGTCAGTATGCGGATTCGCCGCTCTCCCGCATCCCACACCCAGAGATTGCCTTCCGGATCAAGGGCAAGGGCCGAGGCGTAGGAAGCGAGCACAGGCAGCGTTCGCCGGTCGGAAGGCAAAGCGCCATAGAGCTCGACATGCGCCGAGCCTCCGGCATTGGAGAGGATAGCGAGGGTGTCCGAATCCAGCCTTCGGCCGCCGACTACGGGGAGCCCCGGCGCGGTCAGCTCCTGCCGGGTTCCCAGCATCGGGTTGACGCGCACGATCCTGCCTTCCCGCTCAGAGAGAAGGAGAAAGTCGCCGAGGCCCGCGGCAATCCCGGACAGCTGGAGCGGCTCAGCGCCGCCGGCCTCTGCGTTGAGATCTCGAACAGTGTCGGCAGTGATCCGGAAGAGCGGATCCAGGGTGAGAAAGCGATGGGGAAAGCAGAGTGTCACCTGCCCACCCGATGCGGCAAGCGCGATCGGCTCCAGCTCGGAGGTGTCCCACCCTGTGAGGATCTGGAGCGTATCTGTCTGCAATGTCGCCAGCAGGGACGGGGGAGGGTCGAGGGAAAAAGCGGAGAACTCCTCCTGGGAAAAGAAGAGGAACGCGATGTCACCCGCGATCGTGGAGACAAGACTTGCAGCGGAGCCCATGGGAACGGAGGAGGACAGAGAGTGCGTCACGCCCTCCTGTGCAAGGTCCGTGGACACCCCGATTCCGCCCGGTTGCCGTGAAAGCGTGACACGTGCGGCACTGCCGGTCTCCGACGCTGCGTCAGGAGCGGCCGCGTCAAAGGAAATGTCGGAGAACCTTCCATACTCCTGGGAGAAAAGGGTTCCCACGCCTGCCTGGAGAGCGTCGGCTCCGGGAACCGAGTCCGCAAGCTCTGCCGCAATGGTAACGCTGACGTGAAGGGTTTCAGCTCCTGCAGGCCGCGGGGAGAGAAGAATGACCAGCACCAGCAGGACCGGCATCAGCGGCCGTACCCCAGCGTTCGCAGGCCGGCCTCTGCCTCCGCTCTCTCGTCCCATTCGGCAGCGCCATCCGGGCCGATGATGCTTCCCTCGTGACCCTTGCCCAGAAGCATCACCGTGTCCCCGGGTGCCGCGCGCCTCAGCGCCAGCAGGATTGCCTCTCGCCTGTTCGGAATCAGAAAAAGGTCCGTGCCCCTGGTCTTGTTCACACAGCCTGCGGCGATCTTTTCGATGATCGCCATTCTGTCTTCGCCCCGCGGGTCCTCGTCCGTGATTACAACCGTGTCGCAATTCTCCGAGGCGGCCCTGCCCTGCAGGGGCCGCTTCGCGCCGTCGCGCTCTCCTGCCGAGCCGAACACGACGATGGTCTTTCCCGAGGTGTGCTGTCGCACCCAGGGCAGGAGCTTCAGAAACGCTCCAGGGGTGTGCGCATAGTCCACAACAACCGCAAACGGCTGGCCGAGCTTCACGTAGTCCATGCGGCCTTTCACACCCTTCAGGTTTTTGATATGGGGGACAAGGGAAAGGGGGTCCACTTCCAGGAGGCGCGCCACGGTGAGGCACGCGGCAAGGGAGTTTTCCACCCAGAAGGGCCCCGGAATTTCTACGCGCGCCTCCGCCTCCCTTCCGTCATGGGTCACGAGGAACGTGGTGCCGGACAGGTCGGCGCGGACGGCGCGCGCCCCGAGGTCCGCGGTCCCTCCAGGGCCGGCAATCCCGCCGAGGCCATAGGAGAAAACAGGAACACGGGCTGCATCTCGGAAATACGCCGCGCTGGGATCGTCCGCGTTGACCACCCCGAAACGGGGACACTCCACGGTTTTGTCAGGCGCGGAAGAAAGGCTGCGAAACAGGTTCGCCTTGTCCGATCGGTACTGCTCGAACGAGCCGTGAAACTCCAGGTGCTCGTGCGTGACGTTGGTCAGCACGCCGGCGTCGAAGCACACATCCGCCAGGCGGTTCATGCGCGGTGACAGCCCGTGGGAAGTTGCCTCCACGACCGCGAACTCCTTGCCCAGGTCCACCATCTCCCTGAGCATCCCGTGAATCTCGGTTGCCTCCGGCGTGGATTGCCGGAAAGGATTTTTCACGATGGCGTCCGAAGTCTGGAAGGAGACCGTGGAGAGAAAGCCGACTTTCCTGCCGAGGAAGCCCAGGAGCTGGGTGATGAACCACACGGTGGAGCTCTTGCCGTCGGTGCCGGTAACGCCGATCACGCGGATGGACCGGGAGGGGTGCCCGAAGAACGCGGCGGCCAGGGGGGAGAGCGCGGCGCGCGGATTATCCAGCCGGATGCAGGTGACGCCCGCCGGCGCGTCCACGATCTGCTGCGCCTGCACAACGGCGGCTGCTCCCCTGGCCACTGCGTCCTGGATGAACTTGTGGCCGTCCGTGTGCAGGCCGCCCATCGCCACGAAAAGAAAGCCCGGCTTCACTTCACGCGAATCATAGGCAATGCCGCACACCGACCGGTTCATGTCTCCGCGGGTCTCCCGCACGGTGAGAGCCGCGCATATTTCCTTCAACGACTTCGAAATCATCGATGAATGCTATCCGGACGCCCGCGCCCTGTGCAAGCGGAGGACCGGCGCGGGCCGGCTCATTTGCCTCCCGGGGAGGAAATGCATATGCTCTTCGATTGGAGACTCACATGTACACTGTGCGCGTCGAAGATGGCTTTGCAGCCGCCCATTTTCTCACCCGGTACCACGGCAAATGCGAGAGACTGCATGGCCACAACTACAAGGTTCTCGTGACCGCCTCTGGAACCGAGCTCGATGACGGCGGAATGCTGGTCGACTTCGGGCTCCTCAAGGCGTCCCTTCGGAAGATCACCGGAGAGCTGGACCACAGCAGCCTCAACGACCACCCGGCATTCAGCGACGGCTGTCCCAGCGCGGAGCGCATTGCCCATTTTGTCTGGGAAAAGATGCACGCGGAGATGCCGCAGGTACATTTCAGCCTTATCGAAGTCTTCGAGACGGACAGGAACAGGGCGACCTTTACCCCTGACTGAGACCAGGATGGATCTCCGTCATCCATTCCTCACCGAGCAGCTGATTGCCTACATAGGAAACAAGCGGGCGCTTCTCCCTTTCCTGCACGGGGTCCTTTCGCGCCTTGCGCCGGAGCCTTCGCGTGCAGCCTTCCTGGACCCGTTCGCGGGAAGCGGGGCCGTCTCCCGCCTTGCGCGCCTTATGGGCTTCGCAGTTGCCGCGAACGACCTGGAACACTATTCATACGTGATCAACTCCTGCCACCTCGGCGTTTCAAAATCCGACCTGGACGTCCTGTTCAGGGAGAAAGGCGGCCTGGAAGCCGTGCTGGCAGAGCTGAACAACCTTGCGCCGCTGCGGGAGGAAAAGGCCTACATCAGCAGGCACTATGCGCCGCGCAGAACGGAAGAGGCCGACTGGCGGACGGAAAGGCTTTTCTACACCCGGGAGAATGCGCGGGTGATCGACGCCGTGCGGGAGAGGATCGAGGAACTGTACCCCGGCACTCCGGAAGAGGAACCGGCCTTCCGTCAGAAGATGATTCTGCTGGCTCCCCTCCTGTACGAGGCCGCCACGCATACAAACACCTCGGGTGTCTTCAAGGCCTGCCACAGGGGCTTCGGCGGGCACAGCCGGGATGCGCTCACACGCATCATGGCCGCAATCGTTCTCCGGCCGCCGGTGCTGGTAGACTCGCCGGCGCCTTCCACGGTGGCCTGCATGGATGCGGGGGAGTTTCTGTCAGGCCGCAGCGCCGACATCTGTTACCTCGATCCTCCCTATGCGGTGCACCAGTACGGCAGCAACTACTTCATGCTCAACTCGATTGCGCTCTGGGACAAGCTCCCGGTGAGCGAGGCGCGCGGCCCCGATGGCCGGCTGCGGAGCAAGGCCGGCATCCGCGCGGACTGGACCAGGACACGCTCGGAGTTCTGCTATCCCTCCACCGCATTCGACGCCATGCAGAGGATCGTCCGGGCCGCCGACTGCCGATGGCTGGTGGTCAGTTACAGCGACGAGGGATTGATCGGCCTGGAGGAGTTGTGTGACCTCCTGGCCGGCACGGGCAGCCTGTCCATAAACTCGACCGGCTACGTGAAGTATCCCGGCGGGAAGCAGAGCCTGGACCGCACCACCCGAAACCAGGAACTGGTCCTGGTTGTGGACCGACGCGCGCGCGCGCACGCTCCGCGCGGCACACGGCCGCTCGCCGAGATGCTGCAGGACGTCCGTACCGCCAGGCTCATGGGCCAGGCGTTCGACCCGGTGCGCATCCGACGCGCCTTTCCCGTCGACGGGGATGCGATTGTTGTAGAGCCCTGCCCGGGAAAGACAGCCCGTCTTCCCATGCAGCACTGCTGGAGGTTCGCCGCGGACGCTGCTCCGCCGCGATTCGGCGCGTCAACGGACGCCGAGCAGTTTGCGGCAGATCTGACCGGCTGCCTCGTGCGTGACGTGAGGGAAGAGATCGACGTGATTGTGGGAATCATCAGGAAGGAAAGGGAAGCGCGGGAGCGGGACAGGCTGCTGAAGGAGATCCTTCGGCTCACCAACAAGCTTGCCCACCGAAAATACGCGGACATCTGCGCGGAGACTCTCGAAGGCCTGCGCGCTTTCGCCTCAGGTGACCCCGCTCTCGCGTGGTTCCAGGCGGGACTGGACAAGATCGCCCTGACCGCCGCCAGAAGGTGCGCGGCAAAGTAGGTGCGCGGCGAAGCAGGCATAAAGAGGGCGGCCAGGGGATCCCAGGCCGCCCGATTTCAGCGGCCACCGGCCGCCCGATTTCAGCGGCCACAGGCCGCCCGATTTCAGCGGCCACAGGCCGCCCGATTTCAGCGGCACGCAATTCGCGTGCGGAGTGCTATCTGCCTCTCTTGTTGTACAGGTACTTGTAGAAATCCCCATCCGTTGTGAGAGTCTTGTTGAACTTCGGGAGGATGGTCTTGTACTCCTCCAGCGCCATCCAGTAGTCGGCAAAATTGGCATCCTGGCTGTACGCCCTGTTGCGGATGGCAAGCGCCTCAGCGTCCGCTTTTGCCTTGATCTCCTTGGCCTTGCGCTCCGCGTCGGACTGGATCTGCTTCAGCTCCCGTGTCGTCTGGCCGAGCCACTTGGCTTTTTCTCCTTCGCCGTCCGAACGGAACGCCTGCGCGATCTGGTTGCGCTCCTTGATCATGCGGTCATACACGCTCGGAGTAAGGTCATCGGAGTACTTGATCTGGCGGATGATCACGTCGATGAGCTCCATGCCGTACTGCGGCATGATGGTCCGGGCATTTTCTCTCATTTCAATCGAGAGCGCACGGCGTCCCTTCTGGATGTCTTCGTACTTGATCTCCGCCAGCGTGGAGATATTGCTCAGGGCCTGTGTGCTCTCCGCTGACCCTGCCACGCTGGCCAGGACGTTGCTCCGCTTGATCTGGCTGATCACGTTTGAATCACGCACCGCCTCGCGCAGCGGATTCTTGGAGATGATCTTCCGCACCTCGGAGTCGATCACGTCGTCCAGCCTTCCCTGCGCCTGCGTCATGGAGCCGACGGATGCGTAGAACTTCTTGGGATCCGATATGCGCCATCGCGCGGTCGTGTCCACCCAGATGAACTGGTTCTCCGACGTGGGGATGCGCTGTGCATCACCGTCCCACGACTGCACTCTCTTGGAGAACTTGACAACGCTCTCCACGAACGGGACCTTGTATTTGAGGCCTGCGTCCGTCTCCACGCGCACGATCCTTCCGAACTGGACCACCACGGCCTGCTCACCCTCCGTGAGGATGTAGTAGGGTCCCAGGAGAGAGACGATGATCAGCAGGACGCCGATTCCGACGAGTATGATGATGGTCTTTCTCATTGCGTGGCTCCCTGGTTGGCCGGTGCGGCCTGCGGGGCGGGCGCGGCGGACGGCACGGTCTGCGTTGACGGCGCGCTTTCCGGTGCCGCCGGTGCGGCAGGCGGACCACCGGCTCCCATGTTCTTCAGCGGAAGGAAGTTTTTCAGATTCCTGTCGATCAGGTCCGTCCCGTCCGCGTTTCCGAATACCTGGTCGTACATTTCATAGTACAGCCGGGTGCGGACTATGTCAGGCGCCTGCTGGTACTCGCCCAGGACGGCGAGGAACCGCGACACGTCGCCGCGGGCCTGGTTCACGCGCTCAGTGGCATACCCCTGGGCCACCTGGATGGTCTGGTCTGCCTGGCCGCTGGCCATGGGGATGGCCTGGTTGTACGCTTCTTTGCCCTCGTTGATCATCCTGCTCCTGTCCTGGATGGCCTTGTTCACATCCTCGAAGGCGTCCTGCACGGCGCCCTTGGGCGGAACAATATTCTGCAGCTTGACCGTCGTGACCCTGATGCCCAGGCCGTAGGACTTGTACAGCTCATTCATGAGCTCCTGTCCCTGCAGCTCGATGTTTGCGCGTTCCGCGCCGATCACGTCGAATATCGTCCTGTCACCGACCAGCATGTTGATTGCCGACTGGGAAATGTCGCGGATGGTCTTTTCCTGGTTGTCCACATTGAAAAGCCAGGCTCGTGCGTCCGTGATCTGGTACTGGATGATCCACTGCACGTCAATGATGTTCAGGTCTCCGGTGAGCATGGTGGATTCCGAAGAATAGTCCCCTCCCGAATAGGTGGATACGATTCCGGCTCTCTCCGTGCGGAACCCGAACTCTTCCTTCAGGATTCTCTGCGTGGGCACGTTGTAGTTTCTCTCTACTCCAAAGGGGATCTTGAAATGAAGCCCGGGTCCCACTATCCGGGAGAATTTCCCGAGATTGAGGACCACCGACTCCTCCTTCTGGTCAACGACGAAAAAGCTGGAAAACAGGAGGATGAGTGCGAGTATCACGCCGATGGCGATGAGAAGTATCGCCGGCGTGATGGTGCGGAAAACCTTCCGCGGGGTGACGTCTGTCATAGCGCCTCCTGCGGCCATAGTACGAGCCGGAGACGTCCGAGTCAATGAAGGCGCGGCGCCCTCTATGGCCCGTAGGGCGATGGCCCGTCTGATCCGGATAGACCCTTCTGCCGTGGGCTCCCGGCGTTTGCTCCGCAAACGCCTGCCGCCCTATGGATATCGCGCTTCGCGCGATGTGCTCTAGAGCGGGAAGGGGTTCTTCACGATCGTGCTGCCGCTCAGCACGTATACATTGTCCGCGCCGTCCAGCCGCATGATTCCCCCGTTCACGGAATTCGACACGTACTGTCCCGACTGGGTAAAGCGCTGCCGCAGGAAGCTTCCCGGCACGGTCGTCACCGGCGTGATGAAATCTCCGTGTGCGGTCGTGAGGATCCGATCGTTCGAGATTGCCACGCCGAATGCGGGAGTGGACGCCAGCAGGGCCATGCCCGGCGAATAAAACACAATCTTTCGCGCGCCGGTTCCTGTGTAGTCGACATTCGCCATGAATGCGGCATAGCCGGCATCATTGTACTCGATGCTCATGTACTGGCTCCACGGAGGTGTGATGGGACCCAGTTCGGGTGCGGCAACCATGGAGGCGTCGACCGGTACGCCGCGCGAAGAGAAGCGCTGGAAATATCTCACTGTCGCGTTCTCACCCGACACAAACGCTTCCCCTGCAACAATTATGTCGCCCGTTGTCCGGCGCACTCCTATTGCCCGGCCGAGTGCGCCGTTGGCGAGCAGTCCGCGGCCGACATCGACTGCGGCACGGTTCGTGCCGTCCGCATCATAGACGATCAGGCGATAGGCACCGGAAGTCTGCGCCTCATAGATGAACGCCGACAAACCCGTGTCGCTCATACGGACGTCGGCAACACGGTTGATACCTGGAACAGGCGCCGGATCCAGCAGGTGGGCCTGGCCTATCGGGTTGCCGCCGGCGTCAAGAAACGCCACCCAGGTCTGCCAATCCGGGCTGAGCGATGGCGGGTCACCGAAACACCACGTCAGGGCTGATTGACCCGTCATTCCTGCCCGTGCGACGTTCACGCCGAATTGCAGCGTATACCTGGCCGCGTCATAGCTGGCGACCGTGAACGCAGGCTTTCGAACAGAGCCGTCAGGGTTGAGACACAGGGCGCGGATCTGCCCGCCGCTCATCCCGACCACGGTAACCGCGCCGTCACGAGACACATCGAACGCGTTTGGCGCGAATTCGGTCGGGTATGACCATGTCGGACCGGCGGGGACCACCTGGAAGCTCTGGGTGGCGCTGCCGGCGCGGGTCCCGCCGGCAGCGTCGGTCGCGAACGCTGTGACGTCGAGCCTGTAGAATCCGGCGGCAAGGGGGCTTGCCAGATTGCAGCTCGGTCCAAAGCCGACGTTCGCTCCGTTCAGGTACCAGACGTAGACGACACCTGCCGTGCCGTCCGACACGGACGCCGCGGCCGTGATGGGCGTTCCTGCTCCGATGCTCGAGGTCACGCCGCTGATGCTCACCGGTATTGGGTCCGCCATCTGAGGGGTGATGTTCACCACGAGCGTGCCGCCGGGCTGATTGACGTTCGCGAAGCTGTAGGTTCCCGTGGTGGTCTGCCCCGCCACGATCCGCGCCACCTCTACGGCGCCCATCACCGCCAGACTGCTGTCTTTCAGCAGCACGGCGAGCGTCTGGTACCCCGCAGGTATCGTTCCGCTGGAGAATCTCCCCACGCTGCCCGTGATGGAGAAGCTCAGAGGCAGCACCGTTCCCGAAGAAGAGGTGAGGGATGCGTCGATGGTCGGAGTCTGCACCTGGGAGCCGGCCCAGCTCACGGTGACGTCCAACGCGCCGTTTCCCTCGAGGGGAACCACGTTGATCTGGAGCACCGCAGTCTGGCCCGTATGGACGATTGCCGAAGCCTGGCCGCTGCCGATCCGGGTCCCCGCGGCGTTCAGGGCATCCACCGTCACTGTCCAGGCGCCGAAGGCCAGGCCGTCCACTGTGAGCGTTCCCCCGGATGCGGACTGCGAGAAGGCGGCGCCGTTGGGACCGGTTCCGCTGACGGCATAGGCGGCCGCGGTCATGTCAATGGCGGGCGCCAGCGTTCGCGGGTTGACGGCGTTGTTGATTGAAACGGAAAGCGACCCTCTGGAAGAAGTCGAGAGGGGATTGGGGCAGGCCGCCATCAGCAGGGCGAGGAGCAGCATGCCCCCGCAGGGCAGGAAACTTTTTGTATTCATATTCAACTCCTGATTGCGCTCATGGTAGCACGGGCAGACAGCCTGTCAAGCGTCGTCTTCGGCTCGTCTCCTTGACGCCCGGAGGCGCCTCAGATACATTTTCGTCACATATGGAAAGGCGCCTGATCACCTCCGCGCTCCCGTACGTGAACAACATCCCCCACCTGGGGAACCTCATCCAGGTGCTCTCCGCGGACGTCTTTGCCCGTTACTGCCGCCTTGCCGGCTACGAGACGCTCTATATCTGCGGCACCGACGAGTACGGGACGGCCACTGAAACCAAGGCGCTGGAGGAGGGGATCACCCCCCGGGAGCTCTGCGACCGCTACCACGCAATCCATCGTGACATCTATTCCTGGTTCAACATCGCCTTTGACAAGTTCGGCCGTACGTCGGTGCCGGTGCACACGGAGATCACCCAGCACATCTTCCTGAAGCTCCACGAGAACGGCTACATCAACGAGCGGGTGCAGAGCCAGCCCTACTGCGAGAAAGACCAGCGGTTCCTTGCGGACCGGTACGTCCTGGGCACCTGCCCGCATTGCGGCTACGTGGATGCGCGCGGGGACCAGTGCGAAAACTGCGGCAAGCTGCTGGACCCCGCGGAGCTGATCGATCCCCGCTGCAGCGTGTGCTCGACAAAGCCCGTGATCAAGGAGACGAAGCACCTCTTCATCGACCTGATGGCCATTCTGCCCAAGCTGCGGAACTGGATCGAGTCCGCGGCGGAGAAGGGATTCTGGGCCCGCAATGCCGTGCAGATGACCTACGCGTGGATGAGGGACGGCCTGCGGGAGCGCGCCATCACGCGCGATCTGAAGTGGGGGATTCCGGTTCCCCTCGACGGCTTCAGGAACAAGGTGTTCTACGTGTGGTTCGACGCTCCCATCGGCTATGTCTCCATCACCGCCGAGCACACGGCGGACTGGAAGAGCTGGTGGTATGCGCCGCGGGACGTGAAGCTTTTTCAGTTCATTGGCAAGGACAATATCCCGTTCCATACCGTGATCTTTCCCTCCAGCCAGCTGGGCACCGGAGAGGACTGGACCACGCTGTATCACATGTCCTCCACCGAGTATCTCAACTACGAAGGCGGGAAGTTCTCCAAGAGCAAGGGCGTGGGGGTGTTCGGAACGGATGCCAAGGACACGGGCATTCCCGCCGACGTGTGGCGCTTCTACATCTATTACACGCGGCCCGAGAGGTCGGATGCTCTCTTCACGTGGAAGGACTTCCAGGAGAAGGTCAACGCCGAGCTGATCGGCAATTTCGGCAACCTCGTCAACCGCACGCTGCAGTTCGTCACGCGGTTC
>Ga0265316_10004955_pt1 | contig 13088 bp, 6 predicted proteins | sample 4522metaG_FD_202092 | JGI IMG/M metagenome (GOLD analysis project Ga0265316, IMG submission 202092) | Rhizosphere microbial communities from Carex aquatilis grown in University of Washington, Seatle, WA, United States - 4-5-22 metaG | ecosystem: Host-associated > Plants > Roots > Rhizosphere >... | reverse complement strand
CGCCGCCTGCGCCCAGCGGGATCGTCAGAGCGTTGGCTCGCGTGTCGGCCTTCGGGAAGTTGATCGTGGAGGTCGCCGGGGAGCCGGCGGGCCGACCTGGCGACAGGCCGACGTATCCGCTCGAACCTTCGTTGACGGCGGTCAGATTGCCCGTGACGGCCACAGCGTCATAGGGGATGGCCACGGCCGGGTTGCTCGATCGGCCCGCCACCCAGAAAACCTGGGGTTGCCCCGACGTCAGTGAGGCGGAGAGGCCCAGCCTCGCCCCGGACCGGGAGTCGACGACACGGCTGGGAGTGACGGCCACGTAGGTCGCGCCGGCGAGCGGCCCTTTGACCGTCAGGCTGGCACATGAGCCATCGGCGCCGGTGAAACCGGCAGTGTCGGTGGCGCGGACGCAGACCTGATGCACGCCCGCGGCGATTCGGCCGAACCAGGCGACCGGCTGCGGGGTCAGGCCCGTATCCGAGGTTCCGGTGCCCAGCAGGCCGCCGACGTTGTAGCCCCAGCACGCGACGGTGCCGTCGGGGCGGCCGGCGCAGTTGCTGTTCGTGCCGGATGAGAGCGACGTGGCGCCGCTGATCTCCGAGACGGGGACCGGCGCGTATCTGTCGGTGGTCGTCCCGTCGCCGATCTGGCCGTAGGCGTTGTAGCCCCAACAGTCCACGGTCCCGCTGCCCAGAAGCGCGCAATTGTGGTTGCCGCCGACGGCGAGCTCGGTCACGCCCGTCAGACCCACGACTTCGACCGGCGCGTGCCGCTCGGTGTCGGTGCCGTCGCCTAGCTCGCCCGCAAAGCTCTCACCCCAGCACCGCACCGTGCCGTCGTCGAGCAACGCACAGGTGTGGCCGGATGCCCCAATCTGCTTGACGTCGGAGAGCCCCGCGACCTTGACCGGCGTGAAACTGTCATTGGTCGTGTTGTTGCCAAGCTGGCCGGAGATGTTGAAGCCCCAGCAGCGGACGGTCTTGTCAACCAGGAGGGCGCACGTGTGATACGCACCGACTGCGACGGCGATTGCGTTGGAGATGCCGGCAACCTTTACCGGGGTCGTTCGCATAGTGGTCGTGAGATCGCCGAGCTGCCCGTAGTCGTTCAATCCCCAGCAGCTGATGGTCCCGCCGATCAGGACGGCGCAGGCATGGAATTCGCCCGCGGTCACGGCCACTGCGCCGGTCAGGCCCTCGACCGCGACGGGCGTCGAGCTGTTGGTCGTAGTGCCATTCCCAAGCAGGCCGGTTCCGTTCCAGCCCCAGCACCGCACAGTTGTGTCCGCCAGGACGGCGCATGTGGTCCAGAGCGAAACCGAGAGTGACGTCACGCCCGGCAGCGGCAGAGCGACCGGCGTGGTCCGCGTTGCCGTGGTCCCGTCGCCGATCTCGCCAAGCGTGTTCTCGCCCCAGCACATGAGCGCGCCGCCAGTCACAAAGGCACAGGAGTGGTAGCCCGCCCCGGCAACGCTGAGCGCGTCCACGCCGACGTGGCCGCGCAAGGCTTCGGTCGTGCCGCCGAACGAACCATCCGCTGGCAGCATCGGATTCCAGGCGCCGTCATCGACCCGAACTTCCGCGCTATTCACCGCGGTGTCGTCCGTGGCCGTAGCGGTCACCGCGATCGGCGTCCCCAGGTCCGCGGTCGCGGGATCGAGCGCGACCCCGTTCACCGTCGGAGCGCCGGTGTCCACTCCCAACGAGGTACATGCCGTTCCGTCGCTGGTGTTCGAGTCCCCGTCGCTGGCCCGAACGCAGACCTGGTAGGTACCGTGCGCCGGCGGCGCGACGATGGTCGTGGTCAGCGACTCGGAGAGGCCGCCGAAAGCTCCGTCGGCGGCGGCCATAGGCGACCACGGCCCCCCGTCGAGGCTGACATCCGCGGACGTCACCCCGCCTGAATTCAGGGCTACCGCAGTTGCGGTCACGGTCACGCTGGCACCGGGCAGCGCGAACGGCACCGTCGAAACGTCGCCCACAATGGGCGCCCCGGCTTTGAGAATGTCGACCGCCCGCGCGGCGTTCACGATGCCCGCACCGCAACCGACGACGGCGCAGGAGCCCGAGGAAGCGTCGGACCCGAACGGAATGACGCTGTTGCGCAGGACCAGTTCGATGGCGTCGGGCGAGAGTTCGGGTTGGTAGGCGGCCACGAGCGCGGCCGAGAGAGTCACGTGTGGAGTCGCCACAGATGTCCCGCTGTAGCTCGCGTAGGCGGGCCCGACCGGCACGGTCGTGCCCGAGTCGACGGTGCTGTACACAGCCACGCCGGGCGCAGCCATGTCGACCGCCGCGCCGAAGTTGGAGAAACTGGCCCGCAACCCGCTCGAGTCGGTCGCGGCGACTGTGAGCGCGGCGGGGCAGTTGGCCGGGGTAAACCCGGCGGCGTCGACAGATGAGTTGCCGGCGGCCACGACGACGACCGCCCCATGCGATCGAGCGTCCGCGATCGCCGACGAGACCTCGTCCGGGCAGGTCGGCGACGAGGCGCCGAGCGACAGGTTGAGGACCCGAGCAGGGGTCGGATTGGCGGGAACTCCGGGTACCGTCCCGCCGCCGGCCCAGCGAATACCGTCCGCGACGTCGGACATGTAGCCGCCGCAGGTTCCGAGAACTCGCACCGGTTGGATCTTCACGCCCGGTGCGCCGCCGAACACTCCGATCGAGTTGTTCGCGAGGGCGGCGATGGTTCCGGCGACGTGGGTTCCATGCCAGGAAGAGTTGGTGGAGTAGCACCAATCGCCCGGATCCGAAGCATCGGGGTCCCGGCCGTCGCCGTCGTTGGAGACGTCGGTCGAGCTGACCATGTCGTAGCCGGGGACGGATTGGCCGGCCAGGTCCGGGTGGCTCACGAGGCCCGTGTCGATGACCGCGACAGTTACGCCGGAGCCTTGCGTCGTGGGCCACGCGCCGAGGGCGTCGACGCCGTAGGGTGAGCCGTCGGAGGATCCGAGGAGCCCCCACAGGTCGGACGCGAGCGGATCGTTCGGCAGGACGTCGGCGGTCATCCACAGGTCCGGTTCCACGGACACGACGCCGGACACGTGGCGCAGCGCCGCCAGGATCAGCGGGGCGTCGGATCCGAGCTTCGAATCGAGCCGGTAGATGGAGGCGCCCGAGCTCGAGATACGGGCGAAGGTGACTCTGTGGCCGGCGACTTTGGACATTGTCGCCGCGCGGCTGGGCGTCGCCGCCGCGGCCGCCGCCGCAGTCGTCCAACGGACGATGACCTGATTGGTCTGGCGCACCGAATCGGGGGTGGCGACCGGTCCGCCCGGGGTCTGCGCCTGGCTACCCGCAGCAGCGGTGGCTCCGGCCCGGTCCAGCGCCGCGGAAGGGGCTGCGGCCGCGGCCGGCGCCGGGAACGAGAGTGCCATGACTCCGATCAGTGCGACCGCCAACGCGAACTCTCTCGTCGACCGGCGTGCCCCGGCAAGCAGTTGCGTAGACATCTCCCAGAGCCCCTTCCACGGATCCCCTGCGGCGGCCCCTCAGGCCGCCATCGCGCCGGGTTATCCCGGGCGAGCGCGTCGATCTTACGCTGTGTATCAACCGGGATGGGCGGCCGGCACGCCGCAGGCGTGGTGCTATTCTCGGCAAGTGACCATCCCCTCAACCTCGGCCGGCGGGCGTGCCCGCACGGCCGAGCGGCGCCGCCGTCTCGTGGCTCGCCGTCGCAAATTCGATTCCATCGCCGCGGACAGCTGGGACGCGCTCGTCGATCGGTCGCCGGCCGCCACCCCCTTCTCGCGAAACTGCGTCCAGCGGGCCTGGTGGGACGCCTACGGCGAGTCGGCCCACGACCAGACGCTGGTGGTCACGGACGAGTCCGACCCGGACGTGATCGTCGGCATCGCGCCGCTGATGCATCGCCACGAACTGGAGTCGGGGGACCTGGCGGCGCGGACGACGATCCGCCATCAGGTCGGCCCGGTTCTGCGGCCTGTGCCAGCCTCGGCGACGGCGGTGTTCTTTGGAGCCTCATACCACGCCGACTACGCCACGATCCTGGCCGCCCCCGAGGACCTGCCCGAGGTCTGCGACGCGGTCGCGGAGGCCCTCGCCGACGAGCCGCCCTCGCGCTGGGACGTCGTCGACCTGCGCCGTCTGCGAGCCGGCGATCCGGCCACGGACGCGCTTCTCGCGGCCTTCGAGTGGATCGCGCCGCGCGGCTGCTGGCTCGTCACGCGCGAGCAGGAAGAGGTCTGCCCGGTGCTGACGCTGGCGCCGGGGATGGACTTCGAGGGCTACCTCGGCACTCTGGACAAGAAGGAACGGCACGAGATCCGCCGCAAGATCCGCCGCGCCGAGGCTGCCGGGCCGATCGCCCTGATCAAATCGGAGGATCCGTTCGCCGACCTCGAGGCCTTCATCGACCTTCATCAGAAGCGCTGGGGCGAGGAAGGGCTCTTTCCGGCGACGCAAGGGGGGGCCGCCAGCCGCCGCTTCTTCGCCGGACTGTTCGAGAGCTGCGCCCCGACCGGCCTCGTCGAGCTGGACTTCCTGACCGTCGGCGGCCGCCGGATTGCTGCCGGAGTGATCCTCGACGACGGTCATACCGTTTACTACTACAACGCCGGCGTCGAGCCGGACGCCCGAGATCTTTCACCCGGAGTGGTCATGGTCGCGTCCTACATCCAGCGAGCCATCGAGCTTGGTCGCACCCGCCTCGACTTCATGCGCGGCAACGAGCCATACAAGTACGAGTGGGGCGCGGTGGACGAGCCGATTGAACGGCTGCTCGTCCAGCGCACCGTCGCCCCGGAGGGACGCTGACGATGGGCGCCCACGACGGACACGACGGCGACGACGGCCACGACGGCCATGAAGAACCCTGCCTCGAGCCGGACGAGCGCGGGCCGCTCCCCGGCGGGCGGGTTCGGGTCGTCGAGATCATGGCCACCGGCACCAACGGCGGAGCGCAGGAGCACGTCTTCTCGCTGGCCACGCGGTTGAATCCGGCCCGCTACGACGTCCGGGTCATCTCGCTCTCTCACGGCAGCAGCGTCCGCCGATTACAGAAGGCCGGCATCGAAGCGTCGGTGATCGACGAGCCTGAAGACCGCCTGGCGGTCCTGGCGCTGGCCGAGGCGCTGGCCGGCTTCGAGCCCGAGGTCGTTCACAACCACATGTTCCGCGCCGAAGTCGTCGGGACCAAAGCCGCTCTCCATCTCGGCGAGAGAGGCTGCCGCCGGCCGGCCGTCATCTCGACCGTTCATTCGAGCCGCGTCCGCTGCGGCGAGGATCGCGAAACTCTCCGCCAGCTCACGCCGCTGATGGATCGCCTGATCGTCGTCTCCAAAGCGATCGAGCAGAAGATCGCCGACGAAGGGCGTCGCGGTGCGCCGGTTAGCCTCATCTACAACGGCGTCGACCTCCAGCGATACAACCACCAGCAGCCCTGCTGCACGCTCCACGAGGATTACAGGATCGACCCGGAAGCCCCGATCGTGGGCGTCGTCGCCCGGCTCGAGGCCGAAAAGGGCCACCGCACTCTCCTCGAAGCCTGGCCGCACGTCCTCGCCGCCGTCCCCAATGCGTGGCTGCTCATCGTCGGCGAAGGATCGGAGCAGGACTCCCTGGTGGCCCAGGCCGATCTGCTCGGCATCTCCGGGCGGGTCGTGTTCACCGGCCGTCGCGAGGACGTGCCCGCCGTCACGGCCGCCCTGGACGTCGCGGTCCTGCCCTCATATCGCGAGGCTCAGGGCCTGAGCGTCCTGGAGGCGATGGCGCTGAGCCGACCGGTGGTGGCTTCGGCGGTCGGCGGGATTCCGGAGATGATCGAGGACGGAGTCAGCGGCCTGCTCGTCCCGCCCCACGACCCGGAAGCGCTCGCCGGCGCGATCGTGCGACTGCTGACGGACCACCCGCTGGCGGACACGATCGCCCGAAACGGGCACGACGTCGTCCATGAGCGGTTCTGCATCGAGCTGATGGTCAAGGGCGTCTCCGATCTCTACGACGAGGCCGCCCTCCGCATCCGCCAGTCGGAGGGCGTGGCTAGGTAGGCGTCCGGCGCCCGGATCGAGGTCGCGCCGCCGCCCCGGATCGGACTGCGCCGCAACCGGCCGCGATCAGTGCCCTGCGCCGCCGAACGGTCCGGGCCAGTGGCGCCGGGAACGGTTCGAATCCTCTTCGCCGTAGGCGGCGGCGCCGATGAGCGGCACGAAGACGCACCGCCCGAACCCCCGCTCCTCGAAGCCTTCGCCGCGCCGGACCACCTGGATGAGCTCCTGGTCGCCAAGGGGTCCCACGGGTATGACGAGCCGGCCGCCGTCGGCCATCTGCCGGCGCAGCGGCTCGGGGACGCGCGGCGCGGCGGCGGTCACGACGATGCCTTCGAATGGGGCCCTGACTCGCCAGCCGATGCTGCCGTCGCCGACCTCGATGCGGATGCGATCCGTCAGCCGCGGGTCCGCCTTCGCCAGCGACGCCAGTCGAGCGCGGGCCGCCGCCGCCAGCTCGGGATGGCGCTCGATCGAGAGAACCTCGCAGCCGATCAGGGCCAGGACGGCGGCCTGATAGCCCGTGCCGGTGCCGATCTCCAGTACCCGCATCCCCGGCCGCGGCACGAGGAGCTCGGTCATCAGCCCGACGATGTACGGCTGGCTGATCGACTGGCCGGAGGCTATCGGTAGGGCGCCGTCGCAGTACGCGTCGCCCGCGAGATCCGGCGGCAGGAAGAGCTCGCGCGGCAACTCGCCCATCGCCGACAGGACGAGCTCGTCGCGGATGCCGCGGGCGCGGAGCTGGCTCTCGACCATTTCCGCTCGGAGCCGTGGCGCGCGCTCTGGGTCCATCGGTCGAAGATACGCCACCGGCGGCGCGCGCGGGCCCACCGGGGCGCTCTCGGGCGCGGTTGAACCAGGGCCGATCCTGTGCGGTCTAGTTTCCCGACCGGCGGTCCGCCGGACGAAACGGAGCTAGGAGGCCGTCGGCGACGGCGCGACGGTGGCGGTGGCGGACGGCGTCGGAGTAGCCACAGGCGTCGCCGTCGCAACCGGAGTGGGCGTCGGCACGGGCGTCGGGGTCGCGGGCGGGGGCGAGTAGGTCTGCAGGTTCAGCGGGGGGAGCGTCGGAGCGGCGCCAGCAGGCCATACCGACAGAACGTATGAGCCGGCCAGGATCGCGATCAGACCGATGGCGCACACCAGGGCGAACAGCCCCGAAGCGCGATCGTCGATGTGGACGCGCTCGTGCGTGGCGCGGACGGAGCCCTGGGCGTGAGTTTCGGGCTCGGCCTGCTGTTCGCGACGGAAGCCAAAGCGACGGCCCGGCTTGCCCGCCTCGACCGCGGCTCCGTCCTCGGCCTCGTCGCCGGCTTCGGGGTTCTCGTCGAACTCTTCCTCGCCTGGCATGAATTCGTTGGGCTCGCCCTCTTCGAGGGTGTCCTTGTCCTGCTCCGACATGCCCTGGCTTCGCTCCTGTGTTTGGTTCGGCACGAGGGTGCCTTGGTCGTCGGGTGCGGGTCGCCCGCACGATGACGGTTCGGGCGCAACCTGCCCGCGGCAGTGTAGCCCGAATCCGCTGGTAGCCGCTTGCATTTCGCTCGGTCGAGCGACCGACCGGGCGAGCTGGGGCGTCAGGCCTCGCGGATGGCCCGTACGGCGAGGCCGGCCAGACCGGCGGCCGCGGCCAGGATTCCGCATCCGGCCAGGACCGCGTCGAGGCCGAAGATCTGGGCGAAGAGGCCGCTGGTGACCATCGAAACGGCGAGCATCGCGTTCACCAGGGCGAGCCGGATGGCAACCACGCGGCCAAGCAGCTTGTCGGGGGTGCGCTGCTGGAAGATCGTCTGGCTCGGGACGACGAAGACGACGTTGGCCAGGCCCACGACCGCCGCCAGCACGAGCGCCAGCCACAGGCTGCCCGTGACCGAGAAGAGGATCAGCGACACCCCCAGAACCGTGAAGCCCGCCACGATCGCCGGACCCTTGGGGATTCGCCCCGCCACCGCGCCGATGACCACGCCGCCGCCGAGCAGACCGACTCCCATCGACATCTCGAAAAAGCCGTATGCCGTCGGCGCGTCCAGGCGGCCGAGAGGCAGCGCCGCGACCAGCAACGGCGAGAGCGCCATCAACGCCCCGAGTCCGTACTCAGCGACGGCAGCCTGCACGGTCGTCGCGAACAGGACCGTCTCCGAGCGCAGGAATCGCCAGCCGTCGACGAGGTCGGCGCGCAACGAGCCGACCGTCCCGGCCAGGCCGCCGGCCGCGGGCAATCCGTCGGCGGTGGCTGCGAACTGCGGGATGGCGACCGCGGCCACCAGCGCCGCGGACGCCAGGTAGCTCGCGCCGTCGATCCAGAATGCCAGCGACAGCGCCGTTCCCAGAAATGCCACGAATAGCCCGCCCAGGGCGTAGCCGGCCAGGTCGCTGCCCGTGTCCGCGACCCACATCGCCGAGTTGGCGGTTAGCAGGTCATCGTCTGGGACGACGCGCGGCAAAGCGGCCGATCGCGCGGGACGGAAGAACGACGAGGCGACGGCGACAAGGAAGACCAGGCCCACGACCAGGCCGATATGCACGCCCGAAACGATCGGGATGGCGAACACCAGACCGGCCCGCACGAGGTCGGATCCGACCATCACCCACTTGCGATTCCAGCGATCGACCAGCGCCCCGGCGAGGGGGCCCACGAGCGAGGTGGGGATCGTAATGGCGGCGAAGGTCAAACCCAGCGCCAGCGGAGATCCGCCGGTGGCGCGCGCGACCAGGAAGACGAGGGCGATCTGGTGGACGCGATCCCCAAGAGAGCTGATCACCTGTGCCAGCCACATCGCGGAAAACGGCCCGTTGGTCGCGAGCCGGACATACGGGTTGCGCAGCGCCCCCGTTCGAACCGGCTCGACCGAGACCGGCACCGAAACCAGGACCGGCGCCCGCACCACCGCCGCAAATACGAAGAAGGCCAGGCCCGCCCCGAGAAGCAGATCGCCGCCCGAAACCACAGACTGGATGAGCGGTATGGGAATCGGGATGACGTCGGCCAGCGGACCGCCGTGGACGAAGAAGCTGGCGTCTACGGGGCCGGTCAGCAGGACGTGGAAGTTGGAGTGGACGGTCGTCGGATCAAAGCCGGCGGCGGCGAGGCTCGGCTGCCACACGGGCATCCAGCCGCCGTTGACGACGATGGCGATGCCGTTGGCGACGGTCCCGATCGCTGCTGCGGTCAGCCCCGGCAGCGAGCGGTTGGCGAGCAGCATGGTCGTCAGCAGCACGTAGGCGACGAGCACCAGCCACATCCGAACCGCATCCGGAACGCCGCCCGCAGAAAGGGCCGCGTCCAGACCGAAGCGCGCGCCGGCCGCGACCAGCAGCACCGGCCACCAGCGCAGCCGAACGTCGAGCAGGTTGTCCAGCCGCCCGCCCGCGGCCAAGCCGAGGCCAAACCCCAGGAGAATGCCGAGTACGGTCACGCCCTAGCCGGCCGCGCCCGACGGCGTTGCGCCGGCTGCCAGGCTCGCCATCGAGCCCGCCGCTTCGCCGATCAGCGGCACCGCACGAACCTCGTCGCTTCCCGGGTCGGCCAGGCCTCGCGCCCATTTGGTGCGTACGAAGGCGTCCACCACCTCGGGGTCGAACTGTATCCCGCCGAACTTGCGCAGTTCGGCCAGCGCCTGCTCGGGCGTGAGCGGCGTCATCCGATACGGCCGGGCTGCCGTCATCGCCTCGAACGCGTCGGCAACGTGCAGGATACGAGCGAGTTTGGGTATCTCGTCCCCGACCAGACGGTCGGGATAGCCCGATCCATTGAACCACTCGTGGTGGTGGCGAATGATCGGCAGCTCCGGCTCGAGGCGCTTGACCGGCGCGATGATCTGAGCGCCAAGGACGGGATGCGCGTTCATTTGCTGTCGCTCGTCGCGCGTGAGCCGGTCCTGCTTGAGCAGCACCGAGTCAGGCACCCCGATCTTGCCGATGTCGTGAAGGAGCCCGCCCCACTCCAGGGCCTCCAGGTCATCGTCGCTCACCTTCATCACCCGCCCGATGTCCATGGCGATCTCCTGGACGACCTGGCTATGGCCGCTGGTGTACCTGTCCCTCTTGTCCACCGCCTCCGCGAGACTCTTTACCGTCTCAGTGAACATCTCGCGCACCTCGACGAAACGCCGATAGGCCAGTCGAGTGGTGTAGAGCGGCACGGCGAACAGAAGCACCGCCCACCATCCGGCCGTGAGGTACATCTGTGCCATCAGCCACGCCACAGGCGCCAAGGCGATCATGCTCAGGTACGCGCCGCCGGAGCCACGCAGCTGTTTCGCTATGGGGTCGCCATTCCGTAGCGAAACGAAGACTGCTGTGAGGGCGACGTTCAACGTGAAGCAGATGAATGCTGCGCCGGTAGTCCCCAGGAAATCCAGGAGCGGGACGTCGCGCGAGGGAATTAGCTGCAGCGCGGCAGCACCGATGATCGAGGGGGCGACGATGACGCAACGGTTGGCGACTATGCCGTACCAAGGCACCTCGCCCTTGAGCTCTCGTATCTGGGTCGTCCCGATGAGACTGACCCAGCCCGCCACCGCCGGTCCGCCGAGTGTCATGGTGGCGACGAGTGGCGCAAACGCCACGTCAATGGTATTGCCGCTGGCCGTCCTTACGGGCAGCGACGAACCTACCAGAGTAAGCCCAATCCACAAGGCTATGCCGGCCGGAAGCCCGCTAGGGACTCCGCTGATGGACACATGCATCGTCGGTTGGTAGAGGCAGGCAGCCCCAACCAGCATGACGGCGGTGACGGCCGTCATGCACGCTAGCATCGCCAGGAGCCGCCGATTCATGGACACCTCATCGACGGCTGCACGCTATGTCTTGCGGCCTCTCTGGCCAATGGGTCAGATGTACCTAGAAGGGCCGGTAGCTTGCTTCCGCAGCGAGAGCGGCGAGGAGTATCAGTGAGAGCGCACGGACGGTGGCGCGAATCCGCTCATTCATGACGGGGACCAGGGCTTGGTGATTCGCTCCGGGGACCAGGGCTTGGTGATTCGCTCGGGGGACCAGGGCTTGGTGATTCGCTCGGGGGACACGGGAGTCCACTCCTGAGGAGGGACAACGCGCGGTGGGTCGCACTAACGGCTGGGTCCCTGCTCAAGTGCCCGAGTTCGGCTGGAACCGGCAAGCGTCCGAGCGTTCTCGTCCGAGGGGCGTGACAGATGTGAAACCCCGGACCTTTGGCAGATTATGGCGCCGAGAGTACCGGGTCAATACCGTACTTGGCCTAAGCGCTCGGCCCTAGCAGGTCAAATTGATTCGAGCGGCGGAGGCTCGATCCCCAGCTGTTCCCGCATAACGTTGGCGTAATGGGCGTATTGCTCGGCCGCCGCGCCATAAGCGCCGGCTCGCCGGTACAGTCGGAGCAGGCAAAGTTCGATCTGCTCGGCATCCGGGTCGGCCTGCAAAGCCAGTTGCGCTGCGGTGAGGGCGCGGTCGAACGCGCCGGCCGCCGTGTCGGCGAGGACGCTCCTCTCGATGCGATCGAGGAAACTCGCGTGGAGTGTGTCGCGGAATGCCGAGGCCCAGTCGTCGTAGGTGAAGTCGACCGCGAAGCGGGCGGTGTAGGTCTCGGCAAGTCGGGTGACGAGGTCAGGCGACGGATCTCGGCGAATTTCCGCGAGGAGCTTCAGACAGTCGGCACTCCGGCTGTGGACGAGTTCCGGATCGAGCCAGATCAGGTCCGCGCGACTGTTCAGGTAGCCGGCGGTCGTGTCCTCCGATGCGGTTGGTTCGAACACCTGCCGCAGGAAATACGAAGTCTGGTTGAGCGAGTTGGCCCCGGCCTCCGGTTCCATTTGCGGCCACAGCGCCTCGATGACTTGTTCGCGTGACGCGGTGAACTGAGGGCGAGTCAAGAGGAAGGTCAGGAGCGACAGCACTTTCTTTCGGATCTCCGTCCCCGGCAGGACGCGATCACCTACTCGTACGGTCACCCGCCCGAGATCGTCGATGAAGGCCACCGGGGCCAACCGGCGCGTCAGGACGAGGCCCGCGTTTGGAATCCGCAGGCTCTTCTTCTTCGCCAACTCTCGAAGGAGCTTCACGTCGGTGGAGTCGCCGATGAGATCCAGGAGTTCGACTGCTCGTCTGATGTCTCCCGGCCTGGCCGACTGGTTCGATAGCAGCTGCCGTAGCGCCCAGCGCCACCGTTCAGGTCGTTGGGCGGCCTCGCGCTTGATCATCGCCCAGGCGTTTCCGTCGAGGTCCGCGAGGCGCCTGGTCACGAGTTCCGCCTGGATGGACAGGTACGCTGCGTCGGCGGGTTCCAGAGAACGGAGGTGGGCTCCAAGCGCTTCGTTGCCGGAAATGAGTGCGCGTGTCAAGCGAATCGTCTTGGCCCAAAACCACGCTTGCTGGCGCTCGGTGAATCGAATAGCGGCCTCGATTTCCATGACTAACGATGGGTCTTGAGGGTTGTCAGATGCGCGAATCTCGATGTCGAGTGCGTGCCACGAGCTCTTGAAGCCCGCTTCGAACGTTGGGCCGATGGATGCGTCTATCAGTTCCCGGGCCTTAGCTAGGTTCCCATTCAGAAGCATTAGCCGCGAAGCCACATGGCGGCGGACCGAGTCGCCGCGCCCGTGATCGTCCTCTGCGAAAGCTCGCGTCAGGACCTGACTCGCTCCAGTTGGATCGCCATACATCGCGTGCAATTCGGCGCACTCGGCGATCACCAGCGGGTCAGTCCATCCCTTGATACCAAAGGCGGCGTACATGTGCTCTTGGGCCGATTCCCAATTGCCGGCATGAGCGAGTGACTTGGCCGTGTTTATGTGTGCTGCCCGTCGATCGCTCTCGTTACCCTGGTCTGAGATGCAGCGAAGGGCCGACATCCCGGCCTCGATTGCTGCTGTTGGATCTCCGCGGGCCCTCTCCACGTTTGCGAGATTCATCCATGCAACCGCTTCGTGGCGCCGGTGCCCACGGTCCTTACTCAGCCGCACGGTCTCCAGTATCAGCCGCCTTGCATCATCCAGACTCCCAGCCTCGGCAGCGTCGGCGATTGCCTGCGTAGCTCGCGCTATGGCAGCCATCTCGGCGTCGTCGGAGGCGACGAGCTGGCCGACGGCCGTTGAGCGCAGCTCGGCGTCCTGCATCTCGA
>Ga0265316_10004953_pt1 | contig 13091 bp, 8 predicted proteins | sample 4522metaG_FD_202092 | JGI IMG/M metagenome (GOLD analysis project Ga0265316, IMG submission 202092) | Rhizosphere microbial communities from Carex aquatilis grown in University of Washington, Seatle, WA, United States - 4-5-22 metaG | ecosystem: Host-associated > Plants > Roots > Rhizosphere >... | reverse complement strand
GATCCCGGCGTTTATGGCGCCCTTCATATACTCACCAGCTTCTAGGGGCCAATCTCTCCGAGTTCCTCTGGGGTGAAAAGCTTTTCGTTTAAACCGGTGTTGAACTTTACTTGGTCGATGGTCAGCACAGTTCTGGTGGCATCTTGCACGGAGCTCATTTCCGTGTGCCGTGCGCCCCAAATACCCGACTCTCGCTTGAGCTGGCTGGCATGAAGCACGCGAACTTTCCGGCCGTTCGAATCGTACATTTCGCCAAATAGGACCACAGGAACATCTTGCGCAACCCAGTAGTAGATAAACTTGTATTGCGAACGTCCAGGAACAACCGGTGTGGCTTCCACCTTATAGGATTTGTGTCCGTCTATGGATTCGTCGGAGCCAAGCAGCCGGTATGTGAAATCATCGAGGACGCGCTCCGCAATATCCTCGTAAGTAAAATCGCTGGCGATAAAGCGGGCCGAGCGCTCTTGGGCAGCCACACTACGGGCTCGGTGAGTCGCGGGAGTATAAAGAAATTGACGGTCGTCTACGCCCTGCCGGTTGACCGATAGAAGGGCAACACCGCGGATCTCCTGGGGATCCGTAAAGACAACCAAGGTCTTGCTGCCGCCATCGGAAGCTATGCGACGATAGGTGAATCGCTTCTTCTTACCATGGCCTTGATTATCAAACACCTCCAGGTTTGCCCGCATCGTTGTGTCATGACTGGTATCCTGCCTGTAAACGCCTGACATGATTTCTCTGACATCCGAAATCGCGACGGAGGCGGAGCGCCCTGGAAAGAATAAAGCCGAGGCGAGGATAGACATCGCGAGCGTAGGAGTCAGGAACTTAGCTTGATTTTCGGGGATTCTATTCATAACCAATCGCCTCGATCACCTGCGACCGCATCGCAGTGCGCGCCGGCAGCCAGGCTGCAAACAGGGATGCCGCCGCAACCGCAGGAAATGTATAGGCGACGAGAATCCATGGAAAATAATACGGGACCGAGTAGCCGGTTAAAACCGTGGAAACGGTGTGGGACATGAATTGAATGCTGAACAGCGCGGCCACTGAGCCCACGATCACCCCTATCATCGAGATGGCCACCGCTTCCAGCAATACCAGCTTGCGAACTTGGGAACGTAGTCCACCGATCGCTCGAAGAATCCCGAACTCGCGGCGCCTTTCCGAGACAGAAATGATCAGCGTGTTCACGATCCCCACCAGAGCGACCAGCACGGCTACAACCAGCTGCATATAATTCAAGACGAAGAAATTGTCCACTAAACCCGATATCCAATTCTTAAACTCCGCATTCGTGTAGACCAGGGCATGCTCCGTCCCTGATGTGAGCTTCTCAATTTTGCGTTTCACTGCCATGGCGTCTTGGCCCGGCTTGAGGCTGACGTCGACGAAATCCACGGCGTCGTCATTCCAAAAATGCTTGTACAGCGCGCGATCCATGAAGATCGTTCCTTTCTCGGATCGGTAGTCGTCCACGAGTCCGAGAACGGGAAGGTCCAGCGGGCCGGTTGGACTATTCAGATGCACCGTACCCCCGGGGGCAATGTCCCAGCGCGCTGAGAAATTTCTTGAGATCAACACGCCTTTCCCCTGCGGCAGCAGTTCGCGCGCAGTCTGTACGTTTCCGTCCTGAATGGAGTCCGCAGTGCGCGCCAGAAAGCCGTCCATCTCAATGGCAATCACCGCGCAAGTGTCGCCCTGAAATGGGATGAGGGTAAAGCGAACGTTTTCCGCGCGCTTCACTTCCGGCAGAGCCAGAATGCGCTGTCCCAGATCTTCGCTGAAGTGATAGGAAGTCGTGCGTATCATCGCAGAAGTGGTTACGATCAAATCGGCATTGATCAGCTGGTTTGTCCAGCGGCCGAGCATGCGCTTGTAGCTCTGGATGTAGCCGGCCGTGGCAAAAACAAACATCAGGCCGACCATCAACGCGCCAACTGTCGCCGAGCTACGCCGAGGCGACTGGATCATGGCGTCCACCGCCAGAGCCCCCTCGGAGCCACCGGCCCAATCCATTACCGGACGGAGCGCACGTGCACACAACTGAACCAGCTTGGGAAGCAGAATCGTAAAGCCCAAGAGCGTGATGACGGCGTAGGCGAATTGAAGTGTCATGCCCACGCGGGCCGGTGAAAATTCGATCAGCAGAGAGCTGATTAAGACCATGGCAACGCCGCATGTGACGCGCGCCAATCCGAGTACTGATTCCTGTTGGCGCGTCTCCACATTCTGCAATGCGAGCACCGGGTCGAGCCGGGAAGCTGCGCGAGCCGGGAACCAGGCGCCCAGCATTGAGGAAGCGATTCCAAGCACGAAAGAGACGAGTGCCAGATTCAAATACAATTTTGAGGGCTCAGACGTGGAAACAACTCCGTAGATCGACGCAGCTATGGAACCCATCAGTTTGTTCGCCAGTACAGCAAGGTAATAGCCTGCCCAGATTCCAATGAGCGAACCTATTGCCCCCATTACGAATGCTTCCCCAAGAAACATTCCAGCGATATATCGGCGCTCCACCCCGACGGCGCGAAGTATGCCGATTTCCTTCCAGCGCTGATTCACCGCAATCGTGAACGAATTGAAAATGATGAATACGCCAACCAGCAGGGCGATGAAACTGGCGATTAACATCCCTAGCCGCATCGCGGTGACGGTGTTTTCGAGCGCCTGACCGCGCACCGCCGGGCGAACCACGTCAATCCCCGCCGGCAAACGTTCGCGGAGCGCCTGCTGAAGGGAGGCAACTGGAATGTTGGGCGAGTTCACCAGATCGATGCGATCAAAATTCCGGCCGCGATCGAATACCAATTGTGCCGAGTAGACATCCATAACGGCAATGTTTCCACCGAAAATCTCTCCCATTCCGACCGGCTTGAAAAAGCCCTGCACCGTAAAATCCTTGCGCCCGTGCGAGGTAAAAAGCGGCAAAACATCGGCAATTCGCAGGCCGTGGCGCTCTGCGAAGGATCGGGAAACCAGAATCGAATTGGGCTGTGCGATATAAGCCAGCGGGTCTGAAATCTGGGATTCTGAACGGTCGAACTGGTATTCGCGCAACTGTTGATCGCCGGTCCCATCCACGCCCATGATCAGAAGTGTTCCTTCATTCTCAAATCCGGTGTGCGCCATGACCTCGATCACGGGCTCGGTGATCTGAACCCCTGGCGTCGAACGTACAGTCTCCAAAACTTGTTCCGGGAATCCGGATTCGCCTGCTGTGACTTCGAGGGTGGATTTCCCGGCCAGTCGCTCGACCGTAAGCGAGAGAGAGGCAAGCAGCGAGGCATTAGCGGTACGGACAGCGAAAAATACCGCGACGCCCAATGTTATTCCTATGATAGCCAGCGCAATGCGAAGGCCATGGCCTTTCCACTGGCGGGATGTGACGTGCAAGAGAGCTGAATACATTACCGAGTTGCCGCCTGCGCGGCGGGCTGATCCAGGACGATCTGGCCGTCGTGCAGGGAAACAATCCTCCCGCAATGACGTGCAGCCTCGGTGTTATGAGTCACCAAGAGTAGTGTGCTGTTATATTGGCGGTGAAGATCGTCGAGCAGTCGGAGTATCTCTTCTCCCGTGGCGGAATCGAGATTGCCTGTCGGTTCATCGGCAAGCAGCAGAGGCGGCTCGAAGATCACAGCTCGCGCAATTGCGACGCGCTGGCGTTCACCGCCGGAGAGCTCATCGGGCCGATGAACGGCGCGGTCCTTCAGTCCTACGCGCTCCAACATGGATACTGCGCGACGTTCCGCCTCGTGCTTACTCACGCCCTGAAGCCGTAACGGCAACGCCACGTTTTCGCCAGCGGTTAAAGTGGGCAGGAGGTTGAACGTCTGAAAAATCATTCCGATCTTTTCGCGCCGCAACCTGGTGCGCACGTCGTCGTCAAGTCCGGAAAGCTCCACTCGTTCCACTTTCACCGAACCCGATGTAGGTTCGTCCAAACCACAAACTAAGTTCAACAGCGTGGATTTTCCAGAACCGGACGGCCCCATGACCGCTACCCGCTCTCCAGCCGCGACCACAAGGTTGACATGCCTCAAAGCGTTGACGGCTCTTTCACTTCCGTAACTTTTCGAGACCTCCGTCAACAAGATCATGCGGGGCACCGTATGGCCTGGTCGCCGAATGACGACAGATTACAAAGAGTAATGAGTGTATCTTAGTGGTGCGGAATTACAATACTAGGGCTTGCAAATGCTTTTTATAATCGAATGTGGAAATGAAGTCCGTTCGTAATAATTATTTTAAATTTACGAACTTACGTTTTTTCAACGAAGATGAGTGGGCATTGCGTGCTAGTAGGGTTGCATCTATGTTATCGGGCGCTTGGGCAGCACCCGCCATGCGCTCAAGCGGCAATGATAAACGATAGAGGAGCCAAGAAATGGTTGTGACGGTCATCGCCTGGCGCGCGGGACTGCTGACAGCGATGGCGCTAGTGCAAACAGTGTGCGCGCGGATGGACAGGCGCAAGTTTCCTTGTCCGGGTCGGATGGTGAACATAGCCCGCAGCAGCGCGACGGAAGTTGATGCGAGCCGTCAGCGTGAGGTGCGTTTGCATGCCAAGAAGCTCGGTGCAGGATCTCTGCCAGTCGTTCTGGAAGCTGGATTAGCGACCTCCTCGTTGAATTGGAGCCTCCTGCAGCCGCAAGTCGCCGCATTTGCCACGACTCTCAGCTACGATCGCACGGGGCTGGGTTGGAGCAATTCGGATGGACGCAGATGTTCGGTGGGAACGATTGTGGAAGAACTGCATGACCTGTTGCATAACATGGAACTGCCTGCGCCCTATATTCTGGTGAGGCATTCCTTCGGCGGATTCGTTGTGCGTTGTTACTCGCAGAGTTACTCGGATGAGGTCGCGGGCGTGGTGTTGGTGGACCCGCTGGGTCCCGAGGAATGGATTGCGCCGACCGCGGCACAGAGGCGAACGCTCCGGCTCGCGGCACGGACCCTGCGCGTCATCGCCGCGCTGGCAACGCTGGGCGTCGTGCGATTGTGTCTGTTGCTGGCGCTCCGCGAGAAGAGATCAACAATGGGAGTGAGGGGGAATTATTCGGAACGCGCGTAGCGAGCGTGGCAAAGCGAATCGAAAACGAGATCAACAAACTTCCTCCGGAAATAATCCGATTGGTGCGAACACAATGGAGTTGCTCAAAACCGCTATGGACGTTTGCAAATTATCTTGACGCGCTTCCGGCATGTGCGAAGGAAGCGGCAAACTGCTCAATTCCAACGAATGTGCCCGTGACGGTGATTTCGGGCAGACAGCAACCGGAAATACGACTTAGCGAGCATGATGCGATTGCAAAACATTCCCTTCATGGAAGACACATTTTGGCCCGTCCCTACCAAAAATCCCGTCTGAGCGGTCAAAAGCTGCTGCGGCCCAGAGGCAAGCAATTCAGAGCAGCTCTATGCGCACGATATCGCCTGTATAAGTGCGCTCGAGATTGGTCACGGCGCTACAAAGCGCAATTCTCCGTCAAGTTCAGGTTGTGGTGACCCAGAGCTGGGCAAGCTAGGCCGCGCGGCGTTCGTATCGGTGATGGAGTCCGCCAACTTCGGGCAACTCCACCACTTTTCCAAGTACTGGAGGCTGTACCCTCCGAGGGATCGGCGCATCTTTCTCCAAGGAAAGATGCGTGCGCGTTCGCTCGTAGTATTCAAAATATGACTTCAAGACGCGATGTAGGCCCATTTGATTCAAAACGATAACATGGTCCAAGCACTCGCGACGAATCGATCCGATTAACCGTTCGACGTAAGGATTCTGCCAGGGTGATTTCGGAGCGGTGAGGACTTCCCGAATTCCAAGCCAAGTTGCCGCTTCACGAAACTTCTCTCCATAGATGCCATCACGATCGCGAAGCAAATAGCGAGGTGCACTGTCCCAAGGGAAAGCTTCCAGCAGTTGCCGGGCAGTCCATTCCGCCGTGGGATTCGTGGTCACAGCAAAATGAATCGGACGCCGGCGGTCGTGCGAGAGAATCACAAAAACAAAAAGAAGCCGGAACGTGACCGTCGGTACAACAAAGAAGTCGGCAGAGACCAAGGTCTGCATGTGGTTCTTCAGAAAGGTGCGCCAATTCTGCGATGGCGGCCTCCGGTGCCGGACCATGTGCTTCGCCACTGTTGCTTGCGACATCTGAATGCCAAGCTTTAACAGCTCCCCATGAATGCGTGGAGCGCCCCAACGCGGGTTGGCCAGACTCATTCTCCGGATGAGTTCTATGACGTCACTCGATACCGACGGGCGGCCTGCGGGATGGCGGCTCTTCCATCTCCAATACAGCCGGAATCCCTGTCGATGCCAGCCGATGACGGTCTCCGGCTTCACGATAATCAATGCGGATCGCCAGTCAGTCCACAGGTGTGATAGCCAGACCCAGAGGGCTCGGTCAGCGGAACTAAGCCGGAGCTTATGACCACGTTTGGAGCGCTGCAGGACCAAGAGCTGATGACGGAGTGCAAGAATTTCAGCTTATAGAGCTGCCCGAGCTCGGAAGCAGGCTGGGACGGTGAAAAGCAGGGAGACGAAAAGGGTAAACATGGCTCTGACAGCCTACACACCGCGGCTGTGCAAACTCAACCGTTTCAATAAGAACGGACTTTTTAGTAGGGATAAGTGTACTGATGGTCATACTTTCCAGATCAAATTCCCACCCTTGCCCTGCAATGATCGGGCACCGGCAATTCTGATACCAGGCTTAGCCAGCCTGCATCCAAAGACAATGCCAATATTGGAGTGCGCGACAAAAAAGGTCGAAACTTTCGAACCCGGTCGAAACCAGAGTCGGCGGTCTTGGCTTTTTGCTGAAAATGCTGAAACTTTGTGCGGAAGCTAAGCGGGAGCGCGCCCCTCACCTTTTACGCGCAGTTGCTATTCCGTGACTCAAAGCGATATGAGTTCCCAATTGAACAGTCATGATTACTCTGAGCGGCTAGGATATTGAGTTGGGTTACCTCTTTTGAGGAGGAACCTGGGAGAAATGTAATCGCCGACATTAAAAACGAGAAGTGTGCACATCCAGTTTGCTGTGTGATGACGTCCGGCAAATACTGTAGCGCTCAATGCGAAGCAATGGAATGGGGACGATGCCGGACATCGATTGTTCGTGGGGACACGAACGCTGCAAAGGAATAATGCACTAACCATCGCTTCATGCTCATGGGAGTCGGGATTTTGTCAGGCGTAAAGGCGACGCGCCAGAAAGACTCTATGGGATGAAAGTATTGTGTCGGCTTCTGAGTAACGGACGTCTCTAACTTGCACGCGACCTGTCGAAATGTTATTTGTTCTAGAGGAGCCGAATACACTAGTTTTTGAGCGCCTGCCAAAGGGCTCGTTTTGACGGTAGTCTTAGATATAAATGTCGTGCTTTTGTTATCCGGCTATGACATATACGATGACATTTGCGAGGCATCGACTTCCGAGAAATGCGAGTTTAATCGGTCGCGCCCCGTAGAATGTCTGCTGAGGCACTACAACAATCCATCGGTCACCGGAATATCGTGACTTTGTATTCTGGAAATATGGACGCCGAATCCTTCGATCTAATGAGTCGACAATGAAGAGAATCACGAGAAACCGCATAGCCCCGTTGGGGGTTGCAGTTCTATTGTCAGGGACTGGAATTCTGCGTGGGGCGCAATCGGACGACAAGAACAAAGGAAGGAAAACGCCTGTGGCCACGCTCAAGAGCGATGCGGTTTCAGGGGCTGACGAAAAAGGCGGATCGCTTAGGGCCGAAGCGAATGCAGTTTACCTGATTGGGCCGGAGGATGTGCTCGACATCAGTGTTTGGAAGGAGCCGGACGTGAGCCGTGTCGTACCGGTGCGCCCCGATGGGCGAATTTCACTGCCATTGATCAACGATGTGCAAGCATCAGGACTTTCACCGGAACAATTAGCTGCGTCGTTGACCGAGAAATTGCGGAAGTTTTTAAATGACCCGAAGGTGACGGTGATTGTCACGGCTATTAACAGCCAGCGTGTGTTCGTTGTTGGCGAAGTACTTCGTGCCGGTGCTTTTCCCTTGCTGCCGGGAATGATGGTCCTCCAGGCGATATCGAGTGCGGGCGGGTTCACGACATTCGCCGACGTCAAGAAAATCCACGTTGTGCGGATGCTTAGTGGCAAACAGCTCGAACTGCCGTTCAATTATCGCGACGTCCTCAAAGGTGACAGACCGGAGCAGAATATCAACCTCAATCCGGGCGATACGATTGTCGTTCCGTAAGCGGTCAAGTTAGAATTCCCGATCTACAATCCGAATCCTCCCATAAAACGCCATAAAGAAGCGCCGTGAATCATTTGGGTGTAGCTTGCAGGCTCATGGGCGGAAGGGGCCGCGCGGGCGGCAATCCGCTGTCTGACGCTCCAATTGTCATAGGCGCATTGGATTCGATGTCTGTTCTCGCCGTCACTGCTTGGGTATCGGGGTGATAGGTGAACTCTGGCGGCATATCCGAGACCTCGGCTGGTAGAGATTTGGCCGAGTTGGCCAGCTGCGATCCAGCAATCGGCACGAAAGTTGCGGAGTTGAAGGGGACGGACGTTCCAGTGACAAGATTGCTCTGGGCGGAAATGTTATTGGAGCCCGAGCTATCGGTGCACGTTGTTTGGAAGCAACTTGCCCCGTTGTTGCTGGGGCTACCGCAGCAAACTGCCCACGCAGGGGAAGGACCGGTACCGAGTGCGGTTGCATCCCAACCAGCGGTGATCCAATTTTTATCCAGACCGATAATGTCCTGATATGCGACGGCAAAACTAAACTGAGGCTTTCCATTCGCGCAGTTCGAAGTTGCACACTCAAGGTCAATTATGTTGTTGGTCAGTCGCGTTTGGGGCCAGACGCCCGGCAAAGGACCTATGCGGCTGGAATCTATTAGTTCAGTGGAACCTTCGTAGATGCCACTCGCGTCGTGTACCTCCCGGTGAGTGTTGTGATAGAAGTATCCGGTGCCGCCCTTTTCCCGATTGCCAAACACGTCAGGGAAATAGTGGATTGGGAAAACAGCCGAGTTTCCATACAGAGCATTATTGTCGAACACGTTTCCGTAGATGTAGTCCTTCTGTATATGTTCGGCAACCGCAGCAACGTCAGCGATGGAAATCGGGTCGGTTGGAGTGGTAGTCGGCATATTGTCAGCATAATAGGTGGACGGGATTCCGTAATCATACCAATCTTGAAGCTCTACCATGTCCAGAATCCGGGCGGAGCCTTGGATGTAGTTGTATCGCACAACGGAGTAAGGCATTCGAATCTTGACGCTACCGCCGCCAGACCCCGAACGTACCGTGCCTACCCAGTTCCACTGATAAAGAAGTTCATCGCCCTGGAGGTAGTTATTATGCTGAGAATAGCCGCCGACCTCGCCGTTCCCATAAATATAGTTTCCCTCAACTGTCACGCGGCGAACCATGCTGGTCTCAAGTTCGGTAGCCTGCGATATGCAAAATACTCCGTTGCTCGAATCCGTGATTTCGTTCCCGCGGATGACCACATCGCGGGCTCCTATGCGGATCGATCCAGCGCCCAGCGCCCATGCGCCCGCACCTCCCGCACGGCTATAGGCGGAATAGGCCGACCGAACTTTCAGTCCCTCAATGATGATGCTGTGCGGGTCTGGTTCAGGCGGCTGTGAACATCCCGTTCCTGACAGGCAATTGACGTGCTGAAAGTTATTGATGGCGAGAACGATCATTCCGTAGGGTTGTTGCGCGGACGTCACGTTCCCCGGGCCCGCGTTATTCCCTGTCAGAATAGGCAAGTTGCCGTTGGCGTCCGGAATACCGCAGACACGAATGGGCTGCGTCGGCGTCCCCGAAGTCTGAATCTGAAAGGGAATTGAATAGACGCCATAATGGATGCGAACCGTATCGCCAGGTCCAAGAGTATTCCAAGGTACGTTGGCGTAACTAGTCCCATCCGTCACATCGTAGGTTGTGCCGGAGCCTTCGGCAGTACAGTCAATCGGGATCACCTTGCTCGTGCGGGCTTGTCCGGCGATCGAATTGCCGGTCACAACAATCTTGGCAGATCCCGCTGCCGCACCATCAGCCGTGCTCGTCGCTGTAATTGTGTACGTTCCCGCTGAAATACCCTTGATAGCCAGAGAGCGGTTGGAAGTTCCATTGAGAATCGACAAGCCGCCATTGCTCGGAGACACGGTCCACGTCACGCCCATGATAACCTTGCCGGAAGCATAAGCTTGCAGATCAGCGTATTGCCCCTGGTAGAGTACCTCATAGAACGGCAGGACGTGAACGCAGGTCGCTACCCCGGACGCCCCGCAGGTGTGTAGCGCCATCGAGCCGCTATTGCTGTTGGAATCCGCAGCCGGTTTAACTACAAAAACGTGGATGGTCGCGGAGACTGGCGGCACTGCCACGGTTGTTGCAGTAATCGTGCAAACTTGGGTCGTCGCGTTGGATGGGACGGTCAGTACCGAATAAACGGATGATGGCGAAGGACTCATCGTACAAACACCGGAATTAACGGTCCATGCCACTCTGATGTCGGATGGATAAGTACAGTTGGCGACATTTGTGGGGTATCCGCTCCCTCCCCAAGCGTTTGTCCCTGAGCATACATTCGTCCAGATTCGCCGGGTTGAGCCTGGGAGAACAACATAAGCGGGATTGTTCGGCAAGCAACCGCTCGAACATCCCGGCCAAGTCTGAGCACTTGAGCTGGCCGTTGCCGGCGTGTCTGCCTGCCCAATCGCAAGCGTGATTTGAGCAAAGGCCGGGGAAGATATCAACAGTGCAAATAAAAGAAATGGAACTTGCATGATTACTTTTGTCCGAATCATGAATTTAGAATGGCGCCTCATCATTATCATCGACCGATAATAGGTTCCCATGACTGACGCGGTGCCGTTAATCACGAGGAACTATAGTTCCGGGCGGTCTTTTCAGATTCGTTGTTTCGAAGTGTGCGCCTTCCGGAAGTCTCAATCGCAGTCTAAACGCTGTCAAACTCATGATGTAAGTGGCCATCTGGCCTAATTTAGTACAGGTGCGTCTGCACGACTCCGAGGGGTGCCGTCCCATGTTTAGTGGACTCGGAGTGCTTGCGGAGCAAAACGGAGACGATTCGCTCAGCGGCGTGACCATCCCATAGATGCGGGATACGTCCCGCCTTCCATCTTCCAGCGACCACCGTGTCGACTGCATTAAGGATTCTATTGGGATCGAGACCGACAATCTCATTCGTGCCTTCCGTGACCGTTATTGGCCGCTCCGTATTCTCGCGCAGTGTAAGACATGGCACACCAAGAGCAGTCGTTTCCTCCTGGATCCCTCCAGAGTCAGTCAAAACCAACTTGGCCCGGCTGAGCAGAAACAGAAAATCGAGATAGCCGGCCGGCGGAATCATCTTGATCCCACGATGATTCCGATTCCCCAACTCTTCCAGCTTCTTCTGCGTGCGTGGGTGAACTGGGAAGATGACTGGCAATCGTTCGGCCACTGCGTCGATTGTTGTGAGCAGAGTTCCCAGACCCTCGGATGAGTCCACATTAGACGGCCTATGCAGCGTCAACACAGCAAATGGACGGATGGTGCCATTCTTCGTCAAACCTAATTCATCGCCTATATGGGAGTCCTGAGCGAGAGGCAGAAATTGGCGCAGAGCGTCAATCATCACATTGCCCACGAAATGGATGCTTTCACGGGAGCGGCCTTCGCGGACCAGATTTTCAATCGCATCCAGTTCGGTCACGAAAAGATAATCGGCGAGTACGTCTGTCAAGACCCGATTGATCTCTTCGGGCATAGTCCGATCGAAGCTTCGAAGCCCTGCTTCCACGTGAGCAATACGGATACCGAGCTTTGCAGCAGCTAGAGATACGGCAATCGTGGAATTCACATCGCCCACCACAAGAACCAAGTCAGGAGAATGCTCGATTAGAATCGGCTCAATGCGCTTCAGGACTTCAGCTGTTTGCCACGCCTGAGAACCCGAGCCGACTTCCAGATTCACTTGGGGTGCGGGGATACCCATTTGCCGGAAGAAAACCTCAGAGAGTTTTTCATCGTAGTGCTGGCCGGTGTGCACTAGAACGGGATGAATGTCCGGGCGTCTCTGCATTTCCCGGAGCAACGGCGCGATCTTAACCAGGTTAGGTCGTGCACCAATGATGTTGATGATTTTCATAAAGTCATCTCAAAGACGCGGTGCCTGGCCCGCACGATTGTCACTCGAAGGACAAGTGTTCAAAGCCTACCTGAAGGCCGTCGAAAATGCATGGACAAGCTGCCCGCCAGGTCATGACGATCAAAGTTCGAATCGCGAGCTAACACCAGATCGACGGCCGAATTGAGAAGATTTCGATAGCGGCTAACCGGGGGATAATCGAACGTTTGAAGACTTCCGCGCAACGCGCAGACCATGTGCTTAAGTAAAGCGCGCTTGTTCGCGACGCGGCTATGTACACTATTAAATCGGTGGTGGAGCGAACCAAGCCTGTAGCCGTAAGACTCAACACAGAGCGCCGGTTCATCGTAGCCGAGCCAGATCACCTTATCCGTTGTTCCGCCGAGGCGCGGATTGACCTCAAGAAAGTAAGATTGTGCATGCTCTGGATCATAGAGAAGATCAAAGTGATACGCTCCGGTCAGTCCTGCGAGACGGCTGAATTCCATCAAACTCCGGCCGATTTCTGGTTGCAGCTCCGTTTTCCTTAGTCGCAGAGTTACGCCTTCGAACTTCCGGTCGGCGAGAAAAGCCACCAGGTGTTGCGGCTTGCCGTCCTCAGAACTAATTCCATGAACCACCAGAGTCGGTAACGATTGGAACGGTTGTCCCAGTATCGAATCAATAATCCGGCAACTTGCGAGCTGGCGCAACAATTCATCTGGTGAGTTTACGATTTCCACTTTAAACATCGGGTCAACAGCATCCTCAGCCGAAGGGCGCAGGCACAGCGGGTAATGTGTGGCAGGAACCTGGGCGGCATCTTCAGGCGCTCGGAACACATGCGTGGGTAAAACATTCAAACCTACCTTGCGCGCGAGATTGGCTTGAGCCTGTTTCGATTTCAAGAAATCCAGAGTTTCGTATGGCGGAAGC
>Ga0265316_10004952_pt1 | contig 13091 bp, 16 predicted proteins | sample 4522metaG_FD_202092 | JGI IMG/M metagenome (GOLD analysis project Ga0265316, IMG submission 202092) | Rhizosphere microbial communities from Carex aquatilis grown in University of Washington, Seatle, WA, United States - 4-5-22 metaG | ecosystem: Host-associated > Plants > Roots > Rhizosphere >... | reverse complement strand
AAAATCAACCAGTTTTTACCCTTAATCCCAAAAGGGAACTGGTTGATTTTTCAGCTTTCTCCCTTTTGGGTTTGGGGTAAAAAAGCTGAAAAATCTCAGAAAAATCTAATCTGTCAAAGTAGAACTATTTTTAAAACATGTAAAAATATATTTTCCAATAAATTTATATACCTATAAATATGTTTTTTTACTCTGATTTTTTAGTCAACTTTATAATTGAATCAAGGGCAGGTTTTGGATTATATTCACGATCGAATAACAAGGGATAGTTTGTCCTTCCCTTAATTGGCCAGTTATTGCACCAGGATTGACCGTCATATATTCCCCAAATTGTTACCCGGCTGATTTTGTCCCTCTGTTTCAGAAAAATTTCAAAGAATTCAGTATATCGTTTTGCCAATAATTGCTGGACAGAACCAGGTAGTGATTCAGTATAAGGATTAAACTTATTTTGAAATTCAACACTTAGAGAAATATCTGCTCCTCTTTCTTTCTCAGGAAATGGCAAAACATCAATATCCATTTCAGTAATCATTACTTTTACTCCAAGTTGTGAGAAGGCCAGGATACTTTCTTCCAATTCTTTAATTTCAGGATAGTCCAGCTGATAGTGACCTTGCTCCCCGATACCATCCACCTTAATACCTTTTGATTGCAGGTCGCGAATTAACCGTACCACTCCAGCTCTTTTAGCAGGTTTATTTAAAGAATAGTCATTATAGATCAACTCTGCTTCGGGATCGGCTTCATGAGCGTATTCAAAAGCCTTTTGAACAAAATCTTCACCTATTATATCAACCCATTTATTTTTTTTAAAATTGCCCTCATCGTCCAGAGCTTCATTTACAACATCCCAACAATGGACGCGACCTTTATAGCGAAACATAACTGAATTTATATGATCATGCATGCGTTGTAAAAGGGTCATGCGATCAGTATAACCTCCGGAATCATTAAGAAAAACCCAAGCCGGTGTTTGTTCCTGCCATACTAAAACATGGCCGACAATGAACATTTTATTTTTTTCACCCAATTCCACAAACTTGTCGGCCAGTTCAAAATTATATTCATTTGGATTTGGATGAATATGATCCCACTTCATAATATTTTCAGCCGTAATAGCGTTGAAGTGGTTTTTTAAAATATATATTGAATTGGTATCAAAACCAAGAATCTGTTCCTGATTTAAGGCAGTACCTAAATAAAAATCATTTTTGAACAATTCTTTCAGCAGGGGATATTGTTCCTTTTTGCTACTATTCTGCATAAAAACTATGAATGTTGCCCAACGAATGAAACTATTCCCAGTAATGGATTGCGTGTATGTAATCTGTCACAGTTACAAACCTTGTCAAGTGGCTGTGCCACTCGTACACCTCCAAAACCCTTATTGGGTATGAGCAGCCGATGTTTCAGGGCGTTTTTAATTATTAAACATTTGTGCGATTTTTCTTTTAATCTCAACTTCAACAGATTTATTTATAGAGCCGAGTTTTCTTTTTATAAGGCTTTTAGGTATTGTGACAATTTTATGTAATCTAATCACTGAATCAACAGTCAATCCAGTTCCGAAAGAGTTCTCAGATTGCTTTCTCAATAATATATCGCTATCAACCAAATCATCCGGTATTTTACTTGTAATAAATGAAATTATAACATGATTATATTTCCCAATTTCAGATGTCAAACAAAGAGCCGGTCTTACTTTTGAAACTGAGAAGTCATCAAAAGGAAAAGGAACCAATACAATTGAGTTTTTAATCATTAAATGGTTCTCCGTCTGCTAATGAATAAATATTTTCATTTGAATCTTTTAAAAAGTCAAATGCAGGATTTGAAGAGATTGAATTCATCCACAACTTTTCTTCATCTGCATCATCGTTTTTTTCATCAACAAGAATAATAATACGAACATTGCTTTCCTTTTTATTTATGGGATAATTAATCTTCAAATGTCCAGTTTTATCCGTCTTTGTTGTTATCTCTATCGCTTTCATTTTTCAATCTTTTCACAAAGGTAATTAAATTGAGTTTATTGCAGAAGTGCATTTTTTAAAATTTCGGATTTCGGATTTCGGATTTCGGATTTCTTTCAATAATAATTTTTATTATCAATTCAATAAAATTAATTCATTCCTAAACTTTTACGTCGTTCAGTCAATTCTGCCTGCATTTGTTCGTTAAACTTTTTAGTTATACCATATGTGAACAATGCTATCACGCCTATCAAAAAAGTAAAAGCCGGAAACAAACTTGATGATAAACGTATTCCTAGCAATACAGTATGATCCGGAACAACATCTTTAACATATCCAAAAGTACCTAATATCCAGCCGCAAATAGCTCCGCCAAAACCTAATCCTGCTTTTAGCGCAAATACAATACCTGCAAAAATAAATCCAGTGGCTCTGCGGTGTGTTTTCCATTCCGAATAATCTGCAACATCGCCCATCATTGCCCATAATAACGGTATAGTAGGTCCATAAGCCAGCGATTTAAGTACGTTGAGTGAAAATGCAAGACCAACATTATTCGCAGGTATAAAAATAAATAATGCAGTAAATAAAGTTGTAAGTGATAAACCAACAATAAATACATTTTTCTTTCCAAATCGCATTGCCAGGAATTTCGAGAAAATAACTCCGATAATGGTGACAATTTGCCCAGACATATTGAAGAAGCTGAAGCCCACGTTAAATACATTGCTGCGATCTATTTTTGCAATAAGGCCAAAGCTATCAAGAATTTTATGCCACCATCCATTAATTTCACCTGTGACGTTTACCAGTCCAAACGATTTAAGAAATCCGAATAAACTGTCTTTGTCAAGATAATAGCTAAAAAAGTAATACATTCCGCTGCCCCACAAAGCCAGGGTAATAAATATAAACAACGTAAGGATAAACATTGATAACCAGGGTTTGTTTTTTGCCAAATCTTTAAAATCCTGCTTAGCATCCGATTTTTGTTCCGGATTAGGTTTTATTCTTTCACGGGAACTTAAAAATGCAATTACAAAGAATACAATACTTATTAAAGCAAAAACACCCACAGCCATGGCCCAGCCTTTCTGCTGGTTGATTTTACCAAATTTATCATGACCGAACAGGGAGACTAAAGGCAGTGTAAGTCCCTGCACCAGGAATGCAGCTCCCATAGCGCAGATAAAACGAATAGATGAAATGCTGGTACGTTCTTTTATATCGCTGGTAATTACACCATGCAACGCAGCATAAGGCGTATTGTTAACCGAGTAAATTGTCATCAAAAGAAAGTAAGAAACATACGCATAAATCAGTTTTCCGGAATGACTAAAATCAGGTGTTGTGAAAGCAAGAATAAAGAAAAAAGCAAATGGCACCGCGGACCAAAGAATCCAGGGGCGGTACTTGCCCCATCTGGTGTTGGTGCGGTCGGCGATAATCCCCATCATAGGATCAAAAAAGGCGTCCCAGAAACGACCGACCAAAAGAAGCGTACCTGCTGCTACGGCAGAAATACCAAAGACATCAGTATAAAAGCCAAGCTGGAAAACTATCATTAACTGAAAAACGAAATTTGCAGAGGAGTCGCCAAGACTATAGCCTATTTTTTCCCTGAGTGATACCTTTTGTGAATCAGATTGCATAACCTAAAGTATTATTAAAGAATTATTAAATGGATCGCAAAAATGCTGTTTACGAAAATAAGAAAAAAGACATACAAAAATGATTCTTTTTAGATATTGAACTATTATTACGAATGATAGATTAAAAAATCACTATTGAAGTTAAACTGACTTTAAAGCCAATTAAAATAAATAAGCGAATTCAATAAAGTTAAGTTAGGCTCAAAAAACATTTAGACTGCGCAGCCAATTACAGGATTGATTAATAGTCACTAACATAAGTAAACAAAGAATGATGAATAAAGAACACCGAATGTCGAATTATGAAGTAAATCAAACACTTCGACATTCATAATTCCTTGTTCAATATTCGAAATTTTTTTAATTGACATTTCATATTAACGTCATTACATTCAATGGAGGAATCGCTTCGATTTAAGAATCAGCAAGTTTTTCATATGTCAATTCATTTTTAAATTGCGTAATTTTATATTCGATGTCTCAGTGTGACATTCTGATTGTCTGTCAGGCTGAGCGGAGTCGAAGCCTTTATTGGATAAATTTTCACAAATAAACGACATTGATTGCGAACTAATAGTTGGAATCTAGGCTGATGCATAAGTCTAGTTCTGCTTAGGATGTGCTTTAAAAAACTCCCAAATAACATCGTTAGCCTGAATGACTGAATTTGATTTTGTAAACCATGTATGACCGCCTTTATTCAATACATATGACTTTAAAAGAGTATCTCCCGAACATATCCATGCTTTTATCAAATAATTGGAGTTGTGAAAAATGGTATCGGGTTTTGTGTTGCACGACGACCAAAATGCCCACCGATATAGAACTGTATCAACCGCCGGCCATAATATGTTTTGTGATAGACCTCCGTAATATGGAACCGACCTATCATCTAAAGCATGCAAATGCAGGATGTGAATTTTGCATATAGGAGCTTTCGGTTGCTTATAAATCATCTGGCCTGAATGAGCTGCAATAGCTGCTATTTTACATGATAAATCATACCCCAAACGATAAACCATCATTGAACCATTTGAATGACCTGTTGCATAAATTCGGTTTCTATCTATGGTGTAATGTCTACAAATTAATTCTATCATTTGGTCAATAAACCCAACATCGTCGGTTCCCCGTGTCCAGCCTTCATCTTCGCCTCCGGCATTCCAGGCTCGCGGATTACTTGTTGTCCATGGATATTGCAATCCATTCGGATAAACAACAATAAAACCCTCGACATTAGCTTTGTCGTCCAATCGACTTTGGTTTTCAAAATCGGTCGCCGAACTTGTATAACCATGCAAGGCAATAACAAGGGCTGTTTTAGTGGCTCCAGAATATGAAGCAGGCACGTGAAGTTTATAGGTTCGGGTAAGGCCGTCGTGGATGATGGTATCCATTTTGTTGGCCTGTGGATAATATTTATCAACTACTGTATTCTCTTTTTTGCACCCAAAAATGGCAATTAAGGTAAATAGGATAACATGAAGGTAAATTTTTTGCCGCATCATAGCTTTATTGAATTAGTTTGTAATATGACAACAGTTTTAGGAAATACCCTTATGGTTGGCTTAATAATAAATCCAAATGTATAATTTACGATGAATGTGTTAGCATAATTGCAGCTCTTTTGTAAGCAATTGCCTTGAGAGTTAGATATTGGGGGCTACAAATATGCTGCAACGTACGGTCGGTTGTTTCCCGGAGCATTTCATAATGCTTTCTAAAAGGCGCAAAGCGGGTGGGCAAAAAAAAGACCTTTTTGGGTTTCTAAATGAAATACTTTTTTGTATTTAAATGCCTTTCAGCCAAATACGTATCTAATTTTCAGATTTATTACGATCCTCTTTGATCTCTTTTTCAAGATATTCCCAAGTTGAATCAGGCATTATAGGCACAATTTTATATTTTGCTTTTTTTCTTAGATTAAGAATTTCTGCAGTTCTATCTTTTGTATTCGGGTGATCGCTAACCCATTCAAAATTTTTAGGTATGTCAGATTTTTTCGAAAGGCGAAATAACAAATCAGCAAAATGCACCGGATCAATATTTGCTTTGGCCATATACCTTACGGCAGCAGTGTCAGCTTCCCGCTCCATGTCCCTGTCAAAAGCAGTTGAAGAAATAGTTTGAACAATTTCCCTCAGGATTTCATTGCTCGAATTGCCTCCAGCTAATGTCGCCAACATTGAAATACCTATTTCTTTTGACAGTTTTTTGACCATATGCCTGTGTTCTACATGCGCAATTTCATGAGCCATAACGGAACTTAGCTCTTCAGGATTTTTACAAAAATTAATAATGCCGGTGTAAATCACCATATTGTTACCAGGTAAGGCAAATGCATTAACTTCTTCGTTATAAAAAATATATATTCTTACGTCGGAAGTATCTAAATTATTGGCTTTACAAATTCTGTCTTTGATGTTGTTGACAATATTGACAGCACTATCTGACTCGCAGGATCTATTGTTCTTTTTCAAAAAGTCTATTACAACATTCCCAAGTTTGTGCTCGTTTGACTTACTTATTTTTTTTATATTAATTTTTCCTGTAAAATCAACTTTACTTAATAAAAACCATGTTCCAAAAAAGAGACATAGAAAAGTAATAAATTGAAAAAGAAATTTATTTACCATAATAAAACTATTAACTAATTCTAATTTTCAATAAAATAAATTGTACACTATTAATTTTTTAAATGTAAAGTTCATTTGTGTTTAGCGTTTTATTCATTAATCAATTTAAACTACCTAAGAATAAATTGGTTAAAGGACCGAAAATCCACCATTCAGTATGTTTGCCTTTCCTTGTAACTACGGCGCCATGAATAGTAACTATAAATTCGAAAACATTAAAGGCAAAAATAGTAATCATGTAAGCCAGGTACCTATTAGTTATCACATTTTCTCCAAAAATGATAGTCATGGTCCAGCTAAAGCCGATACTATTCATAATCACAATTGCCAATTGCGAAAACAATGCCTGGGTGCAGTGCCACCTGATAAATTTACTTGCTTTAAGGTTTCCCAAAAAAAAGATCATGGTCGCTATCAGATTGATAATTGGCAGAGGCATGCCTACCATAATTGCAATTACCGACATCAAATAACTATTTGATGCTTTTTCTGATTCATAATCGTTAGGAACATAAGTTGTGGAATCATCTATTGTCATATACTTTTTTTAATATTCAATATCCAAATTATTAATACCAAAATTATGGCTGGCAAAAATACCCGCTTTTTTTTAAAAAATATTTCGGATTTATTATAAAAAGAGTGAAAACTATTTTTTTTAAAAATTAAATCTGAAATTATCCATAATGGAAATATGATTAACATAATAACAATGATAAAGCCCAATGGATTGCAATTAAAAGCATCCATTGGTTTACCTTGTATTAAATAAAAAACAGAATGAGTTGTACCACAAGATGGACAGGGTAAGCCAGTTATATTTTTAAACATGCATACATTTATGCCTTTATCGCTATTGGATAAATTTTTGTAATTCCAGGCAATCCAGGCATACCCTGCCATCGTAAATAAAAGAACTAAATAATATAGTTTATTCCTAGACACGATTACATCATGACCATTTGTAATTTTTGAAAGTTAATTTCACGGGCACGACCCATAATTAAAAACCAGTCCACAATAGTCCAAATACCCAGGCCTCCGCAAGTCAATAATTTTCCTATACCCAAACCGGTATCACCTAAATAAAATCTATCTACACCAAGATGGCCTATTATAATTGAAAGTATAAGAACAGTTGTAGGATCTTTTAAATTGATGGTTTGAATGTAAATAAATTTAGCGTCATCCATTTGTATCAAACGCTCACGAATCTGAGGTATCAGATGACTTTCAAAGTATTTACCATTGGTCATAATAAACATGTCAACTTTTTGCGCTTCCATAAATAAAGGTTTTAATTAAATTTAGGACTACTCTTAAGGTTTTTCGATAACACCCCGTTTTTATACTGGTATCCGGACTCCAGTTTCATAAAAGTATAAATTTCATTTGAATTACAATAAAAAAGCGCTAAAAAGTAAAAAACCCAAGAGGATATCACTGGAATTTATGAAAAAATGATTAATCGGAAAGGAAAGTTGTTTGAGGCAAAATAGAATAGTATGACTAAGTTCTAAAAAAAACACTGTCAGGTCTTTCAGACTCTGACAGCGTTTACATTAATTGATGAAAAGAATAAATAATAAGGCTTATTGATATTCAAATTGTCAAAATTTCTTTGCTTAAGACAAAGACCTGCAAATTAAAATAGTGTTTGAAGCTATTCGCTCTTTTTTGCAGTACTAATTCCGAAAGGAAAATAAACAGGACAAAAACTAATTAAACTGGTTATTACAAAAACAACAGCCAGTATCATGAGAATAATTCCTAAAGTACCTGGTATTATTTTTGTAAAATATAGTACAGCAATTACAACTGCTATCAATATTCTGATTACTTTGTCAATAGTACCCATGTTCTTTTTCATAAATTCAAGTTTAAATTAATTAATTATTTTAATTATGATTCATTGTTGTTTAAATACGAAATAGTACACCCTTCGACAAGCTCAGGGTGACAACGTAATTTGGTCATGCTGAGCCTGTCGAAGTATGACCGAAAATAATCCCTAGAATTAAACAACCTTGATAAAGGTATTACAAGTTAAGATTTACCTGTTAGTAAAATTTCTTGTATTGCCCTGTCAAATGTCTGACGGGGTAATGCACCCATAGAAGCCTGGGGCTCTCCGGTCTTAGGTACAAATAACAATGTTGGAATGCTTGAAATACCAAATGTTGCGGCTAATTCATGTTCCTGATCCGTATCAACTTTATAAACAATAAGTTTTCCTGCATAATCATGTGCAATTTCATTAAGTATTGGAGCCACCATTTTGCAAGGTCCGCACCAGTCTGCGTAAAAATCAATAATTGCAGGTAATTCACCCTCATATTTCCAGGTTTTGTTAATATCATAGTTGAAAACCTTTTCCTTAAATTCCTTTGTAGTCAGATGTACTACATTTTCTTCTTTTGATTTCATAATATTTATTTTTCTATTAAAACATCTGATATTCAAATATGTTACAAAAATATCGCTATTTTTTTTATAAATCGCTATAGTATCACCTAAATCCTTTTAATGTCACTAATGTTCTTTATCTTTGTTTTATTAATTATTAATTATGGGCAAAATTTTTAATGAGAGTTTAAGTTCCGCACAACTCAAAGAAATGTTTCACCATGATGAAAAATGCCTGGAATTTTTGGCAAATTTGAAATGGGAGAATGGGTTTGTTTGCAAAAAGTGTGGAAATACAAATTATTGCCCGGGTAAAGAACCATTCTCAAGGCGATGCACAAAATGTAAACACAAAGAGACGGCTACAAACGGTACAATTTTTCACGGAGTAAAATTTCCCATAAGTAAAGCATTTTATATTGCCTATAACGTATGTAAAGGAAAAAAAGATCTATCAACTTATGAATTTGCCAGAAGATTATCGCTGCGTCAGATGACATGCTGGAATTTCAAAACCAAAATAAAGCAGGCTCTTTTAAAAATGAATACCCTTACTGAAAAAGAAAGAACTTCAATCGAGAAAATTCTAACCAGTTGAATCTATTTAACTTAAGAATTTTAAAAATCGTGATCGTGTCCTTTATATATCCACATTGCCTGGCATTTTCCGGCTTTCTCAAAACCACATTTCTCATAAAAGTCAATTGCCCTGCCATCTGCCATTAATACCTGCTGATGAAATTTTGAATATTTTGCCTGAAGTTTGTCCATTATCATTTTGCCAATACCTTTGCCCTGGTAATTCGGATAAACCAATAAATGCGAATAATAAACTGCCAGGTATCCATCAGAAATTGAATTACCCAAACCTACAAGTTTATCTCCATCCCAGGCAGTAACTAAGCCGTGAGAATTTTTCAAAGCTTTTATGAGTTCATCGGGCTTTTCAGCAGATGACCATTTATTGGCTTTATATAAGTTTATAATTTGAGTTTTGTCAATATTCCGGTTCTCAGATAAAACTATTTTCATTCTAGTGTCATGTATTAATGATTAATGAATGTCAGCATTACCATTTTCAATTATGAGTTCGTTGGTAAAAAATTTTTTACCAGGAAATTTACATTTTTTTTTAAAATTAATCTCTTAATATTCAATGTCGTTTAGTTAAGCTCAAAAAACACTTCGACTACGCTCAGTGTGACACTCTGATTGTCTGTCAGGCTGAGCGGAGTCGAAGCCCTTACCAGATAAATTTTCTTAAGTAAGCGATATTGTCTTATAATTATTCAAAAGCGCAGGAAAATAATAAAAAGATTTCGAGATTAATACTTCCAATTAATAAACAAAAAACCCTGCGTTTGCAGGGTCCCTTTTAATTTATTGTCCGCTTGCTGCTACCGGTTTTCGGCTTGCAAATTGTACTTTACCGGAAGTTTCTCTCTTGGTTTTGTAGCGGCTCCGGGCCTCATCCGGATCTGCACCAACAGCAATATATATCTTGGTTCTTTTGTCTATAATAACTTCCTGCATTTGACGTATATCAGGTGTTTTGAATGTAATGCGCTTTTTTTGATCGTGTAAATAAAAACTCTTTTCAACTATTGGAATTGCCTTCTCATCTGTGCTTTTCATGTTTACATTTTATTAATTATTATGTAAACTTGGTCATTATTCAGTTATAAATCACTATAAAACTTATTTATTTTATTTCATGTCAATAAATGGTTAATTCAAAATTCCAGATATAGACTCGCTGATCATATCTAATGTCATATCAAGTGAGAAGCTACTGTTAGAGATTGCTTCACTTTGTTCGCAATGACGCTATGAATAAAGTCATTGCGAGGAGATGCGACGAAGCAATCTGTGCAATAATAAGTTTGACTTGACACTAATTCAATTAACCAATTTATAACCGATAAAAGAATAAAATAAAAAACCCTTGGAAACATAATCCTAATATGTTCCAAGGGCAAGTAATATTTAATAACTGCATTACCAGTTAACCAACATGATTCCAATATCGAAAGGATGGAGTTCGGGACCCTTATTATTCTGAAACAAAGGAGAATCATAATAAGTTGCCACCAGGTGAATCTTTCTAAAACCTATCCTGGCCTGGAACCCATATCTTAAAGGAGACATATAGAAATCGCCGTGAACAATATCTTTAACATCATTTCCATTTAATTGATAATATGCTTTTGTGGTAGATCCCAATTTTAATCCGCCAATAACTCCGGCAGCAATGTAAAAAGGACGTCTTCTGTTTCCCAAAGGAAATTGGATCTCATATAATACCGGTATTGTGAGATATGTATCTTTTAGCTTGTTTTTTGAATAGTTACCCGCATTTTTGTCTTTAACTTTAGGCACAATAGTTCCATTTTGCTTCATAATATTATTTGTATCGCTATCAAAATCATAGCTGTTGAACTCGAGGCCTAATCCGGTTGCAATCCCTTGTTCGTTTGTAAATGGAATAGCATATTCTAAAATGTTTAAATCTACTCCAATGGATTTACCTGCGTTAAGCTCCATAAACTGACTTTCTTTTGGAAGGTTCATTGAAAAATCTTTTGTCATGAAATTATTGAGTGTCAATTCAAAGCCGCCCCAGTGCGGATTAAATTTAGTCCAATGATCCTTCTCGTGAAATGGTTTGAATTTTGGAAAATCATTATAGGTACTGGCATTATTGTTATTATCCTCCTCCTGATCTTCGTTATCTTTCTTTCTTTTTTTAAGTTCATCTATCTGAACGTTAGTTTTGCCATCCTTTTTAACTATCGTGATGCCTTTATTACCTAAACGAATTCGTGTTGTATCCCCATTTTTATAAACTTTTGGCTTATCTCCCAGCACTTTATGATCAGTACTGTCAGCTACTACTATCTGATTTTCTGCTTCATGTGTTACAATGGTGCTATCTGTGTCCTTTGCTTTTCTGGAGGTGCTATCAGAATCTTGTGCTTTCGATGCAACAATTCCCAGAATCATTCCAATTATCAAAATATTTTTTTTCATATTAAAATATTTAATTTCTTTCTTAATTGTGACGATTATCATTTACGATATGTTACAATTATTTTTACATGAGTGTCCGTCAAAATAAATACAAAGATTTCAAAAGGTCATCCCGAGCGTTAAAAGAATGCTTCAACTCTGCTCAGCATGACTGCACAGAATTTATGAATATCTATTGTTATTAATGCTGACATTATACATTTTTATTTTTCTGAAGATGAATAATAGCCAAGTAATCCGGCATCAATCTCTATTCTCGAACGATTTGAAGTGGTATCACGGGTTTTTTCTAAAACAATTTTTGTTCCAGTAAGCTTGTTAATCTCCTTAATACCTGATTTGGCCATAGCCCAAAAGTTCAACCCTTTGTCATTCGATAAATTTTCATTTTTAATTGCCCGGTCAATTGCGTCTTTCGCGAGCTTGTTTTTAGATAAATATTTTTGCTCTCTTGATATTTCTGAATTACTTGCTTCCTGAATAGAAGCTCTTTTGATATTTTCTGAAAGAACTGGTGAATCCTGAAGAACAGGTATTTTAAGTTGAGAAACATCTATTCTTGATTGAAATTGCATCTGAATATTTTGTTTTCTAATTTGCTCATTTCTTTGAATAATTTTAATTTTTCTTTTAATCTTTTGTTGATTTGAATTAAATTGTTCCTTAGGTTTTTCAGATATGGCAATAACTTCCGTTTTTATTTCTTTTTTTCGTGAAAACGTGAATATATTTTGTACAACATTTGAAAATCTTTTATTTTCGGTCTCACTTCTTATGAAATAAAATTTATATACAAACAATATCATGGCTATTGAAGCTGCTATAGCAAGAGTGCTATATATAATTGCCCTTTTTCGATTTATTCTTACGTGTTTTAACTTACTTTTTTCGTTAAAAACAACTTTGTCATCCGGTTCAAGTATGGTTTTAAGATATTGATCGTATTCTTTTATTTTTTCCGGGTGCTCTTTTAAATAGGTTTCAAAGAGGATTTCGATATTTTGATCTAAACTGCCTTCAATCCTGCCTATACATATTTCATCAAAATTGGATTCATTGACAGATTGAATACCAATATTGTTTTTTCTCAACAAATCTTTTTCAACAAAAATGCTTGTTTCAGGAATAAGAGTCACAGTTTCATAATTATCAAGGTCTGCTTTGAGATCGGGATTGCTGGCAAGAAAATCCAATAAGCAGTCTACTTCCGCAGTATTTAATTTTCCTTCGATATAATCGAGGAAATAAGCTTCGTAATTTTGACGGTCAATTTGCATTTTGTTATATAACTGATTCCATTTTACCTATGAATTCCTTGAGGAACATGCGACCACGGAAAATATAAACTTTAACCTGCGACTCGCTAAGTCCTGTAATTTCGGCAATTTCCC
>Ga0265316_10004950_pt1 | contig 13094 bp, 11 predicted proteins | sample 4522metaG_FD_202092 | JGI IMG/M metagenome (GOLD analysis project Ga0265316, IMG submission 202092) | Rhizosphere microbial communities from Carex aquatilis grown in University of Washington, Seatle, WA, United States - 4-5-22 metaG | ecosystem: Host-associated > Plants > Roots > Rhizosphere >... | reverse complement strand
CAGGAACCAAAGGGAAAATATGTCCCTAATCTCTCTCTCTCCGATTATATTGCACCTGATAGTGAAGGACTGACCGATTGGATCGGAGCTTTTGTAGTGACAGCAGATATTGATAAGGCAGAGTTTGATAAATTTAAAGATGATGATTATGCAACCATAATGATCAGGATACTGAGCGACAGGATTGCTGAAGCTGCTGCTGAATGGCTTCATGAAAAGATCAGAAGAGAATACTGGGGGTATGCAAGTCAGGAGAATCTATCGGTTGATGATGTGCTTAAACTTAAGTATAAGGGAATAAGACCGGCTCCCGGATACCCTGCCTGTCCCGATCATACGGAAAAACAAGTTATCTTTGACCTCCTGGGAGCAGAGAAAGCTATCGGTGCGCGACTTACCGAAAACTTTGCTATGATACCACCGGCATCGGTAAGCGGGTATCTTTTTTCACATCCCGGATCGACATATTTTAATTTAGGAAAGATAGCCTCTGACCAGTTGAAAGATTATGCAAAGAGAAAGAATTTTACTATTGATGAAGCTACAAAATGGCTCTCTCCAAATTTATGATATCACTTTGAAATGACTGTATTAGAAAAGATTAATAACGCAAAAGGACCATTATTCACGTTTGAACTCCTTCCTCCCCTTAAAGGGCATAGCATTGAGAGAACCTATGCAGCAATTGACAGGCTTATTGAGTATGAACCTGCTTATATTAATTTCACATCTCACCGTAATGAAACCATTTTAAGGGAACGTCCCGATGGTCTTCTTGAGAAAAGGGTGGTGCGTCTTCGCCCCGGAACATTTGCCCTCGCAGCAGCTGTCAAATATAAGTATAATATACTTGTAGTTCCTCATGTTCTATGTGGGGGCTTCACAAAAGAGGAAACAGAGAATGTGCTTATTGAGATGAGGTTCCTCGGGATAGATGATGTCCTTGCATTACGGGGTGATCCGCAGAAAGGAAGCCGGATATTCATTCCGGAGAAAAATGGTCATGCCAATACATATGAGCTTGTACAGCAGATTGTTGACATGAATAAAGGTAAATATCTTGAAGATAATCTTGAAAATGCTGATCCTACCAATTTTTGCATAGGAGTGGCAGGTTATCCTGAGAAACACTTTGAAGCCGCCAACAGGCAGGTAGATATGGAGAACCTGAAACGAAAAGTTGATGCAGGAGCCAGTTATATTGTAACACAGATGTTTTTTGACAATAACAGATTCTGCAGGTTCAGGGATGAATGCAGAAAGATAGGGATTACTGTTCCGATAATACCTGGCATTAAACCCATCTCTGCACTTAATGATATTAAGCTGCTTCCGCAGACATTTCATATAGACCTGCCAAATGATTTATTTTCTGCTGTATCGAAGTGTAAAAATGATTCTGAGGCGAGAGAGGCTGGAATTGAGTGGGCTGTAGCGCAATCCAGGGAATTAATTAAAATGGGTGTTCCTGGTATACATTATTATACGTTAGGAAGGTCCGATAATATCGCAAGGATAGTAAAAGCGTCGTTCTAATGTGCTTTAATGAACTCACCCCCCTTCCCCCTCTCTAATTCTTAGAGAGGGAGGGTAACGTACACTCTATCATTTAGTTTCCCCCTCTTTACGAAGTAGAGAGGCGGACGACCGTTAAAAAATTGCCTTGCAGGCAATTTTAGGGAGGAGCGAGCCTGCAGGGCTGAAAAGGGGATGAGTACATTTGATTCGAAGCAGAGATAGGATTTATTTTCTTTACAGCTTAAACGCCTTCTTTATCTTATCAACATAATCCAGTTTCTCCCATGCAAAGAATTCAACTTTTTTCTGGTATGACTTTTTCCCGTTTTCATTGAGGATTTTTGGCTTGCTTCCGGGTACTTCATAGTAAACTTCGACATTTTTTGAATAACTGTCACGTCCGAAATGTCCGTATGACGCTGTTGGAAGAAAGACAGGATTTTTCAGACCAAAACGCTGAACTATAGAATATGGCCGCATATCGAAAAGTTTATTGATTGTCTGAGCAATCTCTCCATCGTGCAGTACATTGCCTTTTTTATCTTTCACTTTCGCAGTGCCATATGTATTTACATAAAGACCAACGGGTTGAGCAACACCAATAGCATAAGCTACCTGGATCAATGCCTGGTCGCAAACTCCAGCTGCCACAAGGTTCTTTGCGATATGACGTGCGGCATAAGCAGCCGATCTGTCGACTTTAGATGAGTCCTTACCCGAAAATGCACCACCACCATGAGCCCCATGTCCACCATAGGTATCAACAATGATTTTACGTCCTGTCAGCCCCGTGTCTCCATGAGGACCTCCGATGACAAATTTTCCAGTGGGGTTGACAAGGAGTTTAAAGTCGTTATTAAACAGTTTCTGAATTCTTGAAGGAAGTGTTTTTTTAACTCTGGGTATGAGAATCTTCTCAATATCTTCACCTATCTTTTGTTGCATAGCTTTTTCAGCAAACTGTTCGGCTTTGTGAGATTTGTCTTTTGGCAGAACAAATTCATCATGCTGGGTGCTTATAACTATAGTATCAATACGGAGAGGCTTGTTATTATCGTCATATTCAACAGTAACCTGAGATTTACTATCGGGCCTGAGGTATTTCATCTGTTTGCCTTCACGTCTTATTGCCGCCAGTTCCTGCAGAAGCCTGTGGGCAAGCTCGATGGTTAAAGGCATATAATTATCCATTTCACGACAGGCATAGCCGAACATCATTCCCTGGTCGCCTGCTCCCTGTTCTTCAGGTTTGTCACGGACAACCCCCTGATTTATATCGCTCGATTGTTCATGAATAGTTGAGATAACGCCGCATGAATCGCAATCGAAACGGTATTCGGCTTTTGTATATCCGATATTACGTATTACACTTCTGGCACTCTCCTGGTGATCAACCCATCCTGTAGTGCGGACTTCCCCGCCACAAACGACAAGGCCGGTTGTTACAAATGTTTCGCAGGCAACTTTTGATTCCGGGTCCCAGCGAAGGAATTCGTCAAGCAAAGAATCTGATATCTGATCAGCTACCTTATCGGGGTGCCCCTCTGAAACTGACTCGGATGTAAATAAATATCCCATAATTATATTTTTAATTAATTATTAATAATTAAACAGGAAGATAGGTTGATTGTAAAAAGGGAATTATCCGCGGTTTAGCATTTTTTTCCTGTGGTTGCAATCAGCACAAATCTTTCCACTAATATCGTACGGTACAAAGGAACAAAAAAAAATGAGTATCAGGAAATTTAGAGACAAAATATTGAAATCCATTAACCACAAAGGTCACAAAGGAATTACACAAAGATCACAAAGTGCGGAATTACAAGGTTATGTCTTTGTGAACTTTGAGCCTTCTTTGAGTTCTTTGTGGTTAAACGTGGAAATTATCCGTTCGTAAGATGCCTGAAGACCTCCTCAAGATTATTCTCCTGTTTATTCAATGAAAGGACAGTAAGATTATTTTTTACTGCAAAGTTGAAAATAGATGGACGTATGTCCTCATCCCCCTCCGCCTCAATCAGCCACACATTGTCATGGATTTTTTTCACGCTGCTCACGTTATTAATTCCGGCAAGTAGTGAATCCATTGTATCCTTATCGAACTCGACATGAATAACCTGTTTGGGTCGCTTGATTTTAGAATATATTTTGCTTTTTTCTTCATCCGCAACAATTACCCCTTTATCAATGATTATCACTCTGTCGCAAATGGCTTCAACCTCCTGCATAATATGTGTCGAAAGCATCACCGTTTTTTCTTTTCCGGCTTCTTTAATGAGGTTTCGTATTTCAACGATCTGATTGGGATCAAGGCCGGTTGTGGCCTCATCAAGTATAAGCACGGCAGGATTATGGATGAGTGCCTGGGCCAGCCCTACTCTTTGTCTGTATCCTTTAGAGAGTGAACCAATCTTTTTATTCTGTTCAGGTGCGAGTCCGGTTAATTCAATTATATTATCTGTCTGCTTTTTCCCTGATAAGCCTGTCTTATAAATGGAAGCCACGAAACCAAGATATTCCCTGACATACATTTCCGGGTAAAGAGGATTATTCTCAGGAAGATAACCAATTTGCTTTTTGACTTCTGGATTATCAGCTTCAACAGCAAGACCATTAACGCTTACTTTACCTGAAGATGCAGGTATGAAACCGGTAATGATCTTCATCATCGTTGATTTTCCGGCTCCATTCGGGCCAATAAACCCGACTATTTCGCCGGTCTTTACTTCGAACGAAATATTATCGAGGGCTTTTTGTACGCCATAAAATTTTGAAACACCCTGAATTACAATGGACATAATATGGATATTATTTTTTCTTTACCTGTTGTAAAGATAATGTAAGGGGATTCTATTATGATCCCCAGCCACCCATAAATTGTCCTACACTGGCAAATGAGGCTTTTGGATTTACGCAGCAGACAGGTATCCTGGAACTGTTGGCAATAATATATTGTTCAGTGGCACCTACCAGATAATCGGCGAAAGTAATATTCTTAGTAGTTACTATCAGGATCAGGTCGGCATTAATCTTTTGTGCAAAATCAATTGTCTGTTCTGCTATCTTCCCTTTTGGCATATCGTGGATCTCATAATCTATGTTATTTTGAATCAGGTATTTGATAGCAAAATTCAGATTTGTTTTTGTCTTTTTTAATATATTCTTATCGGTACTTACCGATACAAGCATATGAACCTTTGACTCAAAGTATTTCCCCATAAAAATGGCCATCTTGATCTTCTCTTTATTCTCACCCCTGAAATCTACAGGGAAGACAATATTATGGTACCTTTCCTGATCGGCAGGAGGATCCTGAACAACTATAAACGGGATCTTTGATTTTACAATGACTTTTAATGCCCAGCTGCCTGTAAGCTTTTGCATCCCTTTCATTCCATGTGTGCCCATTACAACGAGATTGGCTTCTTTCTCATTGGCAAATTCAGCTATTGCTGAAAAAATACTTCCTTTGGAAATATGGTAGATAATGGGGACATTATATTTTCTCCCGTTCTCTTCAACCAGTCGTTTTAGATGTGTGGTTTTTTCTGCATAAGCCTTGGGTGTGATGCCTGAATCTACAATATGCAAAAGACATATATCATTGTTTACCATCCGGCTTATTTTTACTGCATGTGCTAATGCGTTTTCAGCAACATGAGAGAAATCCCATGGCACAACTATAAGTTTCTTCGGTTCTTCCATAATTCCTGATTGTTTTCAATTTATATCCAAAGTTATTCAGATTTTACCAATTTTCAAACCAATTCCATCCTTTAAGCTCTGAGCGCAGAGTAATTTATGTTGAGCTCTCTACCCTGTGCCTGTGCCCTGAGCTCTGTGCCTTAATAATAATAACTCTGATATAGGGTAAATATTATCATTCCCGGTCAAATAAACTGATTAAGAAGACACTTACGCACAAAAATAGTGCCATGAAGAAATTAATGAGGTCTCTTCTGCCTTTGCGGTTAACATTTTATTATTTTTGCACATCTGTTTTTTTGATATTAAATGCTTATGATGAAAAGAATTAAAATAAAAAACCTGTTATCCAAACCGGTGCTGGGATCAGATGTACTGGTAAAAGGATGGGTAAGAACCAAGAGGGGAAACAAAAACATTCTATTTATTGCTCTTAATGACGGATCGACAATAAACAACATCCAGATAGTTGTCGAAGCCGCTTCATTTGACGAGAATCTCTTAAAAGAGATATCAACCGGAGCATGCATAGCCGTTAAAGGTAAGTTGGTTGAGTCGCAGGGCCAGGGTCAGAATGTCGAGATCAGCGCTGTCGCCATCGAACTTTACGGAAAAAGCGATGCTGAAGCGTACCCTCTTCAGAAGAAAGGCCATTCAATGGAATTCCTCAGAGAGAATGCTCATCTGCGCTTCAGAACAAATACCTTCGGGGCTGTTTTCAGAATTCGGCATGCAATGGCATTCGCAATTCACAAATACTTTAATGATAAAGGATTCGTCTATCTTCATACTCCAATTATTACAGGAAGTGATGCTGAGGGAGCCGGGGAGATGTTCCAGGTTACCACCATGGATCTCAAGAATATGCCTCGAAATGGTGATGGTTCCATTAATTACAGCAACGATTTTTTCGGAAAACAGACAAATCTGACAGTTTCCGGTCAGCTTGAAGGAGAACTTGGTGCTCTCTCACTGGGAGATATTTACACATTCGGGCCAACTTTCAGGGCCGAAAACTCCAATACACCGAGGCACCTTGCCGAATTCTGGATGATAGAACCGGAAATGGCATTCTATGATCTGACTGATAACATGGATCTTGCAGAAGATTTTGTTAAATACCTTATCAGATATGCACTGGATAACTGCCGAGAAGATCTTGAGTTTCTTAATAATATGATTGACAAAGCACTCCTTGAAAGGCTTAAGTCTGTCGTAGATAATGAATTTGTAAGAATTACATATACAGAGGCAGTTTCAATTCTTACATCCTCATCGAAAAAATGGGAATATCCGGTCGGGTGGGGACGCGACCTGCAGGCTGAGCATGAAAGGTATCTGGTTGAAGAGCACTTTAAAAGGCCGGTAATCCTTACTGATTATCCGAAAGAAATAAAGGCATTTTATATGAAACAGAATGACGATGGCAAAACTGTAAGAGCCATGGATGTTCTGTTCCCGGGAATAGGCGAAATAATCGGTGGATCTCAGAGAGAAGAGCAATATGACAGGTTGCTTTCACGTATTAAAGAGTTGAAGTTGCTGGAAAAAGATTTCTGGTGGTACCTCGACACAAGAAGATTCGGTTCCGCGCCTCATAGTGGATTTGGTCTTGGGTTTGAAAGGTTAATATTGTTTGTCACAGGAATGTCAAATATACGCGATGTGATACCATTCCCGAGAACACCGAAGAATGCTGAATTTTAAAAGAGTCTGATTCCCGGATATAAAAATTAGGGAGAAAAGATGTTAAAGCAAAGGTTACAGCAGAAATTGCTTCAGAAGCTTTCCCCGCAGCAGATCCAGATGATCAAACTGCTGGAAGTTCCTACTTTGCAGATTGAACAGCGTATTAAAAAAGAACTTGAAGAAAACCCTGCACTGGAGGAAGGTACCGAGGAAGAAGATATTCCTGCAGAAACAGAAGAAGATCAGTTCGATGAAAAAGATAAAGACCAGGAGGAATTCACATTAGATGATTATATAGAAGAAGATGATATCCCTGATTATCGCCTTCAGGAAAAAAACTACAGCAAGGATGAAGATAAAAGAACCGAAATCCCCTTTTCTGTAGGATTTTCTTTTCATGAACATCTCGAATCACAACTTGGTCTTAGGGATCTTAACGACAAACAGAAAATTCTTGGAGAATACATCCTGGGTAATATTGATGAAGATGGATACCTGAGAAGAGAACTGATAAACATTGTTGATGATCTTGCTTTTCTTCAGAATGTTGAAACAACAGAAGGAGAACTTGAAGAGGTACTTAAAATAATTCAGGATCTTGAACCTGCAGGAATTGGTGCAAGAACTCTCAGGGAATGCCTTTTGCTGCAGATTGAAAAACGCGACACTTCGCAGCCTTCCATGAAGCTTGCATATATAATTCTTGATTTGTATTTTGAAGAATTCACCAAGAGACATTACGATAAAATCATTTCACGGCTTGGCATCACCGAAGATGAACTTAAAGCTGCCATCGATGAGATTTTACGACTAAACCCTAAACCGGGAGGGGTTTACAGCGATCCATTCAATAAGACTTCACAACCGATAATACCTGATTTCATCCTTGAGCTTTCTGAGGATGGCTTTGACCTTCATCTTAATTCAAAAAACCTTCCCGAACTAAGATTAAGTTCCGCATATAGCGAAATGCTTCATGCTTACAGCAAAGACAAAAGCCAGAAAAAAGAGATGAAAGATGCTGTAGTTTTTGTGAAGCAGAAAATCGATTCTGCCAGATGGTTTATGGATGCTATTAAGCAGAGACAAAACACTTTACTCCTTACAATGAATGCTATTCTGGAATACCAGCAGGAGTACTTCATTGACGGTGATGAGACAAAACTAAAACCAATGATCCTGAAAGACGTTGCTGAAATGACAGGTCTCGATATTTCAACTGTCTCAAGAGTAGCCAACAGTAAATTTGTTCAGACGCACTTTGGGATATTTCCCCTGAAGTTTTTCTTTTCAGAGGGACTTCAGACAGACAGCGGAGAAGAAGTATCAACCCGCGAGATAAAGCGGATTTTGCAGGATTGCATTGAAAATGAGCAAAAACGCAGACCATTGACAGATGAGAGTCTCACTGATATCCTCCAGGAAAAGGGGTACCAGATAGCACGCCGGACAGTAGCAAAATACCGCGAACAACTCAATATTCCTGTTGCAAGACTCAGGAGAGAGATTTAATGTACTCACCCCCTTCCTTCGCTCCGCTCAGGATTTCCCCCTCTCTGCTTCGTAAAGAGGGGGAAATAACAAGATATTAAGTTAGTTACGCCCCCTCTCTAAAAATTAGAGAGGGGGTGGCGTGTGAGTTCATTAGAATAGGAAAACTTAAATATAAATTGTTATTATAATAAAATAAATTTTACTTAATGGAAACTGAAGAACAGAAAGATCTACTCGTAAAACCGGCTAAAATAATCTCCATAGTTTTTCATCCGTTGCTGATGCCCGTCTATGGAATGGCAATTATTTTTTCAGCGCCAACTCTGTTCGGTTATCTTCCCTTTAATGTGAAGAAACTTTTATTACTGATAATGCTGGTAAATAATATCTTGTTGCCACTTTCCTTTTTACCTTTCTTCATTCACCGGAATGTTATCACTTCCTGGGCTATCACTGAAAGAAAAGAAAGGAATATTCCACTGATAATTACAACTATCCTTTATTGCGTTACTTCATTTATCATTTTCCGGCTCCCGATTCCTCTGTTCCTGAAATCATTTATTTTTGCGTCAGCATTTCTGTCACTGATGGTTACCGTGATCAATTTATGGTGGAAAATTTCGCTGCATTCTGTTGGTGCAGGAGCTCTTATAGGTCTTGTGTTGATGCTTTCGTTAAAAATGTTGACACCGTTAGATTGGTATCTGATTTCAACAATAATTGCAGGAGGATTGATACTTTCATCCAGATTAAAACTAAATCTGCATAACCCTCAGCAGGTGTGGATGGGATTATCTGCCGGATTCTTTGGATTGACTGTCTCTATGATGCTTTTCCAGGAGTTCATTTAACGCTTCAGTTAATAGTATATTGCTTTGCCTGTTTATTTCACCCTTACATTGAGTTTTCCCCTTGCGAAGTAATATTTCTGCAGTTATTTCACCCTGGGAAACAGAATAGAACCACCCCTTTTTTGAAAGGTATTCAGCCAGGTATTCCTGTTCAGTCTGGCCAGGGGTGGGAATAATCAAAGCGGTGCAGTTCAGACTCACAAGCTCCATAATTGTGGAGTAACCCGACCTGGTGATAATGTTTTCACTGCCCGATATAATCTCTTTCATCTGAAAAGCAGAAAGGTGACTATAAAAGGTAATCTTCCCATTGGTGGCAATTTCGCCTCTTTTCCCCGGATTTCCTTCAAACATAATCGTAATGGGTTCTTTGTCTTTCAGAAGAGTTACAAGTTTCTGCTTAAGAATTTCCTTCTGAGGTTCCGGCCCTGAAAGTATTACTGTGTTATGATGAAATTTAACCGCATTCTCATTAAGGGGTTGGTCTGTGTTGATAAACCTTGATAAAATCCCAATATACCTTACATTACCAGGTAGTTTTATACCATGTGATAACCTGCCCGTAAGATTCATATCGCCGGGCAAATCGGGAATAAAACAAAGAGAATATTTTTTGATTATTTCCCTGTGTAATAACACTCCTATGGGTTCCAGGAATTTCAGATGTTTTGGGAAAGGAATAAGGGGCATATGGGTTACATACACCGAGGTGACCTTCCTGTTCCATAAACCAAACCGGTTATCGCTGATGATTATATCAACATCATACTTTGCTATAATTTTTTTTAGCCTGTGGTGTTCCACGATTATATGGTACAGAAGAACAGGAATTTTAAAGAACAGTGAAATATATTGAGGAAGGAATCGGGAATACCCTGGTTTGAAGCCCGGAAAGATGATATAAGATAATCCGGATAATTCACTCCGGAACATAGATAAATGTTCCTCTCCCGAGGCAATAATAATATTATTATTCATCTCCTGCAGTTTCCTTGCAAGTGGGATCATCCGGGCGGCGTGACCCAATCCCCACTCCAGGGGACAAATGAGTATGTTGTAACTTTTATTCAATCTTAACCGGAAACCTGTGTTCTGATACCAATCGATTCTACTAATGCAGCTATTTCTTTTAGTTCAATGAGCGGTACTTTATTTAATCGGGCGCCCTCCGGAGTATCCCGTGAAATTGTATAGATCATAACTTCAGAGGGTTTTATTCTTTCAATTGCTTTAAGCCATTCTCTGATTTCAACCCGGGTTGTATTATCAATTACCTTGCCGTTATATATTCCCCTCAGAAAGAGTGTCTGAATAATCAGCTTTCCATCGAATCCGATGAGGTTGTCAATAAGCTCTTCAACATTTACATTAACTCTCGGCTGGTTATGTATTTTGATAGTGGAATCAAAGGCAGAGTCAAGTTTAAGGATATTCTGATCGACTTTTAGCAAAGCATTTTTAATTAACGGATTTGAGATTGTTGTTGCATTTGACAAAACAGCAATCCTGGTTTTTTTGAAGTACTTATCTCTCAAAATTATACTATCATAAATTATCCCGGGGAAATCAGGGTGGAGAGTGGGTTCTCCGTTACCGGCATAAGTTATCACATCGGGGATAATGCTTTTTTTATTCAACTCTGAAAGTTTGCTCTCCAGAGCATCATAAACTTCTTTACGTCCAGGCAGACGACTAACAGCCGTTTCAATATCCCGTGTCCAGCCGCATTCACAGTAAATGCAATTGAAATTGCAGATTTTTCTTTTAGTCGGCATCAGATTTATTCCGAGTGAGATGCCTAACCGTCTGCTCCTGACTGGTCCGAAAATTATCTCATCAAAAAGAAATGTCGCCATTATTCTCTGCTTTTATGGGGGCAAAATTAACAATATTTGCAGGATATTCCATGAGATTGCTTCGTCTCCCTATTTCATTGGGATCCTCGCAATGACCGTGGATTTTACCAGCATCGGTTCAACTCCCTTCCAGAATTAATTTTACTTCCCAGTCATTGCGAGCCCGACAAAGGAGGGTGTGGCAATCTCAAAATCCCATTCTGTATTAAGTTTAAATTGGTCGGGGAGTATACTAGATCAGTCTTGTTACGAAGCTCTCAGGAAGTAATTTCATATTCTGAAGATCCATATTCTCAAGAAGCAGAAGCCCGGGTTTTTTACCTGTTTCAATACTTCCAAACCGCTTCTCTTCTCCAAGAGCCTTTGCACCATTCATTGTAGCCCAGCACACAAGATCTTCAACCGGTGTATCAGGGAAATAGAACTGAAGTGTTTTAAGCTCTTCAAGAATACTAAGATTGATATTAGAGGCAAGACTGTCAGTCCCGATAACAATTTCACAACCCTCCGCAATAAGAAGATTTAGCGGCGGGATTCTGTTTTCGATATATAAATTAGAATTAGGGCAGAGGCACCAGAATAAATTCCTCCGCTTCATAACAAGCCTGATAGTGTTTCTATCGGCAAATGTATTGTGGACAAGAATCAGATTTCCTGACTTCGTTACCTCATTCAGGACTACTTCAGCGTGACTTTTAGCTGTTTCAAGCCTGGAAGGTATCAATCCTGACCGTTGATAGGAAGACATCAAAGACCCGGTATGGTTTTTAAGAAAAGTTTCTTCTCCGTCCGTCTCCATAAAATGGATGGATGTTATCTTGTTATTTAAACTTTCATTTCTGAGAAGTCTTAAAAGAGTCAGTGACATTGAATAAGCCGAATGGGGAACCAGTGAAAAGAGAAGGTGCATTTCTCTGGATGTTTCGGCAACACTTAATATTTCATCAATTCGTTTTCCGGCTTTATCAGGGTCAAGGCCAAAAACTTCAAGAAGGTTAAAGTAACTGATCCTGCTTTCTTTTTTTATTTTGAAGGAATCTGAAGTATTACATACATCTGCGCATAAAACTATTCCTTCCTTATACAAAGAATGATCAGCAGAAAAAGCAGAAGAGTGTACATTTTCTTTATTGTTATCCCTGGCAGACCTGACCTGTTCAATAAAACTTCCAAGACCCATTCCTTTTGAAGTGTATCCTTTCAGATGAGAGAGCTCCAGATGACAATGACAATTTACAAAACCGGGAATTATAATGCCATTATAAAACTCTGTGGAATGTTTTTCTTTCAGATCACCTGCTGTTTCTTCAACTGTGATTATAGTCCCATCATCTTCAGTTGTAATAACAGCTCTTTTAAGAGAAGGACCGGCGTTGGTAATAATGTATTGAGCTGTAAAGCGTTTCATACCGCCAATCGGGTATAGATAAGTGAGATATTCTCTATTTTAATATGTTTTTCAATAACAGAAAATGGTGTATCAAAATCATATAGCCATCCTCTTAAATGGCGAATTTTATTTTCAGAAACCTGAATTCTGAACTTGTAATTATGCGGTTGGCCATCTTTCAGATAATCAATTGATTTATAGTATTTCCTGCTTCCTGTTTCAATACTATCAGGAGAACTTGAATATACAATTGCTCTCGGATTAACCGACTGGTCATCGGGAAAAACAGTGGCAGAAAATGTGAGTGTATAATAGCCGCTATTACTTAATGTTATATCAAACATAGTCGAATCGTTGCCTGAAGGAGATGGAATTAAATAGAAATCTTTCCCTGGCCACAGGTTCGACCTGCGTGCCAGTAAAATAAAAGAATCTTTATCGACATGGGATTCCATCTCGCTTAATATTCCAAGAACCTGATCATATATTTTATTTAGTTTTTTAGGATTTTTAAAAAAATAGTAGTTCATTGTTTTGTCCATGACTGCTTTGGTGTAACCATGTTTTTCGATTATCTGGTAATAGGATGTA
>Ga0265316_10004948_pt1 | contig 13100 bp, 2 predicted proteins | sample 4522metaG_FD_202092 | JGI IMG/M metagenome (GOLD analysis project Ga0265316, IMG submission 202092) | Rhizosphere microbial communities from Carex aquatilis grown in University of Washington, Seatle, WA, United States - 4-5-22 metaG | ecosystem: Host-associated > Plants > Roots > Rhizosphere >... | reverse complement strand
GGCCTCGGCCTGGTCGTCGCCGCTCAGCGCCTGGCACCGATCTCGGGACCGCCCCTCTACGACGGCGTGGTCGTCGAGGACGAATACAAGTGGCTGTCGCCACCGGCCGGCTACCAGGGCGGTGCCCCGTCGGCGGCCGCGACCGTCCCGGTTCAGGGAGGGCAGAGCCCGAACGTCGCGGTCGCGACGTCCGAGCAGCCGCCCCAGGCGCAGGTCTTCGCCGGCGCCGGGTATCTGGACATGCCACCTCTGACCACGTCGATAAGCGTGTCCATCGTGCCCGTCCAGCCTGCCGCGCAGCCGGCGGACGGCGTCATCGCCGGCAACGTCTATCGCTTCACCCTGACCGGCCAGGGCGGGGCGGCGGTCAGCGGGCAGGCGAGCGGCGGCGTGACGGTCGTGTTGCGTGGCCCGCGCAGCCTGCCGGCGGCCACGATCGAGCGCTACGCCGGCGGAACGTGGACGCCGCTCGCGACCGACCCAGCCGGCGTCTCGCACACGTTTACAGCCGTCGTGACCGATTTCGGCGACTTCGCGCTCGTCGCGCCGCCGGGCTGGGTGCCCGATCCACCGGCGTCGACTCAGCCCGGAGCGGCCGGACCCGCGGCCCCGCCGTCCGCCGGACCTGTCGCCGGCGGCGGACCGCCGGGCGGCGCGCCGGAATCGGGCCCGCCACTGCTCCTGATCGGCGGCCTGGCCGCCACGCTGGCGCTGGTCGTGGCCGGTGTCGTGGTGTGGCTCCTGATCAAGCCGGCCCGACCGGTCCGGCCGGCCCGGGAACAGCCGTCGCGACGACCGCCGCGGTCCGGACCGCCGGCTCGCGATCGCCGGACCAGACCGCCCCGCCCGCGGCGGTGACAGTCCGGCCGTTCGTGCCTCGATCCTGCGAGCGACGGGCAGAACCCGCTAGCGCTGCCGCTCTTCGAGCTCCATCTGCTCGAGCGCCACGACTATGGCCAGGGCGAGCGGCACGTCGAAGCCGGGCGCGACCTGCACGCCGTAGCTGTCGCGGAGGCTGAGCAGCCGGCGCGACACCATGATCACTTCCGTCCCGTCCTGGGTCACGTGGAATTCGCGATTGATGAAGTCACCCGTCACGGTCAACGGGTCGCCGCTCGCCAGCGTGATGGTGAAGTGGTCGCCCAGGAGCCTCATCAGGGCTTCGGTGATGGTGGCGACGATCTCCTCGCCCCGCTTGATCTCGAACGTCCGGCGCACGTGCGCAAGCGACTGGCCGATCTCGTACAGGGCGGTCCCCGACGGATCCACCAGGGTGTGGTGGCGCCGCAGGCTCAAGACCTTGCCCTGGACACCGAACACGTGGTTGCCCGCCGCGTCCTCGATCCACAGGTCGCCGCCGACCGAGAAGAGCTTCTGATTGAGAACGAAGGTGCTCGGACCGAACGTCATCGTCGCTTCTCCGATGTGGGGCGCAATCGCGATCAGTTTAGGCCTGCGGAGGCGGACCGCCGGCCGGCGGCGACCACTCCGTTCGGCGGCTCAGCGGCGACGGCGCGGCCTGCTCTTCACTCGCGCCGGCGTGTAGCGACGCGAAGCTGCGAGCAGGAAGATCCCGCCCGCGGCGAGCGCGATCGTGACCAGGACGAATCCGATGGGACCCTGAGGCGCCGGAGCGCTCGACTGGGTCGCCTCCGTCGGTGGCGGCGTGGCATGAGAGGAGAGCAGCGAGACGGTGCTCTGATCGTCCTCGTTCGGGTTGTGGTTGTCCGGCGTGGAATTGGGGTCGCGCTGCGTCTCGGCCACGACTTCGGCCGTGTTCACGATCGAGCCGGCCACGCCGTCGCGGACCGTGACGGTCAGGGTCGCCGAGTCGCCCGACGCGAGGCTGCCCACGGTCCAGGCGCCGGTCGTGTGGTTGTAGGTCCCGCCGGCGCTGCTCACGTAGGTGACACCTGCCGGCAGAGAGTCGCGGACGATCACGCCCGTGGCCTGATCCGGCCCATGGTTCGTCAGCACGAGGGTATAAGTCAGCCGCCCGCCGATCACGACCTTCGTCTCGTTGACCGTCTTGGACAGCGAGAGGTTCGCCACTCCGCCGGCGTTGAGCGTGGCCGACGCCTCGTCGTCCTCACCGACCACTCCGTTGCCCGGCGTCGAGTCCGGATCGTAGAGCGAGGAGGCGGTGATCTCGGCGGTATTGACGATGGGGCTCTCGACGTTGACCAGGGCGGTGATGTCGAGCGAGGCGGTGTCGCCCTTGGACAGGCCGCCGACGGCCCAGTCTCCGGTCGCCGGGTCGTAGGCGCCCTGGCCAGTGTCCGAAACGTAGGTCAGCCCGGCCGGCAACGGGTCGTGGACGACGATCCCGCCGGCCGCATTCGGCCCGGCGTTGGCCACCGTCAGCGTGAATGTCACGTTCGAGCCCGCGTTCGGCTCATCGTTGTCGACGGTCTTGGTGAGGCTCAGGTCGGCCGCCTTGGGGACGTCGATCGTGGCCGAGTCCGAGTTGTTGCCCGGCACGTCGTCGCGCTGCAACAGATGCCCTACGGCGGCCGTGTTCGTGATCGAGCCGGAGTCGGTGACCCGGGCGGTGATGGTGAGCGAGGTGCTGTCGCCGTTCGCCAGCGCGCCGATCGTCCAGTCGCCGGTTGTCGGGTTGTAGGCGCCGCCGCCGCTGTCGGACACGTACGTGAGCCCGGACGGCAGCGCGTCGTGGACCACGAGCTGGCTGGCCGCGTCGGGCCCGTTGTTGGTGGCGGTGATGGTGAAGTCGACCGACGTTCCGACCTTGGGCGCCGGATTGCCGGCCGTCTTGGTGACGGCGATGTCGGCCTTGCGCGTGGTCAGGTCGGCCGAGCCGGAGTTGTTGCTCGGGTCCGGGTCGTACTGGTCCGAGGCGGAGACCGCGGCCGTGTTGGTGTAGTCGCCGGCGACGTCGACCGTGACTTCGATCGTCAGCGTGGCGGTGGCGCCGCTGGCCAGGGTCCCGACCGTCCAGATGCCGCTGCTGTGGTCGTAGCCGCCCTGGCTGGCGCTCGAGGCCGTCCACGTCAGCCCGGCCGGCAGCAGGTCGGTGACCGCGACGTTCGTCGCGGCATCGCTGCCGTGGTTCATCAACGTCACGGTGAACGTGTCGGAGTCGCCCACGTCGGGCCGGACCTGGGAGACGGTCTTGACGACGGCCAGGTCGGCCTGGGGCGGGGTGACGGTGGCGCTGCCCTCGTCGTTGGCGCTGGAGGTCTGAGGTTCGTCGACGGCGGCCACCGACGCGGTGTTGGTCATCGCGCCCGAGCCGACCACCAGGGCCTGGATCTGGAGCGTGGCCGAGGCGCCGTCGGCGATGGTGCCGACGTTCCAGACGCCGCCGGCCGCGGAGTAGTCGCCCTGGCTGGGCGTGTTGCCCACGAAGCTGAGCCCAGTCGGGACCGGATCGTTGATGACGACACCGGTGGCCGTCCCGGGGCCGAGGTTGGATACGGTCACGGTGAAGGTCGCTATGCCGCCGACGTTGGGGGTCGCGTCGTCGACGGTCTTCTTCACGGCCAGGTCGACGAGCTGGTCGAATGAGACGCTGGCCGAGTTGTTGGCCGGCTCGGGATCGTACTGGTTCCCGCCGACCGTGGCGGTGTTCTTGATCGTGCCGGGATCGGCGACGGTCGCCACGAGCGTCAGCGTCGCCGAGGCGCCGTCGTCGAGTGCGCCGACTGTCCAGGTGTCGCCGGCCCAGTCGGCTGCCGGGTCCGCCGATACGAAGCTCAGGCCGGCCGGCAAGACGTCGGTGACCTTGACGCCGGTGGCGTCGTCCGGTCCGTTGTTGGTCGCGGTGACGGTGTAGGTGACGTTCGAGCCGACGTCCGGATGGGCGACGTCGACCGTCTTGGCGACTGCCAGATCCGCCGCGGCCGGCACGTCGATCGTGGCCGTGGCCGAGTCGTTGGTCGACACCGGGTCGGTCTGGAGCAGGGCCGTGACGGCAACGACGTTGTCGATCCGCCCGGACGCCGTGACCCTGGCCTTGACCACCATCGAGACGGAGCCGTTGAGGGCCAGGTTGCCGATCGTCCAGGCGCCCGTGGCCGCCACGTAGGTGCCCCGATCGGGCGCAGCCGAGACGAGCGTCAGGCCGTCGGGAATGGCATCCGTGACGACCAGCTGCGAGGCCGGATCAGGCCCGTTGTTGGTGACGGTGACGGTGTAGGTGACCGTATCGCCGACGTTCGGCGTCGAATCGTCGACCGTCTTGGTCACGGCGATGTCGGCCGTGCGGCTCGTCAGCGAGACGTGAGCGACGTTGTTGGCGGGCTCGGGATCGTACTGATCCCCGCTCACGGTGGCGGTGTTGGTGTAGCTTCCGCCGAGCGCCACCGTGGCGTCCACGACCATCGACACCGTGGCGCCCCTGGCCATCGATCCCACGGTCCAGATGCCGGCCGAGTGGTCGTAGTCGCCCTGCGTCGGAGCCGCCGAGACGAAGGTCAGGCCGGCCGGGAGCGCGTCCGCGACGACCACGTTCGTGGCGGCGTCCGGCCCGTTGTTGGTCACGCTGACGGTGAATTGGATCGGGTCGCCGATCTCCGGACCGATCACGTCCACGGTCTTGGCGACCGCCAGATCGGCCTGCTGCGGAGTGACCGTCGCGCTCGCCGCATCGTTGAGCAGAGAGGTCTGAGCCTCGTCCAGCGACGCGACCGAGGCCGTGTTGGTCATCGCCGCGTGGCCGGTCACCGTCGCCTGGATGATCATCGTCACCGGGCTGGACGGCGAGATCGTCCCCGCGTCCCAGTTGCCGGTGCCCGCGTCGTAGGTGCCCTGGCTCGGCGCCGCCGAGACGAAGGTCAGCCCGGCCGGCAGGGCGTCGTGGATGACGACGTTGTGCGCAGAGTTCGGGCCGCTGTTCGACACTGCCACGCTGAAGGCCACGATCGCCCCGACGTTGGGGGTCGGGTCGTCGACCGTCTTGGTCACCGCCAGGTCGAGGCTCTGCGAGATCGCCGCCGAGTCGGAGTTGTTCGACTCGACCGGATCGAATGGATCCGCGCCGACTGTGGCCGTGTTCGTGATCGGGCCAGCGGCGGCGACGTGAGCCACCAGCGTGAGAGTCGCCGTGGCGCCGTCGTCCAGCGTGCCGACAGTCCACGTGTCGCCGTCCCAGGCGCCGGCCGACGGCGTGGCCGAGACGAAGGTCAGCCCGGCCGGCAGCGCGTCGGCGACGTGGACGTTCGTGGCGTCGTCCGGGCCGTTGTTGGTCGCGGTGATCGTGAAGGTCACGTTGGAGCCTTCATCGGGGCTGGCGACGTCGACGGTCTTGGTCACGGCCATGTCGGCGATGGTCGGCGTGGTGGTCGCCGTCGCATAGTCGTCTTCGTCGACGACGTGGTTGTCGGGGGTCGAGTTGGGATCGCCCTGGTCCGAGTGGGTCACTTCGGCCGCGTTGGTCGCCGCGTCGGAGCTCGTGGCGTGAGCGGTGATCGTGAGCGTCTTGGAGCTGCCGGCAACGACGGTCCCGGATACGGTCCAGACCCCGGTACCGGAGTCGTACGTGCCCTGGCTGGCGACGGCCCCGGCGTAGGTGAGCTTGCCGGGCACGAGATCCTTGACGGTAACGCCCGTGGCATCGGCCGGGCCGGCGTTGTGGAGCGTGACCGTATAGGTGACGAGCTGGTCGGCGCCGGGTCTCACCGCGTCGACCGTCTTGGTCAGCGAGAGGTTCGCCTGCTGGATCTGGTCGACGTCCGTGGCGGTGTTGTCCAGCGGCGTCGGCTCCACGCCGTGCGTGCCGTCGTCGGCGATGGTGGCGGTGTTGGAGATCTCGGTCAGGCCGGCCGGGATCGGGTCGACGACGTCGACGGCGAAGGTGTAGCTGCCGGTGGCCATTGCGGCCACCGAGGCGACGGTCAGATGGCAGACGGTCCCGGCGGCGGCGCCGTCCGAACAGCCGGTCCAGGTGCCCGTGCTCGCGCCGGCGTTGAAGGTCGAGCCGGTTGGCACAGTCTCGGTTATCACAACCCCAGTCGCCGGCTGGTTGCCATTGTTGGCGTAGCCGACGGCGTAGCTCCGAAGGGCGCCGGCCGTGGCATTGGCCTGCCCGTCGTCCTTGGTGATGGCCATGTCGACGCCGCTGACCGTGGCGGCGACGGAGCTCAGGGCGCGGTAGCCGTTGAGCCCGCCGACCCCGTCCGCTCCGGTCCGTTCGCCGGCAACGTTGCCCGGCAGCGATGTCCAGTTGGCGGCCGCGGCGTTGACGAGCGGCTGCTTGAGCTCGACGGTTCCGGGCCCGCCCACGGTTGCCTGGTACTGGAACGTCGAGGTGGTTCCCAGGGCGAACACGTCGTAGCCGATGCTGATGACGCCGTTGCTGACAACCGACGTCGTCGGCGTCGGGCCTGCCGTCTGGACCAGCGAAAGGTCCACGTATGTCAGTCCCAGGGGCAGCGTGTCGACCAGCGTGACGTCGTAGGCGGCCATGTCATACGTGCCGCCGACGTGGCTGATGGTCAGCGTGTAGGTGATCACGTCACCGAAACGCGGATTGGACGCGCTCACGGTCTTGGCGATCGTCAGAGCGGGCTCGTAGATGGTGACCGTGCGAGGAGTCGGGGCGTTGATGTTGGTGGGGCCGGACTGCGGGTTCGTGTACGCGACACTGGCGGTGTTGGTGCGAGTGACACCGGCGTGGTTGCCGCTCATGTTGTAGATCTGGGCCGTGATCCTCACCAGGAACTTCTCGTCGCCGGCGATGCCGTTCACCGGCACCACGGTGTCGCCGAAGGTGATGGTCCAGTTGCCGCCGCCGCCGGTGAGGTTCGGCTTGGCGGTCTCGGTCGGTGTGGCGAGGGTGCCCGAGAAACTCAGGCTCAGCCGTCCCCCGCTCGACGCGGCATCGGTGATCACCTGATAGCTGACAGGGTTCAAGCCGACCGGCAGGACGTCGGTCACGGCCAGCCCGCTGGTGGTGCCTTCGGGCAGGGTCACGACGAGGTCGAAGGTCGTGCTGGCACCGATAGGCGTGCTGACCAGGGTGGGCACGTTCTTCGCGATCGAAGGCGCCGCCAGCGTCTTGGAGACGCCGTTCGTGTTGACGTAGTCGTTCAGGCTTCCGACACCGCCGGTCCCTGTGCGCTCGCCCGTCGCGCTGCCCGACGTGCCCGGATTCGTCGACCCGGTGGCGTTGCCCGCGCTGCCGTCGGGCGTTCCGGTCGTCCCCGGCAGGCTCGAATAGGCCCCGTTCGCGGTGTTGACGAATGTCTTGCCGGCCCGCTCGAGAGTGCCGACGGTGGTGCTTATCGTGATCGTGCACGTGGTGCCGGGGTCGATCCGGGTGAAGGTCACGGCGATGGAACTGCCGACCGAAGCGTCGGTGTAGCCGTTGGCGCAGACGACCGTGGGTGCCCCAGGCGCCGCGACCGACGCCGGCAGCGTGTCGGTGACGGCGTATTCGTAGGCCGGCGACGTGTTCGTACCGGCCGTGTTGGTGACGGTGATCTTGTAGGCGATCACGTCGCCGGCATCGACCGGCGAGGTCGTTATCTGCTTGTAGAAGCTCGTGCCGTTGACGATGTTGGGCTCGGCGACCACCTCGGTCACGAGTCCGGAGTCGCCCAGGTTCGCCGGTGTCGAGCCGGCCCAGATCGAGGCCCGGTCGGGCAGGTTCGTGCCCGCCTGGTTCGTGGCCACGTTGTCGACCAGGACGTTGAACTCGATGACTACGAGTTCGGCGTTGGGGTCGCGATCCAGGTTGGTCAACGTGCCCAGTGCGAAGACCGGGTCGTCGCCGGATTGGAAGCTGTCGAGGGAGCCGGTACCGCCCGATCCGCCGGAGATGGCTGCGCCCGGCAGAACGTAGGTCGGATGGCCGAGCCAGGTGTCGGTGCCGCTGGCCGCCAGCGACGGGTCGCTCAGGGTGCTCGAAATCATGCCGGCGCCGTCGGTCACGAACGCCACCCTAGTCGAGTTGTCGTTGAGATACCGAAGCCCGAGCGGCAGGGTGTCGTGGATGCTGACGTTGGGCGTCACGCCCTCGGGGATCGTCACCGCGACGCGGTACCGGACGATCTCGCCGATCTCCAGGCGGGTCGAATCTGTCGTGCCGGCCTCGGAGGTGGTGACGACGGTCTTCACCGGCGCCGGCTGGTTCACGGATACGGTCGAGGAGCCGGACGCGGAGTAGTTGTTCAGGTCGCCGCCCGGATCGCCGGCGTTGCCGGTGCGTTCGGTGGCGACGGAGCTGAACGGGCCCTGCGGCGTAGTGAGATCGCCGGGCATGCTGGTCCACGTCTGCGTGGCCGTGTTGGTGTAGCTGGAGCCGGACGGAACGCCGGCGTCGAAGGTGGCCTGGTACTGCAGGGTGCACGTGGCGCCCTGGGCAAACGTCGTCCACGTCGCGGTCAGGTTCGGGGCGGCTCCATCGACCAAAGACGTCGGGACGGCGGTGCAGCCGCCGGCGGCATGGAGCGAATCGGCGACGTAGGTCAGGCCGCTCGGAATGGCGTCCTTCCAGACCGCGTCGTAGGCGTCGGAGCCGAAGCCGTCCAGCGGGTTGGAGATCAGGACGCTGAAGGTGATCGTGTCGCCGGCGTCGCCGTTGCCCGGGCTCGCCGACTTGGCCACGGTCATCATCGGCTCGACCACGCGCACGTCGGGCGTGGCAGCGCCGGCGGTTCCGCCCGCCCACGCGAAGGTTGCGCCGTTGTGCATGGCGGCGCCGCGGACGTTGGAGCCGACGTTGAGAACGACGGCTCGGTACGTGATCGTGATCGTTTCGGGCGTGCCGTTGCTGCGGGCGGCGTTGGTGATCGAGCCGAGGTCGAAGACGACGTACTGGCCGGCTACGGTCGGGTCGAGCGGCGCCGCGCCGCTGGCATGGCAGGCGGCGTCGAAGCCGCCGTCGAGGTCGGTCGAGAGGCCGGCCGAGGCCGATATGGCCTGGCAGTCGTACAGGGCCATGCCGGTGGGCAGGGTGTCGGTGAGCGTCGCGGACGGAGTGGTCCCCTCGGGGATCGTGACCACGACCTGGTAGGTGAGGATCTCCCCGATCGACACCGCGGTGCCGCTCGGGTGGGCCAGGTTGCCGCCGGTCATCGACTTGGAGATGGCCGCGTCGGGTACGGTCACATCGGCGGTGCCTGCGGCGCGATAGTCGTTCACGACTCCGCCGGGGTTGCCGGTGTCGCCCGTCCGTTCGGTGGACACCGCGCTGAAGGTGCTCTGCGGCGCGGTGACGTCCTCGGGCAGGCTGGTCCAGACCGCGTCCGACTCGTTGGTCAGGACCTGGCCAGGGTACACAGTGCCGTCGAGAGTGGTCGTGAACTGGAACGTGGCGGCGTCGCCCTGGGGGAAGACGTCCCAGGTGGCGGCCATGGCCGGATCGGTCGAGTCCGAGATATGTGTGGGAGCGGGGCCGTCGGTCTGGCTGAACGAGCCCGAGACGAACGTCATGCCGGCCGGGAGCGTGTCGGACCAGCCGACGTCGAAAGCGTCGGAGCCGTTGGCGTCCGTCGGGTTGGAGACGGTGACCGTGTAGACGATCGTGTCGCCCGCGTCGCCGGTGGTGGGGCCGGCGCTCTTGGTGACCGTCAGCCACGGCTCGACGACCCGGAGATCGCCGGCCGACGCGGCGGCGATGCTGCCGCCGTCCCAGGCCAGGACCGCGCCGTTGTGGAGCAGCGTGCCCCGGGTGTTGCCGGCGGTGTTCAGAACCACCGCGTCGTAGGTGATCACGAGCGTCTCGGTCGCGGAGTTGTCGGTGTTGGAGTTGACCACGGTCCCGAGGTCGAAGACGACGTTCTGGCCGGCGACGACCGGGTCCAGCGGCGGCGGCGTCGTGCCGGTGGCATGGCAGGCGTCGGAGAAGCCGCCGGGCAGCGACGTGGTCACGTCGGAGGTGGCCAGGCCGTTCGAGTAGGGCGCGACCGACAGGCAATCCACGAGAGCCATGCCGTCGGGCAGTGCGTCCGTGACCGTGGCGTTTGGAAGCGTGCCCTCGGGCATGGTCAGCGTCACCCGGTAGGTGACGATCTCGCCGATCGCCACCGCCGGCCGGACTGTGCTGGCCAGGCTGTCCGCGACGGCGGCCTTGGACGCCGACGGCGTCGCCAGGGCGACCGTCGCGGTGTCGGTGAGCGGAGAGGCCAGGTGACCGGCGGCGCCGGTGCGATTGGTGAAGTCGATCAGGCTGGCGGTGTTCGTAATGACGCTGCCCGGCACGGCCGAGGTGCCGACCTGGAGGGTGAAGCTGACCACGGCGACGTTCGTGCCCGTGGCGTTGACGTCGGTGCCGGCAAAGCCGGCCGCCAGCGAACCGGCGGCGCCGTCGTCGAGCTGGATCCCCTTGTCGAAGAGACCGAGTCCGCCGTCCACGTTCGTCGTCGCGATGGCAGCGCCGGCGCCGTTCTGGACGCACAGATCGAGCTTGCCCGCGGGCACGGTGAGGCCGGCCGGAAGCGTGTCGGCGATCTGGACCTGGAACGCGTCGGAGTGGCCCGTGTTCTCCACGACGATGGCGTACCGGACGAAGTCGCCGGCGTCGACGCCGCTCAGATTGCTGTCGACCGGAGTCGCGGCCAAGCCGTCGCTGGTCACGGCGCCGCCGCTCCATCCGGGGCAAGAGACGGCCGCGTGCGCCGACGGCCGGCCGAACGTGACCGGGCCAGGCGTCGCCGGAGTCAACACGGCATTGGGGCCGTCCGTGGCCACGACGCCCTTGGTGACGCTCAGGACCGGCTGGTCGAGGGTGATCTGGACGATGGCGTCGGCGGTGCTCAGCGTTCCCTGCGAGTTGCGGGTCTGACTGCGCGCCTGGTTCGTCAGCAGCAGGCCGTCGGCGAACGGATTGGTCGAGACCGTGACAGTGAAGAGCAGGTCGGAGATGCTGGCGGCAGGGTCGTACAGGGCGAAGTCGCCGTAGGTGAAGGTGACGCTGTTGGCCGTCGTGTCCGAGGTGACGACTGGGGTCGGCGCCGGATCGGACGGGCCGTTGGAGAGGGCGCTGAACTTGTCGTCGGGGCCGTACTTGGCCGTGCCGGCCGGCGGCGCGTCCGCGCTCACGGTCGGATCGAAGCTCGTAACGCCGGCGGCATAGAAGACCGGCAGCGGCAGGTAGTCGATCATCCGGAAGTCGTCCGTCCGGCTCGTCGGGAAGGTCTGCTTGAGCCGGTAGGTGACGGTATCCCCGGGCGAGACGTGGACCGGGGTCGCAAAGTCGGTGTGACCGTCGATCGCGTAGATCGACTTCTCCAGGGTGCCGCGCGCGATGGTGATCGAGGCGCTCGTGCCGGCCGTGGCGACGGCGGCGCTGCCGTCGCCGATGTTCGAGCCGGTGACGGAGAAGGTGCTCGTATCGAGGACGTCGGCCGTGACCGAAGCCAGGTTGCCGAGGGTGTCGCCCTCGACGACCTCGGTCGTGCCGTCCACGTAGGTCTGCTGCACGATCGAGCGGAACACGATCGTGACCGTCGTTCCGCCGGCGTCGTATGTGCCGCAATCGGGCGCCGCGCTGCCGGTGAGCAGGATGCAGCCGCCGACGAGGCGCCCGGTCGAGCGCCCGCGCGTGATCAGCTCGTCCGAGACGCGGAAGGAGATCGGGGTCTTGCCCATTCCTGGATCGACGGCCCCGATCGAGAGGTTGGCGCCGTCGAACGGCGCCGTGTCGCTGCTGAAGCCGTTGCCCGAGACGGAGAGCGTTGGCGCGAACGAGTCGTCGACGCGCGTCCCGTCGCCGAGCAGGTCGTCCACCTTCAGGTTATCCAGGGCGAAGTAGTCCGACACCTCGACGTGGAGCGTCCACTGCAGGGTGTCGCCGGGGCTGGCGCCGGCCGGGCCGGTGTCGTGCGAGATGGCCACGGACTTCTGGATCGCCACCGACTTGTCGGTCAGGGTGTGGGTGGCCGGTCCGGCCGAGACCGGGCCGGTCGCGTCGTTGGGATCGATCGGCGTCCACGATGCGGTCGCGCCGGCGCTGTCCACGGACGGGGCGAAGGCGCCGCTGGAGGCGTCCAGTACAGGCTCGGATGCGGCGTCCATGCGCGGGATGTAGAAGTGGAACGTAATCGTCGCGTCGGTCCCGCCGGTGCCCTCGACGGTCCCGAAGTCGCGCGACAGCGTTCCGCCCGGGGCGGTCGTGGCGGGAGTCAGCAGCGGGTCGGAATCGGGCGTGGTCGCATCGACGGAGACGTACTGCATGTTGTCGGGCAGCACGTCGGAAACCGTCAGGTCCGTCACGGTCTGGCCGGGCGCCACTATGACGTCGATCCGATAGGCCTCCGGGAAGTCCTTGCCCGTGGCCGTCTCGTCCTCGGGCCCGAGGTAGGTCTTGCGGACTGTCATGACCGTCGGCGAGATGCTGGCCGCGGCCGTGGCGCCGACGATGCTGGGGTCGGTGGCGGGATCGGCCAGGGCGTCGGCGCCGAACTGGAAGCCGCCGTTGGCCACGATCTGCAGCGCCGTCCCGGCGTCGGCGAGATCGCTGAGTTGTGTGGTCACGTGGACGGTCGCGGCGGGCTGGCCGGCCGTGAACGAGCCGAACGGAAGCCGCAGCACGACGTAGGACTGTCCGTCGGCCAGTCCGCAGACCTGTACCGGCGCCCCCGACGCGTCGACCGCGTATGGGTGAGTGACGCAGGCCGAGCCTTCCGGGCCAGCCGTGCCCGTGGCGACGAGTTGAGTCGCCGTCACCGCGGCGCCGAGGTAGGTGGCGCCTTCGAACGTCAGGCCGTCGTAGCCGTCGGCTCCGAGGGGCAGGCGCAGGTCGACGTACGGACCGTACCCGGCGTTGGCTGTAGAGGCATTGACGAAGGTCAGGTCGATGCCGACGCTCTGCCCGACCAGGGGCGAGCCGGTCGTCGAGACCGAGACGACGGGAACCGGCGGGTCGACCGGCGGGTCGCCTGCGCTGGCGGTCGGGAAGGCCATGAGCACGGCCAGGGCGGGAGATGCCAGAAGCGCCACGGCACCGACGGCGAGCCGCCGCCAACCCAGTTTCATGCCCATGTGAGTGAACCTCGAACGACGCCGCCCCGGCCGGGGCACAACGATGGACCGTGGCAGAGTAGGGTTCGCCCACCCGGAATCGTTCCTGGACCCCCGTACCGACGGCGGGGGTACGTTGACGCCGCCCCATCCGGACCCCGGCGGATTACTCGATT
>Ga0265316_10004947_pt1 | contig 13100 bp, 10 predicted proteins | sample 4522metaG_FD_202092 | JGI IMG/M metagenome (GOLD analysis project Ga0265316, IMG submission 202092) | Rhizosphere microbial communities from Carex aquatilis grown in University of Washington, Seatle, WA, United States - 4-5-22 metaG | ecosystem: Host-associated > Plants > Roots > Rhizosphere >... | reverse complement strand
TAATGAAGACCACAGAAGTACTCGGTCAGTCGCCCTTCGCTGCCGCCCTGGATATCCCGGTGGTGGGCCTCGACATCGGCTCGCGCTCGTCCAAGGGCGTTCTGCTGCGCGGTGATCAGATCGAGACCGTCATCGTCCCCACCGGCCTGTACACCCAGGAAACCGCCGACGAAGTGCTGGCCGAGCTGCTGCACAAGGCGGGCCTCGAACGCAAGGACATCGGCCGTCTGGTGGGCACGGGCTACGGCCGCATCGCCCTCGATTTCAAGGACATTCCGTTCGAGGTTATCACCGAGATCAAGTGCCACGCGATGGGCGCCCACGTAGCTGTGCCCGGCACGCGTACCATCATCGACATCGGTGGTCAGGACTCGAAAGCCATAAAGATCGACCCGTCCAGCGGCAAGGTGCTGGAGTTCGCGATGAATGACAAGTGCGCCGCGGGCACGGGACGTTTTCTGGAAAAGTCGGCGCAAACCCTGGGTGTGGAACTTGAGGACTTCGGCCCCCTGGTCCTGCAATCGGAAAAACCCAACACGGTGAGCAGCCAGTGCGTGGTCTTCGCGGAGACCGAAATCATCAGTCTGCGCGCCAAGGCCGAGGGTCTGGCCGACGGCGCCAGCCAGAACAAGTCACTGGCCGACATCGCCGCGGGCGTACACATCTCCGCAGCACGCCGAGTGCAAAACCTCCTTGGTCGAGTGGGCATCCAGAGCAAACTGGTCTTCACCGGCGGGGTTTCCAACAACCCGGGCATGCGCAAAGTGCTCGAAGACCTGCTGGGCCATAAGTTCACTACGCCCCAGCTGGATTTGGTCTTCGCCGGTGCCCTGGGTGCCGCCGTGTACGCGGGCAAGTCGGTGACCGACAGCGTGCGCTCTCTGCCCGTGGCCGGCGCAGCGCCGATCGCCCCTCCGGTCGACTTTGTCCTCGACGAGCTGCGCGCCAGCATCGAGCGCAGCCAAGAGGCATTCATCAAGCAAGACGACGGCCGCAAGCGCTTTGCCTACCAGTGCAACTACTCGCCCCTCGAACTGCTCTCGGCCTCGGGGGCGCGCCACATCCGACTGTTCCGCGCCGGCGATCCCGAGACCGTGGCGCGCGGCGAGCGCTACACCCAGAGCATCTATTGCGACTTCACCAAGAGCTGTCTGGGCTTCTTTGACAACGGCGATCCGCTCTACAGCGCCGTGGACGGTGTCTACAACTTTTACACTTGCAACACGGTCAAGCGCGTCTCCGAGGTGCTGGACCGCTTTGTTCCCGTCAAGCTGCTCAATCTGCCCAAGCTACGCACGGAGAAGACATCGCGCGCCTTCTTCCGCTTGGAACTCCTCGACATGAAGCGCGATCTCGAAGCCAAGACCGGCGTCACGATCACCGACGAGGAGCTGCACGTTCAGATCGTTCGCTACAACAAGCTGCGCCGCCTGCTGCGCAAGATCTCCGACCTGCGCAAGCTGCGTCGTCCCCCGCTCACCGGCAAGGACTTCCTGGAGATCTCCAAGGGCTACTACTACCTGGATGCCGAGACTGCGCTGGGCGTTTTCGAACGCATCTACGATGCCCTGCTGTCCCGGGTGGGCGATCAGGATGCCCCCGAGCAGCCCCTTCGCATCATGATCTCGGGCTCGGTGCTGGCCGATGGCGACCGCAGAGTCCACGACATTCTCGAGGGTGAATTCGGTAGCGTGGTGGTGGCCGAGGACGTGTGCACGGGTCTGCGTCCGTTCTGCCACGAGCTCCCTGAAGACGGCGATCCGCTGGATGCGCTGGTGGCCGGCTATCTCGATCAGGCGCCCTGCGCGCGCATGAAGCCGCTGTCGGATGCCGCCCGCTTCGCCGCTGGCCTGGCCCTCGAGTACGCGGCCGATGGCGTGCTTTACACCTATCTCAAGTTTTGCCCCACCCACAGCGTGGGCATGAAGGAATACCTCACGGCCTTCCAGAACGCGGGCTTGCCCGTGCTCGAACTGTCGAGCGACTACTCCCACTCGTCCGAGGGCCAAATTCGCACCCGCATCGAGGCCTTCATCGAAGTTCTGCGCGACAAGCAACGTTCCTGCGGCGCGCACCCCCTCCAGGCGAGCAACAGCTAGGGCCGAGACGATGCGAATTGTCCCCATTGCCAAGCCGTCCGTGCCCCACCGCGCGGAATCCCTGCTTGACCAGTTGTCCGCGGGCTACCGCTGGGATGACGTGGAGGCGGCGGCGCGGGCGGGCTATCCCGTGGTCTCGGGCATGAACCCCTGGTGGGCGCCGCTGATTCGCGCCTGCGGGGGACTTTCGGCCAACGACATGCAACGCATGCGCGGCCGCAGCCACGAGGCGGTCTCGCTGGCCGAGAGCCACTTTCGCGTGCCGAGCGAATTCTGCACGGTCATCAAGTCGCAAATCGGGGGCCTGGGCCTGCGCATGCGCCAACCCGGGGGCACAGCCGTGCGTCGCATCCTGCAATTCGGCGGCGCCTGCGAGTCCAGCGTGACCGTGGGTGAGCTGGCCCGTGCCGAGGGTTACGACGTCCACGTGGTGCAGCCGCTCACTGCATTCAAGATGGATCCGGCGCGACGGCCCGAATACATCGCCTTCTACGAAAGCGAAGTGCAGCGTGTGGCCCACTGGCTGAGTGGCCGCGACGTGGACGAAGACGTTCTGGCCGAGCTTCTGCAGGTCAAGAACAGCATCACGCGCCGGATCGTCAAGGTCCTCGATCTGCGCCTGGCCAATCCGATCTATTTCTCTATGACCCGCGTCAGCCAGATGCTCATGGCTTCAGGGGACTACCACGCGGTACTGAACTTCGCGGAGCAGCGCGCCCGCTTCATCGAATTGCTCGATTCCCTGATCGAGGAACTGGAGTGGGCCGCGGATCAGCCGGTGCCGCCCTACGTGCCGCTGGTCCTGGCCGGCAACATGTTCAACATGGATGTCACCAAGACCATCGACCAATCAGGCGGCGCCATCGTGGGCTCACTCATGGCCATCACCACTCTGTACCGCGAGGACGTGTCGCCGGTGCGCGCCCTGGCCGAGTACCTGCTCGATATGCAGCTCAAGGGCGAAAGCTCGGACCAGGCGGGCGCGGTGGCAAGCGCGCGCAGGTTCCGCATCGAGGAGGAAGTCAAACGCACCCGCGCCAAGGGCGTGATCGTCTCGGGCACCACCGGCTGCCCCTACACCAGCCTGACCCGCCAGATGGAGCAGGACTTCTTCACCAAAAAGGGAATTCCCGTGCTCGGTGTCGAGGGAACGGCCCATGCCGATCCCATCACCGAAGAGATCAAGATGCGTGTCAAAGCCTTTATCGAAATGCTGGCCGATGATCCGCCGCCCAAACTTCATCGCTGGCCTCTCCTCGGGGTGCCGCCGCAGTGAGGCCCTTCCTCATCAAGTTCGTCGCCCTCTCGATCGTCTCGGGAACCACTATCGGTATCAACAAGATCCTCATCACCCTGTTCGGTCTCTCACTCGAAGCAACCAACTGGCAGCTGGGGCTCATCGGCGCCGCCGAGACGCTGGGCCTGGCTTTGGGTACCCTGCCCGCCGGCGTGCTGGCCAGCCGGGGCAGCCCGCGCGTGCTCTACGGCGTGGCCAGCGCCGTCGTCGGCGGCTGCTGTCTCCTTATCCCGCACGTGGGGCTGTGGTTCGCGCTTCTGCCGGTCATGACATTCACCGGCTTCTGCATCTCGTTCCGTATTGTTTCCATGAGTTCGATTTTTCTTCATCACGTGGGCAATCTCGGTCCCGCGTGGGCCGGTTGGTACAAGGGCACCCTCGCGCTAGGCACATCGGCCATTGGCCCTTGGACGGGCGAGTTTCTGACCCGCAGGGTTGGTCTGCATCCCACCTTCAGCATCTCGGCAGGTCTGTTCCTCGCCATGGCCACCCTGGGTGTGCTCGCTTTGCCCCGCCCCGTGACGCAATCGCGCCCACGAGCGCGCCGCGAAGGTCACTGGCTCCTGCCCATCTGGCGCCATCGCCAGGTGCGCTGGGCCTGTCTCATGGAAGGGCTGATCGGCTACTGCGCGGCCTTCTTCAGCACCTTCATGCTGGTCATTTTAATGCGCGACCACGGCTGGCCACGCCAGCGCGCGGTGCAGGTGCTGGTTCTCTACGGCTGCACCTCCGTGGCAGTGCTGCTCGGCGCGGGATGGGTGCTGACCAGGGTCCGGCGCAACCTGCTCGACCGCACCATCTACGGTTTGGCCGCGCTGTCCATGCTGGGGCTGGGGCTTTCCCAGCGGCCACTTTTCCTTGTGGTGTGGACCGCGCTGTTCTCGGTCAGCGTGGGCCTCAACAACCTCCTCAACGTTGTGGCCATCTCCGAGAGCACCTGCGATCGCGGCCACGTGAGTGGCGTGGCCACCTTGATGCAGATGTCGGGCGGCTGTTTGGGCGCCCTTCTGGGAGGCCTGTTCAGCCGCTGGTTCAACCTTCAATTCCTCTTCGTTCTCTTCGCCACGCCCTGGGTCCTGGCCCTTGTATCTTACGGGGGCTTGGTTCGCTCTCGCTCACAAGCCCCCGGTCCCCCCTCGCTTCGCCCAGCAAAGCTGGGCTACGCTCGCCCCAAAGAGCGAAGGAACGAGATGAAGATAACCGACACGACAGGCCGTTTGCCCTCAGGTCAGGCAGACCGCGCGGGAGCGTAGGTCGTCGTGTCGACTTTCGGAAACAGCCCGAACAGATGCCTTGCGCCGCCCCGGCGCACAGGCCGAAACCGCGACGACCAGGTGGCACAACGAAACCCCCGCATTGCTCCAGGAGTGACTCCGCCATGAGCAGCAAAGAGCCAAAAACAAGAAAGAAAGCCCCGCTCGATCTCTCCGTCAAGAAGCAGCCCAAGGATCGGGTTGTCCCCACGTTTTGCGGCATGTGCGGCCCCAACATCGGGTGCGGCATCAACGCCATCGTGCGCGACGGTCGCTTTGTCGGCGTGGAGCCGCTCAAAGAATCGCCGGTGAGCAAGGGTCGCCTGTGTTCCGTCGCGTACAGCGCACCCCACTGGGTCTATTCGCCCAATCGCCTGAAATATCCATTGAAGCGCGTGGGTGCGCGGGGCGAGGGAAAATTCGAGCGCATCACGTGGGACGAGGCCATCACGCTCATCGCCGACAAGCTGAAAGAACAGAAGGCCAAGTTTGGCCCCGAATCGCTGGCCATTTTGGGTCCCGCGCGCCGCAACTACCACGCCTACTTCAATCGTTTCCTGGGCGTGCACGGCAGCCCCAACTACGGCACCAGCGGCATCTGCGCCATGCAGCGGGCCTTCGGGTTCACGCACACCCTGGGCGGATATCCCGGACCCGACGTAGCCCACAGCAATCTCATCGTCATTTGGGCCAAGAATCCGGTTTACGCCGGTACATCCAAGAGCAACCTGCGCGACATTCTCGACGCCAAGGATCGCGGCGCCAAGGTTATCGCCATCAAGCCCACGCTGGAACCCGACGCGGCTTTTGCCGACGTGTGGGTTCCGGTTCGTCCTGGCACCGACGCAGCGCTGGCCCTGGCCTACATCCATGTGATCATCAAAGAGAAGCTCTACGACCAGGACTTCGTCGACAAATGGACCTACGGCTTCGACCAACTGGCAAAACACGTTGGCCCGCTCACGCCCGAGTGGGGCGAGAGAATGACCGGCGTACCCGCCAGTCAGATCGTGGAGGTGGCCCGCCTTTTCGGCACCACCAAGCGCGTGTGCTTCGACGTGGGCAACGGCCTTGAGCACGCCACGAGCAGCAGCGATGCCATTCGCGCCATCGCCATCATCATCGCCATCACCGGCAACTTGGATCGCGCAGGCGGCAACGTCTTCGCCTTGGGGCGCGGCGCGGGCGGCCTTGGTCCCAAGCCCATCACCTTGCGCAAGAATTTCGCCAAGCAACAGATGGTCGACAAGCTGGTGGCCCCGGCTTTTCCGCGCGAATTTCAGCCCAACGCCGAAACCACCACGTCCGCGTATTACGGAATCATCGAGAGCGTGCTCACGGGCAAGCCCTATCCCGTGCGCACCATCATCGCGCCGGGCACCCAGCCCACAGTGAGCAACCGCGGGCCCAAGCGCGTCCTCGAAGCGTTGAAAAAGGTCGACTTCTTCGTGGTGCTCGACGTGATGGAGACCGCGGAGATGAACTATGCCGACGTGGTGGTCCCCGTGGCCACCATGTATGAGTCAGACTATCCCTTCGAGTTCCAGGGCGGCTGGCTGATGGCCCGTCGTCGGGTGATCGATCCTTTGGGCGACTACAAATCGGACTACGAGTTCTGGATCGACCTCGCCGTGAAGATGGGTTATGCCGAAGACTTCTGGGGCGGCAGCATCGAGGCGTGCATGAACGATCAGCTCGATCCCCTGGGCATCACCCTTTCCAAACTGCGCCAACACCCGCTCGGCCTGCGCATCTCGCCAGCGGGCGGCGCCAAGCCCCCGACCTACGAAAACTACGCCAAGGTCTTCGCCACGCCCAGCCCTGGCCTGTCGGGAGAGCCACTGCTTCCCCAGGGCAAGGTTGCCCTGTACAGCACGACCCTGGAGAAATACGGCTACCACGCCCTGCCCCAGTGGGTGGAGCCGCCCGAGAGCATCACGGGAACGCCCAAACTCGTGGCCAAGTACCCGCTCGTCCTGTCGGACTTCCACACCTCGAAGTCCTACATGGCGGGCTGGCTGCGCAACATTCCCACGCTGCGCGAGGTGCTGCCCTACCCCACCGTGCAGATTCACCCGCAAGCGGCGCGCGAGCGCGGCCTGCGCGACGGCGACTGGGTGCGCGTCGAGTCGCCGCATGGCTCGTTGAAGGTGAAAGCCGAGATCTATCCCGGCGTGCGTCCTGACACGGTGATGATGCTGCACGGCTGGTGGCAGGGCTGCCAAGAACTGGGGCTGCCCGCCTATCCCCTGTGCGACGGCGGGGCCAACGTTCAGAACCTGTATTCCAGTGACATCAAGAAGGCCACCGATCCCGTGGTGTGGGCCATGGCCAGCCAGACGCTGGTGCAGGTCACCAAGATCGAAGAACAAGGGTCCGCATCATGAGCAAGCAGTACGGATTTCTGGTGAACATCGGCCGGTGCGTGCAGTGCGAGGCCTGCGTGGCCGCATGCAAGACGACCCACAACCTTGAGCTGGGAATGAAATGGCGCCGGGTGATCACCTACTGGCACGGTGAATTCCCCGCCGTGGTGAATCGCACCTTCACCCTTTCTTGCCAGCACTGCGCCCGCCCCGCCTGCGTGGATGTTTGCCCATCATCCGCCCTGAGCAAGCGCGCCAAGGACGGCGTGGTGGTGCTGGACCGCGACGCCTGCACGAATTGCAAGATCTGCGGCGACGCGTGCCCCTACGGCGCCATCCAATTCGCCAAGGACGACAGCCTGCAGAAATGCGATTTCTGCTCGTCACGTCTGGCCCGGGGCCAAGCCCCGTCGTGCGTGGTCACCTGCCCGACCAACGCGCTCCAGTTCGGCACCACCGAGGAACTGGCCAAGATCAGCGGCGCCCAGCAGGTTGAGGGCGAGCTGGGTCCGGCCCTCTTCATCATCCCGCCCACCCGGGCCTGGGACCTGCGCGCGTTCCGTTCCGCCCTGGCGCGGGCCAAGGAACCATCCGTGCCCCAAGCCCTGACCGTCATCTTGTAGTGAAACGATGCCCGCAGCCGACATAGCGAGATCCGAAAGCGAAGCCCATCCCAAGCCCCGACCCATGCCTGTCCCCGACGAGGCCTGGCGCAGCGTCGCGGCCCACTGCCGGCCGACCACTCCATTACTGCGCTCACTGGAACAAGCGCTCGGTCACGTACTGGCCGATCCGGTGTGCGCGGACCGCGATCTTCCCCCTCGTGATCGCTCGGCCATGGATGGCTTTGCCTTTTGCGCACAGAACGGGACGGGCGCGTTGCCGGTGGTGGGCGAGCTGCCCGCAGGGGTGGCCTTCGCTGGTGTTGTGGCCCCTGGCACATGTGTGCGTATCTTCACGGGTGCCAATCTGCCGCCAGGCGTGGACACAGTGGCCATGCTGGAGGACGTGCAGCGACTCCGCGATGGTCGGGTGCAGGTGCCGTTGCTTGCCCGGGGCACCAACGTGCTTCGCCGGGGCGAGGATGCCCACGCGGGAGAAATCCTCTTGCCCGCTGGCGTCCGCCTCAATGCCGCTCGCCTGGCCGTGTGCGCGGCAGTGGGCGCGGGGCAAGTTCTGGTTCATCAACGCCCTCGCGTGGCCGTGGTCACGACAGGCCGCGAGCTGCTGGCTCCTGATGAGAGGCCCGCGCCCCATCAGATCCGCGATTCCAATTCCACACTGCTGACGGCTGCCTTGACCACCGAGCAGTTTTCTCTGGTGGCCGCTCTGCGCGCTGCCGACGATCGCGACGAAGTCACGCGCCAGATCCAGAAGGCGCTGTCCCTTGCCGACGTCGTCATCCTGAGTGGCGGCGTTTCCGTGGGCGACTACGACTTCGTGCCCGCGGCGGTGCGCGCCGTAGGCGGCCAGATCGTCGTTCACAAGGTGGCCATGAAGCCGGGCAAGCCCTTTCTCTTCGCGCAGCGAGAATCCGAGCAATTGATCTTCGGTCTGCCCGGTCACCCCTTGGCAACCCTGACGGGACTGCATGAATTTGTCCTGCCCGCCCTGCGCCGCCTGGCGGGCACGCCGCTTGACGAATGCCGGCCCCAGTGGATGGTCCGTCTGCACAGCGCCCTGCACTCCAAGGGTGGTCGCCATCGCTATCACCTGGCGCGCCTGCTCTGGACGGCGTCGGGACCGACAGTGGAGCCGCTGGACAGTCAAAGCTCCGCCGATTTGGTGGCGGGCGGCCGGGCCGACGGCGCCATCGTGGTGCCCCCTGATGTGCAGACACTCGCCCCTGGATCTCTCGTGCCGTTTCGCCCCTGGCGAGGGATCGCATGAACGCCGGCCTCACCCTGCGCCTCTCGGTCACCGATCAATGCCAGATGCGCTGTGTGTACTGCCGCCCGGAAGGTGATCGGGTGGGCCGCGATCACCGCACAGCTCTAAGCACCACCGAAACCAAGCTCTTCGCCCAGATCATCAAGCAGCACTTCGGCCTTGCCAAGATCCGTATCACGGGCGGCGAGCCCCTGCTCCGTGTGGACATTGTCGATCTCACGCGCCAGCTGGCCGAGTTGGGCGTGCCTGATTTGGCCATGACAACCAACGGCCAGCGCCTCGCGCCCTTGGCCGCCGACCTGCGCACCGCGGGCCTCACCCGCCTCAACGTGAGCCTCGATTCCCTCAACCCGGAGACTTTTCGCCGCCTGTCGCGTACCGGATCCCTCGACCGCACCCTGGCCGGGATCGAAGCAGCGCTTGCGGCAGGCTTCTCCTCCATCAAGCTCAATGCCGTGGTCATGCACGGTTGGAATGACGGCGAGGCCAGTGACCTGGTTGACTTCGCCGTGCAAACGGGCTGCGAACTGCGCTTCATCGAACTCATGCCCACGGGCCTGGGCCAGCAGCAATACAGCGAATGGTTCGTTTCCTCGGAAGAGCTGCGCACCATCCTGGCACGCGACTTCTCCCTTGAGCCCCTGCCCTACACCCCCGGTGCCTCGGCCCGTCGCTTTCGTCTTGGCGATCGCCGTGGGCGCATCGGCGTGGTGGGTTTCATTTCCCCCAACAGCCATCCCTTCTGCGCCGATTGCCAGCGATTGCGCCTGACCGCGCAGGGCGACCTGGTGGGCTGCCTGGGCCGCGCCGATCGCTTTTCCATCGGTGATCTGTTGCGCGCCAGCGATCCCGCATCGCTCGCGCAGGTGGCCCGTCTCGCGCAAGAGTCGCTGCGCCGCAAGCGCACCGGACTGCCGCTTTATGTTCCCCGCCTCATGTCTTCCGTCGGAGGTTGAAACCCATGTCGCCACCGCTGACCCATCTCAATTCCTCGGGACAAGCGCACATGGTCGACGTGGCCGACAAGCCCGCAACGGTGCGTCTGGCGCGCGCCGAGGCCAGGGTGTGGTTGGGCGTCGAGCTCGCACAGCGCATTCGCGAAACGGGCGGCGTGCAAAAAGGCGCGGTCATTGAAACCGCACGCCTGGCCGGCATCATGGCGGCCAAACGCACCGCCGATCTCATTCCGCTCTGTCACCCTTTGCCTCTCGCCGCCGCGGACGTGCAGGCCTGCTGGGAAGTGGACGGACTGCGCCTGGAGGCCACTGTCCGCACCACCGCGCCCACCGGCGTGGAAATGGAAGCACTCACCGCCGTCACAGTGGCCGCACTCACGGTCTACGACATGGCCAAGGCCGCCAGCCGTGAGATCACCATCAACGGAATCCGTCTGCTCGAAAAGTCCGGCGGCCGCTCCGGTCACTACCTCGCGAAGGACGACCATGCACGCCCACGTTGAGGCCCTGTGCATCGGCCAGGCCAAGGGCCTACGCAAACAGGCCGTCAGCGAGGCGCACTTCGCGGTGGACGCGGGCCTGACGGGCGATGCGCACGTGGGCTCCTGGCATCGGCAAGTCAGCCTACTGGCAGCGGAAGACGTGTCCGCTTTCCAGCGCCAAAGCGGCTTGCAGCTCACGCCCGGTGCTTTCGCCGAAAACCTGCTCCTCGCCGGCATTGATCTGGCCGCGCTCGGCCTGGGCAGCCGCCTGCGCATCGCTGAGCACGTGGTGCTGACCGTCACCCAGCGGGGCAAGACCTGCCACAACCGATGCGCCATCTATCACCAGACCGGCGACTGCATCATGCCCCGGCTGGGCCTCTTCGCCCGTGTGCTGTCGAGCGGCCGCGTGACCGTAAGCGATCCGGTACGCATCGAAACCCCGGTTCCGCGCGCCCTGGCCCAAGCCGTGGTGCTCACCGCCAGCGATCGCTGCTCGCGCGGCGAAGCCGAGGACACGGCCGGCCCCGCCGTCGCCCATCTCCTGAACAGCGACGGTCACTTCCACATCTACGCCGCCGAAGTCCTCCCCGACGATCGCCCATCGCTGGCAAGCCGCCTGCGCCACTACAGCGACGGCCATTCCATCGACTTGGTCGTGGTCGTTGGCGGCACCGGCTTTTCCCCCCGCGACGTCACACCCGAAGCTGTGCGCGACGTGGTGGAACGTTTCACCCCCGGACTCGACGAAGCCATGCGCACGGCCTCCGCTGCGCAGACACCTTTCGCCATGCTCTCGCGCGCCGTCTCCGGCATCCGCGGCACAACCCTCATCGTGTCGCTGCCCGGCTCGCTCAAAGCTGCGGTCGAGAACCTGTCCGTCGTTCTTCCGGCACTGGCCCACGGCCTCAACAAACTGCGCGGCGATCCGAGCGATTGCGGCCGCCCTGCGGCGCTTTGATGTTCTGCACACCGGTCATCGCCCTCTGCGGCTTCAGCGGCAGCGGCAAGACCACGCTGCTGATTGGTCTCACTCGCGGTTTGGTCGAACGTGGCCTGCGCGTCCTGGTGATCAAACACGACGCCCACGGTTTGAACCTGGATCGCCGCGGAAAAGACACCCAACGTGCCTTCGCGGCCGGCGCCGACGTTCTCGCGCGCGACAGCGCCCAGGCCTTCACCCGCCAACACACCACCGATGCCGAAGACCTCCTCGCGGTCATCCGCCGCGCAGAAAGCCAGTACGACGTCATCCTGGTCGAGGGCCACAAGACCGAGCCTTTGCCCCACAAGATCTGGCTGCGCCGTCACGCCGAGGATGCGCCCCCGGCCGAGGTCTTGCCCGTGCGCCTGGATTTGGGCCGCGACGAGGACCGCCTCAAACGCTCCTCGCTCTTGGTCGAACAAGTCATCGAGGAAACGCAGCGCAACCTCCCGCTGTACGCCGGCATCCTCATGGGTGGCCAGTCCTCACGCATGGGCAGCCCCAAGCATCTCCTCATGCTCGAAGGCCGCACCTGGCTCGAACGCATCGCCGCAGTCACCGCGAGTTGTGCCACCACCATTCTCCTCGGCGCCGGCAAGGTCCCGTCCCGACTGCGAAGTCTGGCGCGTCTCCCCGATGCCCCCGGCCACGAAGGCCCCATCGCCGGCATGGTGTCAGCCATGCGCTGGCAACCACGCGCGCGTTGGATCTTCGTGGCGTGCGACACGCCGTTGCTCACGGAGGAGGCCATCGCGTGGCTCCTCACCCAAGCCGGACCTGGCATCTGGGCCGTGTTGCCGAGAATGAAACCGCAGTCCCCACCCGAACCGTTTCCCGGGATCTACGATTTCCGGATCCTGGCCGCGCTCGAAGCGGCAAAGGGGCCGTCGCAGGTCGTTGTTCACCCGGCGGTGCGGTCAGCTCTGCTTCCTGCTCGCCTTCGCGGCCCGTGGCGCAACATCAACACCCCAAAACAGGCGGCGCTGGTGACCAAAGCCGCGCTTAGGCGGCCCGCGACGTCCAGATCCTCGCCGCAACTCCCGCACAGGATGTAATCCATTCACAACGCCTGCTGCTAAAGACATCACATGGCCTGGTTGCCTTACGCCCTTCTGTCCGCCGTCTTTGCCGGCGCCACTGCAATCCTCGGAAAACTCGGCGTGGCCGGCGTTCCGTCGAACCTAGCGACGGCGGTGCGCACCGTCGTGATCCTGATCTTCGCCTGGGCCATAGCCGTGGGTCGAGGGGAGCACCGGGCGCTGCTCAACGCGGAACCGCGAGCGTTGCTGTTTCTGGTGCTCTCCGGCCTCACAACCGGCCTTTCCTGGCTTGCCTATTTCCGCGCTCTGCAACTCGGACCGGCGTCCCGGGTTGCGCCCATCGACAAGCTGAGCCTTCCCCTCACCGTCTTTCTCGCCTGGCTCATCCTCGGCGAGGCAGTCACCGCAAGATCGGCCCTTGGCGTAGGGCTGATGGTGGCAGGCGCCCTTCTCACTCTCCGCTGACAACCCGCGCGGGCGATCGTTTCTCCGCGGAACCCAACACCCTTGCCCTCATCCTTGCCCTGATCCTCGCCTGCGCTCTGCAATGGATCGATGCCCAACCATCGGACCGCTGAATCATCTGGCTAAACCGCAAACTGGAACCCGGCGTGAGCTCGGCGCGTCCGGCGGGCGGCAGGAGTGACTCCGAGGGGGCGTGAGGAGCCGCTCCGAGACTCGTCTGCGAGGCTCGGATGCCAGGCGACGACCGAGTCCATCATGGACGCGCCC
>Ga0265316_10004946_pt1 | contig 13105 bp, 11 predicted proteins | sample 4522metaG_FD_202092 | JGI IMG/M metagenome (GOLD analysis project Ga0265316, IMG submission 202092) | Rhizosphere microbial communities from Carex aquatilis grown in University of Washington, Seatle, WA, United States - 4-5-22 metaG | ecosystem: Host-associated > Plants > Roots > Rhizosphere >... | reverse complement strand
TGGAACTTCAGCTGCCCGAAGGAACTAATCCATCAGCGATTCTACTCCTTGGGGGATGAAGCGTGGAACTTCAGCTGCCCAAATGAACTAATCCATCAGCGATTCTGCTCCTTGGTCGGATGAAGGATGGAACTTCAACTGCCCGAACGAGCTAATCCATCAGCGATTCTGCTCCTTGGCGGATGAAGGATGGAACTTTGCCCGAATGAACTAATCCATCGGCGATTCTGCTCCTTGGCGGATGAAGGATGGAACTTCAACTGACCGAATGAACTAATCCATCAGCAATTCTGTTCCTTGGTGGATGATATATGGACTTTCATCCATCCTGAGAAACTGAGTCTTTTGGCTGTTTGGTCTCTCGGGCATGAGCTATGGGCTTTCATCTGCATGGAAAGACCAATCCTCATGTTCCTGTTCATCCAGAAAGAAGCCAGGAATGCGTTCTCTCTGAAGGCACAAATGCTCTGCGCTTGTACTTCCCAGGAAGGAATTGCCGGAATTACGGTGTCCGACGGCATCTATTGTGGAAACCTCCCCACTAGAAAGGGGTTCGGGATGCTTCATTGACAGTCCTGTGTCATCGGGTTGCCAAATGGTTCCTGTAATTGCGCACTCGGTCGCACATTTGTGCTTGACGTCCACTGAAGGTGCTTTTACTGAAGGTGTTTTAATGTTATTGTCGAGGCTATTGGAGCCACGGCGCCTGCGCTGTCAACGATTTCGAAGTCGGCACCGACGGTAGTTGTCCGGCAGGCGCTCAGGTGGACGCGGCCCAGGGCGAGACGCGTTCTACGGGAGCAATTCGAGATGAAAGACGACGATGTACGTAGCGGTGAGAAACGGCCCCTTCTGGCGGTGGTTGAGGGCGAGAGTGGGCAGGACGTGGGTGAGGCGTCCCCCATTGCTGGTCAAGACGGCGGATGTTGCGTCGACGGCAAGTCCAGAGAGCCATCAGCCACCGATGGTCCCCCGACAGGGCCATCATGCGCACCTGGGGATGGTCCCGTCTTGTTCGGCATCGAGGGCGGCAAGTGGGTCCCTGGAGGTCTTTCGTCGTTGAGACGCCTGAGCAGCAACAGCACGGCGGACGAGGTCAATTCGGCGGTGCGTGAGTGGGCTGCCCACGTGGTAATACTGCCTCCGGTTGAGCGGGTGACGCAGAGGCTAGAAGCTCTCCGCGTGCTACACGCGGTCGGTATCCATTCTGCCGCTGCGCTAGCTGATGCTGGGATCGCAGAGGCGACGATGGCGCTCGCGAGGATGCTTTCCGAACGCTCGGCGAGCCCCTCGATGAGTGGGGAGGTGGAGGAGGTCAGGCCCTGGCCAGAGGCGGTGGATGGTCGCGAGCTTGCGTCGGAGATAGAGGCATTTCTCGGAAAATACGTGGTTCTGCCGGGGCCTAACGACTTGCTGGCCGTCATTCTTTGGGTGCTGGCGGCGCACGCACACGACTGCTTCAACGTTTTTCCGGTACTGCTGATTTCCAGTCCCGTCAAGCGGGCGGGAAAGACGACGCTATTGATGCTGCTATCGGTGCTTGTGCCGAGAGTGTTCTACACGACCGATACGACCGCGCCTGCGCTCTTTGAGGTCACAACGGCGATCAAGCCCACGATTGTCATCGACGAAGCTGACTGTTTTCTGAAGGGAAACGAGTCGCTCCGTGGATTTTTCAATGCCGGACATGTGAAGTTTCTGGCAACCGTGACGCGCATGCGTGGCAGGTTCAGTGCGTGGACGCCGAAGGTCCTCGCGGCAATTGGAAGAATGCCGAGTACGATTGAGGACCGGTCGGTAATCATACGAATGGAGAGGCGCACGGCAGACGAGAGGGTCGAGCAACTCCGCCTCGATCGCGTCCAGGAGTACGGTTACCTCGGTTTGAAGGCTGCTCGGTGGGCGGAAGACTGCGCAGCGGAGATCAGGACGGCCGATCCAGCGATGCCAGATGAGATTAGGAACGCCCGCGCACGTGACAACGTGAGACCCCTGCTCGCAATAGCCGATGTAATCGGCGGTGATTTGCCTTGTCGCGCGCGGGAGGCAGCAATCGCCCTCTGTCGCGCTGACGAAATGCTCGACGAGGACCGAGACACTCTCCTGCTGAAGGATATGGCGGAACTCTATCGGACGCGGGGGGCCGACCGCATCGAGAGCCTAGAGATCGTCCGGAGCCTGGTGGCGATGCCGGATCGTCCCTGGGTAGACTTCAACCATGGGGATCCCCTCCGGGCTGCGGACTTGGCTCGCGCACTCATGAAGTTTGGGGTCTTTCCACGGAAATGGGCTGACGGAGCAAGGAGAACGCGGAGACGGAAGCGTGGCTATTGGCTGAGCGACCTCCGGGACAAATTCGCTCGCTACGTGTCGCCGCAACAGGCCGAGGCGCCCCCAGAGCCGACGAAGCTCAGATAGCCGCCACGACCACCACTCCCGCCAGAGCCGGCTTCTCCGTGGTGGAGATGCACTCGCAGACGCGGGATTTCGGTCGCGCTAGGCGCGGCCCCAAAAACACCAACCGCCTGTAAGTGAGGTACCCATGGACAAAGACAACCAGAAACCGTCCGCGCCCGCCGACGATGAGCAGGACCCAAGATATGAGGCTGTACTGGCGCTCATGAGACCTGTCGTTCTGCAAGTCCTCCGGGAGAGCGGCGGGGGCGACCAGAGCCCAGGAGCGTCTGCCCTCTGGCAACGGCTGGCGCGGTCACTCTCCCAGGAAGCGGTCATGAGGCGCGCGATCAGCAGGGCCGCCGATGTGACTGTCGTCGAGCGGGAGAAGAACCGGATCATCGACCTAGCAGATCGGATTCTGGAGTCGCGCTTGATTGAGGAAGCCGGCATCCTCAATTTGCTGGTGGAGCAAGGTGAGGTCTACGTTAGCGCGAAGGTCGCTGCGGCAATTGCCGGCTGTTGCGAAAGGAGCATCGAACGGGCTGTTAAGGCAGGGGCACTTGCGCTGTATCAAGTCGGCAGAGATCTGTGCGTGCGCCTGGGCGACCTGCGAGAGTACATGGCGAGGAACCCGCAGGTCGCTCCCGACGGGGCCAAGGACGAACGCACCCATGACGGCGGTTCCGATGAAGAGCCAAATGGCCAGCCAGAATCGCCGGTGAAGCCTGAAGACTGACCCGGCCACAGGAAACGGGTGCTGACGCTGCGGTGGAAACTGTCCTACTGGCTGCCGCCTTCCGCCGAGACCATCTGCGATGGCGTTTCCACCACCGACTGCGCCGTTTCGACGTGGTGCGAGCACGAGAGCGGGGAGTGCTCGCCGTGGCGCACGAAACTGCAACGCCTGCGCAGCGCAAGGTATTTTCAGTTGTTCGGCCTGGTCGTGAGCGCCGTCGATCACGTCGCTTGCCTGCGTTGTCGCGCAGCTGGGCGGCATCGTGATCGGGGCTTGGGCGACGAAGAAAACAGAGCACACAGCGATCATGGCGCTCAGACGCTCTTGACCAGATCTCCTAGCTTATGGTTGATCGCTGCTATGCCTGGACGCGAAGACACCAAGGCGTGGTGGAAAGGATCGCGCGGGGAATGGTATGTGGTTGCCCAGCTTGTGCTGTTCGTTTTGGTGGCTTTTGGTCCGCGCACAATTACCCGCTTGCCCACGTTGAGCGGTTTCTACGCGAAAGCCGCGATGGGTTTCGGAATCGTTCTGATGGCAATCGGCGTTGGGTTGGTGGTGACCGGCATCGCCAACTTGGGCCGCAACCTGACACCGCTTCCCTTCCCCAAGGAAGGCGGCGAACTCGTCCAAACCGGCGCGTATTCGCTGGTCCGGCACCCTGTGTATTCCGGTGTTATCGCTCTGGCGGTGGGCTGGGCATGCGCCGTCCGGGGACCGTTGACCTTGGCCTATGCTGTCCTCCTGTTTCTCCTCTTCGACGCGAAGTCGCGACGCGAGGAGCGCTGGCTGGAAACCAAATTCCCGAGCTACGCCGAATACAGGAAGCGGGTTCGTCGGCTGATCCCTTTCGTGTACTGACCGAGTCGCGCCAGAGCCGGGACACCCGGTACACCGCCACAGCCGCCACAGCCGCCACAGCCGCCACACCCGCCACCATGACGATGCCGTCGGGTTGGCACCGCAACACGGGCCTCTTGATCCCCGGATCTTCATGCGGCCTTCCGCCCATGGCCGATGTGTGCAACGTAACGCAATTACGTCGGTTCTTCAGTGACGCCACGAACCTATTGTCACAATTCTGCGTTGAGTCAGTCATCGTCGATGTCGGTCGCATCGGGGCTGCGTGCCCGGAACATGCATCAACCAGTCGGTTCTGCGCACCTTGCTCACGCCGCCTCCACCGTCCCAGCCGCGTCGATCGGCAGGTCCGCCGGTAGGCGGCCTGTCCAGCGACGTGGTCGGCTATCTGGCCGCCACATCGCCTGGTTCTTGGTACGATCTCCCGCATGCCTCGCCCAAGGAAGGATCAGCCGCCCGGCCGGCCTGGTCCTGCACCGAAGGATCCGACGCCGGAACAGATGGCGCGAATCCCTGAGCTGAAGGAGCGTGCTCACGAGATTGGTCTGCTCGGAGACGAGAACGATCTACTGCTCGCGGCGGCGCACCTGGTGGAGCAGGTACAAGTCAGGATCGGTGAGGCGATGGCGATCCGTGGGAAACGGAAGGTAGACCCCAAGCGCCCGGGGCGCGAACCGGCTGAGGAAATTGTCGCGCTGGAGAAGCTGGAGCAATCGGCGCTCGCGTTCGCGCGAAGGCAGGTGAATGGCGCTAGTCACCCGGATGCGAGGCAGCGTCTGGAGGCATGGGCCGCTGATATCGCGAGAGACCTTGGGCCAGTCAACCACCGCATTCGCGCCATACGGTGCCTGCTTCGCTTCGCCGAGGACATGCTGCGCGCGGAAGTGCGGCTGGCCAACGCACATGAGGATGTCCCACTGCCCGGTGAGACGGAGAAGCAAATCCTCGATGGCCTGCTTGAGACCGAACTGGGCCTCAAAGGCGTCGCGGCTGCACGAACCTTCGGCCGCCCGAAGAAGCTTGAGAAGGCCGCGTGCCGGGAGGCCGAGAGGCGGACGAAACAGGTCGACGCGGCTCTCTTTGAACCCGAGTCCGCGTTCGCCGAGGGGTTCAATGCCAGCGGGGCCAAGGCATCCGAGGAGGATCTCCCCGTGCTCAATGGGATCGTCAGGGACGCTCTCGCGTTCGCAGCCACCGTGCCCGGCCTCGACCGTGAAATCGTTCGCGTGAACGGAAGGCCCGCAAACGCTGCCCGTCGGCGGCGAGGCTAGGTCTGTTGCGGGTGGACAATTCGGTACGGCATGGTCCGGGGGAGTGTCGTCGACCAGGTACGTTACCTGTCGTCTACTCCTTCTTGCGACCGTGCCAGTACCGGCCTCCCAAAACGCTCATCTGCTGATCGATGGCGAGCCCGTCGGGCTCGATCGATTGGCCGATGCTGTCGCGGAAAGGGTGATTCGGCGTCTTGAGGACCGTGGTATTCTGAACGCCTCTGGCATTCGGTCGCGCCGTGGAAAGGAGAGTGGCAAATGGCGCGACAAGAAGAACGACGCGGACGAGTCCACGGACCGTACGCCTATAGGAGACAGTGGAGAATCGTTGTGGTCGATGAAGATGGCCAACGACTGCATCGCTACTTTGAAAGGGAAGAAGAAGCGAAGCAGGTAGCGAGATCGCTGCGGCGGGAATTTCGGAAGGCGGCAGCAAAATCGTTGAAGGAAGCCTTGGTGGAGTACGAACTGCACATGCGCGATGACTTGAGGAACAAGCTGGGCTCGGTGAAAACCACCACGGCTCGGCTCACTCAGTTCTTCAAAGACTTTGACGACAGCGTCGAGGATCTGGACGAAGATGAGTGTGCACGGCGCTACGAGGCCCTGAGGTTCCATCGAACGCCTCGGGGTACCCGCATAGCCGACGACACCCAGTTGAACACGCTGGCGCAGGTCAAGACGTTCCTCGGGTGGTGCGTGAAAATGAAGTGGGCCAAGGTCAATCCGGCGGCAATCGTGGAAGGAAAGGGGCGGCACAGGCACGGCAAGCCGCAGCTGCGCATCGACGAGGCGAGAAAGTGGTTGGACGTGGCGATGCGGATGGCAACCACAGCGGAGTCCGAGTACGCGCGTGAGGGTGCGGTGAAGGCGATGATGACGCTGGGAATGGGGTTGCGGGAGTGCGAGGTTCTGCGGCGTGAGGTGCGGGATGTAGATGACGGCGGGTGCCTGTTGTGGGTTCCGGATACGAAGACTGATGCCGGGCGACGGACACAGGAGGTCCCCGATTTCCTGCGCCCGCTCCTCTTGGCACAGACGGAGGGCAGGCAGGCAACGGAGACGCTTTTCAGATATCGCACGAAAGGTGTGGGGCGGAAGTGGGTGAAGCGCATCTGCAAGAAGGCCGGCGTGATGGTGGTGGGCGCGCAGTCGATGAGGGGCTTGCACGCGACCTTGGCGGTGGACAAAGGGATCACCAGCCATGCGGTGGCGGCGGCGCTCGGGCACAAGTCGTTCACGACCACGGCCCGCAGCTACGCCAAGGTCGAGGCGGTGGAGGGAGCCAAGCAACGGCGGGTCATCGCCACGCTGACGGGCAAGTCCAGCCAGGCCAACGGGAGCGGCGTAAGACCGCTAGAACACGGGAAGTTGCACAACTTTTTGCACAACTTTTCGGGTTCCGGGCGCGATGTGGTGAAAGGTGGGTCGGGTAAGTAACCGAAAGAACTAGCTTATTTGTGGAGCTGATGGGGATCGAACCCACGGCCTCTAGAGTGCGATTCTAGCGCTCTCCCAGCTGAGCTACAGCCCCAGACCCCGCCGAAACGGGTCACGGGATTGTACTTGTGGCGATCAGGTTTGCAACCAGGAACTCTCGGGAGTCTATTCTCGTCCCAATCATGGCGCGCCACCGCAACCCGGAAGCCGAGCCCACGCCCAACCCCGGCGCAGCCAAGGCGCACGCCGGCCGGGTGCGCGCCGATCTCGCGCTGGTCGAACAGGGGCTGGCGCCCACGCGCGAGAAGGCGAGAGCGCTCATCCTCGCGGGCCAGGTGCTCGACGGAGATCGTCCGGTTGACAAGGCCGGGGACTTGGTCCGTGCGCAGGCGGCGCTGCGCCTGCGTGGGGAACCCATGCCCTACGTTTCTCGCGGCGGGATCAAGTTGGCGCATGCGCTGGTGACTTTCGGACTCGACGTGAAAGACCTGGTCGCCGTTGACGTGGGCGCTTCGACGGGCGGCTTCACCGATTGCCTGCTCCAGCGCGGGGCTCGGCGCGTGTACTGCATCGATGTCGGGCACGGCCAGCTCGACTGGAAGCTGGTCTCCGATGCACGCGTCGTGGTCATCGATCGCACCAACATCCGCCTCATGCCGCCCGAGCGCGTCCCCGAGCGCTGCGGGTTGGCGGTGGTTGACGTGTCTTTCATTTCCTTGCGCCTGGTGCTGCCCTTGCTGCCCGCCCTGCTCTCTCCCGGCGCTCCGGTGATCGCCCTGGTCAAGCCGCAATTCGAAGTGGGCCGGGCCAAGGTGGGCAAGGGCGGCATCGTACGCGACGAAACGGATCGGCTGCTCGCGCTCGACGAGGTGAAGACCGCCGCCCGCGCGCAGAGCTACGAGATTCTGGGCGAGACGACCTCACCTATCACGGGGGGCAAGGGCAACGTGGAGTATCTGCTCCATCTTCGCCACCGCTAGCACCGCTTGCCACCGGTCGGCTCTGTGACCTCTGTGCTCTCCGTGGCGAAACAGCTAACCCTCCGATCCGTGCCCTCGCCCAATCCCGTAGTACGTGAACCCGGCGGCGCGCAGGTCAGCCGGCTCCCACACGTTGCGCCCGTCGACGACCACCGGTGTGCGCATAATGCTACGCAGGCGCGCGAAGTTCGGCCGGCGGTAGTCGTGCCATTCCGTGACCAGGGCCAGGGCATCGGCGCCCTCGGCGCATTGGTAGTTGGAGGTCTGGAATTCCACGCGCTCACCCAAAATCTTGCGCGACGCCGGGATGGCGACGGGGTCGCTGGCTGCCACGCGCGCACCGGCGGCCAACAAGTCCTCGATGAGTACAAACGCCGGGGCCTCGCGCACGTCATCGGTGCCAGGTTTGAAGGCAAGTCCCCACACCGCAATCTTTCGACCGGCCAAGTCGCCGTTGAAATGCTTGAGCACGCGCTCGGCCAAGTAGTGCTTCTGCCGCTGGTTGACGGCTTCCACCGCGGTAAGGACTTGCAGGCTCATGCCCACTTCCTTTGCCGTGCTGATCACAGCACGCAGATCCTTGGGAAAACAGCTTCCGCCGAAACCCGCACCCGCGTACAGGAACTTGCTGCCAATGCGCGCGTCGGCGCCCAGTCCCTTGCGAACCATCTCGATGTCAGCGCCCACCGCGTCGCACAGACTGGCCATCTCATTCATAAACGAGATGCGCGTCGCCAGCATGGAGTTGGCAGCGTATTTGGCCAGCTCGGCCGAGCGACGGTCCATCACCATAATACGATCGCTTGAGCGGGTGAAAGGCGCGTACAGTGCCTGCAGCGCGGCCAACGCGCGCGGGTCGCTGGTCCCGATGATCACGCGATCGGGTTTCATGAAGTCGCTGACCGCGTCGCCCTCTTTGAGAAACTCGGGATTGGACGCCACCGCGAATTCGTGGCGTGCATGCTGGCGTACGATGGCCTCGATCTTGTCGCCGGTGCCGACCGGCACGGTGGACTTGGTCACCAGCACCGCCCAACCCGAAAGTGCGCGCGCCGCCGTCTCGGCCGCCTGGAAAATGTAGCGCAAGTCAGCCGAGCCGTCGGGCGCGGGCGGGGTGCCCACCGCAAGCACCACGACCGCGGCGCCGACCACGGCGGCGGCAATGTCGGTGGTGAAGGCGAGTCGGCTTTCCTGCACGCTGTGGGCGATCAGCTTGTCCAGCCCCGGTTCGAAGATGGGAACCTGGCCCCGCTTGAGCGCGGCGATCTTTTCCCCGTCGATGTCGCAACAGGTGACGTCGTTTCCCATGTCTGCGAACCCCGCACCCGCGACAAGTCCTACGTAGCCGGTCCCGATGACACAGATTTTCATGGCTGCGCAACCTACCACAGAAAATGGAGGACAGTTGTTTCGCTCAGGGACGCTGACCGCGTTCTTCTCGCGATTCTCCGGCCGGATGGGCGATCCGGAGTTTCACCACAGAGCACAGCGGGCACAGAGGCCGGAAAGAACGGGGTTCGGATCCGGACCCGAACCCTTCTTTCCTTACCATCCGTCTCTGTGATCTCTGTGCTCTCCGTGGTGAAACTCCGGGGCGGACTCGCGGGACACCTTGTGGCTGGCACAGAAATCTTCTTGAACCCGCTCACCAAGACTGTGTCCGTAGTACCATGACCACCCATGCAGGTGATGATTCTTGCCGCTGGTCGTTCCACCCGTCTCGGCTCGCTCGGCCTGGCTCTTCCCAAACCGCTGCTTCCCGTGTGCGGCTATCCCGCAATCACCTACGCCTTGGCGTTGTGTCGCCAAGCTGGCCTGCACGACATCGTGATCAACCTGCACCACCACGGCGACAAGATCGGGAAGACTCTGGGCGACGGCTCGCAGTTCGGCGTGAAACTGCGCTACTCCGTCGAGGAAGAGCTGCTCGGCACCGGCGGCGGGGTGGCCAAGGCCCGCTCGCTGTTTGCTTCCGAGCCGGTGCTCATCATCAACGGCAAAGTCGCGGCTGACGTCGATCTGCGTGCGGTCATTGAGGCCCACGGCCAGGCACCTCGCGACACCATCGCCACCATGGTGCTGCGCACGGATCCTCATCCCGAACTCTGGGCGCCCGTCGGCGTTGATGCCGACGGCACAGTGCTGAGCATCCGCGGGCAGCGCGCGGGCAGCGCCGGCCCCGCGGCCCTCGCCCCGCGCATGTTCACCGGCATCCACGTGGTCGAGTCGGCGTTGCTCGACCGCGTGCCCACCGGCGTGTCCGACATCATAGGAGACGCGTACATTCCGGCGCTGCGGGCGGGAGAACGCATCGGATCCATGACCATGACCGGCTATTTCGCCGAGCATTCCAACCCCGAGAGCTATCTCGCGGGAAATCTGGCCTTGCTTGCCAACCCCGCTCTGCTGTCCCATCCACCCGGGCCTCTGGTGGGCGTGGATCCCGCTGCCTACGTCGATGCTTCGGCCCGCATCGTGCCGCCGGTTCGCCTGGCGGCCGGCGCGGTGGTCGAGGCAGGCGCCGTGGTGGGACCGTGGACCGTGGTGTGCGGCGGTGGCCGCGTGTCGGCAGGCAGCCAGGTCGTCCGCAGCGTGGTGTGGTCAGGCGCCACCGCCCAGGGAAACCTGACCGGAACTATCGTGGCCCCCGAGGGCCCGTTTCTCGCCGAGACCACGCCGCCGCCGCAGAGGGTGTAGCCAACCTGCGGTCCGACTCTCTCGATTCACCAAGATGAGGTCATCTCTTTTCGACCACGACAAGAGGTAGCCGTGTGGGATTTCATTTTCGGACATTCGGAGGTGTGATGGTGCCTGGAGAGAAGCGGCTTCATTCGCCCTGCGTACCAGCCATGCTTGTAGCCGCCCTCGGACTGGCGTGTAGCAACTCCGGTCTAGGGAGCGGCACACATGATGGGGGACCAGCGACCGGAGGCCAGACAGGTGGCCCTAGCAGCAGCGAAGCCACGGGAGGATTGGGTGGAACAAGTAGTTTCGGCGGAGCAGGTGCCAGCGTCGGCGGTACTGGCGGAACAGATGGTTCCGCGACCACTAGCCGAGGTGGCGCAGGCGGTGCGACGCCTATCTGCACGGCCTACCCCTCCTGCAACAACCCAGGTGATCAGCAGGCAACATCAGGGCCGGGATTGGACTACTCCGGAGACTGCCCGCCGGAGCGAGAGTGCTACAGCTTACTGAATCCGTGCGGCTCCACACTGTGCGTATTGCCTGAGGGTGCGCATTGCGATGATCCTCTGTTGTGCAATCCTGGCGACACACCCGAACCGCGGGGGTTCGTTGACTGTCTGCAGAACCCGGCCGCCTGCTACTTCTACGAAAAATGGCTGTGCGGGCAATACATTGTATGCATGGCAGCCGCGAATCAGTATGGAGTTGTCTGCAGTGGCGCTGGGTCTGATGGAGGTTCGCTTGAGCCGCATGCTGATGGTGGGAGTGTTGGGATCGTGCACTGCTGTGGCGATGGCGTCGTCGACACATTTTATGGCGAGCAGTGTGATTTCGGCAGACTGAACGGCGTGTGCCTGGATAGCCAAATGAAGCCACTCGATGCTGGCCAGTTTGACCCAAGCGATGGCGGCTGTCCGCTAGGCGCGTTCTTCTGCAATTGTCCGGCAGGGACCGCCATCGGATGCACGACGATGTGCCAGATCCCCTTTTTCGCCCATTGATGAGGCACAGTTCGCCGTGTGGAAGGTTGGAGCGTTCACACTCGCCCCGCGCCTTCCGCCTTTCGCGCGCCCCACACGAACTCGCTCACGCTCTCGCACACGCTGGCCGCGACCCGCAACCCGGCCTGCTCAGAGGCCCCGAATCTCTCGACAGGCGGCAGTCATCGTCCCCCTGCCGCCGGCGGCTGGGCCTGTTCGCGCAGGCAAGAGGCGACCGCTTCCACCAGACTGCGTTTGTAGCGCGATTTGGGCAAGAAGACGTTGGCGCCAGCGGCCAGCGCGCGCTGCCGGGTTGCCTGCGATGTGCGCGATGAGAGAACCACGATGGGCAAGCCGCGCAGGGTCGGTTCGTGGCGAATCCGCGCGATCAACTGGAAACCGTCCACCCGGGGCATCTCCAGCGCCGTGACAACCGCGTCGAACCGCCGCTCGCCCAAGACGTCCCACGCGTCCCACCCGTCTTCCGCGGCGACGATCTGGTAGCCACCGACGGAAAGCAAGCGTCCGGCGCTCTCGCGCGCCATGCGCGAGTCATCGACGATGAGGACGCGCGGTTGCCCGCGGCGCGGCCCGGGCGCCGCAGCTCGTGGCGGGCCAAAAGCTGCGTCGGCCAGCGTGCCCAAGTCCAACACCAGTTGCGCCTTGCCGGCTCCCGACGCCGTCACGCCGGCGTAAAGTGGAATCAGCCCCAGTATCGGGCCCGGCGAACGGATCACGACAGTGCGCGGGCCGATGACCTTGTCGCAGGTGAAGACGAAGTCGCGACCGCCGTAGCGCGCGTGCAAAGCAGCCGCACGCCGTCCCGGAGGCAACTCGACGCCCAGCAAGGCATGCAGGCGCAGCAGCGGCAGCGCGGGCAGGTTCCCGGACGGGTGCAGGGCCGGCATGGTCGTCACCACGGAGTTGCCGGCCAGAATCTCAGGCTCTACCGGCAAGGCCTCGACGACATGTGCGGCTGGCACGGCGTAGACCTGGCCGCCCAACTTGAACAGCAGGGCCTGCGTTATGGCACCGCTGAGCGGAACGGAAAGGTGAAAGCGCGTGAAAACTCCCGCTTGATGCTCCAGTTTAACCTCGCCTCCCATGTGCGCGATGGTGCGCTCGACGATGTTGAGGCCCATTCCTCGGCCGGCCAACGCGTCCGACTGGGGACGACTGGAGAACCCCGGCTCGAAAATCGCCGCAACCAGGCCATTGTCATCCAAATCGGCTGCCGCCGCTTGCCGACCAGTGCGCCGCAAAGCCTGACGGACTGCCTCGCGATCGATGCCTCCTCCGTCGTCCTCAAAGGTGATGAAGACGCAGTCGCCTTCCTGCACCGTCTTGATCTCGATGCGACCGCGCGGCGGCTTGCCGCGCTCGGCCCGCACCATGGCCGACTCGATTCCGTGCGCCAGGGCATTGCGCAGAAGATGCAGCAAAGGGTCGGCCAGCTGATCGACAACGCTCTTGTCCAGCTCGACCTCGCCGCCTGCAACCACCATATCCACGGGACGGCGGCAGCTGCGCTCCAACTCGCGCATGGCCGAGCCCAGCCGGCTGTACATCCATTCCATGGGCACCAGGCGCGCGCGGCGGATCTGCTCTTCAAGCTGCTCCGAGGTGTGGCGCAACGAGCCCGTATCAGCGGCCAGCGCGCGGGCCGTGCGGTCCAGATACGAGGAGAAGTTGTTGAACGCGACCTCTACCTCGCCCAGGCGATCAAGAAGGTGCGTCCTGCCCTCCTGGTTTGAC
>Ga0265316_10004945_pt1 | contig 13107 bp, 11 predicted proteins | sample 4522metaG_FD_202092 | JGI IMG/M metagenome (GOLD analysis project Ga0265316, IMG submission 202092) | Rhizosphere microbial communities from Carex aquatilis grown in University of Washington, Seatle, WA, United States - 4-5-22 metaG | ecosystem: Host-associated > Plants > Roots > Rhizosphere >... | reverse complement strand
GCTAATGGCTATAAAAATAATCCCCTGCTCAACAAAGACAGTCTCAGTAGAATTGAAGATTTAAAAAATCGGTACGGAATAGAGACTCCGTCCATACACGGATTTTATAGTAAAGAAAAATGGTATCCTGCCGTTCTGACAGAGATGATACATGTTGCAAAATTAGTAGGTGCCAATACCATCCTTGTATCTTTTTTTAACGAAAATTCCCTACTCATCGATACAGATAAACAAAAGGTTCAGGAACAATTAAGGAAACCTTTAGAAGTGGCCAAGGAGTTTGGTGTATCAATTGCGATTGAAACAGAAATATTGGCTCCGGAGCTTAAACTTTTTGTAGAATCATTCCAAAGTCAGGCCATGGGAATTTATTATGACTTAGGAAACATGGCCAGCATGAATGTATCATTAGCTAAAGAAATTAAATTACTTAAGCATTTAATTAAAGGGGTTCACATAAAAGACAGGAGGAAAAACGGGGGTGAAAGTGTACTGCTGGGCAATGGGGATACTGATTTCAAAGAAGCTTTTGACGCCCTTGAGTCAATTGGCTACAATGGTCCGTATGTACTACAAGGAGCGCGCCACCCTTCCGAAAATGATGTCAATTTGAATAAAAAATATCTAAATTTTGTAAAAGATAAATTAACTTTAAATACTAAAAACTATGCTTGATAAAAATAAAATTCTTGACCTGTTTTCTTTGGAAGGAAAGGTGGCAATTGTGACCGGAGGCGCCGGTCGCCTCGGGCTCCAGCATATAGATATTTTACACAAAGCCGGCGCTCAGGTTGTATCTTTTGATGTAAATAAAAATCCGGCAATGTCCGATTCTGTAGAGCAATATGTGGTGGATATTACCAAACCAAAAGAGATAAAAAATATCGTAGACCAAATAGTAGAAAAATATGGAAGTATACATGTTCTTATAAATAATGCTGCGATAAATCCAAAAGTTGGTAAAGATTCTACTGATCTTGATAAAAAAATGTTTAGCCCTTACGAAGACTACCCGCAAGAACTCTGGGAAAAAGAAATCGCTGTCGGTCTTTCAGGAGCTCATTTTTGTATACAAGCAGTTGCCCCTTATTTAATGAAGCAAAAAGAAGGCTCCATAATCAATGTCGCCTCCACTTCCGCCATCACTGCTCCTCAACATGGCAAGTATGAAAAAGGTAAATACAAATCTGTCGCTTACCCAACGGTTAAAACTGCTCTCCTAGGATTGACCCGGGCCTGGGCTTCTTATTTTGCGGCAGTCTCTCCGGGTATACGCGTTAATTCCGTCTCTTTTGGAGCGGTTAATTTCGGTTCCATGGAACCGGAATTTCTAGCCAAACTCGGTAGTCGCAATATGCTTGGCCGACCGGCTCGGCCAGACGAATACCAAGGTATTATTCTTTTTCTTGCTTCAAAGGCATCCGAATTTATAACCGCCAGCAACCTTGTCGCAGATGCCGGACAAACTGCTTGGTAAAATAATTTAACGGAACAAAAATTTATTTCCAATATAACTTTTTACAATTGCAATAATTTTTTTTAAGAAGATTCTGTCCTCTTCGTTGTATCTAAAGATATCTCGCCAATTTACAAATAATTTTGGTTTTGTTCTTTCGAAATAAATATAAATTGAAGCGGTAGTAATAAATGTCAAAATTATATTTTGTATCACAATCCCCCACAAACCAAATAGGGGCAGAAGCAACAAATAAAGAGCGACTGCGACAATTGTTTTAAGAATTTTCTGAAAGAACAGAAACTTTTGACGTCTGAGAGCAATAAGGAAAATCGAAGAAACAGCGCTGATTGCCAAGAATGGTAAATTAACCAGTAGAACTCTGAAAAACGGCAGAGACACCACATATTTATTGAAAAATATCGAAATAAATGGTGGTACAAAAATAAGACAGCCGACACCTATAACCACCGAAAGAGAAACCAAATATTTTATACCACTTGTATATATTTTCCTTAATTTTTCTTCATCATTGATTTCGAATGGTACCAAAGTAGAAAGTGTTCTTACGGGAAAAGAGCTGGCTACCGTAGCAAGAAGTGTCTGGGCCACAGAAAATATAGCCACTGCCTCGGTACTTATAAAAAGTTTGATCGCCCAAGGCTCTAAAAATGAAGTCAGTTTACCGGCCATCGGCTGAAAAAGTTCCCATTTTCCATATGAACTGAGTATTTTGAACAGAAAATTTTTGGGAGAATTTTTTATATTTTTCCATGGTTTGTAAGCCTCAAAAAAGGCCGGCAATAAAAAGGCGAGGGTAATAAACATTGAAATAACGAGAGAGATGACCACTGCCTGCAAATTCAAATTTTTAAATAGGATAAAATAGAAAAGAACAAGCAACTGAGCCGCTTTGGCAATAGAGGTGCGGCTGGCAATTACGTTAAATTTTTTCCTCATCTCTATGAGTGTCGTTACACTGGTGATAATCGAGTCATGCAAAAACAAAAAAGAAATTATTCTTACAAGAGAAATATAACTTGCACTGAAATGGAAAGACAAAAAACCAAAATTAAAAAAAACAAAAGCCCACAAAATTAGGCCAATACAAATTCTTGCAATAGATGACTCGTAAAACAGTTTTTTTGCATCAGCACTTCTCCCTTCGGCTTCAAATCTCAAAATATCATTTCTTATCACTCCCCCGCCAATGCTTAAAAAGGTCGCTACCCCAGCATACGAAACCAAAAGAAGTTGGAAAGAGCCATATTCATATAAGGTCAATGCACCAATGGTAATAAAAGTATTAATCATTCCTATCAGTCTGGTCGCCACACTCCAAAAGCCGTAGGAGGCCTCTCCTTTCAAATAATTTTTTAAGAATGAATTATCGTTCATCTGGTTCTTTATTTTAGTTTAATATATCAATTGACAAATAAAATAGCAATTTCAATTTAATGGCATACTCCTGTTAGCGCGGTATATTTTTTTGATGTATTATGGTGGAAATCAATCCAAATTTTATGACTACCACGATAAGCATTGTCACCCCCGTTTATAACGGGGAACGTTATCTTGCTCAAACCATAGAAAGCGTGTTGTCTCAAAATGGTAACTTCTACATTGAGTATATCGTTATTGACGACGGTTCAACCGATAATAGTTTGGAAATTATTAAAAAATATAATGCATTGATTCAGGACAAAAGCTGGCCTCTGAATTGTCTTGGTATAAGCTTCAACTACAAAACCGGTCCAAACCGAGGCCAGGCCAATGCTTACAACACCGGATTCAAAATGGCCAAGGGAGATTTGTTGGCTTGGATGAATGCCGATGATTATTACCTACCGAATACTTTCTCCTCCATCGCAAAATATTATAAAGAAGATCCTTCGGTAGATTTTTTTTATGGCGACTGTTTAAAAGTTTACGAAGAAACAACCCGCCGAGAAGTATTGACTAAGCCTAATCCAAATGAATCCCTTGAAAATTTAAGAACTCGTGGCAACTCTTTTGATTTGTGTTTTTTTTCCAAACGCATTTTTGAACAAGTCGGACCACTAGATGAAAGTCTTCATTATTGTATCGACTTAGATTTTTGGTTTAAAGTTTTTGCCGTTGGTAAAATAAAATATGTTCCGCTCACTATTGCGGCTTTTAGGATATGGGGAGGATCAAAAACCGGGTCGCAACAAGACAAATTTACAGTTGAAAGAAAATTGATTTTTAAAAAATATGGCGGCAATATTATTCCGCCTAAAAAAATATATAGGCTCAGAAAAAAAATACCCGGCATTGACGCATTCCAACAAAAATTCCCCGGAATCTACAAAGCTGCAAAAAACATATTCTGGAATTTTGTCAATTTATTCAAATACAAAAATTAAAAAGAAGGCGCTGTTTTTAAAAGCGCCTTCAAAAAGTTACTACTCTAACACCAACTGGCTTGTTCAAGAGTTCGGCAATCTCGCCGACCGAACCAAATGGTAAGTTTGGCGAACAATTCTTTGTCGTTTGAGTAATCAGATCCTTTAACTTTCAGGATCTGCCCAGAAAGATGTATATCCCCAGGTTTATCATTCAACAACGAATCAAAATACTCTGGAATACCAAGAGAAAATTCGTACACTCTGATTCGCGCAGAATTCAAACAGGAGACTCTAGCCATTTGATACAATACAACCTCGTTTATCTCTTGGGGATTGTATTTCATACCTTTCTGCATCAAGAGTTCTGATACCAAGATTTTCATTTCATCATAGAAACCGACCAGATTCCCATTCAATCTGAGGAATGTTGCTTCTTCAATTTGCCATGAAATTTTACCGAATTCAGGCAGAAAAATACACTGAGGTTTCCCCGCTAACAACTCGGCAAGATAATTTTCATAATATTCTATCTCGCGAGCAATCACCGGAAAACGTTCTTTGTTTTGGCCCTCTTTAATTAAATATTCAAACAGTTCGGTGTATCTGACACCAAAGCGTTCAAACAAGTAAAGAGTGATGAAGAAACCAAGCTTCATACCGTGGATAGTTTGAGCCATCCATGCCAATCTGATACTTCGTTTCCAATCTTCATGGGACATAGACTTGGTCGCAACCACAATATCCTCATACTCGCTTACTTCCCCCATGGAGCGAGGCGAGGCATGCGGTTCTGCTAATTCCAAACGTTTAGTCTTTATTCCATGCAGAAAGGCATATTTTGAATCAGCCATTTCCGTGTTGGGTAAAACCTGGCATAGAAATATTCCAACCTGATCGTAAAGTCCGGCTTGGAATACCTCCTCAATTCCGTGAGAAAAGCTCTCGTAAGTCTCTCCAGGCAAACCCAGTATCAACTCAGTATAGACTCTAATATGCTTCGCCCGATATCGGCACAATAGTTCCCGGTAAGTATCAAGCCGAATGTTGCTTCGGTTGATATCGCGCAAAGTTTCTGAATTTGTACTTTGAAAAGAAACTGTCACTCCAGTAGTCAAGTGATTACGTTCAAGCAATTCCGCTGTTGTAAAGATGCGATCAACCGCGTTTTTACCATAACAAACTCGGAATGACCGAGGAAAACCTGTTTGTTTTTTTTGTTTTGCAAAAAATTGCGCGATCAGTATATCCCGAGCCAACATCCCAAAATTAGCATCAGCGCCAAAGACATACTGAATTTTTTTCTTGGCAGCCCATTCGATTTCTTGTTCAACACGCTTAAGATCAAACATTCTGATCTTAGAAAATCCATTGCCCCAAAAACAGAACGAGCAGTTAAACGGACAGCCGCGGTTAGTCTCCAGGATCATTTGATATTCTGTCTTATCTCGATGATCCAAAATATCATCATAGAAACCAGAAAGATAAGGGGATGGCAATTGATTAATATCGACCAACTGTCTATCCGGAGTTACCACCAGATCGTCAGTTTGGAAACGCCGATAAGTAATCCCGGCCACTCCTGAAAAATCCCGCCCGTGAAGGAATACACTCAATAGTTCTGCAAAAGTTACTTCGCCTTCGCCTCTGACCGCCACATCAATAAAGCAATTCTTCTTCAAAAATTTCTCCGCCTTGGCCGGAACATGCGGACCACCAAAAACGATAAGAACTTTTGGAAATAACTCACGCACTTTTTTAGCTAAAAAAAGGTTGAGTTGATGGTTCCACATCGATGAAGAAAATGCCAGAACCGACGGGTTGTCCCAGGTTTTGATAATTTCTTTTGGTTGTTGTCGCACAAATAGAAAAGGCATAAACTGGTAATTGCTTGCGATATCCGGCCGAGCTTCGGCACAAGCTCTCAACATGCCGGAAACAGCGGGCAAATATACCTTCTCTTCCATTAGGACATTGAATTCGTGTAAATACACGTTTTTCATGGTTGACTCCTGACAAAGATCTGGGGCAGATAAATACTGTCCTGTTCCAACAAGATATAATCATGATTTAAACAAAACGTCTACTAGTTTAAATTTGATCCAAGTGTGTAAATATTCTTTTAATTTTGGACATCAAACTGTCGAGGTGTTGGCTTGTTTGTTTTTTCTATTTTTTACCATAATATTCCCTCATCCAATCAATGGTCCGTTTTATTCCTTCTTCCAGAGGAACTGTCATCTTATGATTTAAATGGTCTACCGCTTTAGAGATATCAACTTTTTTTGATTTTGTGGTCAATATTTCTGAATCTTTATACTTTATTAATTTTCGGCTTGTTCCGGTGTATTCCCAGATTATGTTAGCAAGAGTTTCAATGTCGTGATATTCATTTCCTCCTATGTTATATATTTCCCCGGGTTTGAAATTATCAACAATGTTGGTAAGGGTATTGCACGTATCTTCCAAATAAGTAGAGGTTCTGAAATGACCACGATAAACAATAATGGGGAGACCATGTAAAGCATGATAACAGAATTTGGAATTAACACTTCTGTATGGGTGATACCATTCTCCCGGTCCATATGTGTTAAAAAGGCGAACAATGACGGTCTTTGTACTGTGTTGAATAATTGAATTACGTATTTGCATTTCATTTACCCATTTGGACATAGCATAATCGTTCATTTGTTTTATTTCTACTTTATCCATTATGCTTTCTTTCATAATGTCCTCATAATCGCCATAAACTTCTGACGAAGAAAAATGGATGAGTTTAAATTTATATCTTTCCTGAAGTCTGATCATGTTTTTGGTGCCAATGGCGTTGGATTTCCAAAGTTGTTCATAATAATCTTCCCCGTTCCATCTGCCGAATTCTGCCGCCGTGTGATAAACAAATTCAAATGGTCCGGCTTTTTCAAAAATTCTTTCCAATTGGTGAAATTCAGCGACATCGCATCTGGCATAATTAAAATCGGTTCTGGCCAATTCGTGTTCAAAGCCAATTTCTCCGCAAGCATGATAAAGATCAATACCAAAAACATCGTGCCCCTTTTCCTTTAGCATTCTGGTTAAGTATGACCCGATAACCCCTTTACTGCCTGTAATTAAAATCCGCGCCATATTTATATAAATTTAATTGCGTCAATAAGTTGGATCATTGGATTGATTTCCATCTCTGTATGGCGCTTGATATTACTCATTTGATAATCTCTAACCATAACTTTATACCCCATTTCTTCTAATTCTTTAGGTTCCCAACCGCAGCGATGTGTCTGGTAATCATGACCGCCATAACCCAGAATATCCAAATTTTGCGGAACATAACCATTTGGAGTTTCAAGAATTACCGCTTTACGGGCAATTTTTTCACACTCGGCTATCATAGCCAGCGATTCATCCTTTTCAAGATGTTCAATGATATCAAGCGCAATTACAATATCAAAACTTTTGGGAATAAAAATATCATTCAGTTTGCGGACATCATATTTAACGACTACATACGGAACATCGGTTTCTATGTGGTCAAAATATTTATCGTAAATATCAACTCCCACTCTTATTTGGGCCGGAATAAATTTTGATTTTAGAGACAAACCGCAGGCAACATCCAAAACCGAAACAATTTCTTTATCTTTAAAAGGCCATAGTCCTTTATCCGAGAAAATTTTAACTATGGTGTTTGATTCCCAATCGTCTTTAGACATAACTAGGATATTACCATCAATTTAGCTAGAAATAAAGTTATTTAATCAAACTTTTGAAAGCATTAAAAACCTCTTCCGCACTAATTGAATCAAGAGCTTGAGTTGCTGATTTTTTGTCACCGGTTTCCCAAAAAGCAAAAATAGTCGGTGGTATATTATCAGAAGGTTTAATAATTCGAACAAACTCCCCTTTTGGCGTCAACTCGATATCGTTGACCGGTCCAAGAATGTCTATAAGAGGAATACCGAGCGCTTCGGCAATATGAACCGGTCCTGTATCCACTGAAATAAAATAATTAAACCTTTTTATTAAAGCAGGCAAATCATTTAAAGGAAAACCTGTGCCGTTGACATAGCAACCATTACCCGAAACCAACTTTATAAAATTATCAGCTCTCTCCTGGTCGCGATAACTACCTATCAAAATAATCTTCATGCCATATTGCTCGGTGATTTTATTTGTTAAAGCCATAAACTTATTATCCCCCCATTCTTTAATCTTGTTGCCAGCAGTCAAACTTATTCCAACCACCTGATCATCGGGCAAAATTTCTTTTTGGTTAAGCCATGCTGTAATTTTTTTATCAGAATCGGAAGAGATGTATACTTCTTTTTTTACGATGGTTTTATTAATACCTAAATATTTAAGCAACTTTAAATAAAATAACGGCAAATAAGACAGGGTGGCATAAATCTCTTTTTTATTACACAACCAATCGGTTAATATTTCAGCAATCGGACGATTGGGCCTAGTAATTTTAATCCTCTCTGGTATTAATCCAAAAAAGAAAAGGAGCGAGCTTAGAGCTGTTCCTGATAAAGAAATACCAACATTAAATTCGTCATTTTTTATTTTTGTAATGAGTTTAAAAAAATCCGTTTGATAATTTTCAATTATAATAATTTCATCTACGCGCGGATTGTCTTCAATAATTCCCGAAGCGTTCAAAGAGGACAAGACAGAAATATGGCAATCCGGATGCTCGTCTTTGAGAGCGGAGAAAACCGGCGTAGAACAAATAATATCGCCGATTCTTGTCAGTTGAGGTATAACCAAAATTTTTAGCGGTTGTTTGTTTTTTTTATTTCTTTTGATCCAGATTAAAAAGAATATAATAGGAAATGAGACAAAAGACAAAAAAATTAATACTCTGGTATAAAAAATTGTGACTTTATTCATATGTTGAAAAATAATCTATAATTTTTTCGGCCCTATTCGTCCATGTGAATTTTTGCACATCTAAAAAAGAATTAGTAGAGATATTTTCTGATAAAATCGGATCTGAAAAAATCTTTTTTACGCTCAAACCGATAGCTTCGGGATTATCTGGTTCCACTAATATAGAATTTTTATCATTTAAAATTTCCATAATAGACGGAATAGCACTAGATATAATTGGTTTTTTTGCTGCCATATATTCAAATAGCTTCATCGGCGAAGTATAATAAAGGGACACTCGCTTTTTGCCTGTATTTGGCAAAACAAGCACATCCGCTACTCTAAGCCATAACGGAATTTGCAGATTCGGCACAAATTTAACAAAAATAATTCTGTTGTTGTTTGCTTCAGCAATTTCCTTTTTGCAGTTTAAAATATCTTGATCGGAACCACCAACTATGTAAATTAACATTTCATTGGGTAAAAAACTGATTGATTTAATCAATGAATCAACCCCTTTCCAGTCAAATAGTTGGCCCGTGTACATAATTATTTTTGCATCGAGAGGCAATCCTAATATTTTTCTGGCTTCCGTTTTGGATTGAGATATATTAAATCTCTCAATTTCCGTCCCATTTGGCCAATAAACAATCTTATTCGGTGGAATATGAAATTTATTTTCCAACTCTTTTATTTTCCATTTTGTCTGAACAGCAAAACCAAAAGATTTATTCATTATTCTTTTGTACATTAGATTTTGACCGGGAAAATGATGAATATCATAAAAGACGTAGTTTGACAAAAAAGTCATGGGATACAGCGGTATATAATCATGGGAAAAGAAAATGACTTTTTTATTTCTTATTCCATACTTTATTAAAACAAAAATCGTTAGAAAAAAAGAAAACGACAGGGATTGTAATAAAAAAGTAAATTTTTCCAACACTCCGACAGGAATTAAATCTATGCAAGGAATTTTAAGTATTCTGAATCTTTTTTTCACACCGTAATAATCGTAAATATTTTCCGATTTGTGTCTCCACAATTTTGGTATTATGAGATCGACCTTGTACCCGCATTTGGAAAACGCTTCACAAATTTTAACAGTTGATAAACCATGTGCCTTTTCTGTTGGCAACCTCGCACTCGTAACGTATACTATTTTTTTTGGTTCTATCATTTTTTATTTAACACAAAAAACCCGATAAGCGCTGGTTTGGTCGCTATTTTGTTTATGGAATAAAATATCCAGAACATCAAAAAATCCGGTTCTTTTGGAAAAAAATGGGAAAAGATTCATAACGGTAGCAATCGCTCCGCGCACATTTTGAATTTCAACCAATTTAAAATCCTTGCAAAGATGTTCCCAAGCATCTCGGCTGAAACGATAAAAATCTCCGTAATAACCTTTCATCGGATGATAATAAAATAAAAATGGAGTATCAAAGTAAGCGTAGCCTCCAGGTTTTAAAACTCTGTGAATTTCTTTCAAAGCGGTAAGCGGATTTTCCACATGTTCCAATAAATTCATGCATATGACCGCATCCAAACTGGCATTTTCAAACGGCATATGGCAAACGTCCCCCACAATATCCGGATGATAATCCGGCACCTTATCCATAATCACGTATTTAACATTTTTTAAATACCGGTCTACCCAATAATTTTCTTTTTTGCGGTTGTTTTTAGTCGGGTCAATTCTTAAACCGCCTCCTATATCCAGGATATATTTTTTTTCCGTAAATATTTTTGTGATTTTTTCTTCAAAGAAAGAATCCCAAGGTAATTTTTTAAAGATTTTCATGTTTAAGCCTTTATTTCTTTAAAGAACTTCTCAATTAAAGCATTTAAACTGTGCTTTTCCAAGACATATTTTTGCAATTTTTCCGAAGCTCTATTTTTTTCTTCCCGATCCGTCTTCAGCCAAAAATTAATTCTTTCGGCAATATCTGTCGGTGTTTCTTTTTTGACTATTATTTTTTCATCAATTTCTCCGCCGAGAGATTGGTTTGTTACAACTAGTAAACAACCGCAAGCGGCCGCTTCCAAAATGGTTTTGTCAAAACTGCCTTCTGGAGTTAAATTTACAAAAATATCGTGTTCTCTATAAATTTTTGGTGTCTCGTAATTTGGCACACCTTTATAAAAATTTATTTTATCTGCCAAATTAAATTCTCTGGCTTTGGTTTTTAAGGAGCTATAATAATCTTCGCCTCCGGGTAAAGGATCGCCATAAAAATCACAATTAAAATCAACTTTTTTATCTTTTAAGATGCTCAATGACTCAATTAGTAAAACCGGTTTTTTAATCGGACTCATTCTTCCCAAAAACAATATTTTTCTTTTCCTGGATATTAACTGCTGACTACTGTCTACTTCGAACAAATTTGTATCTATCCCTACTGGCATCAAAATCGTTTTTTTGAATTGGGCAGTAAAAGACTGCCTAGAAGTGCAAAAAACTTTATTGGACAACCCAACTGCAATTCTAGTTAATAAATTACCGTGAACATGGTTGCGCCAAAAATAAACTTTCTTTCTCAAAATTTTCCAAATAAATCCGCCTAATAAGACATACTCCTGATTCATGTGCACGAATACCACATTGTAGTCTTTATGCAAACTTAATATTAAATTGAAGAAATTTTTTACGTATTTTACTTTACTATCACTAGACTCCTTTCCCAAAGAATAAATTTTAACATTTTGAGGTAAATCATATCTGCCTTTCTCCAAACAAATCACTGAGACCGTTTCAAATATTTTTGATAATTCCAAAATCCAATTGTGAAAGAACCCCAAGATCGGATCTTCCTTGTCGACTTTTTGAGTAAGAATTAGGAGTTTCATTTTTTCACTTTGTTAAATATAAAAAGTTTGTAGAGAATAAAATTTTGGATCATCACAAAGAAACCGGCAATGATTTGAGAGAATATATACCAAATGCCAAATATATCAACGCAAGTAAACATTATGGCAGTATTGGTTATTACTCCCAAAACAGCCGCCACAAAAAACTTTGAGAACTGATGGTGTATTTTATGTGTTCCTCTATCCTTAAAAACGATAAATTTTTGCAGAGTAAAACTTATAACTAGAGAAAGCAAGAAAGCTAAGACCGATGAATACAGATACCAAATGCCTAAAATATCTGTAAAAATGTAGAGCGACCCGATATTAACTGCAGCGGCAGTCAAACCGCAAATAAAATAGCGCAAGGCAATAAAGGAATGAAAAATAGTCTTCTTAAAATTAAAAATTCTTGAGAAAAAATTTCGACTCTTAAAATTGTCAGCAGTTTTTGTGACGGAGTCGGCATATTCTTTAAAATAATTTATTTCTGAATTTAAATGTTTGTCGGCTGTCATTTTTGCAGATTGACCCATTTTCTCGGCCAAATTTTTATCTCTGTAAATCTTCAAAATATTTTGAGCAAAACAATTTGAGTTTTTGGCATCGCAAACAAAGGCCGATTCATTCTCTTTGAAAATATCACTGGCTATTCCGGTTTCCGAAAGAATCAATGGTTTGCCGAAATAAGCGGCCTCCATTGTTGAAACACCATAGCCTTCATACAAAGAGCTAGAGATAAAAGCATCGGCCATTTTGTAGTACGGCGCTAAATTATTTCGCCATCCTGCAAAAACTATTTTCTCTGAAATATTCATATTCTTAGCCATTTTTTCAAGCTCAGTTTTTTGGGAACCATCCCCTACTATACAAAGTCCGATATTACTATTATTCAAATTTTTAATTACCTGTAAAACAGTTTCTATATTTTTTTCTTTTTCCAACCGACAAACTATAAGCAAAGTGAACGGAAAAGGTTTTTTTATTTCCTCCTCAAAACCTTTATTTACTTCAGTCCTAATTGGCAGAATATCGATATTTTTGGCAAAATGGTTAATCGTTTTTTTAATTCTTTCCGAAACTACTCTAACCCGGTCGGCATATTTTAGTGTAAATTCAGCCATAAAAAAACGAATCCTATTTAATGAAGATGACTGCCTAAAATATTTATGCATTAGATCGGTGTGAACTTGAATATGCAAAGGCAAACCAAAAAATAACTTGATTAAAACTCCAACCAGTCCGGTTTCAAAAGGATCCTGAGTTGTAACGACAAACTCATGAGATTTTCTAATTATTTTTTTAGCAATAAAAAAAGCATCCCAAATATAAAATGATTTGGAAATGGAATTGGTAGGATAAACAAAAATATTTTCTGCAATTTTTGCAGTTCGTAATTTATTTCCCGCAGCTAGTTTGGTAAACACGACTATGTGTGATTCATCAAAAAATTTTCCATATTGAATTTGTCTCCGCCTTACATCGGAGCCTTCTTCGAATATTTTCTTATCGGTGCTAATGGAGATTAGCTTCATACAATTCAGATATTCAAAACCTTAGAAAGTT
>Ga0265316_10004943_pt1 | contig 13107 bp, 9 predicted proteins | sample 4522metaG_FD_202092 | JGI IMG/M metagenome (GOLD analysis project Ga0265316, IMG submission 202092) | Rhizosphere microbial communities from Carex aquatilis grown in University of Washington, Seatle, WA, United States - 4-5-22 metaG | ecosystem: Host-associated > Plants > Roots > Rhizosphere >... | reverse complement strand
GGTTCCAGTTTCACTATTGGTTCCTGCATTGGAAAAATGAACATCAATTCTAAAAAGTTTCCTGATATCTTCCTTTGAAATTCCGACTCCGTTGTCCTCGACAAAAATGTTCAACATTCCATCCTTCCTTTCTGAACCAATAACAATTTTACCACTATCCTTGGTAAATTTAATTGCATTAGAAAGCAAATTCCGGATAACCAGGGTAATCATATCCTTGTCAGCAATAATTTCACTGGCATGATCTATCAGGTTGATGATCATGATATTTTTCTTTTCAGTATTGGCTTTTAAAAGTTCGATATTAGTTTCAGCCAATTCAAATGGTTTAATCTTTATTGGATTGTAAGCAATTTTCCCGGTCTGAGAACGTGACCAGTGAAGTAAATTTTCCAGCAGCGAATACAGTTGTTGTGCCGATTTGTTAATTATTGTGAACATTTCCTGCTTTTCATCGTCAGAAGTTTGTTTGAAATCGGTTTTCATTAAATCGGTTATACTTATCAGCCCACCCAGAGGATTTTTAATATCATGCGCCATAATTGAGAAAAACTTGTCTTTTGTGCTATTCAGTTTTAACAATTCTTCTTCGTTTTTTTTAAGAGACTGATTGGTTTCGTCAATAATATCGTATTTATCCTGTAACAATTGGGCAGCTCTTCTTTTCAACTGGTACCTGTTATAATACAAAATTCCAATTGCAAGCAGAAAAATTGTAACAATTAATAAAATGAAAATTGTTTGATTTCGCCGGACATCTTTAAGTTCATCTATCAGTTTTTGTTTTTTTAAAGCTGCAATGTCTTTTTCTATATTGGCTACCTCACTCTCTTTTTTTCTTAATTCAAAGTTTACCTGCAGATCGAGTAATTTTTTATTTGTCATTGAAATATCGATGCTGTCGCTGTACTGTGTGAATGATATAAAATTGGCAAGAGCATTTTTGTAATCACCTTTAAGCTGGTAATAATTATAAATATCCAAATATCCTTTTTTCAATAATTCCAGATTGGATAATTCAGTTCCAAGTGCTATTGATTTTTTGAAATAGTCAAAAGCCTTATCGTAGTTCTTAAATGAAATATATATTTCTCCAATTTTTCGCGCACAAAGAGCAATGCTGTATTTATATCCTATTTCTTCAGCAGTTTTCATTGATCGTTCAAAATAACTTAGGGCCTGATTCTGATTATTCATAGCACCATACAAGTTTCCCAGGTTATTCAAAGAATTGCTAATACCTAACTTATCATTTATTTTTTCACGAATGGATAGTGCTTCATTGTAATAGGCGAGTGCTTTATTGAAATTGCCCATATCGCTGTATGTGCCACCAATGCTGTTAAGCGCATTTGCTATAAACGCCATTTCTCCAAGCTTACGACGAATCGCAAGCGCTTTCGTAAAATTGTCTAAAGCATCCTTGTATTTATGCTGTTTTGAATATGAATTTCCGATGAGAAGATAGGTGTTTGCAATTCTGTTGTTATCATTTATATCACCGCTGATCACCAAAGCTTCACTAAAATACTCCAGGGACTTATCATAATTGCTAAGATCAAAATACACTGTTCCTATATTGGTATATGCTGTTGCAGTTTCGGTTTTTTCTTCAAGTTCAATACTCATTTTTAAAAAAGCGAGGTATTTCTCAAGGGCACGATTATAATCTTTTGAGGCCCAATAAAGCCCGCCAATTAAGTTATTCGATATAGCTTCTGCTTTTTTGTCGCCGGTTTCTTTTTGTATATCGAGCGCTTTTGTAAGATAATTTAAAGCTTTCGGTAAATTATTCATTGATTTATATGCAGACCCCAGGCTAATGTAAGATGAAGCGATATCTGTTTTATTTCCAAGCTCTTCACGAATAGCATTGGATTTAAAATAGTAATCCAAAGCTTTGTCATAAGCACTCATTTTGAGATAAACGCTACCCATAAGGTTAAGCGCATTTGCTTCTTCATCAGCATTATTAAGTTTCTTATGAATTGAAATTGTTGTTTCAAGGTGCTGAATAGCTTCCTTAAAATTTCCAATCTCGCGCAGAACCAAAGCTATATCATAATGAGAGGTAGCAATTCCAGCAGAATCGTGCCTTAGCTCGCTTAACTGCAATGATGTATGATAATACTTGAGCGCATCGGGATAATTTGTTTGCTTAAAATATAAACTGCCTAACAAATTATTTGTAGCTGCTATACCAGCAGAGTCCTTGAGCAATACGAAATATTCGAAAGCTTTTTTGTAATTTTCAAGAGATTTACTGTAATCAAGACTTTGTTTGTATATAAGTCCCAATTGTACATAAGCATTAGTCGCGTCTTTTAATTTCTCGTTTTTAAGATAAATATCAAGAGCTTTATTCGTGGCTTCAACTGCATCATCATACCGGTAACGATTTAGGTAGCATGAACTTTTAATTTTTAATGCTCTTGCTTCCTCAACAGGATTTTTTATTTTTTCTGATAAAGCTTCTGCTTCATTGGCAAAAGCTTCTGCTTTTTCTATAGATATTTTTAAATTTAATTCTGCCAGACTGTTTAATATTTCTGACCTTTCCTGGGGTGAGGCTGTTTCTAATTTTCTTGTTAAACTATCTATTTTTGTCTGCTTTTGAGAAAAACAAACGATAGAAAGACAAAGTGAAAAAAGCAGCACACTTTTTTTCAATGATAATACAATCATTTATCTGAAGTTTTAGTTTTCTGCTGAAGGAATGGTGAAATAAAAAGTGCTGCCGACATTTGTATTACTTAAAACATTTATATTTCCTTTATTCAGTTCAATAAACTCTTTACACATTATTAATCCCAGTCCGGTTCCCTGTTCTCCCTGAGTCCCATTCCTGGTGAATACCTCGTCAAATCTAAATAACCTTGAAATATCTTCTGCATTAATACCAATTCCGGTATCAGTAACACTTACTTCAACAAAATTGTCGATTTTTTTTGAAGTAACAATTACTTTTCCGCCTTCTTTAGTAAACTTTATTGCATTATCAATCAAGTTTCTCAATACCAGCGATATAGTTTCACGGTCTGCAAAAACAAAATTAGTTTCATTTACATTACTCACGAGGTCAATCTTTTTGTTGATTGCAGTGAGTTCGAATAAAGTAAAAACATTTAGAATAATTGGCCTTAAATCGAACAATTCTGGCCGGTACTTAATATTATTCGATTGCGCTCTCGACCATTCAAGTAAGCTTTCAACCATTGAATGCAGACTGCGGGCACTGGTATGAATTATTTCTGTAAATTTTTTAATTCTCTCTTCATTGAGTCTGGAAATGTTTTTATTCAAAATTTCTGTGACTCCTAATAAGGCATTGAATGGGTTTCTTAAATCGTGAGAGATAATTGAAAACAACCTGTCCTTGGACATATTCATTTTCTTAAGGCGCTCTTCGGATTGCAATAATTTCTGATTCATTAATTCCAATTCCTGGTTTTTTTGAATAAGCAGTTTTATATTCCTATTTGTTAACCATTTGATTAACAGTATAAGAATGAATATAATTATAACTAGTAAACTGATAAATAGGGTAGCTGTACTAAAATAGTAAAGAAAACCAGAGAGCAATATTATTCCGGGTAAGTTCAATATTCATAGGTTTATGGTAATATAACGCAATAAACAAGCAAAGGTATATACAAAGATGGATGATATTAATCATCAAATCATACAGAATATTAAGAATTTACGAAAAAAAGAGGTTTTATCAACTCTTTTTGGTGCTTTTAACCTCGCTTATTATTGTCCCTTTAAAGAGCTGAGAAGTAATAGTATCTTTTTCTGAGAGTAGTGATGCATCTCTTATTGGAACATTATTTAAATAAGTAATTGAGAAACCTTTTTTTAATATGTTTTCGGGATTTACAAGAGTGACTATTTTATTAAACTTATTGATTGTTGCATTAAAGTTTTCGATTTTAACCTGTAATGTATTTTTTATTAACAAAGTTTTTTGTTTTAATTCCGATTTCCTGTTCGAAAAAATATATTTCATTAAGACCAAAATTTTTTGGATATTCATTTTATTATCGTAATTCCAACTTTGAATTTTCTTTTCTATGATTTTCGAAGTTTGATTGATGAATATGCTTAGCGTTGATGTTTCTTTATAAATTCGTTCCTTAAATATCAGTGGAAGAATAGATAAAGTATTTTCAAGAATTGACCTATAATCAGAAATAGATTTTCTGGTTAATTCAACAATAAGCGAATTAAAATTATCCAAACTTACTTCAAAATTCCCAAGACAATTTATTAAAAAATCAGCAACTGCAGTAGGAGTTTTCAGACGGGTATGAGCAACCATGTCAACTATGGAATCATCCTGTTCATGACCAATACCAGTTAAAACTGGAATTGGAAACTGGGCTACATTTAACGAAACCCAATAACTGTCAAAACAACTCAGATCTGCTTGCGATCCGCCACCCCTGATAATAGCTACAACATCGAAATTGTTTATTTTTTCGTTAATGAGTTCCAGTGCATTTACAATTGATTCTTCGGATTTATCTCCCTGCATAAATGCCGGAAATAATTTTGATTCGAACCTGTAATTGAAAGGATTATTTTTTAAATGACTTATAAAATCAATATAACCTGCCGCTTTTTCCGAAGATATCACCGCGATGCGTTGGGGCACTATTGGTAATTGTAATTCGTGGTTGATATCAAACACACCTTCTTTTTTGAGCCGTTTTATTATTTCCGCCTTTTTAAGCGCCAAATCGCCAACAGTATAACTGGGATCTATATCTGTAATATTGAGGCTCAATCCATATACTTCATGAAATTCAACTTTAGCACAAATCAAAATTTTTAATCCTTCAGTTAATTTTCTTCCGGTAGTGGTTTCAAAATAGGGTTTTAACATCCTGTAAGTACCTGCCCAAATTGTTCCTTTTGACTGTGCAATTATTTTATCAGTTATTGGATCTTTTTCAACCAGCTCAAGGTAGCAATGACCACTGTAATTTTCTTTGGCCTGAGCAATTTCAGCTTTTACCCAGAAAGCCATATTGAGTTTAGCTTTTAGCGATTCCTGGATTAGTCTGTTAAGCTGAAATAATGATATAAAATTATCATTTGTGGTATTTGATAATTCCGGCATCGGTCTTTATTTTTTAATTAGCCATTTTTACTGCTTTAAAAACCCATGATTTATTATTGGCAAAACACTTAATGATATACAAACCATGTTTCAGGTTTTGAACTTCAGTTTGCAGAATAATATATTTACTGAGTGGTTTTGTGGTTTCAAACATTAAGCTGCCAATTGTATTGAAGCACATTATTCTTATTTGTCCAAAATTGGAAAAATTTGTATTTATAACAATGATATTTCTAAACGGATTGGGTGATAGTCCGACAGAATTATCAGGTTTTTCAATTTGGTTTTGAAGTAAATCAAATGCTTTATTAAAATCTGGAATTCCATAACCAATGGAATAATTTGGATTGTTAAAATTATTTGCTGAAATTCTAATAGCGTTCATTATATCACTTGCTTTTATTGTGGGGTAGGCCTGAACCAGGCAGGCAGAAAGGCCGGCTATAATTGGAGCAGAAAATGAAGTTCCATTTACTCCAAAAAACTGACCGATGCTTCCTTCCACAGTTACATTTTGTCCCATGGCCATGACATCAGGCTTAACACGACCGTCTGATGAGGGTCCAAAAGAAGAAAACAAGGCTCGGGTACCATCACTTTTTATTGCTCCGGCTGCTAAAATATTTTTTGCATCAGCAGGTACACCAATATAATGCCAGGAATTATCTCCTTCATTTCCGGCACTTGCTACAACTACAATCCCTTTGGAAGATGCTATGGCTGCTGCTCTTGAGATTCGTGTTGATTCGCCGTTCAAATCTGCTATGGTATGATTGTAAACCGAATTGTCAAAGGTTGTATAACCAAGTGAAGTGCTGATTACATCGGCACCGGCACTATCGGCGTATTCAGCAGCAGCAACCCAATTGTCTTCCTCTACAGGATATTCCGATCTGACATCTTCACTGCAAAGGAGAATAAATGAGGCATCAGGTGCAGTTCCAATAAGAGTACCATGAAGGTTTGCAGCCATGGTAGATAAAACATACGCTCCATGAGGTTCAGTATTGTAAACGGTTTGCCCGATATCAACAAAGTTTTTTGTGCTTAATATTCGTCCCTGTAAACGTACCGAATCTAAAGAAACATAATAATCGGCACTTTGAAAACCGGCATCAATAACAGCAATACAAATGCCTTTCCCGCGAAAACCTTTTTCATGTAATGGAATTCCGTTTTCTAATTGTATTTGAGTGAACCCATAACCATAGTCCGATGTATTAATATTGGTATGTTTGTTTAATTCTACAAAATTTTTATCAGAGAGAATATAATCCTTATAATTTAGAGCATCAGCCGTTTTTTCTACTTTATTGACAAATGAATAATTCTTTATCCTCTTTATGTCCGATTCATCAAATACCTCTATAGTAGCCGAATTAAACCATTTAGAAGTATACCGTACAATTACGTTTGATTTGCTCAGACTATCAATATATAATTTTGAAACGGGTAAATCTTCTTCGGTGATGGTTACATTATTTTTCAACCTTCGCTGGATTGCTGCAAGAGATAAATATTTCCCGGGTTCACTTGTTGAAAACGGAACATTTTTTTTGCCAGTGAATTGTACCCAATATTTTTCTCCATGCTGACCATTTGCAGGTAAACAAAAATTGATCAGGGTCGCTAATAATAAAATACCTGAACCAGTACAGCTTCTTTTTGATCCCATTGATGCAAAATAGTTAATAATTCAATTTCAGAAAATTACTTATTTGTTGAGCAGGATATTGTTTTCATCAGGCTCGGGAAATTTTCCTTTATTTTCATCTATTAATTTAAAATACGCATCTTCTTTTTTCTGAAGTTCTCCGGCATTTTGAGCAACGCCATTTATATAGGTTATTTTAGATTTAACATTTCCGGTTTCATCGTAGTATATCCATTCTCCCTGCATTAAATTATTTTGGAAGGTTCCTTTCATTTCTGGTTTGCCTGTGGGATAATATGTTAAAAAACTTCCGTTACGACTGTCATTAAAATAATTGGCATTCAGTTTAATTTTACCATCATTATAATATTGTTTCCACGGACCATGTTTTAGATTGTTATGCCATTCAATTTCTTCGGCAATTTGGTTTTGAGCATAGTATTTTTTCGAATATCCTTCTTTAGAACCTTTGATATAGTTTTCTTCAAGTTTAAGGGTTTTGTCATAATATGAATAATATTTCCAAACACTATCTTTCAATGATTCAATAAAATTGCCTTCAGCGGCTAGTTCACCGTTTTGGTAGAATAACTTTGCTCTTGATTTTTTACCATCTGAAAAAAATTGAATAGCCTTAATCACGCCATTATCATAAAAACGTTTCATTTCACCTAATGGCTTATTGTCTTTGAAAAATCCGATATATTTCGTTTTACCCGACTCGTATGAAACGCGCCAGTAGCCTTGTTTACGTCCCTGTTTGTCAGTCTGGTTCCAGATGGTATCACTTTTTGAGGCAAAGATTTGAGATGAAGCAAATAAAAATAAGGTAATGAAGATAGATTTTAACATTGCAATTTTGTTTTTAAATTATTTATATAACCTTGAATTACTTTTATTAGTTTAGTATGATTTTAAATTTAAACCAAATAAAATACGATGGCCAATATTTTTATTGCCAGCTATCAAATTTCGTAACTTTTGGCGAAAAAAGAGTTATACTTTAATACTTTTAAAATTTTTATTCGTGAAACTCAAATTTCAAAAACGGAGTGCATTGAAATTTGTAAGATACGAATCCCGATAGCGCAGCGTATCGGGATAAATGAGTTTAATACTTCGCTGCTTGCGACGAAATATTGTGAATTCCTTTTTGATTGTCCGCTTGCCGTGGAGTAGTTCATTGATTTTTCCCCTTGATGCTAATTTAAAAATCATCATTTCAATAATCCAGAAATAATGTCAAGGTTTGGAACATTACAAATATTCTTAGCTTCAGGAGTATAGAGAAATTTGATTCTGTCTTTATATTTTTCAATTACTTTTCCACGAACAACTTTTAAAGTACTGTTTAATAGTCCATTCTCTTCTGAAAAAGGTTCATCAAGGATAGCTATTGCAGCAGGCAACCATCGCTGTGGAAAAATTTTCCCAAATTTATTACCGGTCCTGTACTCGTTAATTTCAGTTGCTATAAGTTTCAGCGCATTTGAATAAAAATTTTCATGATGAGGATGTTTTTCGCCCAACCAGCGTTTTATTGCTTCTGAATTTATTACAACCAATACTACGGAATAAGGATTCTGATTGTTATAAAGCATGCATTGTTCAATAAATTGTGAATTGCCTGTAATAGCTTCTTCAATTCCTTCGGGACTGAATTTTTCTCCATCATCTGCAATCAATAGACTTTTAAAACGGCCCAGGACAAATAGAAATCCGTCCTGATCAACAAATCCCATATCGCCGGTATGCAGCCAATTATTGACAATGGTTTGTTTTGTAGCTTCCTGGTTTCTCCAGTAGCCTGCCATAACATTTTCGCCTTGAATAGCTATTTCTCCTTTTTCTCCTGTGTTCATTTCTTCACCATTTTCATTACAAATTTTAAGTTTAATTTGTTCTGCAACAGCTCCTGAAGAACCAAATTTAATTTTGTTGACCGAATTGGCCGAAATCACCGGGGAAGCTTCCGTTAAGCCGTAACCTTGCAACATTGGCAGACCTATTGCATAAAAAAAGCGTTGTAATTCAACTTCCAGTAAAGCTCCTCCTCCTACAAAAAATTTAAGACGTCCGCCAAAACTTTGCCGGATTTTCTTAAAAATAACAATGTTAACAAAAGCATATAATGGTTTTAAAATAATTCTCCAACCTTTTCCTTTATTCCAACCGGATCCATTGTATAGATAGGCAATTTTTAGTCCGAATTTAAAAATACCTTTCACCAGCCAGCCTTTTTTCAGTACTCCTGATTCAATATTTTTTCTGAAATTTTTAGCGAGGGCTGGAACACTAAGAAGGAAATCAGGTTTTATTTCTTTGATATTTAATGGGATATTCTTCAATGATTCCAGAGGCGTTTTCCCAACCTGCACCGAAGCTAAAGCGGAACCTGTTTTCATCATCGCGTAAATACCTGTGGTATGAGCAAAAGAATGATCCCAGGGCAAAATCAGGAGTGTAACAAATTCTTCAGGAACATCAATCAGGCTCAAAGAATGTTCCACGTTTGAAGTATAATTGCGATGTGTAAGAACAATACCTTTGGGATCAGAAGTAGTACCTGAAGTGTAGCATATTGTGGCGTGATCATCAGGCAGAACAGATTGCCAGCGATTTGTAAAAGCATCCTTATCCTCTTTTAAATATACTTCACCAATTCTTATTATTTCATAGAACGATATTTCTCCTTCAAGATATTTTGGCTGCTCATCAAGGAATATAATTTTTTCAATGCCTTGTATTCTGTTTCTTAAAGCCTGTACTTTTTTTGCCTGATTTTGCGATACAATTACCATTTTAGCACCAGAATGTTCTAATCTGAATTGTATTTCAGACGGTTCTGCTAGTTTTACTGACAACGGGACATTGACTGCTCCGCAATAAAAAATGGCAAGTTCACTGATTACCCATTCGTTTCTTCCCTCTGAAAGCAAGGCTACACGATCACCTTTATTTAGGCCAATGTTCATCAGCCCTGCTCCAAATTTGTATACCAGTTCTTTTGTTTGAGAATAATTCAAAGATTGATAAATATCTTTCTTTTTTTCAAGAAGAAAAGCATTCTTCGGGTACCGGATTACACTTTCTTCAAAAAGATTAGTTATGGCAATCATTGCAGAGTTGATGATAACTGATAATTGAAAGCAGACATCAGAAAAGCGATATTAATTTCCAATGTTTTTACAAATTAAATTATTTTAATATTGATTATTTGATTTTTGCATAAAAGGAGCCACTTTTGATACTTATTACGGAATCCGGATGGTCTTTAAGTGCAGCATTAAATTCAAAAAGTCCCTTTATATAATTGTTGCCAATTTTAGTAATAACCAATGTTCCGGCATTTGTTAAATAATTGTCATATGCAGTGCTGAAAAAACTGCTGTCTTGTTTATAGGTGGCTTTAACAAGTAGAGAATCAGTAATAATCCCGAATTGGTAATCCTTAGGTAAAAGTTTTGAAGTACGTAAATCTATTATAAGGTCCCTTTTATAATCTGGTCTCACAGCATAAATACTTAATATGTCCAATGAATCTGAGCTGCTGCCAATCGGAAGCCTCGTTAATTTTGCTTCAATATAAGTTAAAGTAGTTTTTTGCCCATTTACAATTGCCTTTAAATAAGTAAGAGAATCTTCTTCCTTTGTACAATTATATAGGAAAACAGAAAACAAACAAAACCAAATTAAATTGAATTTTATCATAATAAAAGTGTCATTCATTCAAATGTGATAACAGGTGTAATTTATCACTATTTCTTTGCGTACGCATTATCGATTTTTGAATTAAACTTTCCTTCAGTTATACTTACTTTATTGAATGGTGAGGTAAGCTTCCCGCATATAAATTCAAATTTACCCTGAATATAAGTATCGGAAATTTTAACTATTGTAAATTTAGCGTATGTAGCGCTGTCTAAACCTGTAGTTACAAATGTACTTGCGCTATCTAAAACATAGGAACCTTTAATGTAAGCATAATCAGTGTTTGATTGCATATTTAGATAAAATACCTGGCCTGTTGTTGGATATAGATTTATAAACTGAAGAACGATAGATTCATTGCCACTTGTTCCCGTAACATTTACAGTAGTATCAGTGCCATTGAAACTTACTTTGGCAGCAATAACATCGAAATACTTCATTGTACTATTAATTTGTGCCTGCATTTTACCTTGTGGCACATCGATATCCGGTATAAGGGAATTGATATCAAAAACTGCATTAAACTCGCCTTTTAATTTTACTACCTGAGTAGTATCATATAGTTTGCCGGCGCTTAAATCAAATGATCCTGTAATAGCATCACTATTGTATGACAAGACATTAATAGATCCTTTGCCATATATTCCATCACATGAATAAGTAGAACCTTTTGTGAGGTAAGTTACAGAAATACTGGTGCCTGAGTATAAATCTGCTCCACATTCAAATTTTTGAGGTTTTAATTCCACTACTTTGTAAAAATTAATTATAATGGTTTTAGAGCTATCCGAATTGTAACCCACTAATCTAATAGACACAGTATCAAACTGGACTGTTTTAGAAACAGTTCTTATCATAAAGTTACTGTTTGAAGAGTCAATCGTTGAATTCATTTTACCCGGGTCAACATTTACCGTTGGTGAATTATCTTTTTTACAGGAAAACACTAATAAATAAATAAAGAATAATCCAAATAAAGTTCTCAATATTTTCTTCATAACCTGGCTTGTTAAATTTCAATAGTTTGAATTATCATTTTACTTGCTTATACTTGCTTCTTTCAAATGAGGTTACTATTTAATAACCTTATATATAAGTTATTTGCAGTAAAAATAGGAGATTCTAACGAGAATTATTCACAATAAACATAGATTTTTAATATTTCTGATAAAAATCTTACTACAATTTGTTCCTGGAATAAAAAATTTAATCGGGAAAATTAAAAACAAAACTATAAATCTAAACCTGAGAAATCATGTTAAAACAGATGAGCGCAATTGCCTGGCTTAATGGAAAAATAAAGCTTTTAGATAAGTCCATTATTTAATATCTTTGCATTTAAAAGGTATTATTTATTTAGAATTGATAATGAATTCAAATAACCGTATAAATGAATTATTTTCTTTGCGTTATCCGATTATTCAGGCCGGAATGGTCTGGTGTAGCGGATGGGAATTGGCATCAGCAGTTAGTAATGCCGGTTGTTTGGGACTAATTGGTTCAGGATCAATGAGCCCTGATGTTTTACGAATGCACATTCAAAAAACAAGAAGTAATACTGATAAGCCTTTTGGAGTAAATATTCCTTTAATGTACGCCCATATAGAGGATATAATAAAAGTTGTAATTGATGAAAAAGTGCCAATTGTTTTCACCTCTGCAGGCAATCCTGCCATATGGACAGGGATTCTAAAAAAAAACAATATCAAAGTCGCCCATGTTGTTTCGAATGTGAGGTTTGCACTAAAATGTGAAGAAGCCGGGGTAGATGTAATAGTTGCCGAAGGAGTTGAAGCTGGGGGTCATAATGGGCGTGAAGAAACGACTACATTTGTTTTACTTCAACTGCTAAAAAAATATACAGAACTGCCAATAATTGCTGCTGGCGGAATTGCAACCGGAAGAGCTATGCTGGCTGCATTTGCCTTAGGTGCTGAAGGGGTACAAATTGGCACTCGTTTTGCTGCAAGCCAGGAATCATCGGCACATATAAATTTCAAACAGGAGATTTTAATTACCGCTGATGGTGGCACTCAAATTGCTCTCAGGCAGATTAATCCGGTTCGGCTCATTAAAAATGAATTTTATCAAAAAATTGTAGTTGCTGAATCTGTTTGTACCGGTAAAAACGAAATTGAAGCATTAATTGGCAAAGGTCGTTCCAGATTGGGAATGTTTGAAGGCAATACAACTGAGGGTGAATTGGAAATTGGACAGATTGCAGCTTTAGTTGATGAAATTAAACCTGTTGGCGAAATTATTACTAATTTAGTTGATGAATATAATGTAGTTTTGAAGGAACTGAAAAGTATTTAACTGGAGTTCGGAAACAGGAGCGAGGGTAGAAAGGTGAAGGGTGAATGGTATAAGGCGAAAGTTAGCCAGTAACTAATTTTGAACTTTAAACCTTAAACCTTGAACTTACAATATTTAACACTTTTAATTAACATCGAAATTAATTTTTCAATGATGAAAAAATATATTTTTTTGATATTCACACTGGCAATGGCATTGCAGCAAGCTGGAGCCCAGCTTGTAAGTCCGGATATTGCAAGTGTCAGTTATAACCAGGCTGATCAAAAGTATTATATTTCCTGGGTAGATAAGAATACAATCA
>Ga0265316_10004941_pt1 | contig 13110 bp, 8 predicted proteins | sample 4522metaG_FD_202092 | JGI IMG/M metagenome (GOLD analysis project Ga0265316, IMG submission 202092) | Rhizosphere microbial communities from Carex aquatilis grown in University of Washington, Seatle, WA, United States - 4-5-22 metaG | ecosystem: Host-associated > Plants > Roots > Rhizosphere >... | reverse complement strand
GGTCAAGGTCTAGCAGCTTGCGGCACTGCTCCAGGGAGCGGTCATAGGCGCGGCTGTAGTGGAAGACCCCGGCCAGATAAATATTGTTGGGCACGGACAGCGGATCGTAGGACAGGGCGGTGCGGATCTCGCGTTCGGCTTCGTCGAACCGGCCCATCTGCACCAGCAGAACGCTGCACTGCACGTGGGGGATAGGATTACCCGGGTTTAGCTCGATGGCGCGCAGAAATTCCAGCTCAGCTTCCTTCCACTTCCACTCGTACCACATCAGGATGGTACCCATGGAAGCGTGCGCTTCCGCCAGGGTGTCATCGCCTGCAAGCGCATTGCTGGCGGCATCCTGAGCTTGCGGCCAGGCTTCCGCGGGCGTCGCGATACCCCAGGACGCTACGGCGATATGGTAGTCGGCTATGCCGGCATGGGCGGGCGCGTAGTGGGGATCGAGAGCGAGAGCGCGCCCGAAATATTCCAACGCTTTCTGGAAGCCGTCGGGGCTGCGCTTGTTCCACTGGAAGCGTCCGCGGAGATAGAGGTCATAGGCTTCCAGGTTCTCGGTTGACCGCTTTACCAGTTCACCGGCGCGCGAGCCCAGCTTCACCTTGAGCGACTCGGCGATGGACTCCGCAATCTCTTCCTGCACCTCGAAAACATCCCGCATCTGGCAATCGAAGCGCTGCGACCACAGGCAGTAGCCGTCACTCACGTTCACCAGCTGCGCGCTGACGCGCAGCTTTTCGCCCAACTTGCGGACGCTGCCTTCGACCACTGACGAAACCTTGAGCTGCTGGCCGATTTTGGTGACGCTTTGCGGCTTGCCCTTGAACTCGAAAGCGGAGGTGCGCGACACCACTTGTAGCCCGGGCAGGCGGGAGAGAGCGTGGATCAGCTCTTCGGTGAGTCCGTCGCTGAAGTACTCGCTGTCCGGCTCGGTGCTGAGATTGACGAAGGGCAGCACCGCAACCGAAGCGTGGGGGCGCGGAGCTAGCGTAATAGGGGCCGTACCCGACTGCAAGGTGAGCATACGGAGCGCGCGCACGATCTCGTCGGCGGTGCCCCACCGCTCATTGGGATTCTTGTGCAGGGCGGTGGCCACGACTTGCTGCAATTCCAGCGGAACGTCAGGCCGGATCTTCTGCAGCGAAGGCGGTTCCAGATCCAGGATAGCGCGCATGACCGTAGCTTCAGAGCCCTCGTCGAAGGGGCGGGCTCCAGCCAGCATTTCATACAGCACGACGCCCCACGACCAGATGTCGGTACGGTGGTCGAGCTTGTCGCCGCGCAGCTGCTCGGGCGACATATACGGAATCGTGCCGACCACGCCGCCGGTCTCGGTGAGGCCCATGTCTTTAGGGAACTTGGCCAGACCGAAATCGACGATTTTCACTCCGCCGTCCGGCATCAGCATGACATTGGCCGGCTTGATGTCGCGATGGACGATCCCCATGCTGTGCGCCTTGGCCAGTCCCTGCGCCACCTGTTCGGCGATGTTCACTGCGGCTTTGAGAGCCAGGGGCCCACGCTCCAGCTTGAGCCGCAGGTTCTCGCCGGGAAGATAAGCCATGGCGATGAACAGGTCGCCCTGCTCGGTCTCTCCAAATTCGTAGACAGTGCAGATGTTGGGATGGTCCAGCACCGAGGCAGTCCGGGCCTCGCGCACGAAGCGCGCCCGCTGTTCGGGATTGGAGGCGATCTCGCGCGAGATGAACTTGATGGCGACTGGGCGGTCGAGCTTCAAATCCTGCGCCTTATACACCAAGCCCATGGCGCCGCGGCCCAGCCGTTCGACTACGCGGTAATGGGAGATGGTTTCGCCGATCATCGCGCGACCTCCAGCGTTTCTACCGTCTGCCGGGGGACCGCCTGCGCCGCTTCTTCCAGCGTTTGTGCCAGAAGTCGCAAGGTCTGGAACGCGCTGATGCCCATGAGCGCATGATGTGTTTCTGTCAGGGGCCACTCGTCCAGGGCTTCATCCAGTTCTTGCCGATGCCGGGGATCGAGCTTGCCGTGCAGAAACAGATTGCTAAAGGCGCGGCGCGGAATTCCCGCGCGGTCGGCGATGGCCTCAAAGTATTCGATGTCGGGCGGTGTGCCCTCCAGCACGGCGATGTAAGCGAGCAGCGCCACGGGATGAACGTGCCGGATCCAGTAATATTGCGCGCCGGCCAAGGCCGCTACCGGCGTGGGCGGGACCCGCGCCAATGCTTGCTCACGCGCCACTCCCATCACCTCCAGGTCATCCAGTACCCATTCGTCGTGGCCGGTCTCTTCCGGAATGTGCCGGGTGAGATAGTCGAGTATAGGCCCGGCAACGGGGTCCGAACCTAGGCGTTTGGCGCACTCGTCAGCCGCGGCCTGCATCAGCGGCACGCTGGCGCGAATGATGGCATGGCTGCGGAAGAGAAACTCGGGGTAGACCTCGGGCAGACGGGGATGGGTCCACAGCACGAAGGCGGCGGAATCCAGTTCTCCGCGCGCCAGTTGTATCTTGGCCCGCAACCGTTGGCTGTGACTCACGTGAGGCATCGTACGAGTATCAGGGACGCGGGGCCAGAATACAGCCTTCGAGCGAAGATCAGAACCCTGGCCGGCGCCGGGCAGCTAAGGCCAGCTAGAAAACGATCCCGATCTTGCCCTGACCGTGCGCGGCTACGGCCGCCGCGGCATGAGTCTGGAGGAAGTCACTCATCTTCATGTGCACGCTGATCATCGAATCCACTTCGGTGCTGCTGAGACTTTCGATCAGGGCCTTGTCCGAATCCGAGAATTGGGCGGTGGGAGAAATCAAACCGGCATCGAGCAATCGTTGATAGTTTGTCATGCTAGACCTCTTTCTTGATGTTGTGTCGGTGCAGCCTTCGCCGACCGATACGGCACTTGCCTTTCAAGCAGTTAGCCGCAATGGCTTGGCTCGCCAACCATGCCAAGGTCAAACCTATGCCTAAACCGTTGGAAACGGCCATTATAGCCCGTCGCAGCAGGATTGAAATGGCAAGTTCCGCCAAGCTATCACGTCCTAACCCATTGTCAAGGAGGAATATTCGAGCTTGGCTGGCGATTCGTCCGTCCCAGCGGCTAGCCGAAAGGCATCAGCCTGCAATGGGTGGAGGGCGCTGTCCACATTCGGACAGCGGGTTCGCGTTTGTGGGCGAACTGCCTCGCATAGTGCTCCTCATCTGATTGTTTCAGCGCGAGATAGTTCCGCAACCCAGTTGGCAGTCCATCTGCAATACCTTATTCCGGAGACGCGATGGTTGCCACCGAAGAATCGACGATCCTGGTTGCCGAAGATCAAGAGCACGTGCGCGAAGCGCTCGCTATGCTGCTGCGCGCCCACGGCTATTCGGTGACGCTGTGCGCTTCTCCGAGTGAGGCGCTGACCGCCGCACAGCGGAAGACTCCCGATCTTGCCGTCGTGGACATGAATTACCAGCGCGATAGCACTTCGGGACTGGAAGGTCTGGACCTGATCCAGCACCTGCGGCAAGTCGACGGCACAGTTCCGATCATCGCGCTCACTGCGTGGGGCAACGTGGACCTGGCGGTCAACGCCATGAAGTCCGGCGCCTCCGACTTCATCGAGAAGCCCTGGCACAATGACGCGCTGCTGGAGAAGGTGCAGTTGCTGACGCAGCGAGTGCAGCAGGTGCGTTCGTCACAGCGCATCTCCGACCACGAGCGCGAGGACGCCCAGCAATTGCAGACGCGCATTGTGCCGCAGCGTCACCTGAATGCGGCCGGGATCGAGTTGTTCGGCGACTGCATTCCAGCGGGCGTGGTTGGCGGCGACTATTTTGGAGTCTGGCAGCCGACAGCCGACTCGCTGCACTTCTGCGTGGCCGATGTCTCCGGCAAGGGGACGCCGGGAGCGCTGATCGCGGCGATGCTGTACGCGTCGGTCACCACGCTGTCGTCTTCCAGCAACAGTCCCGACCTCATACTGAACAGTGTGGAAGCCATTCTGCGCGACCAGCTGGGCGAGGGACATTACGTCACCATCTTCTATGGCGTGCTCGACCTGAAGACCCGCGTGCTGGACTTCGTGAATGCCGGACATTGCCCGCCAATTCTGCGGCGCGGGAACGGCGCGATTGAGTCGCTGGAGCCGACGCGTCCGGTGCTGGGACTTATGCTGGAGGCAACGTCCCGCTCGGAACGGCTGGCGCTGTCTGCCGGCGACCGTCTGCTGCTCTACACCGACGGCGTTACTGAGGCGGCCAGCGACTCCGGCGAGGAGTTTGGAGCGGCGCGGCTGGCTGCGCTCATGCAGGATTCTCAGGAACAATCTCTGCCTCAACAGTACGCGCACATCCTCGAACAGGTGCGTCAGCACGCGCTCGGCAACTTCACGGACGACGCCACGCTGCTGCTTGTTTCCATCCAGAACACTGGCGCCAGCCTCTAGCGCACAGTCTGCAGCGGGCCGATTTCCTCCCCATTGTTATCATGCCCAAGAGTGCACCGGTCGTACGACAGGAGCCTGCATGAGAACCCGAGCCATCATCCTTGTTTGTACGCTGCTTATCGCCGCGCCCTTGCTCGCGCGAGATAAGAGCGACGTGATCGTCATGAAGAACGGCGACCGCATGACTTGCGAGATCAAGGGCCTCGATTCCGGCGTGCTGTATGCCAGCCTGGATTATGTCGATGGCACCATCTCAGTGCAATGGTCGAAGGTCGCGCGGTTGGAGAGCAGTCAGTTGTTCCTGGTAAAAACGCAAGATGGTTCCGTGTACACGGGCACACTGCGCACGCCGGAAACCACGGAAGGCCGTCCGGTGGAGATTGCCGTAGCGCAGGCTCCTACGCAGGAGGTGGTGCTCGACCGGCAGCAGATCGTCCGCATGGGCGAGACCTCCAAAAAATTCTGGCAGCGCTTCAACGGCGAGATCGACTGGGGACTTCTCTATTCCAAGGGCAATCAATCTACTCAGTACAACCTCAGCTCCGAGGTCGAATATCCGCGTGAGCGCTGGCTGGCCACCGCCAACTACAGCTCCAATCTCTCATCCAGCACAGGGACCAACGCCTCCACTCGCAATGAGCTCACGGTCGGCGCGCAACGTCTGCTGCGCTGGAACAATTACTTCTACGCGGGCATCGCCGATTTCCTGCAAAGCTCAGTGCAGGGAATCCAGCTCCAGACCTCTCTCGGCGGCGGCATCGGCCGCTATCTAAAGAACACCAACAACGCAACCGTTGCCGTCGTCGGCGGTTTCGCCTGGCAGGGAGCGCAATATCGCCAGGCCGGTTCGCCCGACAGCAGAGACGATGTTGCCGCCGGTCTGGTGGGAGTGCAGGCAAAGTTCTTCCGCTTCAAGAAAACCAACCTGGATCTCACCGCGGAGGTCTTTCCCGCCATCTCCGAGCCGGGACGCGTGCACTTGAATCTCAACACCGCCTACTACATCAAGATTTTCAGCAACCTGTCGTGGAACATCTCGTTCTACGGCAATTGGGACAATCAGCCGCCGCCGCATTTTTCCGGCAGCGACTACGGCAGCAGCTCCGGTGTGACCTGGACCTTCGGGGACCGATAAGAGCAGATCGCTTGGGCTGAAGCCACGGAGCGGAGCAGCAAGCCTTAGCCGATGCCCAAAGAATCTGTGTTAGGACCTCTGTCGCCCCTACGGGGCTCGGATCAATTTCCCATTTAACCCAGGGCTCACGCCCTGGGCTAACATCAGTTCCGCGCCTGCGGCGCTGGGTCATTCGGCAGTTCATTCGACTTCCACGATCGAGACATAGTTCTCACACAGATACACAAACAACTGCATAGCGATGGCACCAATTCTGACGACACATCAATTCTGAACTCGCTCTCCTGCCCGCTCATTTTTCGAAGGCGAAAATTCGCTTCCAATCGTTCTTCATGCTGATGACGAACCAGCCCTTGGACGTGGCTTCGTCATAGAGCGCCTGGGTGAAGGTGCCAACCTTGGTGTCCGGCAGGCCATGCGCCGGGCCGTAGGCGTACTCACGCTGCGCGTCGTCGTGCAGCACGATCATCATCAGGGGAGCGCCGCCGCTGGCCTGGGTGTACTCCAGCATCTGCTGGTCGCCCGCCGAGTTGCCGAACGCCGCCTTCGAGTGCCGTCCGGTGAAGGTATAGATGTCCTCCGCCTTGCCGGCGAAATCGTCGTTCAGCAGCAATTTCGGCGGCCGCATCAGGATGCCCTGGCCCTGCTTGTCGTAGGTATACTGCACCGCCAGCGCGGTGCCGACGATCTGCTCCGGCGGGATGCCGTAGACTTGCTCGGCATAGACGCGGACGAACTCCTGCCCGCCGCCGGTCACGATATAGGTTTTGTAGCCGTTGGCGCGCAGATATTGCATCGCCTCGATCATGGGCTGATAGACAAGTTCGGTGTAGGGACGGTCCCAGCGCTTGTCCTTCGCCTTGGCCAGCCAGTCTTTCACGATCCCATAAAACTGATCGACGCTCATGCCGGTGTGGGTCGCCAGCATGATGGCTTCCAGATCTTTGTTGGTGAACTTCTCCATCGCCGCCTTGTCGCCGGTGAGAATCGACTTGAAGGGCTCGGTAGTTTTCCACTCTGGATGCTGCGGCGCAAGGGCAACGACCCGCTCGAAGCCGAATACGAATTGCGTATACATGGGATGCTCGACCCAGGTAGTGCCGTCCTGGTCGAAGGTGGCAATGCGCTCCTCGGGTGGAACGAAATTGGGGCTCGACGGGTCAGTCGTGACCTTCACGAAATTCAGGATGCCTTGCTTGGCCGGCCCGTCATTCCACGAGGGCAGCGGGTCCTGCGCCTGCGCGGCAAGCGTCGCAACCACGAGCAGCAAGGTCCAAAGGTAAAACGCCAGACGTCTTTTCACGGATATCTCCTTGACGGCAAACTGAGGGCCTTTCCAACCTAATCGTTTCTATCCATGCGCGCGGTGACAAATCTCACCGTCGGGTGTGCGCGCCGCTCACCGTTGCTGCGCCTCCATCTGGGCCAGTAGCGCCCGGGCATCGCGATCGCCGGGGACCAGTTCCACCAACTGCTTCGCATAGGCAATCGCCGACGGGAGGTTCCCTTTATCGCGTTCGAAGGCAATCAGGCCCATCAGAACCTGCCGGTCCGCCGGACGCCGTTCATGGGCTTCCTGCAGGATGGCGATGGCCCGGTCCGACTGACCAGTGGAATTCAGTGCCACGGCATACACATAGCTGTAGCGCACATTCGAGGGTTGAAGCGCGGCGGCTTTGGCCAGCAGGCCGAGCGCCTCCTGATACTGTTTTTGCCGGACTTTCAGCAAACCGAGAGCGTGGACCGGCTCGGCCGCGTTGGGTGCGACAGCGATGGCCTTCTCCAACCATGGCTGACCTTCGGCGTCGTGGGCCGTCATGCGATAGAGGTCGGCGAGGTTGACCATGGCCGGAACCCAGCGGGGATCGAGCCGGAGCGCCGTCTGCAACTCATTCTCCGCCTCCTTCATGCGGCCCAGCTGGACATAGAGCAGTGCCAAGTTGACATGGCTTTCGGGGCGTTCGGCGGACGCGTTCTCGGCGGCGATCAGGCCGGAAATCGCCTGGTTCAGCGCGGCTTTCTGGCTGTCCTGCAACAGCTCCGGCGGGGTTCCCGCCAGCAGGCGCGCAACTTCAATGCGCACCGAGCGAACGGGATCCTGCAGCAACGGCCCGGCCAGCGCCACGCGCTCCTTTGGAGGAAGCGGTTCAAGGGCGTGGACCGCTTCGCGGCGCACCAGCGCATCGTTGTCGGAAAGCGAAGACTGCACCGCAGGCAGCGACGAAGGGGTGAGGTAGTCAGGCAGCAGGTTGAGAGCGGTGGCGCGCGCGATCCCGGGCTTCTCTGAGTCGGTGATCAAGGCAGTCAGCGCCTTCTCGGCATTGGGCAACCCACGGCGGCCGGCATCGATAGCAGTGACGAAGTGCGCTTCCTGGCGGCGGTTCGGACCGTACCACTTCACGACTGTATCGGCGGCCCAATGGGCGGTCTTGTCCTTGTGACACTGATTGCAGGCGTTGGGAGTTCCATAGGCCAGGGTGAAATCGGGACGCGGTACCCGCAAGCTGTGATCGCGCCGGACGTCGATGACCATGTAGGTGTGGGTGGGCATGTGGCAGTTGACGCACACCGCGCCGGCGCTCTCGGCTTGATGATGATGGTGTTGCGGGGTGGCGAACTTTGCCGGGGAATGACACTTGCCGCAGACCGCGTTCAGGCTAACCGAGGGCAGCTTCGCGCTGTGCGGATTGTGGCAGTCAGAACAGGTCACGCCTTCGTGATACATCTTGCTCTGGATAAACGACCCCCATTCGTAATCTTCTTCGAGAATCTGGCCGTCGGCGTAATACACGCCTTCTTCCAGGAGGCTGGGCATATAGGCGTCAAGATATGGCTGGCCGGGCTGATAGTCAGCCGTAATAGCATGGCGGCGCGAGTGACAGGGCGCGCAAGTGTCGATCTCGTCGTGCGAGCGGGCTTGGCCCTTCCAGTGCATTGTGCCGGTGTCGGGTTCCGGGAACGACCATGATCCGCTTGTCGGCTTGAGGTGCACGACCAGACCGTTGGCGACGTTGCCGGAGTTGTAGGAGCCGCTCTTGTGCGACTGCGCCCAGGCCACATGGTTGGAGCCGGGCCCATGACAGGATTCGCAGGAAACATCGATCTCCGACCACTTGGTGTCGTAGCTGTCCTTGGCCAGATCGTAGTTCTTGCGCAGATTGGTGGAGTGGCAATCGGCGCACATGTAGTTCCACGTCTGATTGTGTCCGGTCCAGTGCAGCGGATCGGCTGGCTTGATCTTCTGGCCGGGATAAAGGTCGAACCAGCGCTGGCCGCCTTGCTCTTTGCTGCGCGAATCCCAAGCTATGACAAAACTCTGGAGACGGCCGTTGGGAAATGGAATCAGATACTGCTGCAAGGGGTAGACGCCGAAGGTATAAGGAAGGTCGAAGTCCTGAAGCTTGCCGTCGGCGCCTTCGGTATGAACGTAAAACTTGGCATCTTTCTTATAGAAGGTGGCAGCAACTCCGTCTTGGGCAAAGTGAGCATCGCCGAAGTTTCCCAGGACAGTGGAGTCATTCGCCAACTGCATAGCCTGAGCGTGATGGGAACCGCGCCAGGCTTTGTCCTGTTCGGCGTGGCACTGGGCACAGCGCTGCTCGCCGACATAGCTTGCAGCGGAGGCTGAAGCAGCCGGTTTGGCGCCTGTTTCGGGAAGCCAGCGCCAGAGCGCGAACGCCACCAAACCGGCTGCGACTACCAAGGCGAGGACGAGCTTCGGCCAAATGGACTTTCGTGGCGCGGGTTGAGAGCGCTTAGGATTCCTGCGCAAAGTCAGCGACTCCGAGAAGGCCGGAAGGTGTCAGAAAGCAAAGGTACACCCTCCCCCTGCGATCGGTAGAATCAGCAAGTTACGTGATGAATTGGTCATAAAAATATGATTCTATATGGCTTATATGTAATTAATAGAGTCATAAAGACTTATGGGCCCCTGTCAACTTGTCTGCGCTTCCGCAGGCCGGGGCTAAAGCCCGTTTTCTTGCAGCAACTAGACGCTGGCCCAAAGGCCAGCTCTTCCACCGAATCCCATCAAGAATCAAATTGCGTAACGCTTTCTGGAGCATCGCGCTATCGCGGGACCTGAATCCCCCTATTTCACCCTAGCTCGTGTCGCGCGGCAATACCAAGGAAAAAACGCTGGTCCGAAAACTAAAGTAACCTCCCGCTTCTGCCGGTTCTGGTTCGAGCTGCCACAACCGGTTAGGAGCATCGCCTTTCCCGCCAAGAAGTACACCGTAGGTCAGCAACCCAGCGCTGCGGGGAGCCTGCCGGGCCGGCACTTTCCAGTAGACTGAGGATGAGGTCGGCGGTTACCATTTAGCCGAACCGCTATCAGTCTTGCCATTGAGCCCGCCGTCGGTTGGTTCCCACGTGGCTCTCTTCTGTGGGTTTGCCCAGGACCCACTCTTATTCCTACCCTCCGCTGTGGAGATTCACGCAGAGTTACCAGCCAGGAGAAATACATATGGATTTTGGTGCGAGTGTACGAAGATTTGCATTCGGAGCGCTGGCTGTATCGAGCTTTATCGCCAGCAATAACGTGGCCAGCCATGCGCAAGCCGCCACGGCTAAGCAGCCTAACATCGTGGTTATCATGTCGGATGACGTCGGCTGGTTCAACGTCGGCGCTTACAATCGCGGCATCATGGCCGGACGGACACCGAACCTCGACAGATTGGCGTCCGAGGGCATGCTATTCACCGACTACTACGCCGAGGCCAGCTGCACGGCCGGGCGAGCCAACTTCATTACCGGCGAGCTTCCCATTCGCACGGGCATGACCACCGTAGGCCAGGCCGGCGCCAAAGTTGGTATTCCCGCGGAGGCTGTGACCATCGCCACGGCACTGAAGTCCATGGGTTACTCCACTGGCCAATTCGGCAAGAACCACCTCGGCGACCTCAATGAATTTCTGCCTACCGTCCACGGTTTTGACGAGTTCTTCGGTTACCTGTATCACCTGGACGCGATGGAGGACCCCTTCCATCGCAATTACCCGCCGGCCTTGAAGGACACAGTAGGCCCGCGCAACATGGTCCACAGCTGGGCCACGAATGTGGACGATCCCACGCTGCAGCCGCGCTGGGGCAAAATCGGCAAACAGAAGATCGAAGATGTTGGACCGCTGCCTCCACACCCCATGGAGGGTATTAAGTACAACATGGAGACGGTGGACGATGCGATCCTGGGGTTCGCTGTCGATTTCATCGACAAGGCCCATGCCGACGGCAAGCCGTTCTTCCTGTGGCTGAACCCGACGCGCATGCACGTGGTGACCCACCTCTCTCCGAAGTATGAAGCCATGCGGACGCCGGAGAATGGCTGGTCGGAAGAGGAAGCCGGCATGGCGCAGCTGGATGACGTCGTCGGCGCGGTGATGGCGAAGCTTAAGGCGATGGGCGTTGACGACAACACCATCGTTGTATTCACCACCGATAACGGCGCGGAAAACTTCACCTGGCCGGATGGCGGACAGACTCCGTTCGCAGGAGGCAAGGGAACGGCGCTGGAGGGCGGCTTCCGTGTGCCGGCGATGGTGCGCTGGCCCGGTCATGTACCAGCCGGCAAAGTTGAGAACGGGATCGTGTCCGGTCTCGACTGGTTCCCGACCTTCGTGGCAGCTGCAGGCGATCCGAACATCGTCGACGAACTGAAGCAGGGCAAGCAACTCGCCGGACAGAATTACAAGGTCCACCTTGACGGCTACAACCAGCTCGATCTGATCACCGGCAAAGCTCCGTCGGCCCGTCATGAGATCTACTACTTCACCGAGGGGACGCTGAGCGCGGTGCGCATCAACGACTACAAGTACCGTTTCACCGATCAGCCAAACGGCTGGCTGGGCGCCACGGTCAAGGTTGATTGGCCGATCCTTACCAATCTTCGCCTGGACCCCTTTGAGCGCACCGGCATGCCCGGCGGCGATAAAGGATCGTTGGCGTTCTACAACTGGTTTGCCTACCAATTCTGGCGCTTTGTGTTTGTCCAGGAACAGGTAGGTAAGCTGGCCCAGACCGCCCTCGAGTTCCCGCCGATGCAAAAGGGCGCGAGCTTCAATCTGGAGGTCATCAAGGAGCAACTGGCAAAGAAGATGGCGGCACAGAACCAGTAGAGAGTTGCCCACGGAGCCATCAACCGCACCCGCTGCAACGGCGGGTGCGGGTTGTTTGCAACGAAAGATCGCATGCCCGAAACGAACCAGGAGAGCATCAAAGTGTCTACGGAGTCTGCACAGACAGATGGTGGGCCCGATATTTCTCTGGTTCGCGGAGGGCCGTTCTACCATGCCCAGGAGAAGGCGCGGCTCATCAGGCCCGGCCGCTGGAACCTGGGCCGAAGGATGCTCTTCCTTATCGCCATCGGCTGGCTCCCGCTGGTGGTTCTCACCGCACTGTTCCATCCCCATAGCCTGATGAGTTTGCTTAGGGGCTATCACGTTTATGCACGGGTTGTGATCGCCGCACCAGTTTTGCTGGCCGGGCAGATGCTGATGGAAACGCGCTTTCGCATGGTGGTGCAACACGTGCGCGATGCGAAGCTGCTGGGTGCTGATGATCTAGCAATCATGAACCGGGTCATCGCGACGCTGGCGCATTGGAGCGACTCCTGGCTGCCGGAACTGCTGATTCTCGTGCTGGGCTATGTGAATACAGCGGCGCTGTGGCAGACGCGGCTTGCGGAACACTGGGAATGGGGAATCATCGGGACTGGAGCCGCGGCCCACATCACGCCAGCGGGATGGTATTACGGGCTGGTCAGCCAGATGATTTACCGCTTTCTGCTGGGGCTGAGCTTGTGGAAGTGGCTGCTGTGGACGTTTTATATGTTCCGGCTATCGCGGCTCGACCTGAAGCTGGTGGCTACGCATCCAGACCACCATGGAGGTATCGGGTTCCTGGGGCTCTCGCCGATGGGGTTCTCTCCCATCGCGTTCGCCATTTGCGCTGCCATCGGATCCAACTGGCGGGGGCAGATACTTCATGCCGGCGCACACCTGGCGACCTTCAAGATACAGGCCCTCGTGCTGCTGGCAGTCCTTTTGATCGTGGCGCTGGGGCCACTGGTGTTTTTTGTCCCCAGGCTGGCCAGGTTGCGGCGAGCGGGAATCATGCAGTACGGGATACTGGCGCAAATCCACAGCACCGACTTCCATGAAAAGTGGATTGTGCATCGTGCGGGGCACGAAGAGGAGTTCCTGACCGCACCGGAAGCCAGCACGCTTACCGACTACGGATCCAGTTACGAAAACATCGAGGCGATGCAGCCGTTTCCATTTGATAAGGGCGCGTTAGTCTCGCTGGTTATTGCCATCATAGTGCCGATGATTCCAGTTGTTCTGGCGCAAATACCCCTGGCAGTTGTGTTGAAAGACCTGCTGGAGGCTGTGAGATAAATCGGCAGGGTCGGGCCCTGCAATCAGATTGCGGAGGAAAGAGTGGCCATAGCGAAGATCGAACCGCTACAGAAATTCGATTTAGGCAGCGAGATGGTGCCGTGGGAGCAGCGGCGGGCCGACGGCAAGGCACTGCGCCGGGCGGTGCCGCGCGAGTCCCACGCGCCATGGAAGCCGGGC
>Ga0265316_10004939_pt1 | contig 13114 bp, 12 predicted proteins | sample 4522metaG_FD_202092 | JGI IMG/M metagenome (GOLD analysis project Ga0265316, IMG submission 202092) | Rhizosphere microbial communities from Carex aquatilis grown in University of Washington, Seatle, WA, United States - 4-5-22 metaG | ecosystem: Host-associated > Plants > Roots > Rhizosphere >... | reverse complement strand
GCGGTGGCCTCGGGCAACGAGCCGTCGCGCCAGTGGGCCCGCACGGTGGCCCGCAGAGCCACCATCAGCATGGCCGCGCCGATGCCCTTGCCCGACACGTCCGCCAGGGCCATGTGCAGGTACTCACTGTCGTGTTCGAAATCGAAGTAGTCGCCACCCACCATGCGGCAGGGCTCGGTAGTTCCATCCACGTCGTAGCCTGGAATCACGGGCGCCTTGCGGGGCAGCAGGTCTGACTGGATCTCGGCCGCCAGGCGCAGGTCCTCTTCCAGCCGCCGCTTCAGCAGGTTTTCTTCCAGCAGTCGCGCGCTCTCGATCTTGGTGGCCGTGACATTGGCCAGAACCGTAAGAACTTGAAGGTCCCGATAGGTCAGCGGCGGCACGTCGCTTTGACTGTCGAGGTACACCAGCCCCAGCAAGTGGCCATGGTCGCCTGGATTGAGGCTCGACCACAAGGGCGCGCACATGACTGAACGAACCGCGTCGGCGCGCAGGCTGGCGCGATCGCGCACCTCGGGATCGTCGAGCACGTCACGCAGTACGAAGGCCACGCGATCGTTGAGCGCCCGCCGGGCGATGTCTTGGCTTACGGTCGTGATCGCGTTGCCGAAGCGCGTGCGCGTGGCCTTCAAGGTTGGTACCGGCGGCTCCCCTTCGAGCAGCATGATGGCCGCGCGCTGGGCCGGGATCGAGTCGAGAATGGCATCCAGAATCTTGGTGAAGAGATCGGGCAAAGGATAGTGAACGACCAGGGCGTTGGTAGCCCTGCTGAGTAGGCCCAGGACGCGATCCTCGCTGAGCAGATCGGTGACGTCGATGGCCTTCTTGGTGGACCTGGTCGTCTCCGGAATCACCTCGCTACGAACCGTCCCGTCGCTGGGTTGCTCGCCAGCATCGCTGGACAGCACCTTTTCGTGGAACACCAGAGAGGTTTCTCCGACCGTGACGACATCACCCTCGTATAGAATCTGCTCGCCGCGCACGCCGATGTCGTTCACGAAGGTGCCGTTCGAGCTGTCCAGATCCACGACGTAACAAGCACCATCATGCAGCTGAAGCTCGGCATGATGGCGAGACATCAGCGCGTCGGGGAAGCACAAGTCGTTGTCCTCGGCGCGGCCCACGGTGGTGCGCAGGTGCAGGCGGACGCGCCGGGAGGTGCTGCCACGGAAGCTGCAGACAACGACTTCGAAGATGGTGTGTTTCGACGATTCCATGGAATCACCCAACTGAATGCTCCCGAAAACCGGGTGGCATGCATACCCCTGAAGCTGACCGAATGCAATAAGCGGGAAGGAGGGCGATCAGGGCGCTCTGGGCGCCGTCGGCGCGGCAGCGGGATAGTGCACTTCAACGGTGAACATCACCATCTGCTGGCGGAAGGCTGAGAACAGCGATGTCCCGGCAGCAGCGCTAGAGGAAAGCTGATCGCGAAACGTGTACTGAAGGCTATACATGAACATGTTGCCAGGCTGCTGGTAGCGGGCCGCGGCCTGCAGGAAGAAGACATTGGCACTCGATGTCGGCCCACCGAGAGAGCCCACGCCAGAGTCATGTTCCAGGTCGGCCATCCCGTCCAAGTGAAGAGCCTGCCACCGTCCGATCGGCAAGCCTGCGCGCACACTGACCAAGTCGCGCTCCAGAGCGGAGCCCACGTAGACGTTGGGCGACACGGTGCGCGCTGCGCGGAGTTCGAGTTCCTGACCGGTGTTCCGGTAGGTCAAAGTTGCCGAGCCCGCTGGCGTCGGTCCCGTGTAGCTGCCGGGAACGTGCAGGAGGAGTGCGCCCGCGGCCAACTCGCTCGTCCAGGTCGTTGTCCAGTCGTGCCTCCAGCTCAACAAGACCTCGGCTAACTCGCTCTGGTGGCCGGGGATCGGCTGCAGTCCGGCCGGTGCCGCTTCGCCAGATTCGATCACACCCACGTTGGTTCGCAGGGCTGCCTGGTCGCGCAGCCACAACCGTGCGATCCCCAGGGCATTTGTGAGGCTCTCATTCTGAGCCAATCCTGGGTTGGAACCTATCGGACGGTACAATCGCCCGTCCAGCATCTGGTCCAGCCGCCACATGGCGCCGAGCTGCCATGCAAAGGCTTCGCGCGCGCCCAAGCTCAAGAACTCTTGGATTCCGGTGGGACGAGCCCCGAGGGTTTGCAGGTCCGCCGGCGCGACCGTATCTGCGAGTGAAAGCTGACTGAGAGTGGCGTTGGCGTCCAGCGTGACTTGCGTGGTGGCACTGGTGTGAATATCGCTCGACAGATCAAGCGTGTGGCTCATCGACCAGGTCTGCCCACGTATCCACCAGGTCGTCGTGAAGGCATACGCCGCCCGATCTAGGACCAATCGGCCTGGGTAGTCGAGTTGCACGCTTGCCCGGGCCATCGCGAAGACATCGGGCTGCGGTGCGACTCCCGTGCTTGTCTGCGCTCCTGAAGTGTCGCTCACGCCGACAGAACTGCCTACGGACAAACGGTATCCCAACTGCGCATGACCCTGGCGCGCCATCCCCAGAAGGGCAGCCGCACAGGTCAGACAAGCTAGAAGCGGATGCCGCCCCGACATAAACACGGCGCAGACTAGCACGAGGCGTTGCCCATTGCAGTTGGCCCGAATGCTATCGAAGCGGCCATCCACAGGTTCTTCTTCTCGGGATACGCTGGCGCGAGGCATCGTTTGAAGCGCAATACCGTTCGGTTGACGGCGCGTGGATAGCGGCGTGATCTCCAGTCACCCCACGCCGAGACGGTGCTCTCTGTGCCGTCGAGTCTAGGGCACCACAATGATGTCGCCAGGAAGGACGACGATATTCTGCTCAAGCCGCTTGCCGGTCCGCAGTCGCTCGATGTCTACCGGAATCTGGCGTGGACGGCCCGACGCCGAGTCGCGGATGATGAAAGCCTTCTCAGGGCTGGCGAAGCGGTTGGGACCGCCGGCCATTGTGACCGCCTCCAGTACGGTGATATAGTTCGACGGCGTGAATGTGCCGTTCTTCTCGACGTTGCCGGTGATCGTGAACTGGTAGCTACTGGCCGAAACCAGCGCGAGGGTCACTTGCAGATTCTCGGGTTTCACAAAGTTCGCGAGTCCGGTGGCTATCTGGGCACGGATTTTGGATAGCGGAAGGCCGGCTGCCTTGATGTCTCCGATGAGCGGCATCGTGATAGTGCCATCTGGCCGCACCCGAACCTCGACGCTCAGTTCTGGCTCACGCCACACATTTACCCGCAGCACGTCGGCGGGTCCCACAGTATACTCCGCACGGCGTGGATCGGATTCCTTCGAATAGTCGTAGGCCACCTGTGTGGCGCAGCCCGCAGCTGTGATCATGCAGGCACAGGCGGCTAGGGTGCGGAGCCACATGACGGATCAGAATACTCATCTTGCCGCACGTTGGCCAGATTGATTTCGAATTCGCCCATGAAAGACTCTATGGAAGGCAGTTGGGCTATGGGGAGAGATTGCCCACCAGTACGTGCGATAGGTGGCTGGCGGTAGCTGGCTCGCGCTCGAGCAGGTTTTCTGGGTTGGCAGCGTCCAAGTCCTCCAGCGAAAAGAGCTCGGTCACGTTTTCGGATGGCGTGAAGCGGAAGACGCGATGGTCAAGAGCGATCGCATCTTGGAGCGTGTCGTGCATGATAATCGGGAAAGGCGCTCCGTCGATGGGCAGCACGACTCCGGCCATAAGGGGGACGAGAGAAGGCAGGCTTTCGGCCTCAGGTTGGAGGCCAGCCACGAGATCGAGCAGCGTGGGGGTCAACGCTGCCGTAGGCACGGGAGTCGAGAGACTCCTCGGGGGTACGCCGGGGCGTTTCTCGTACGCGGTGCCCGCAGTGCCCAAGAAGACATCGCCGGACTTATCGCACAAGTCTGCGAAAATGTGCAGCGAGGCTTCGCCGCGACGGCTATGCCCCTCAACCCAAGCTACCCGAGCGGCACGGAAGCACCGAGGTCCCGCCCGCGCGCAAAGCAAGATCTCGACCACCGTTCTTTCGGCCAGAGCACCCCGGCTGGGGTATATTGCGCGCCAAAGCCCGATGGGCCAGGAGTTGTATGTCTTCTTCACTGGTTAGCGTCATCATTCCAACATTCAATCGCGCCTATTGTCTCCGTCGCGCGATCGACAGCGTCCTGAAGCAGACTCATCACGGCGTCGAAGTGATCGTTGTTGATGACGGGTCGACGGATGGAACCCAGGAACTCGTAAGATCGATCTGTTCGACGGAGAATCGGGTGAGATATGTGCATCAGGCAAACGCCGGGGTGTCGGCTGCCCGCAATCATGGATTTGCCTTAGCCAACGGTGACTTTGTCTCGCTGCTCGACTCTGACGACGAATGGTATCCTTGGAAGCTGTCGGTCGAGCTGGCGTGCCTCAACTTCGTTCCCGATGCCGGAATGATTTGGACCGACATGGACGCCATCGGCCCTGACGGGGCGGTGGTCAGGCAGAAGTACCTGAAGACCATGTATGGCGCGTACCAGAGACTAGGTGATCGAGTGCTCTTCGATAGACAGTGGGATCTCGGCGACGTCATGCCCGATAGGCCGGCCGAGCTTGGTGGGGTTCGTCTGTTCGCCGGCGAGATCTTCTCACAAATGATTCTCGGGAACCTGGTGCACACCTCGACGGTGTTGCTCAGACGTGACCGGCTGAATCTGGTGAAGGGGTTCGATCTGAATCTGAAGGTTTCAGGGGAAGACTATGATTTCCATTTGAGAACCTGTCGGGAAGGACCTGTGGCTTTTCTCGATGCGTCGAGTATCCGCTACCAGATTGGGATGGACGATGCTTTGACCCGGCCAGAGTGTGTGATTCACTTGGCGTTGAACAATCTGCAGACGATTCTTAGGGTCTTGAATAACGACAGAGCGCGGATTCGGCTTTCTGACAGGACAATCAACGCACGACTTGCCTCGTCCTATTCTTGGATTGGCCAGGCATACCTGGACATCGGGGAAACTCGCAAAGCACGACCGTACGCACTCCAGGGACTCCTGCATAATCCGTATCACTTGCGTGAGTGGAAGATCCTGATCTCGTCCAGCCTACCGACTCGACTGCGGAACCGTGTCCGGGATCTCGTTCATCTCTTGAAGCACAGGCCGAAGACCTGATCCGCTGGGACGTGGGGCCTCGTCCCTTCGTGCCCAGTGGTCGGCTCGATCCACCGCCCGGCCGCGTCTCGCTTGTTTGGATTTGGCCGACCTGATAGCTTGCCCCAGTGTCGGACACTACACGTCGAAACACGTTCGTCGGCTACGTGCACAGTCTGCGGGGACTAGCGATCTTGTTGGTAGTCTTGGGACACGTGGGGGAGGCTGAGGGTTGGAACAGCAGCGGCGTGTTGCTGGGAAAGCTCCTCTGCGCGCTCATCGGCAACTCGACCGTTCCCTTCATGTTCGTGTCCGGGTTTCTGTTCCAGCACCTGTCTGCGCGCTTCCGCTACGGCGACTACCTGGCCCGGCGGTTCCGTCATGTCGTGCTTCCCTATCTGATCGTCTCCATCCCCGCCTTGGTCTACCAATACGTCAGACACGTCGGGATCTTCGCTGGAGAGAACCAGCAGCACCCCGTCGCCATCACTTTGCTGGCCTACGCGACCGGCGCCCACATGCCCATCCCGCTGTGGTACATCCCGGTCATCGTGCTGTTCTATTTGACCGCACCACTTTTTCTGGCCGTCGATCGTGACCCGGCCTGGTTCTGGGTGATTGTTCCTGCGACGGTTGTGGCCATGTTCTTGCATCGGTCTCATGGGCATCGTTGCGTGTGGCAATCCGCGCTCTACTTCTTGCCGGTCTATTTGACGGGGGTGTGGGCCAGCCACTACCGCGAAGCCTTGCTCGAGTGGGTCGAGCGTTGGCGCTGGTGGCTGCTCGCGACTGCCGTGGGGTTGTTCGTTAGCGAGGTGCTGTTGGGCAGCACCGGCCCGATCTACTCGCAGAACCCCTTTTCGTCCGAAAAGGGCGTGGTCGACCTTGACCTCCCTGTCAAGCTGCTTTTCACGCTGTTGCTGCTCGAATGGCTGCGCCGCCACGACGCCACCGTGCGCGGTTGGCTGGCATGGGCTGCCGACGCGAGCTTCGGGCTCTTCTTCTTGCACGAGTACGTGATACAGGCCGCGGAAGGTTTCGCGCGAATGACGCGCCAGGTCTTCTGCCATCCTGGTCTTGCGGTGGTCGTTCTATCCCCGCTCGCAGTGCTGGCCTCCACCATGCTGGGAGTGCGATTGGTGCAGCGGATCCTGGGCAAGTGGAGCCGCCTAGCGATTGGGTGCTAGCGCAAGCGCACGTGGGGCGATGCACCGACGCAAGAAGACCCGTTCACAAATTCCACCTCCTTTCGAAGGCACATGGCAATGCGCGCCAAGACAACCGTCATCATTGAGCGCTATCGGAAGTCTGCGAGAACAAAATCGACGGGGAATTCCTACAAGGGGCTTAGAATTCACGCACTTTCCGGACTGCATGAATTCATCGCACACAAAGCCGTTGAGCATTTTGAGCCCGGAGCCACACTGTTGGACATTGCCGCCGGCACGGGTGCGATGAGCCTGCGGATGCAAGACCTCGGATTCAAAGTATCGGCAACTGACTACGTGCCGGAGAACTTCAAGCTAGGCTCAATTCCGTTCATACAGGCCGATTTGAACGAGGCTTTCTCATCGGCGTATCCTCAGCGTTTCCAGGCAATTATTGCTTCAGAGATCATCGAGCATATAGAGAATCCCCGACACTTTGCGCGCGAGTGCTTCAAGCTTCTGGAACCAGGTGGTAGGATGCTGCTGTCGACTCCCAATGTGGTGGGCACTGCTTCCAGGGCTTTGTTTGCTCGCTCGGGCTCCTTCTTTTGGTTCGATGAAGAAGATTACCTAGAGCACGGTCACATTACGCCGCTGCTACCGTGGCAAATTCACAAGGCTTCTGAGGAAGCGGGGTTTCGATTTCGGTGGAAAGGATCGTTTGGAGAAGTGGCCGACCAAATGGCAGGGTGGCCTCGGCTGAGGCTCCTGGCAAGCCTAATCGCTGCGGTATCCACATTGGATCCGCAGCTTGCGAAGGAAATTTTCGTTGCAGTGCTCCAAAAACCATCTGAGTGATGAATCTCGCCGTGGAGTAGACCCGGCAGAACAGCTGGCGCGCAAGGAGTCGGCACAATGAATATTGGCTTTCGTCCATCGACCCCGGATGACGGACCCGCGATCATTGCATTGTTGCGCGGCGCTGGACTGAATCCGAACTCGGCGCCCAGCGATCTCAAGTGGAAGTATTGGCACGAACGTGCAGATTGGCGTGGCCCCCGGTCATTCGTCCTAACCAAAGACAGCGAGATAGTCGCCCACGCGGGAATCGTCCCGGGGACGTGCCTGTGGAACGGCCAGCGCCTGACCGTGGTTCACGGCATCGACTGGGCGGCGTCTCGTGCCCTGGTCGGGGCTGGCGTTACGCTGCTGAGGCACATCAGCGGGCTTGCTGACGCCGTCATTGGCGTGGATGGCAGCCAGGCCACATTGCGTCTTCGACCGATGCTGGGCTTTCGTTCCTGCGGCACCGCCACCATGTATGTGCGAGCGATTCATCCTCTGCGCCGTTTAGCGAGCGAACCGCACCCAAGTTGGAGAACTCTGCCAAGATTTGCGCGCAGTGTGCTTTGGAGAGTCACCGCGCCCTCGCACCAGAACGGCGCGTGGCACGCACGTAAACTCGCGCCGGCGCAAGTGCAAAGCGTGGGCACTGTGCTGCCCAAGGCCGACGCCAATATTGCAGTACTTGAGCGAAGCACTGCTCTCTTTGAGCATGTCTTGAAATGTCCAATTGCGTCCATGGACCTCTACAGCATCAAGAAGGCAGGCAACGTTCGGGGCTACTTCCTCCTGGCATTCGTGCCTGGTCAAGCACGCCTGGTCGATTGCTGGATGGATTCTGACGAGCCTGCCGCTTGGCTGGCCATGGCGCAGTGTGCCGTTCACGCGGCCAAGCAGGCCCCATCGATCGCGGAGCTCGTCACGGTGGCGAGCGATCCGATGTTGTCAAGCTACCTGCTTCAGTCTGGCTTTCACGCACGGTGGACAACTCCAGTCGACGTGCTGGCGGGTCCGGGCTTTGGCCCGCCGCCGAAGTGTTTGCGTTTTCAAATGCTTGATAGCGATGCAGCGTTCCGTCATCCCGGCCATGCCGAGTTCTGGGCGTGATCAGCGCTCACCCTCGCGAACGAAGGAAACCACTCGTCGGGGGCACGCAATCGTTCACGCGAAAAGGCCCCCGTCGATGATCAGGGTTTGACCGGTCAGATAGGCCGGGGCCGCCAGCGCCAGATAGCGCACGAGTTCGGCGATCTCGCCGACCGTGGCGAAACGGCGCATGGGCACGCGGGCCATGGCCTGGGCACGTTGCTCGGGTGAAAAGCCGGACAGCATATCGGTATCGACGAAACCGGGGGCGACCGCGTTCACGCTCACGCCAGCCGGCGCCAGTTCGCGCGAGAGCGATCGGGTGAAGCCGATGATGGCGGCCTTGGCCGCCGAGTAGTTGGTTTGTCCGGCGACGCCCACCACCCCGGAAACCGAGGTGAGGTTGATGATGCGTCCGCTGCGTTGTCGCATCATCTGCTTGGCCACGGGTTGGGTCGTGCCGAAAAGGCCGTTGAGGCTGGTGTCCACCACCGCGGACCAGTCGTCCAGGCTCATCAGGGCCAGCAATCGATCACGCACGATGGCCGCGTTGTTCACCAAGACGTCGACCCGGCCGTGTTGCGCAATCACCTGATCGGCCAGCTGCTTCGAGGCTTTCGCGTCGCGCGCGTCCACACGGATTGCCTCGACGCCCCATCCGTCACCTCGCAGAGTCGCCACCAGCTGGGTCGCTGCTTCTGCGTTGTTCAGGTAGGTGAATGTCACGTGCAGCCCCGCGCGCGCCAACTGTTCGACCACCGCACGTCCGATGCCCCGGGATGCACCGGTCACCAGAGCCGTGCGCGTAGGGGAATTCGTATCAGTCATCGACCGACGACAGGACCAGTGCCGAGCAGGATCCGGTGCGGGCTGTGGCAGTCACCAGCGCCTGGTTTCCCCGAAGCGGCGTCGCCTGGGTGACGTAGTTGAGGCCGAGCACGGCCGGGTTGGCCAGCCCGGGAATGGGCGATGCCGTCCTGGCCGACAGCGAAGTGATGGCCGCGAATGTCTGCAACAGGCCCGAGCACGCGTCCGCGTCCCCCAAGGCCGCCTTCACGGCGGTCACCGGTGTCTTTTCCTCGCCCAGAACATCGATGAGAGTCAGGGCCTCGGCGCGATCCGTGGCCGGAGCGCCGCTGCCGGCGCTGCTGACCAGGGCGAGATCGGCTGGCGCCGAATGGGCGACCTGCAGGGCGCGGCGAGCAGCACGGGTCAGCGCCGCGGAGATCAGATCTGGCCGAGGCGCGAAGCGCGAGGCTTGTCCGCGGAGAATCGCCTTGGCCTGGGCGCCTCGCTGGCGAGCGTGGTCCGCGCGTTCGAGCACCAGAGCCACCGCAGCCTCGCCCAGCGCGACCCCGCGGCTGTCCCGGTCGAACACACGCACGTTCTTCGCATCGGCGAGCAGACCAGCGCGCGCGGCCGAGAGGACGATTTCGTTGCACAGCGAATTGGCGGACACCACCACGGCTGCGCGGGCACGCCCTTGCTCCAGCAAATGCATGCACAGTGAGAGAGCGTCCAGCCCGCCGGCATCGCCGTTGCTGAGCGTGATGGAAAAGGCCTTGAGCCCGAAGGAAAGTGCGGTGACCGAGCCGGGCACGCTGGCGATGGCCAGGGGCATAAGCGCTGCGTTGGTGCGCGACGGGCCCACCGTGACCAGAGCGCGGTCGTATTCGATGAGCGTGTCCAGGTGGGCATAGCGAGTGGCAAACACCACACCCATTTCCTCGGCGGGAATGGAGTCGAGCTGGGCGTCGGTCATGGCCAGTCGCGTGGCGCAGATGCCCAGCCGGCTGGCGCGATTGTAGACGCGCATGCCGCGAATGTTGGCGTAGCGGGTGGCCTCGAAGTCGATCAGACGGGACGCCGAGGCTGGCGACGGTTCGGGCAGGTCCGCGATGGACGTGCGGCCCGCGGCTAGCGCTTCCGCCAGGGCGACGGGACTGTCTCCCAAGGGAGTGATGACCCCCATTCCTGTGACGGCAATGGCCGACGACGCGTCCGTCACGGCGCCCTCCCGAGGAGAACGCAGGCGTTGAATCCACCGAACCCGGCCGACAGGTTGAGGCACAAGTCGAAGGCCACCTCGCGGGCTTGGCCCATGACGAAATCCAAACCAAACTCCGGGTCGGGGTCGGTCAGGTTCGCGGTGGGTGCAAGGCGCTGGCTGCCGAGCGCGAGCATGCAGGCGATCGATGCCAGCGCACCGGCCGCGCCGTTGGTGTGGCCGATGATCGATTTGATCGAGTTGATGGGGATGCGCGGGGCCAGGGCGCCGAACACCGCTCGAATCGCGCGCACCTCGCCCAGATCGTTGAGAGGCGTACCCGTGCCGTGCGCACAGATGTAGCCCACACACGCGGGCTCCACCTGGCTGGTCGACAGCGCCTGGCTCATGGCCCGCGCGCAGCCGGTTCCGTTCGGATCGGGGGCGGTCACGTGATGGGCGTCGTTGCTGATGCCGTAGCCCACGATCTCGGCCAGCACCTGCGCCCCGCGAGCGCGGGCGTGTTCCAGTTCTTCCAGCACCAGGATGCCCGCGCCTTCGCCGAAAGACACGCCGTCGCGGGATTTGTCGAAGGGCTTGCACACCGTCTTGGCCAGCGCTCCCATGCGACCGAATCCGTTGAACAGGGAACGAGTGAAGGTATCCACGCCTCCCGCAAGCATGACCTCGGCGTCTCCGCGGACAATGATGTCGAAAGCCCAGGCGGTGGTGGCGATGCCGGAACTGCACGCCGTGGCGTTGTACCAGACGGGACCGCCCAGCCCGTGGCGCGCGGCAATCAACGCGGGCAGGCGGTGGTCGTCCACCCGCAGGCCGAAGCTGCCGTCAATAGCGGCGCTTCCCTCAGCGGACCAGCGCTGGTTCAGATCGCACGCGTGGAGCTCCAGCCCCTTGGTACTGCCGAGAATGATTCCGGCATCGGCCAGGGTCGCAGCTTGCCCGAGCAGCCCCGCGTGCCGGATGGCGCGGCCGGCGGCGGCCAGCGCCAACTGCTCGCAGCGGGCGCGCTCCGCGTGCGCGTCCACATCGGCGGGCAAGGCATCTCCTCCATCAAGAACCACCTCGGCCCCGATGAGGACATCCATCTCGGGCGCGGTGAAGTGACGAAGCGGTTGCAAGAGAGTACGCCCGGCCAGAAGCGCGTTCCAGAACGCCTCCACCTCATTCCCGGCGGCGGAAATGGCTCCGCAACCGCTCACGACCACACGCCGAGGGGCAACCATGCGCTCTCCTGGTTGGGCCCGCTAGCCCTTGAGCGAGGTCACCAGCGCCAGCAGATCCGCGAACGTGCGGACCTCGCCGTAGCGGCCCTCGGGCACCTTGATAGAGAAGGTCCGCTCAATCTCGAAGATGACTTCTAGCGCCCGCACCGAGTCTACTTCGAGATCGTCGAGTAGAGATGCATTGCTGGCGAAGTCATCATTGGTTTCGGCGATCCTGGCTACGATTTCTCTCAAGCTTTGTTCCATGGCGTCACCGGTGAATGGATGGAAGGATTGGGTTTCACGGAGTGGTGGGTGCAAGTGCCAACTTGGCGAGGACGGTTTGGGTCAGAGCATTGACGCTGCGAAAATTTTGGGGATTGATCTCGGCGGGATCGAGGGCCGCGCGAAAGCTCTCATCGAGAAACGCCGCCAGGTTCAAGGTAGTGAAGGAATCCAGGATTCCTGCCTGCAAGAGATCCGCGTCGTCGGAGAACTCCCGCTCGTCGCCCGACAACCAGGTGGTGACGATGTAGTCGTGGATGGTCTTGCGTATCAGTGCTTCGTTCATGGGTTTCTCTCCCAGGTGACTTCCGCGGAGGGCTTTGGTGAGGACGGGATGCTCTCGACAATCGACGCCTGGATGGCGATGCGGTCAACTTTTCCGCTCGAGGTTCGCGGCAGGTGCGCGAGCAGGCGGACCTCGCTCGGGATCATGTAGGGCGGCAGCCGAGCCGCGCAGTGGCGTTTGATGGCGAGCACCGACAGTCCTGGGTCCGACGGCATGACTGCGGCCACGAGGTGGCCATCTTTGGCGAAGGCAACGGCTTCATGGATGCCGGGATGTTGAGCGAGCGCAGCCTCCACCTCGGCGAGTTCGATGCGAAAGCCTCGTATCTTGACCATGTGGTCGCGCCGTCCGTGGTACACGATGTCGCCGTTTGGCCGCCGAGCCACGAAGTCGCCTGTCGGGTAAGGGTGGCGCGCGGGAAGGGCATGGCCGCCGTTCCAATAGCCGAGCATGACCGTGGGCCCTTCCACCAGCAACTCGCCGATCTCGCCATCGGCAACCGGACGTCCCTGCTCGTCGACAATGGCGATGGAATCTCCGCAGCTCGGCCGGCCGATGGGGATCGCGGTCTCGGTTTCGGCGGGAATACTGGGTAGGGCGTGCGCCAGACAGACGTTGGTTTCCGTCGGGCCAAACAGGTTGTGAAATCGCGCCTGCGGCAAGGCAGCCATGGCTCGTCGCAAGTGGCGCATGGGAAAGACCTCGCCGGCGAAGAACACCACGCGCAGCGAGGGCGCGCCCCGTTCTTCCAAGCCCCCGCTTTCCAGCATCAGCATCAGTGCCGAGGGCACCGAATACCATACGGTGATGGACTCTTCGTGGATCCGGTCGAGCATGTGCCGGCCAGACAGCACCGTTCCTTCGTCCACGATGATCAAGCTGGCACCACGCGAGAAGGTCGACCACAGATCGAAGACCGACAAGTCGAAGTGGAACGGGGCCACCGAGGCCACGCAGTCAGCGGGCGCCAGAGCGATGCTGTGAGCCGCCCATTCGGCAAAGGCCATGGCGTTGCGGTGGGAGATCATCACGCCCTTGGGGGTGCCGGTGGAACCCGAGGTGTAGAGCAGGTAGGCCAGGTCGTCCGGCGAGTCACGGCCGGCCATGGCGGGCTCGGCGCTGGCCGTCGCGATGGCCGTCCACGGGTGTAGACTGACACCCGCAGG
>Ga0265316_10004938_pt1 | contig 13118 bp, 9 predicted proteins | sample 4522metaG_FD_202092 | JGI IMG/M metagenome (GOLD analysis project Ga0265316, IMG submission 202092) | Rhizosphere microbial communities from Carex aquatilis grown in University of Washington, Seatle, WA, United States - 4-5-22 metaG | ecosystem: Host-associated > Plants > Roots > Rhizosphere >... | reverse complement strand
TCGGAAAACAGGAACGCCGCCGAGGCGCTCCCTTTCGTCTGCAAACAGTAGCGGAAGCGCTTTCGCTTCCGTGCGGAACGGGAAGCCGTTCCGCTACTTCGGAAGACCTTCTTGCGATGCCTGTTCCCCAAAATCGAGATGCGCCCAGGTGCGCCCCCGAACCGATTCTTCGCTTCGCGCTCAAGCCTTCCCGGGTTATAGTACACCCATGCCTGCCGATTCGCCCGTCCGCATCGAGATTCGCCTCCGCGAACTCGCCCAGCTGTTCAACTCGATGGATCCTTCGCCGTTCATCGAGCGCGATCTCGACGACGACGCGGAGAAATTCATCGAGACCTGGGCGCGCGAGCTGCCGCCGGATCGCGAATTCGAGCTCGTGCTGCATCTCGCCACGCCGCCGAAGCCCGACCGGGCGGCGGGCGTGGAATCGGCGGTGCGGCATTATTTTGCGAATCGCGCCGAGATGAAGCGCCGCGAATTCCGCCTGCTCCTGCGACTGGGCCGACAGAGCCTCACCGTCGGATTTCTGTTTCTCACGGCCTGCTTGCTGCTCGGCCAGCTTGTGGGGGCGTTGGGGCAGAACACGGCGGCGAACGTTATCAAGGAGAGCCTCGCCATCGGCGGCTGGGTGGCCATGTGGCGCCCGCTGCAGATCTACCTCTACGATTGGTGGCCGCTCCGCGCCGAATTGCGGGTGCTCGTACGGCTGGCGCGCATCCGAGTGCACCTCGACGTTGCGTCGGCGTGATTGACTGTAACTTTTCCGCCGCCAGCGGGTTTTCCCGCCTAAAGCACCTTATGAAAACCCGCACGTTTCTCCTCGCGGCCGGTCTTGCGGCCCTCGCGCCGTTGTCCGCGTTCGCCAAGATCGAACGCGTTGTCGAAAAGACGTTCACCGTCCAGCCGGGCGGTACACTCAAGGTCGAGACTTCGGGCGGCGGCATCGCCGTGGAATCGGGCCCGGGCGACAGGGTGAAGGTCGTGGCCAAAGAAACCATCCGTGCCGACGACGACGCGGAGGCCGATGCGCTGTTGAAAGATCTCACTCTGACCATCGAGCAACAGGGCAACGATGTGGTGGTGAAAGCCAAGTATGCCTCAACGCCGCTGGGCTTCCATTTCGGTTCCTGGCCGCCGGTGCAGGTTTCTTTCGTGGTCGCTGTGCCAGCCCACTACCACACCGATTTGCATACCTCCGGCGGTGGCATCACCGTCGGCGACCTGACCGGGAGAGTCTTCGCGCGCACCAGTGGCGGCGGCGTCAGGATTGGACAAATCGACGGGACGGTCGATGCCGGCACGTCGGGCGGCGACATCCGTCTCGGGTCCTGCACCGGTGACACCAAGCTCAACACCTCGGGCGGCGGTATCCGCGCGGAGCGAATCGTGGGCCGCGCCGACTTGCGCACGTCGGGTGGCGGCATTTCCGTGAAACTCGTTGAGAACGCCCTGCAGGCGCACACCAGCGGGGGTGGCGTGGATGCGGTCATCGCCGGGACGCTCAAGGACGATTGTTCCCTCAGCACTTCGGGCGGCAGCGTCAGGGTCGCCGTCGACCGGACAGCCGCCTTCCGGCTCGATGCAGCCACGAGCGGTGGCGACGTGCATGCGGCCGGACTCACGATTCGCATCGAAAACGGCGGCCTCGGCAAAAGCCGGCTCGTTGGCGACGTCAATGGCGGCGGACCGCTGCTGAAACTGCGCACCAGTGGCGGCGGCATCGACGTCAAGATGCGCTGAACCCCATGGGTCCGGCCGAATGCGGCTTGCGTCCTGCACTTTTTTCGCGCTTTGGGGCGGATACATCGAAGCTTCCGACCCTGGGAGCGCGGACGTAGGCGCAGCCTCGTCCGCCTTTCCGAGCGGATTCAGGCCGGACGATCGCCGGACGGCGATACGTCCGCGCTCCAACGTGAGCCCGGCACTTCAACCTCGTCCGCAGACCACCGTTTTGGCTTGGTCGAAGCGTAGCCGCGAGCGTGAGCGAGTGGATCCGCCTCCACTCGCTCACGCTCGCGGCTACACGGAAAATGAGACAGAAAACCGACTCGCCATCGGGCGGCCTCCATATACGGGTAGTGGAAGTTACACCCTGAAGGAATCGCCCATGCCCTCGCAAGACGGTGAGACCGCCCGCTGGTTCGCTGAGTATGTGCAGCCGCACGAGCTTTCGTTGCGCGGCTACCTGCATGGCATGGTAAGCCCGTCGGCCATCGACGACATCGTGCAGGAGACTTATCACCACCTCCTGCGGGCTTACGAACGCGGTCCGATCGAGTCTCCGCGCGGGCTGTTGTTCGCCACGGCGCGCAATGTGGCGCGGGACCTGGGCCGGCGGCGCGCGGTGGCGAAGACTGTCTCCGTAGCGGAAACCGATGTCTCGCGCGTCTTGGATGGTGCGCCCGGCGTGCCCGAGGTGGTCGCCCGCAATCAGGAGGCGGACCTCCTGGCTGCCGCCATCCGTGAACTGCCCGACCGGTGTCGCGAAATCCTCATTCTTCGCAAATACGAAAACCTTTCCCATCGCGAAATTGCCCACCAACTGGGCATCTCGGAGCACACCGTCGAGTCGCAGCTGACGAAGGCGCTGCATCGTTGTCAGGAGTTTTTTCTCCGGAACGGCGCGCTCCCGCCCACCTGAGCCATGAACCGGCCCGATACCCATCCGTCTGAAGACCCGCTGGCGAACGACGTAGTCGTTCGCGAATCCGCGGCGCGGTGGATCGTGCGGCGCGATCGCGGGCTTTCGGCCGCTGAGTCGATCGAGTTCGAATTGTGGTTGGCCGCCGACGAGCGGCATGCCCGCGCCATCCAGTGCGCCGACGCCGCGTGGGCGCTCCTGGATCGAATCCCGGAAGACGTGGCTCAATCCGTGCAGGTGAAGCCATCACGTCGCTGGGCGCGTTACTGGCTTGCTGTGAGTGGTCTGGCGGCCGCAGCGGCGCTGGCCCTCTTTCTCGGTTGGCAGCAGCGGGGGGATCGGGCGCGCCACCAGCAACAAGTTACGACGGAAAAGCTGGCGCATGACGTCACCCGGGCGCGCGTGCTGACGCTGCCGGACGGATCGACGGTGCGGCTGAACGTGGGCAGCGAAATCGTCGAGGCGTTTACCCCGGCCGAGCGTCGCGTCATCGTCGCGCGCGGCGAAGCCCATTTCATGGTGACGAAAAATGCCAGCCGCCCGTTTGTGGTTTGCGCCGGTGCGGTCGAGGTGCGCGCGGTTGGCACGGCGTTCAACGTGAACCTGCACTCGGCCGCGGTCGAGGTGATCGTGACCGAGGGCAAGGTGGAGTTGAGTGCCGGGGCGGCGCCCGCCCGTGCGGAGATCGCGCCCACCGCCGCGATCGAATCGCCGCGGACGGTCGTCGGGGTCAGCCAGCGCGCGGTCGTGACATTTGCGCCTGCCTCACTGCGCGCGGCGCCCGTGGTCACCGATGTGCAGCCCGACGAAATCACCAAAGCCCTGGCGTGGCAAAACACCTTGCTCCGGCTCGGCGGGGCGACGCTCGCGGAACTCGCGGTCGAATTCCAGCAGCAAACCGGCTATCGCATCGTGCTTGCCGATCCGGAACTGGCGGGGCGCAGGATAGGCGGCCGGTTCCGTGCGGATAATATCGAAGGATTTATCCGTTTGTTAGAGGAACACTTTGGGGTCGTGTCGCAGCGGACGCCAGAAGGCGTGATCGTCCTCCTTAAGCGTCCTTGAACGTGTCTTATGCGCGTTCTTACCCCGCTGGCAGCCGAGGGTCGTAACGGACGACGGACGCATTCCAGCTGTACGCTGGGCGACTCGCAGAGGGTGTCGCGTGCGCGGCCTGCACCGCGTTGTCTCCGGTGGCTGTGGGCGGTCGTTTTTCTGGTGGCGTGCAGCTCGCCGGGCGGGCTGACCGCGCAAAGCAGGGGAAATATCTTTCCGCGGTGCGATAACGGAAATGGCGGGTTGGTGCGTCTCCTTGGCGCCGGTGGATTGGCCATCGGTACCCTACCAACCCCCACCATGCCTACTGACGCCACAACCGTGGAGCCTGCATACAAATATTATTCTCTGCCCGCCGAGGATGCCGCTGCGGCACTCGAGCGTTTTGCCGAACAATCCCGCGCCCAAATCGTATTCCTGATCGAACAAGTGCGCGGCTCAACCACCCGGGCGGTCGTCGGCCAGTTCACCGCGCGGGAAGCGCTCGAACGCATGATCGCCGGCACGGGGTTGACGATCTCCGAAGACCAAAAATCGGGGGCGTTCGTGGTAAAACGCGAGGCCGTTGCCGCCGCAGGCGCGCCGACTTCGCCTCAGCTTGAGCACTCAAAATCGGTGAAGCGGCGGGGGCTGTTTGCTGCGGTCGCAGCGTGGTTCGCACTTTCTGTGGCCCCGGTGCCAACGTCTCTCGCGGCCGAGGCGAACGCCGCCGTCCCTGCGGCCCCGCCGGCCGCCACGGGCACGATTATTGGCCGGGTATTCAATCCGGTGGCCAAAGAATACGTCGGCAACGCCGAGGTCCGGCTCGAAGGCACCAATCAGGTTACCTACACCGAGAGCGATGGCTCGTTCCGGTTCGACAAAGTGGCCCCGGGCTCCGCGTCGATCACCGTCAACTATATCGGCTATAATTCGGTGAAGGAAACGTTCACCGTTTCGCCGGGGCAGCCGGCCGTGCGCGAGATCAATCTGATCAGCACCGCGAGTACTCCGGTTAAAGAGGGCGAAGTCATCAAGCTCGATGCTTTCGTCGTGTCGAGTGAACGCGAAGGCAACTCCAAGGCCATCATGGACCAGCGCCGTAACATGAACATCACGACCTCGGTGTCCTCGGATATCTTTGGCGACGTGGAGGACAACAACGTCGGCGAGTTCCTGAAATACCTGCCGGGCGTGGATCTCGACTACGTCGAGTCCGAGGCGCGCGGTCCGCGTCTCGGCGGCATGGATGGTCAATATGTCGGTGTCGCCTTCGACGGCAATCGCACCGCCAGCGCCGACTACAACCGCGGTGGCGGCTCGGCCTCGCGCGCCACGAGCTTCGAGGGGTTCTCGATCACCAGTGTCGATTCGATCGAAATCTACCGCACGACAAGCCCCGAGTTCGACGCCGACTCGCCGGCCGGTTTGATCAACATGAAAACGAAGCGCGCGTTCGACCGGAAAGGGCGACACTTTGAGTACTCCGTCGGCATGAACCTCAACAGCGACGCGTTCACGCTCGAAAGGACGTGGGGCCCGGGCGACCGCAAGGACTACAAGTGGAAGCCCAACTATAACCTCAGTTATTCCGATACATTCTTCGGCAATAAACTTGGCATCCTGCTGAGCGCCAGCCGTGCGAACTCGTTCACGGAGCAATATATCGTCGCCAACGGTTACAATGCCAGCCCGTCGGCCGCAGACCCGCGGCCGTTGGTCACCCGCCAGATCGATTTCAAAGACGGCCCGAAGTTCGTCCTGAAAGACGCGCTCATGCTCACGGCCGATTGGAAGGCGACCTCGCGTCTCGTACTGTCGCTCAACCTGATCTACAGCAAATACGACAGCCAGTACTGGAACCGCAACTTCACCTGGGTTGGGGCCAACGACAGCACGGCCGCAGCCAACGGGCGCAGCACGATCGGCGGCGATGGGGTGCTCACCGTCATCGCCCCGCGCAATGCGACCGCCAACGTGGCCATCGTCAACAACGGCGGGCAATCCGCCGAAAAACTCATTTATACCCGGCAGTTCGCGCCGCGATTCGAGTATAAGATCGGCTCCCTGACGGTCGATGGAGGGATGGCGTATTCCTTTTCGGTAAACAACTACGATGCGGTCGAACGCGGTTTCTCCTGGACCGCGGCGGGCGGCGTGCCGGGCGGCTGGACGGCCACGCGCCCGGGTCCGGGGTCGTGGGAATGGGTGCTGCGCCAGAACACGGGCACGGACTGGTTCGACCTGCACAGTTTCGTCAACACCGACACCCGCTCCGGCGGCACGCGCGTGGAAAACGCCGATCGCACGTGGGCCACGGAAAAATGGACCGGCACGCTCAACGCGAGTTGGGTGCTCCCGATTTTGCAGCAGTTCCCCACCGTCCTCAAGTTTGGCGGCAAGTGGGACGAGGAGACCCGCGATAACCAAAATCACACCGACATGAACATGTGGTCCTACAACGGGCCCGGCGGTAATACGACGGCCGTGAATCCGACCACCGGCGCCAACTATATCGTGACGTTTGGCAACTGGGCGGATGCCGGTCGGCAATACATCTCCCCGTACCCGTTTACGCTGGGCCCCACCAACGGACTCACCGTTTTCAACCTCAACGGCCAGCAAGGCATGCTGCCGCGGCCGAGCCTCAACGCGATGGCCGACCTGTTCCACGCCCGCCCCGACTTGTTCGTGAACACCGCCACGCCGGAAAACTGGTATTCCGACTACGTCGTTAATCCGCGCGACTTCCGGCAGACCGTCACCTCCGGCTACGCGCAGGCCGACACGAAGTTGATGACGAAGCTCCAACTCCGGTATGGCGTCCGCTTCGAAGAGACCGAAAACGAGCTGACCGAATTCGATTCGCGGACCCGCGCGGAAGTGCTGGCGGCGGGTTATGCCATGAATCCGCCCACCACCAACAACGGTCGCGCGCTCACCATCCCGGGGCTGCAATACCAATTTATGAGCAAACCGAAGGTGAAACGCACTTCGCGTTACCACGACTACTTCCCGTCGTTCCTGGCCAAATATCAGATCTCGCCGAACTTTGAGTTCCAGGCGGGTTTCAACCGGGCGATCAGCCGTCCACCGATCGACAATCTCACCGGTCTGTGGGTCGTCAACGAGTCCGCCCAGACGGTCACCGCACCCAATCCCGACTTGCTGCCGGAAAAGCATCAGGTTTTCCAATCCCGTTTGGCCTATTACTTCGGCGGCCGTTCGCCGGGGCAGGTCTCGATCGCTCTCTCCCAAGACGAGGCCACGAATTTCATCTCGTCGCAAAATTACTCGGCCTCCGCGTTCGGCGTGACCGATCCGACCTACGCCAACTATACCTACATCTCGACGACCAACAGCCCGACCGTCCAAAGATTTCGCAACATGGATTTGAATTACAACCAGACGATGGGCTTCCTCCCGAGCGCCTATTTGCGCGGGATCAACCTCGGCGTCACCTACAGCCGATCCTATGCGAACCAGCGGCGCAACGGCCTCGCCCCGCGCCGCCTCACCACCCGACTCGGCTATACCTATGGACGGTTCAATGGCTCGCTCGGTGCGATCTGGCGCGACGATGCTCCCAATAGCGGCACTTATGGCCAGTTCGCGGGTGCTTTGACAAAATTCGATCTGGCGCTCACCTACCGCCTGACCCGTAACACTTCGCTTTACGTGCAGGGACGCAATATTTCCAATGTGCCAGATCTGTGGTACCAGTCGCCCCCGGGCGTGGAGGAAGGCAAGCAGCGCTACCTGCGCCAAATGGAATCCTACGGCGCCAACTGGGTCTTCGGCGTCAAGGGCCAGTTCTGAGCGCAACGAACCAGCCGGATCGACCGGTCTTCTGCGCTCTCGGGGTCGGTTGTAGGAGCCTGCTTGCAGGCGATTTCACGTTGGAATCGCGAGCAAGCTCGCTCCTACAACAACCGCGTGTGGAGCTGACAGTCACCCATGATCGCTTGGGCGGCTGGTTGGCCATGCGGCGGACGCTGCAAATCTAGCTCTACGATTGCAGGCCGCTCCGCACCGAATCCCGGTTTGTCTGGACATGCCGTCGGCGTGAATTGCTGTAACTTTTCCGCCGTCCGTGGGTTTTCCAACGCGTAGCACCCAATGAAAACCCGCACGTTTCTCCTCGTGGCCGGCCTCGCGGCCTTCGTTCCGTTTTCCGCGTTCGCCAAAGTCGAACGCGTCGTCGAAAAGACATTCACCGTCCAGCCCGGCGGCACGTTCAAAGCCCAAACCCAGGGCGGCGACATCCGCGTGGAACCCGGTGCGGGCGAAACCGTGAAGGTCGTGGCTCGACAAAAGATCCGTGCCAACACCGACGCCGAGGCCGATGATCTGCTCAAGGATCTCACGTTGACCATCGAACAGCAGGGCAACGACGTGGTCGCGATTGCGAAATATCCCGACAAACCCTTCGGCTGGCTCCGCGGTTCCTGGCCGCCGGTGCAGGTCGATTTCATCGTCACCGTGCCCAACCGCTACAACACCGATCTGCACACTTCCGGCGGCGATATCGCGGTGGGCAACCTGACCGGCAAGATGCTGGCGCGCACGAGCGGCGGCGACGTGAAGTTCGGCCAGATCGACGGCACGGTCGATGCCGGCACGTCGGGCGGCGATGTCCAGCTCACCTCCTGTTCCGGCGCCACGAAGCTGCGGACCTCGGGCGGCGACGTCACGGCGGAGCGCATCGTCGGCCCGGCCGACCTCGGCACGTCGGGCGGCGATATTATCGCCAGGCATGTCGAGAACACCTTGCAGGCGCACACCAGCGGCGGCGACATCGAGGCTGGCGTCTTCGGAGCCCTGAAAGGCGATTGCTCGCTCGGGACGAGCGGCGGCGACGTGACGGTCACCATCGACAAGTCGGTGGCCTGCCAGCTCGACGCTTCGACCAGTGGCGGCGGCGTGCAGGCCGCCGGCCTCACGATCACTTTGGAAGGTGGCGGGATTGGCAAAAGCCGCCTCGTGGGCAAGGTCAACGGCGGTGGCCCGCTCCTGAAACTCCGCACGAGCGGCGGCGAAATTGAAGTGCGGTTGCGCTGAGCAGGATCATTGGGCCTCGGATCCGAACCAAAAGGGCGGAGTGCGTTGTCCCCAACGCGCTTGATGCCCACCCCTATAGCGGCGGTCTATGACCGCCGAAACGAGGCAATGATACCAACGTCCCTTCCAGCGAAAGAAATAGGAGCACACCAAACAAAGACCGCGAATGTTTGGCCGTCACCCGCCGGCTTGCCAAAGGCCGGGCGGGAAAAATACTGCGGCCATGCGATCCTTCGGCATCGGGGCTTGGGCGCTTTGGTTTTTTCTGGCCGCAGCGAGCTTGCGTGCGAACATCTCCCGCACGGTGGAACGCGTTTTCCCGCTCGTGCCTGGCGAAGTGGGGATGGTCAAGCTGGAGGTGTTTTACGGCAGCGTGATGGTCGAGGCGGCCGAGGGGGATGTCATCCGGGCGGAGGTGACGCTCGATTTCGAAACCGACCAGGAAACCGTGGCCGACCGGGTGCAGAAAAATCTGACGCTGGCGTTCGCGCAAAAAGGCAGCGTGGTCACGGTCGGCGCGGAGTATTCGCGCAGCGTGCATTGGGACTTCGAGAACTGGCCGCCGGTGAAGCCCGCCTTCAAGCTTTTCGTCCCCGCCCGTTGCAACCTCGATCTCTTCACGCATGACGGTAACCTCGTAGTGGGCGCCCTGGGTGGGGCCATGAAGGCGCGAACGCACTACGGCTCCATCACTTTTCGCGGCGTGCAGGGCAGCATCGAGGCGCGGAGCGAGTTCGGCGACATCACGGTACAGCATTGTACTGGGGCATTGAAGTTGCGGTCGGTGAGCGGCAACTTCCGGGTCGGCCCGGTGGGCGGATTCGCCGATGTTTTTGGCTATGGCGGCGAGATCGAGGTGCAATCGGCCGGCGGCGGCATCAAGGCCGAGACCAGCGGAGCGGACCTCCTGGTGGGATTCGCCTATCCGGTGACGGCGCCCGCGACACTCAGCACCGGGGGCGCCAACGTCATTCTAACTCTTGACCAACGCAGCGCCTGCACGCTGGACCTGCGGGCGTCCATCTTCGGCAAAGTGGTTAACGTGAAGGACCGGCTCAAGCTGACTCCCACCAGTGGTGCGTTCGGCAAGAGCCGGCTCAAGGCGACCCTGAATGGCGGCGGCCCGCTGATCGCGGCGAAAGCCAGCGGCGGTTACGTGTACGTGCAGTCAGCGGCCCCGGTCGAGTAGTGGCCCGCATCTCGGCCCTGGTGATTCCCGATTCTCTCTCGATCGGCTTCGCCCTCCGCGTTGGCCACCGCCACCACCCACGGACGAATAATCGATGCGGCGGCATCGCTGGAGAATCCTCGTTGCGCGACTGCCAAAGGGGTCGATTCACGCCCCTCCCCCGTCAGGCCAGGCGACAGTTAAATGTTACAATTGCTACAAACAACTGTCGTCCGCAGAAGCCGCCGAATCCAGGCCAAACGAGTAAAAACGACGCAAGACTGGCCGGGCAAGCGGTCAGATGTTGTGCGTTTCGGTGTAACAATTGTTACATTGTAACGCTCGGCGCAGAAGCGCCGGAGAGCGCGGCCGCTGGCCTGGCGGGGCGGCAACCACGGGCGGGGATGAAGGGAGGCAGGGAACGGACGCGATCGACGGGGCGGCGGCGGAAGTGACGGCGATGACGAACCGGGCGACGGGGCGGGAAGGGCTGGCTTGCCGCGATGGGCAGATTGCATTTGTTGGATGAATGAACGCCACCACCGCCTACGACGAACTTGTCGCTCAACTACGGTTGATCGGAACGCTGAACTCCGTGACCGAGCTGCTCGACTGGGATGAGCAGGTGAACCTGCCGGCCGACAGCGCCGATCAGCGCGCCGAGCAAATGGCCGCGCTGGCCGGGGTGAAGCACAACGCGGCCAGCGATCCGCGCATCGGTGACTGGCTGACGGCCCTCGAGGCGGACACCGCCGGGTTGACGACCGATCAACGCGTGGTCGTGCACCATGCGCGGCGCGACTACGACCGCGCCACCAAGCTGCCGGCGAGCTACGTGCGGGAAAAGGCCGAGCACAGCAGCCGCGCCTACCATGCATGGGCCGAGGCCAGGACGAAAGCGGATTTTCCGGCCTACGCCCCGTATCTCGAAAAACATATCGAGCTGGCGAAGCGCGAGGCCGCGTATCTCGGTTGGGGCGATCGGCCCTACGACTACCAGGTCGACCAGCACGATCCGGGCATGACGGCCGCGGCAATCCAGCGACTTTTTGCCGAACTCAAGGCCGGACTGGTGCCGTTCGTGCGCGAGATTCTCGCCTCGCCGGTCAAGGCCGACACCCGGCTTTTTCAGGGATTCCCCGTCGAGCAGCAGCGGGCGTTCCTGCGCGAAGTCACGGAAAAGATCGGGTTCAATTACCGTCGCGGTCGCATCGACGTGTCATTGCATCCCTTCTGCACGGGCACGGGGGCGGACATCCGCATGACGACGCGGTTCGACCGCGCCAATCCGCTGGATGCGCTTTTTTCCGCGATCCACGAGACGGGGCACGGCCTGTACGAACAGGGTCTGCCGCGAGCGCAGGCAGGCACGGCGCTGGGGCAGGCCGCGGGCATGGCCGTGCACGAATCGCAAAGCCGCCTCTGGGAAAATCAAGTGGCACGCAGCCGCGGGTTCTGGCGATATTTCGAGCCGAAGTTTCGCGCGGCGTTTCCAGTGCAAACCGCCGGGGCGACGAGCGATGCGCTCTATCTGGCCATCAACGCCGTCAAGCCCACGCTCATCCGAGTCGATTCCGACGAGACGACCTACAATCTGCACATTCTGCTGCGCTTCGAGCTGGAGCAACGGCTTTTCGCCGGCAAGTTGGCGGTGCGCGATCTGCCGGTGGCCTGGCGCGAGGCGTCGCGCGAGTTGCTCGGCCTCGAACCGGCCAACGACCGCGAAGGGGTGTTGCAGGACGTGCATTGGAGCAGCGGCGCATTCGGCTACTTCCCGAGCTACTGCCTCGGCAACATGATGGCGGCACAGCTCTGGTACCGGGTGCAGGCAGTGCTGCCGGGCTTGGAGGAAGATTTCGCGCGTGGCGATTTTTCGCGTCTGCTCGGCTGGTTGCGCACCGAGATCCACGCGCAGGGCAAGCGCCACGACCTACTCGCCCTCGTGCGGCAGGTGACCGGCGAAGAGCTGTCGCCCCAGCCACTGCTGCGTTACCTGAAGGAGCGATACGGAGCCTTGTATCTAAAGTAATCGTAATCGTTCCTCGTTCTTCGTTCTCGATTTTCGAGAGAACGAGAAAGAGAAAGAGAACGAGAACGATTTTTCGCATGCCACTGATCGACTCCCACACGCATCTCGATTCCTTCGCCCGGAGCGGCGCACTGCCCGGGGTTTTGCAGCGCGCCCGCGATGCCGGCCTCGAAGCGATGATTGCCATCGGCACGGCGCCGGACGACTGGTCCCTGTACCGGGAGATCGCGCGCGTGAATCCCGGTTTTGTCCATTACGCGGTGGGCTTGCATCCCTGTTCCGTCGAGGCCGATTGGGCCGGCGCGGTGGCGCAGATCGAAGCGTTTTGGAACGCGGCGGCGGCGCCGCTCCCGGTCGCGCTCGGCGAGGCGGGGCTCGACCGGTTCCACCTGCCGAAGGACCAGACCGAGGCAGACAAGATCTTCGGCTGGCAGCGCGCGGCGTTTGCGGCGCAACTGGAAATTGCGCGGCGAATACGCTGTCCGCTGGTGGTGCATTCGCGCGGCGCGTTTCGCGATTGCGTGGAGATGATCGACGCGAGCGGCTGCGATTGGACGAAAGTCGTCTTCCACTGCTTCACCGAGGGCGCAGCGGAGATAGCTGAGCTGGTGCGGCGGGGCGGCTACGGATCGTTTACCGGCGTGCTAACGTACAAAAATGCCGACGCGGTGCGCGCGGCCGCCAAGGCCCAGGGGCTAGGCCGCCTGATGATCGAAACCGACGCCCCATACCTCACGCCCATGCCACATCGCGGCAAGCCCAACGAGCCGGCGTTTGTGCGCCACACCGCGGAGTTCGCGGCGACACTATTCGGGGTAAGCTACGACGAGCTGGCTGCGACCACCACTGCCTCCGCGCAGAAATTTTTCGGCATCTAGGTTTTTGCGCAGCAAAAACCTCATGCTTCGTCGAATTTCCGGCCGAAGAGCGCTTCGAGCTCGGCGAGCATCTGCGAACCGTCGTCGCCCGTGGCGATGAACTTCACCTTGGAGCCCTTGCCGGCGGCAAGCATCATCAACCCCATGATGCTTTTGCCGTTAACCTGTTCGTCGTCCTTCTCCACAAACACGTCGGCTTTGAACTTGTTGGTGATGCGCACGATCATGGCCGCAGGACGGGCATGGATGCCCATCTTGTTCTGGACCACCAGCTCTTTGGTGAGCTGTTGGCCGGTGGCGGGTGCG
>Ga0265316_10004937_pt1 | contig 13118 bp, 11 predicted proteins | sample 4522metaG_FD_202092 | JGI IMG/M metagenome (GOLD analysis project Ga0265316, IMG submission 202092) | Rhizosphere microbial communities from Carex aquatilis grown in University of Washington, Seatle, WA, United States - 4-5-22 metaG | ecosystem: Host-associated > Plants > Roots > Rhizosphere >... | reverse complement strand
CGCCCTCCACGAGGGCGCGGTCCTCGACGCCGACCTGGTCGTCGAACGCCATCAGCTCGTCGATCCATGCCTGGTCGACGTCGGGCCCGAAGAAGTAGTCGAGGAAGCGGTACGTGCGGTCGGGCGTCAGCGGCACCATCGGGCCGATCGAGATGTTCGGATGACCCGGGAAGATGTTCACGCCGAGGTTCGGCCAGAGAAAGTGGAACTGGCTTCGCGGCAACTCGCCGTCCAGGTGCATTCGTGTTCCGCCGCCCTCGCGGGTCGCGCCGCGCTGACTCGAGAGCCGGCCCTCGGTCGACAGCGCGTACGACTCGGCCGACACATCGAGCATCTGCGCGAGCTGCGGATGCGCGACCTGGCAGTGGTAGCACTCGAGGAAGTTCTCGCAGACGATCTTCCAGTTCGCCTCGAGCTCGGTCTCCCACCGTGAGTAGAAGCGGAGGCTGTCCACGTCGAGCCCGAGCTCCGCGACCTGCGCCGGCATCGAGCCGAGCGCTTCGGCGAGCGGCTCCGGATCGCGCTGCGTGTTCACGAACACGAAAGGGCCCCAGGTGTCGACGGCGGCGTGGCAGAGGCCGAGGTCGGCGCGCGGGAAGTCCGCCTCCTCGTCCGACCGGGGCGCGGAACGGAGCGAGCCGTCGAGGCCGTACGTCCACGCGTGGTACGGGCACTGCAGCGTCTCGCGCTTGCCTTCGCCGGCTGCGACCTGGAAACCGCGGTGGCGGCAGACGTTGACGAACGCGCGCACCTCTCCGTCCCGTGCGCGGGTGACGACGATCGGTGTGCGGCCCGCCTTCGTCGTGAAGTAGGTACCCGGCTCCGGCAGCTGGCCGAGCTGCCCGACGTACTGCCAGGCGGCACGAAAGATCCGCTCCTGCTCGCGGCGGAGCGTCTCCGGATCGGTGTACCAGCTGTAGGGGAGGGTCGACTCCATCGGGCGATTGTAGGCTGCGGGAATGACCGATTCCGCACCGTTCGAGCAGTACTTCGCCTACCGGCGTTTCCAGCCCATCGCCGAGCTCACGCCCGATGGCGAGCACGTCCTCTTCGCGTCGAACATCTCGGGGCAGTTCAACCTCTGGTCGGCAGGCCTCGACGGCGGTTGGCCGGAGCAGCTGACGACGTTCACGGAGAACACCGTGCGCGGCGTCGCCGTCCGCGAGGACGGCACCGTGCTCTTCCTCGCCGATCGCGACGGCGACGAGTTCCACCAGATCTACCGGATTCCCGCAGGCGGGGGGTGGCCCGAGCAGTTGACCGACCTGCCGCGGGTGCAGCACGTGATCGGCGCCGGCGCGTGGTCGCCCGACGGAAGCTCGTTCGCGTTCTCGGCCAACTCGCGGCGCCCGGAGGACGCGGAGGTCTTCATCTGGCGCGACGGAGACCCCACGCCGCGCTACATCTTCGGCGAGGGCATGTACGCATTCCCCGCGGCGTTCTCGCCGGACGGCTCGAAGTTGATCACGCTCGAGTTCCGGTCGAACAGCGACATGTCGCTCCATCTGGTCGACGTCGAATCGGGCGACGCGACCGAGTTGACGCCGCACGAAGGGGAGATCAAGTTCTTGCCCGGCCCGTGGGCTGCCGACGGCTCGGGGTTCTACGTGCTGACGGACGAGGGACGCGAGTTCATGGGACTTGCCTTCCAGGCGCTCGACTCGGGGAAGCGGGAGTGGATCGAAGCGCCCCACCGCGACATCGACGAGCTCGCCGGCTCGGCCGACGGACGCGTGCTCGCGTGGCTCGAGAACGACGACGGCTTCGCACGCGTCCGCGTCCGGGACGTCGAGGCGGACAAGGATCTGCCCAATCCGCAGTTGCCGAAGGGGACCGGATCAGGCTTCGGCTCCGGCCTCTCGCTCTCGCGCGACGGGTCGCGGCTCGCGCTCGCGTGGGACCAGCCGGCGCGGCCGCCCGAGATCTATGTCGTCGAGACGGCAAGCGGCGAAGCGCGGCCGGTCACCGAGAGCCGGGCGGCAGGTCTCGCCGCGCTGCGCCTTCGCGATCCCGAGTTGATTCGCTATCCGAGCTTCGACGGTCGCGAGATTCCGGCGTGGCTGTACCGGCCCGACGGCGACGGGCCGGCGCCGTTCGTCCTCGCGATCCACGGTGGCCCTGAAGCGCAGGAGAAGCCGCTCTACCGCCCGGTCTACCAGTACCTGCTGAGCCGCGGCATCGGCGTGCTCGCAACGAACATCCGCGGCTCGACCGGCTACGGCAAGACGTACCAGACGCTCATTCACCACGACTGGGGCGGGGGCGACCTGGAGGACTGGCGTCATGCGGCCGAGTGGCTGCGGGCGCAGGATTTCGTGGACGGCGAGCGGCTCGGCGTCTACGGCGGCTCCTACGGCGGCTTCGCGACGCTGACGTGCGTCACGCGCCTGCCCGAGTACTGGCGCGCCGCGGTCGACATCGTCGGGCCATCGAACCTCCTCACGTTCGTCCGCGCCGTCCCGCCGCAGTGGGTGCGCTTCATGGCGAAGTGGGTCGGCGATCCCGACACCGAGGCCGACTTCCTGCGCGAGCGTTCGCCGATCACGTACGTCGACCAGGTGCGCGCGGCGCTGCTCGTGATCCAGGGAGCGAAGGATCCGCGGGTCGTGAAGGCCGAGTCCGACCAGATGGTCGAGCGGCTGCGCGAGCTCGGGCGGGATGTCGAATACGAGGTCTTCGAGGACGAGGGTCACGGATTCACGCGTTATACGAACGAGATCCGCGGCTACCGGCTCACCTGCGACTGGCTCGAGCGGCATTTGGTGGCCTGAAAGTTGACCAGCGCCGAGGGCGAAGCCACGATGGGAGAGTGCGCGCCCGCCTGACCTCGCTCCGCCGCTTCGCCTCCGCGCACCCGCGCTCCGTCGTCGCCGCGCAGTTCGTGCTCTTCGCCGTCTTCTTCGTGTCCGTCATCTGGGCCGTGCGCGGCTCGTTCCACGACGCAGCCGACGACCTTCGCAACGCCGACCCGGTCATGTTCGGGCTCGCCTGTGTCGCGGTCGCTGCCTACTACCTGCTCTTCGTGCTCGGCTGGATGCGGATCCTCGCGGACTGGGACATCAGGCTCTCGTACCCCGCCGCCCTCCGTGCGGAGATGGTGTCGATGCTCGCGAAGTACATCCCCGGGGGCGTCTGGACGCCGGCGGCGCGCGTCGTCGCCGCAAAGCGCGCAGGGGTCACGGACGGCGCGCTCGTCGCCGCATCGATGCTGCTCGAGGCGGGCATCTCCGCCGTCGCGGGCGTGATCGTGTTCGTCGTCTCGCTCGCCTGGGTCAAAGGCGTCGACGCGCCGCTCGCACCGCTTCTCGCGTTCGGCGTCGTTGTCGCGGTCCTGCTGCACCCGAACGTCTTTCGGCCGCTCGCGTCGAAGGTGCTGCGCAGGCTCGGCTACGACGAGCTGCCGCCGCTGCGTGGCGCCACGATGCTGATCCTGCTCGTCTTCTACTCGGGGACGTGGATCGTCGGCGGTACAGGGCTCTGGCTCCTGCTGCGCTCCGTCGGCGCGCACCCCGGCATCACGTCGATCGTCTTTCTCGGCGGCGTCAGCGCCGTCGGCGCGATCGTCGCCGTTCTCGCCTTCTTCGCGCCTTCGGGTCTCGGCCCACGCGAGGCGTCGATGTACGGCCTGATCCTCGCCGTCGCAGGGCCGGGCGCCGCGCTCGGGGCCACCCTGCTGAACCGGGTCGCGATCACGATCGTGGAGCTGCTCCTGCTCGTCGTCGGCGGCTTGCTGTTGCGCGGCTCGAGCGACGCAGAGGCAGACGCGCTCGCGCCCGCCGACGCACACGGCTAGCCCATCGTCCTCCGCAGCGCGTCGCGCCAGCCGGCGACGAGCTCCGACCGGTCGGCCTCGGGCTCACAGCGCACGGCCGTGCGACGGAAGGTGGCGACGTCGTCCTGCGACCAGCGCCCCAGCGCGACTCCTGCGAGCGCGGCCGCACCCAGAGCCGTCGTCTCACGCTCGGCCGCTACTTCCACCGGAAGCCCGAGCACGTCTGCGAGGAACTGCACGAGGAATCCGTTCGCCGATGCGCCGCCGTCGACGCGGAGCATCGCCGGACGCTCCCTCATCGCGTCGACGACGTCGAGCACCTGATACGCAATCGCCTCGAGTGCGGCACGCACGAGCTGTTCCCGCCGTGTCCCGCGCGTGATCCCGCAGATCAGACCGCGCGCATCGGGCGCCCAGTGCGGCGAGCCAAGCCCTGTCAGCGCCGGCACGAAGTAGACGCCGTCGGTCGAGTCGACCGACCGCGCGAGCGCCTCGCTCTCGGCGGAGTCCGCGAGCACGCCGAGGCCGTCACGGAGCCATTGCACGGCGGCGCCCGCGACAAAGATCGATCCTTCGAGCGCGTACGTGCCGCCGGTGCCGGCGGCGACCGTCCGCACGAGGCCGGCCGGCGGCGGCGAATGGTCCGCGCCGGTGCCGACGAGCACGAATGCGCCGGTGCCGAGCGTCGCCTTCGCCGCGCCGTGCGCGTAGAGCGATGCCTGCTGGTCGCCCGCAAGCGCTGCGACCGGCAGCGTTGCGCCGAGCAGCTTGCCGTCTCCGAACTGCATTGCCGACGGACGAATCTCCGGCAGCAACGTCCGCGGCACGCCGAAGAGCTCGAGCAGCTCGTCGCTCCAGTCGAGCGTCGCGAGATCGAGCAACATCGTGCGCGATGCATTCGAGACGTCGGTGGCGTGCACAGCACCGCCCGTCAGCTGCCACAGCAACCAGGTGTCGACGGTGCCGAACGCGAGCCCGTCGGTCGAGCCGGCCCGGCGCAGAATCCACTCGAGCTTCGTCGCCGAGAAGTACGGATCGGGCATCAGCCCGGTGCGGGCCCGGATCTCGTCGGCAGGCAGCTCACGGCAGCGGGCCGCGGTTCTCCGGTCCTGCCAGACGATCGCGGGCTGCACCGGCTCACCACTGCGACGGTCCCAGACGATCGTCGTCTCGCGCTGGTTCGCAATGCCGACGGCGTCGAGGTCGGCCGCATCGAGACCCGCGGCTTCGAGCGCCGCCGCCGCAGCGGCCTCGACGCTCGACCACAGCTCGCGTGGGTCCTGCTCGACCCAGCCGGACTGCGGTGTCGCGAGGCCTACCGTTGCGTAGCCGCGGCCGACGACTTCGAGCTCGTCGCCGACGACGAGGCACGTCGTGCCGGTCGTCCCCTGGTCGACGGCGAGGATCACAACGTGCATCATCCATCTACTGGCCCGAGCCGACCGCCCGGCTATGCTCTCCGTGTGGAGCCGGCGAGGCCCGGCTCGCGATTCCTTGCGATCGGAGGCGCTCGATGAAGGGTCAACAGAAGCCGAAGCAGCTCGCCAAGAAGGCGCCGCAGAAGACGCTGAAGGAGCGCCGCGCGGAGAAGCAGGCGAACGCGAAGGACAAGCGGTCGACCAGCGGCATCTAGCCGGCACATGACGAACGTCGTCTCCTTCATGACGGCGAACTACGTCGCGCAGCAGACGGGCTACGCGATGGACGATTGGCCGCACGGCGACCGCACCACGCAGGAGTGGTTCGCGCCGCTCGCGACCTTTCCGGAGCGCTTCGGCGCGCTGCTTTCGGACGTTCGTTCGCTCGGCTTCGGCGCGATCGACCTCTGGGCTGCACAGCTGCACCACTCGTGGGCGACTGAGGAGCATCTCGCGGCTGCGCAGGAGCTGCTCGAGCAGCACGGGCTGACGGTGACGAGCTACGCCGTCCGCGTCGGCACGGACGAGGCCGAGAGCGTGTGCGACGTCACGGCAGCGGTCGGTACCACGCTGATCGGCGGCCTCGCGCCCGATCCGCGGAATGCCGCACCCGTTCTCCGCGAGCGCGGCGTGCGCCTCGGGATCGAGAACCATGCAGAGCGGGCGCCGCAGGAGATCCTGGAGCAGATCGGCGACGACGCCGACGTGCTCGGCACGACGATCGACACCGGCTGGTGGGCGACCCAGGAGTACGACGCTGCCCGCGCGATCGACGAGCTGCGCGAGCACGTGTTCCACGTCCATCTCAATGACGTGTTCAAAGCCGGCGAGCATGAGCCCTGCGCCTGGGGAGACGGCGTCGTACCGATCGACGGGTGCCTCGAGGCGCTGCGGCGCATCGGCTACGACGGCGTGATCACCGTCGAGTATGAGCCTGCAAACGTCGATCCGACCGAGGCGTGCCGCGCAATGTTCGCCCAAGCGCGCGCGTGGGTCTGAGGCGCGAATGCCCGACTACACCCGCGTGAACCTCAAGGAGGTCGAGGACTCGGCCGGAGACGGGAGCCCCGATCTCGAAGCACGCTTCGGACGCAAGCACCTCGACTCGGAGCACCTCGGCGTCAGTTATTTCCGGTACGGGCCGGGATTCCGCTCGCCGATCGGACACAGTCATCGCGAGCAGGAAGAGGCGTACGTCGTCGTCTCGGGCTCCGGCCTCATGCGGCTCGACGATGAGATCCTCGAGCTACGCGAGTGGGATGTCGTGCGCGTGGCCCCGGCCGTTGTGCGCGGCTTCGAGGGCGGGCCCGACGGTCTCGAGCTGATCGCCATCGGCGCCGACCGCCCCGAGGGCGGCGACGGCGTGCGCGTCGCCGAATGGTGGACGACGTAGCTTCGCTCGTCTAACGGGGGAAACCATGTTTCCCCCGTTGGCCCCCTTCTTCCTGCGCTCGCGGCGGGGCGGGTCGTTGCTGCGCCGAACAAGTTCGGCTCCGCGACGGGGTTAACTTCACGGACGGAAACGCCGAATACGTGCTTGATGAAGGTCGATCGCGCGGATCCGCGGTGGGTGGCGTCGTTGGCGACGGGCTGCTTGGTGCTCGTGCTCGGGTGGTTTGCGTTCGTGCGCGGGGTGCGCGTGCCGATACTCGGCATGGTCGACCTCGGTGTGCACGAGCTCGGCCACCTGCTCTTCAGCTGGGCGCCTGAGCTGATCATGGTGCTGATGGGCAACGGAACGCAGACGCTGCTGCCGCTGATCGTCGCGGCGTGCTTCGTCTGGTTTCGCCGCGACTGGCCGGCAGCAGGGCTTTGCCTCGCGTGGTGCGGGACGACGCTGCAGGACGCGTCCGTCTACATCGCCGACGCGCCGTACCAGGCGCTGCCGCTGCTGAAGGAGAACTCGATCCACGACTGGGCGTACGTCCTCGGCGCCGAGCAGTTCTACGCCCTCGACAAGGCCGCCCTCATCGCGACGTGCGTCAAGGACGTCGGGCTCGCGTTCCTCGTGATCGGCTTCGGCCTGTGCCTCGTGCCCGCGATCTACACCTGGTGGAACGAAGCACACACAGTTCGTCCGCCGGAGTCGTCGGCCTATCGTGTCGACACAGACGCGGTGTAGGTCGAGCTCCGGACGCCCCGCGCGGGCGTGACGACGAGGAACGCCGCGCGGCCGACGCCGCGGTTCGTGAACGACAGCACCGTGCTGGCCGCCGTTCCGGTCGAGGAGGCGAGCCGGCTCACCGGCGTGAGCGAGCTCTGGTAGAGCGCGAGGGCGACGCCGGGTGCAGACGTGGCGGTCACCGTCAGACGTTTCTTGGCAGGGAGCCAGACTCGAAGGACGTCCCGTGGATCTTCGTACAGGGCGACCCGGCCACTCGTGGTTCCGGACGGAGTGCTGCGGGTGGTCACCGTCGCGGCGCTCTGGATGTCGTCGTTCGGCTCAGCGCTGTCGGCCTGTGGAGTGGGCGCCGCGAGTGCAGCGGTCAGGTCCAGGATCCCATAGCCCGATGCGATGTCGAACCCGGCCGGACCAATGTCGCGCGCCGACTCGCGCAAGATCTCCGCCACCTGGCTCGCGTCGAGGTCCGGACGCACGGTCCAGAGCCAGGCCGCCGCTCCGGCGACGATCGGCGACGAGAAGCTCGTTCCATCGTCAGACTCCCAGCCACCGTCGAGTGCGTTCGCGACCATGATGTCCACACCGGGCGCGGCGAGATCGACAAATTGCGACTCGCTCGAGAACGATGCGACCTGGTCGGACTCGTCGGTCGCAGCGACGGTGAGAACGTGCGCCATGTCGGCCGGATAGCTGGGCGGGTTGCCCGACTCACCTGAATTGCCTGCGGCCGCGACGACGAGGTTGCCGAGCCGAACGGCGTCATCGATCGCGGCGGCGATTGCAGGGTCGGAACTGTCGTTGCCGAGGCTGATGTTGATCACGGAACGCCCGGCTTGCGCAGCGGCTTCGATCCCCCTGGCAACCTCCGCTGACGGAATCTGAGTGCCGTCGCCGAGTGAGGCGTCGTATGTGCGGATGATCCCCGTCGGATAGATCCCAACAAGTCCAACGCCGTTCACAGGCGCCGCGACCACCGACGCGACCATTGTCCCGTGGCGGCCGCCAAACGGCGCGGGCTCCTGGTTGTTCAGTGCGACGAGGTTCGTGTCTCCGGCAAATTCGGGGTGACTGAACTCGACGCCTGTGTCCACGATGGTCACCGGGACACCAGGCCCCGGCGGCGTGAGCGTGTCGATGTGCACTGCCGCGCGCCACCACTCCTGGGGTACCAGGGGATCGGCCGCATCGCGCGAGGCACGCGGCGCATAGGTGTTGCCAGGCTGCGCGATCGACAGGCGCGCAGGCGCAGCACCGGCCGCCGGGGCCGCGATGACGATTGCGCAGAGAGCGAAGAGAGTGACGCGAACGATCACGTAGCCCTATCACGACAGATCAACGTGAGAGTCCGCTGTGAATCAGCCAAGAACCCGCTTCAGTGGCTCAGGCCGAGCGCCTCGGTGGCCGCCCGTGCGGCGACGACGTCCTCGCGGGCATGCACGACGACGATGCGAACACCGGCGCCCGCGGTCGCGATGTCGGCGCCCGCACCGGCGGCGACGACAGCGGCATTCGCGTCCTCGTCGAGCTCGACTCCGAGGAATCGAAGCCGAGCGCAGACCTCGCGCCGGACCTTCGCAGAGCCTTCACCGATCCCCGCCGTGAAGACCAGAGCGTCGATTCCGCCGAGCGATGCGGCCATCGCCGCAACGGCGGCCGAGACTCGATGCACGAATACGCCCAGCGCAAGCTCCGCACCCGGTGAGCTCGAGCGCTCGAGCTCCTCGACCTGCGACGTCTCCCCGGAAAGCCCGAGCAGACCGGATTCGGACTGCAGCGCATGCTCGATCTCGTCGAGGTCGAGCTTCCCGGTCCGCAGGAGGTGCAGCACGATCTCGGTGTCGATCGATCCCGAGCGCGTTGCCATCGGCACGCCCTCCAACGGGCTGAAGCCCATCGTGGTGTCGACCGATTGACCGTCGCGCACCGCTGTCACCGAGCAACCGCCGCCGAGATGACAGACGACGAGTCGCGGCACGCGCACGTGCTCGGCCGACCATTGCACCGAGAGGCCTTGAAATCCGAAGCGGCGGATACCCCACTCGTCGCGCCAGCGCGACGGCAGAGCGTACGTAGACGCCTCGGCGGGGATCGTCCGGTGGAACGCCGTGTCGAAGACTGCGATGTGCGGAACGTGCGGGAGGATCGTCATCGCCTCGCCGATCGCGACGAGGGCGGGCCCGTTGTGCAGTGGCGCGAGCTCGGTCAGCTCGTCGAGAGCGGCTCGCACGCCGTCATCGAGGACGACGGGATCGAAGAAACGCGCGCCTCCGTGGACGACGCGATGCGCGACCGCGTCGACCTCATCCTCAGCCTGCTCAAAGGAATCGATCCGTCGCGACGTGCCCGTCTCGTCGACGATCGACAGCTTGAGGCTCGTCGAGCCGGCGTTGACGACGAGAATCCGGCTCAAACGGTGTGCGGCCAGACCCAGTCGCGGATCGCCGGATCGTCATCGCCGTGCTCGCGCGTGTAGGCGCGGGCCCGCATGCGCGCGTCCTCCATCTCCTGGCGGACGTGGGCTGCCTTGCTGCCGAGCCCGGGTACGCGATCGATCACGTCCATGACGAGATGGAAGCGATCGAGGTCGTTCAGCATCACCATGTCGAACGGCGTCGTCGTTGTTCCCTCCTCCTTGTAGCCGCGCACGTGGAGGTTGTCGTGATTCGCGCGGCGGTACGTGAGCCGGTGGATGAGCCACGGATAGCCGTGATACGCGAAGACGACAGGGCGGCCGATCGTGAAAAGCGCGTCGAACTGCGCATCTGGAAGGCCGTGCGGGTGCTCGCTTGGCGGCTGGAGGCGCATCAGGTCGACGACGTTCACCACCCGCACCTTCAAGTCGGGGAGGTGATCGCGCAAGAGCGATGCTGCCGCGAGCGTCTCGAGCGTCGGGACGTCGCCGCAGCAGCCGAGCACGACATCGGGCTCTCCGTCGTCGTCATTCGACGCCCACTCCCAGATGCCGAGCCCTCGTGTGCAATGCACGATCGCGTCGTCGATCGAGAGATAGTTCAGGGCCGGCTGCTTGCCCGCCACGATCACGTTCACGTAGTGCCTGCTGCGCAGGCAGTGGTCGCCGACCGAGAGCAGCGTGTTCGCGTCGGGCGGGAGGTAGACGCGGATGATCTCGGACTTCTTGTTCACGACGTGGTCGATGAAGCCGGGATCCTGATGCGACAGACCGTTGTGATCCTGGCGCCAGACGTGCGACGACAGCACGTAGTTCAGCGACGCGACCGGCCGGCGCCACGGTATGCCGCGTGTGACCTTCAGCCACTTCGCGTGCTGGTTGAACATCGAGTCGACGATGTGGATGAACGCCTCGTAGCAGTTGAACACGCCGTGCCTGCCCGTGAGGAGGTAGCCCTCGAGCCACCCCTGGCAGAGGTGCTCCGACAGGACCTCCATCACGCGCCCGTCCGGAGCAAGGTGATCGTCGGTGGGCAGGGTCTCGGCGTCCCAGGCCCGGTCGGTGACCTCGAAGACGTCCCCGAGGCGGTTCGACGAGGTCTCGTCCGGTCCGAACAGCCGGAAGTTGGCGCGGTTGCGGGCGATCACGTCGCGCAGGAAGCCGCCGAGCACGCGCGTCGCCTCGCTCGACGTCGTTCCCGGCTTGTCGACCGGGACGGCGTAGTCTCGGAAGTCGGGCAGGTCGAGGTCGCGCAGCAGCACGCCGCCGTTCGCGTGGGGATTCGCGCTCATGCGCCGGTCGCCGCGCGGTGCGAGCTCGGCCAGCTCGGCGACGAGGCGCCCGTCCTCGTCGAACAGCTCTTCCGGGTGATAGCTGCGCAGCCACTCCTCGAGGATGTGCAGGTGCTCCGGGTTCCCGCGCACGTCGCTGACCGGAACCTGGTGCGACCGCCAGGTGCCCTCGATCTGGAGGCCGTCGACCACCTTCGGGCCGGTCCAGCCCTTCGGCGTGCGCAGCACGATCATCGGCCACTGTGGTCGCGCGGTCGAGGCTCCGCTGCGCGCTGCGTCCTGCGCCTCGGCGATCCCGTCGAGTGCCTCGTCGAGCGCGGAGGCGAACAGCTCGTGCACGACCGCCGGATCGTCTCCGGCGACGATCAGCGGCCGCCAGCCGTAGCCCTCGAGCAGCGCGACCAGCTCGGCCTCGGGGATGCGCGCGAGCACCGTCGGGTTCGCGATCTTGTAGCCGTTCAGGTGGAGAATCGGCAGCACCGCACCGTCGGTACGCGGGTTCAGGAACTTGTTCGAGTGCCAGCTCGTCGCGAGCGGTCCCGTCTCCGCCTCGCCGTCGCCGACGACACAGGCGACGAGCAGGTCGGGGTTGTCGAACGCCGCGCCGAACGCGTGCGCGAGCGCGTAGCCGAGCTCGCCGCCTTCGTGGATCGAGCCCGGCGTCTCGGGTGCGACGTGACTCGGGATGCCGCCCGGGAACGAGAACTGGCGGAAGAGCTCCTGCATGCCCGTCTCGTCGTTGCCGACCGACGAGTAGACCTCGCTGTACGTGCCCTCGAGGTAGGCGTTCGCGACGAGGCCCGGGCCGCCGTGCCCGGGGCCGGTGATGTAGATCGCGCTCAGATCACGTGCGCGGATCGCACGGTTCAGGTGCGCGTAGATGAGATTGAGCCCCGGCGTCGTGCCGAAGTGCCCGAGGAGGCGCGGCTTGACGTGCTCGAGCCGGAGCGGCTCGCGCAGGAGCGGGTTGTCGAGCAGGTAGATCTGCCCGACCGACAGGTAGTTCGCTGCGCGCCAGTAGGCGTTGATCAGACGCAGCTCCTGCGCGGAAAGCGTCACGATGTGCGCGCGGCCCTCGTGAGCGGGCCGGTGAGGTTTCTCCCGCGACCGTCGTTCACGCGTCGAGGCCGTCGCCGTTGTGGAGCCCCGGCGGGAGAAGCGATCGATCGATGTGCATCTCGGGACGCGTCCACGAGAAGACGTCCTCGGCGATCTGCGGCGGTCCGGCGAGATGCTCGTGCCATGCGGCAGCACTCTGCCAGAGCTCGGGCTCCTGAAGTAGCGGCTCGAGTGCGTCGGCGCCGAGCTTGGACTCGAAGATGAAGATGGCCTCCGACGGCGTCAGGAAGACCTGGTGCCGGTCGAGCCCGAGCGCGTCCGGGTCGAACGGCGGGCCGTCCGCGAGCAGCGCGCGGACGGCATCCCGCGCTTCCGGGCGGAAGGGCAGCACGATCGCAAGCCGGCGGCGGCCCTCGGTGCCGAGCTGGAGCGCCGTCAGCCGCTCGGCGATCTCGGCGAGCACGCCGGCCTGCGCGACGCTCGCAATCGAGAGCGTGTCTCCGGTGCGCGGCTCGAGCACGAGGCTCGGGCGGCCGTCGATCCGCTCCTCGGGGGAGCGGCCGATGCGGATCTCGGTGAGATAGTCGTACGCGATCTCGCGGGTTGTCGGCACGGAGCCCGTCATCCCGTCGAGCCGCACCGCGCGCGGGAGCAGCTCGAGCTTTCCCCGGGCGAGCGGATGATCGCCTTCACGCCAAACGACTCCATAGCTCGTACGCATGGCCCCAGGATCGTTCAGGCAGAGGGAGGTGCCATCCGGCGAGGCGCGGAACGCTTCTGCGGTTTAACCACATCGTCTCCGTCGCGGAGCCGAACTTGTTCGGCGCAGCAGTGATTCCGTATCGCCGACAGCAGCGAAGAAGGGGGTACATGGGGGAAACATGGTTTCCACCGTGAAGCGAGCGAAGCGAAGCGTCTACCAACTCTTGAGGGCGCGATCCTCGGGGCGGGAACGGAGGCGGATGCGGGCGTCGACGGCGACGCAGCCGCTCGGGAGCGCGATGATCGGGTTGAGGTCGAGCTCTGCGACCTCGGGGAAGTCGAC
>Ga0265316_10004933_pt1 | contig 13122 bp, 14 predicted proteins | sample 4522metaG_FD_202092 | JGI IMG/M metagenome (GOLD analysis project Ga0265316, IMG submission 202092) | Rhizosphere microbial communities from Carex aquatilis grown in University of Washington, Seatle, WA, United States - 4-5-22 metaG | ecosystem: Host-associated > Plants > Roots > Rhizosphere >... | reverse complement strand
GTGGTTGCGCGGTAGTCGATGCGCAGCGTGTTGTCGGCCTTCAGGGTGTAGATGACGGTGAAGTCGAGCTTGCCGGGAAAGCCCTGGTCGCCGTCGGGCGAAACCATGTGCAGGATCAGGCTGGGATCGGGCCCGTCCAAGGGCGTCGCGCTGTAGACATGATAGGAAAAGCCGATCGGCCCGCCATGGATGTTGTTGGGACCGCCATTGGCTTTCAGATGATAGGTCTGACCCTCCAGGGTGAACTGCGCATTTCCTATGCGGTTGGCGAAGCGCCCGATCACCGCGCCATAGGTGGTGCCATGGGTGTAAGCCTCTAGATTGTCGTACCCCAGCACGACATTGGCGTTGACGCCCTTGCGGTCGGGCATGTTGAGGTCGACCAGGAAGGCGCCGTAATTGGTGATGCGCGCGCTCGCGCCATGGGCATTGGTCAGGGTGTAGATGTCGACCTTCTGATGGTCGGGCGCCACGCCCCAGGAGGCCTTTTCGATCTTCGCTTCCGCCGGCAGGCAGAAGGCGGCGAGCAGCAACGACGCGCCCGTCAGCGCGGCAGATTTGTTCATGGAACGGCCCTCCCGGTTTTGCGGGAGCTTAGCTCAATCGTAGGCCCGCGCGAACAGGCCCCCGATGCTGGAGGCGGCCAGGAAATGGCCCTTGGCGGCGGCGAGGAATTGCTCGCGGGTGAGGCCGGGCGCCAGGCTGGGCTCCAGGTCCAGCGCCATCACCGTGATGAGGTAATGATGCTGGCCGTCGCCGCGTGGCGGGCAGGGGCCGATATAGCTGGCATTGCCGCGGGTGCCGCTGCCGCCGGTGAAGCCCTTGCCCGCGGTGGCGTCGCCCTCGGCAAGTTCGTGCGTGGTCGGCGCGATATTGTAGGCGACCCAGTGCGACACGCCCGCGCCGGCCTGGCCGTCAATGTCATACATCAGGATGGCGAAGCTCTTGGTGCCCTCCGGGGCGTTCGACCAGGCCAGTTCCGGCGAGACATTCTGCCCCGGACAGGGACAGATCTCGGTCGAGCCGGGCTTGCAGGGGCGCTTCTGGTCGTCGGCGCCGAAGCGGAAGGGAATGCGCGCACCGTCCTTGATCGAGCTTGAGGTCAGGGTGAAATAGGACGCCGCATGGGCGCTCATTGTCACCGCCATTATCGCCGCGCCCAGAACCCAGCCGAATTTGCGCATCTGATTTGCCTCCCCGATTGAGGGGCGACACTAGCGCCTGGATCGCGCAAATGAAAACGGCGCCAAATGGCGCCGCTTTTCAACTATGCCGGAAACCTCAAGCCGCCATGACGGTCTTGCGGCGGCGATACGCCATGCCAAGGCCAAGAATGCCGACGCCGAACATGGCGAAGCTGGCCGGTTCGGGGCAGGGCGTCGAATGGCCGGTATAGACGAGCTTGCAGGTGGACGGCGGTTTCTTGTTGTAGGTGCCGACGATGGTGTTGATCTTGAAATCGTCGACCTCGTAGTTGGTGGTGATTTTGTGGCCCGAACTGTCTGTCGCCCCCTGCGACGCCGGGGTGAGGGTCGCCGCCACGATAACATAAGTCGCCGTTGTAGGAGCGTCGACTTCGATTGTCGCGTTGCCCGTTTCGTCGAACAGCTCGGTGTAGGGTGACGTGCTGGTCGAGGCTTCGTTGAAGCCGTACTCGGTCAGTTCGCCGACTGTCACGGTGCTAAAGTCCTTTGCGCCCTGACCGGTATTGCCGGCACCGCCCGCATCGCCGCCAAGCTGGGTAAGCAGCGCGCCGGTGGGAGTGCCCCAGAACACGGTGACATCCATGTTCTCCGTGGTACCGAACGGGCTCAAGGTGATGTCGATGGTATTGACCGCATAGGGCAGTTCGAAAACGACAAAGTCGGTGTACTTGTTGTTATCGACCGAGTGGTCCGGCGGCTGCTGATTCTCCACCCCCAAGCCATAGCCGCTGTAATAGCCGAGAAAATCGGATTTCAACCCCTGCGACTCGTCCGGAAAATTGGGGTTGCCGGTGGCCGCTGTGAAATGCGCCAGGGTATAGGCCGCCGAATAAAGAGTGCCGGCGGTGCCGCTCGATTGGCTGAATTTGTACTCGTTGCCCACGGCTCTGCCGCTGGGAGAAGTAGGGGTGGTGGGATAGGGAGCCTGATCGCCGACGCATCCGCCATTCGGGGAGCCGTCAATGCCGTTGGCGTTCGAGCAATTTGCATAGGTCTCCCAGGTCGTCGTTGTGGTTGGGCCAGCGGATGCGGGCGCGACAGAACACAACCCGGCGAGAAGAACGCTCGCCAGCGATGTCCGCACCAATGTGCCAAAACAGCGCATATCTAAAGGGAGACCCCAACCAATTTATTTAACATTTACATACCTCATCCCAGGGTCAAGTTCCAGCATTGATCATGGTTAATTCCCGCATCGCGGCATAATAAAACATTAAGCATATTGCGGCGTTGACGGTGTTTCACGATCATCCACTCGCATCGTTTCACTGCAGGATCCGTGCCCGTCCAGGCTAGCCGCCGATCGCGAAGTCTTCGCTGCCGAAATGCGAAGCTTTTTGCCGCGAAAATTTCCAGAATCGCGATCTCGGACCCCAGTCAAAAGCGCCCGCTTCTGCGGCTCGGGAAATTACGGGCGATTCTCTGTAAAACACCTCCGAGCCGGCCGCCAAAATAACCCTGTCGCCCGGCTCCGTGTTCTTGGAACGTCCAAGGAACGATATGTAGTATTATTATTCTATTTCAATACACTAGACAGTATATTGCCAAATAGAACAAAGCATGTACATTGGCCGCCTCGCAGCGCCGCCGGATTCGCTTGGGGATTTGCGGGCGCTGTGAAATAAACGGGAGACGGCGATGACACAGGCGGCTTTGCGGGTAGTGGGCAAGGAAGACAATGCGGATCGCAAGCGGGCGCTTGAGGCCGCGTTGAGCCAGATTGACCGGGCCTTTGGCAAAGGTTCTGTCATGAAACTGGGCAGCCGCGATCTGGGGGTGGCCACCGACGCGGTCTCGACCGGCTCCCTGGGGCTGGACATCGCGCTGGGCATCGGCGGCCTGCCGCGCGGCCGGGTGGTGGAGATTTACGGTCCCGAATCCTCGGGCAAGACCACCCTCGCACTGCATGTCGTGGCCGAAGTGCAGAAAAAGGGCGGCGTCGCGGCCTATGTCGATGCCGAGCATGCGCTCGATCCGGTCTATGCCAAGAAACTGGGCGTCGATATCGACGAGATGCTGATTTCCCAGCCCGATACCGGCGAACAGGCGCTGGAAATCACCGACACGCTGGTGCGTTCCGGCGGCGTCGACATCGTGGTGATCGATTCGGTGGCGGCGTTGACGCCCAAGGCCGAACTCGAAGGCGAGATGGGCGACCAGCTGCCCGGCCTGCAGGCCCGGCTGATGAGCCAGGCGCTGCGCAAGCTGACCGGCTCGATCTCCAAGTCCAACACCATCGTCCTCTTCATCAACCAGATCCGCATGAAGATCGGCATCATGTTCGGCAATCCGGAAACCACCACCGGCGGCAATGCCCTGAAATTCTATGCTTCGGTGCGCCTCGACATCCGGCGCATCGGCGCGATCAAGGACCGCGACGAAGTGGTGGGCAACCAGACCCGCGTGAAAGTGGTCAAGAACAAGGTCGCCCCGCCCTTCAAGCAGGTCGAATTCGACATCATGTACGGCCAGGGTATTTCCAAGGTCGGCGAGCTGCTCGACCTCGGCGTCAAGGCCGGGATCGTCGAGAAGTCCGGTTCCTGGTTCTCCTATGACGGCACGCGGATCGGCCAGGGGCGCGAACAGGCCAAGGCCTATTTCGACGCCAACAAGGACGTGGCGGCCAAGATCGAGGCCGCGATTCGCGCCAACGCCGGCCTGATCGGCCAGAGCCTGGCGCTCGGCAGCGACGAAACAACGGAGGCGGCCGAGAGCTAGGAGCGCCAGCCCGGCGAAGTGGGAACCGGTTCGCCGCAGGCTGCGCGACCAAACAACAACCCTGTCCGTTCCCTTGTTGGCATGAGGGAGCGACTCCAGAAGGGGCGTGCCGGGCGACCGGTGCGCCCCTTCGTGCTTCGAGACGGCTTCTCCGCTGCGCGAAGAAGCCTCCTCAGCATGAGGGGAGCCGCTTTCTTTCCCGCCCTCATCCTGAGGAGCCCGCCGGAGGCGGGCATCTCGAAGGACGAGGGCAAAAGGGCTCCTCAGGATGAGGCAAACCGAGACAGGGGTCCCGGGATGACAAGGTTTTGGGCGGCGGTTACAACACCGTCATGAAGAGTCTCTCCGATATCCGCTCGGGCTTCCTCGAATTCTTCCGGGACCGCCAGCACACCATCGTGCCCTCCTCGCCGCTCGTGCCGAGGAACGATCCGACGCTGCTGTTCACCAACGCCGGCATGGTGCAGTTCAAGAACGTCTTCACCGGCGCCGAGAAGCGGCCCTACCACCGCGCCACCAGCGTGCAGAAATGCGTGCGCGCCGGGGGCAAGCACAACGACCTCGACAATGTCGGTTATACCGCGCGCCACCACACCTTCTTCGAGATGCTGGGCAACTTCTCCTTCGGCGACTATTTCAAGGAAGAGGCGATCCTCTTCGCCTGGGATTACTCCCTCAAGGCTGCGGAGCTACCCAAGGACAAGCTGCTGGTGACGATCCATCCCAGCGACGAGCAGGCGCGCGCGCTGTGGAAGAAGATCGCGGGCCTGCCGGACGAGCGCATCATCGGTCATCCCGACAATCTCTGGGCGATGGGCCCGCTCGGCCCCTGCGGCTTCTGTTCGGAACTCTTCTACGACCAGGGCGACAAGGTGGCCGGCGGCCCGCCCGGCAGCGCGGACGAAGACGGCGACCGCTTCCTCGAATATTGGAATCTCGTCTTCATGCAGTTCGAGCAGATCGACGAGAACACGCGCTTCGAGCTGCCAAAGCCGTCCATCGACACCGGACTGGGGCTGGAGCGCCTCGCCGCGATCCAGCAGGGCGTGCACAACAATTACGACATCGACCTTTTTCGCCACCTGATCGCGGTGGCGGAAGAAGCGTCGGGCGCCAAGGCCGTGGGCGAGGCGCTAGCCAGCCATCGCGTGATCGCCGATCACCTGCGCGCCTCTTCGTTCCTGATCGCCGATGGCGTGCTGCCCTCCAACGAAGGGCGCGGCTATGTGCTTCGCCGCATTATGCGCCGCGGCATGCGCCACGCGCACCTGATCGGCTCGAAGGATCCGCTGATGTACCGCCTGGTGCCGGCGCTGGTCGCCGAGATGGGCGCGGCCTATCCCGAACTGAAACGTGCCGAAGCACTGATCGCCGAAACGCTCAAGCTGGAAGAAACCCGCTTCCGCGAAACGCTGGCGCGCGGCCTGAAGCTGCTCGACGAGGCCACCGGCACGATGAAGACGGGCGAGCGCCTCGCCGGCGAGACGGCGTTCAAGCTCTACGACACCTTCGGATTTCCGCTTGACCTGACGCAGGACGCCTTGAAGCCGCGCGGCATTGCCGTCGACACAGCGGGCTTCGATGCGGCGATGGCCAAGCAGAAGGCGGACGCGCGCAAGGCCTGGACCGGGTCGGGCGAAGCGGCGACCGATGCGCAGTGGTTCGCGGTCCTCGATGAGTTGGGCAAGACGGAGTTCCTTGGCTACGACACCGAGGAAGCCGAAGGCACGGTCGTGGCGCTGTTCAAAGGCGGCGAGCGTGTGCAAAAGGCCAAGGCGGGCGACACCGTCCTGATGCTGACCAACCAGACCCCGTTCTATGCCGAATCCGGCGGCCAGGTCGGCGATGAGGGCACGTTCAAATCCGCCCGCGCCGAAGGCAAGGTCACCGATACCGAAAAGAAGCTCGGCGCGCTGCACGTCCATGTCGTGGAATTGACCAAGGGCGAAATCATGCCCGGCGACTCTGTCGATCTGAAGGTCGACGGCGAGCGGCGCCGCGCGACGCGCGCCAACCATTCGGCGACGCACCTGCTGCACGCCGCGCTGAAACGCGTGCTGGGGCCGCACGTCTCGCAGAAGGGTTCGCTGGTGGCGCCCGACCGGCTGCGCTTCGATTTCAGCCATCCCAAGGCTGTGAGCCTCGAGGAATTGCAGCGCATCGAGATGCTGGTCAACGAGGTGATCCGCCAGAACAGCGACGTCGCGACACGGCTGATGCCGACCGACAAGGCGATCGAAGCCGGCGCCGAAGCCTTGTTCGGCGAGAAGTACGGCGAGGAAGTGCGCGTCCTGACGATGGGCGACGATGCCGCGGCCGAGAAGCCATATTCGGTTGAGCTGTGCGGCGGCACCCATGTGCGCCGGCTCGGCGATATCGGGCTTTTCACCATCCTGTCGGAGAGCGCAGTGGCGTCCGGCGTGCGGCGCATCGAGGCGCTGACCAGCGAGGGCGCGCGGCAATATCTCTCGCACCAGGCCGAGCTGGCGCGCGAAGCAGCGGGCGCGCTCAAGACGTCGATCACGGAACTGCCGGCGCGCGTGACCCAGCTTTCCGAGAACAATCGCCGCCTCGAACGCGAACTGGCCGATGCGAAAAAGGCGCTTGCGCTGGCCGGTTCCGCAACTGGGGGTACAAGCGACGGCGCCAAGACGGTCAACGGCATCGCGACCGTGTTGCGCTTAGTTGAGGGTGTGAACGCGAAGGACTTGAAGGGCCTCGCCGACGACGCCAAAGCCAAGCTCGGCTCCGGCGTCGTTGCTTTCGTCGCGGTCGCGGACGGCAAGGCGTCGCTGGTGGTCGGAGTCACCGACGATCTGAAGGCGCGCATCAGCGCCGTCGATCTGGTGCGGCTCGGCGCGGAAGCGCTTGGCGGCAAGGGCGGCGGCGGGCGGCCCGATATGGCGCAAGCGGGCGGGCCCGACGGGACGCGCGCGGCCGAAGCGCTCAAAGCGATTGAACAGCGGCTCGCCGCAACGTGACGAAAGGGCGATGAACGCAATCGACAGGGATACGCTACGCCGCCGCGTCTATCTCGTGCTCGAGGGCGGTCCGACCGGCGGCTGGCTCGGCGGCATCGTCGAAGCCGTTCTGATTGTCCTCATTCTGCTCAATGTGACGGCCTACACGCTGCAAAGCGTGCCCGCGATCGAACGGCCCTATTGGTTCGACTTCGATTTGTTCGAAGGGATTTCCGTCGCCATCTTCAGCGTCGAATACGGCCTTCGGCTGTGGACCGCGATGGAGGACCCGATCTTCGGCCAAAACGGCGCTTTGCGCGGGCGGCTTGGCGCGGCGGCACAGCCGCTGATGGTGATCGATTTCTTCGCTATCGCGCCCGCCTATGTTTCGCTGTTCATTCCTTTCGTCGATCTTCGCTTCCTCCGGCTCGTGCGGCTCCTTAGGCTGCTCAAGATCGCGCGCTATTCGCCGGCACTGTCCACGCTCGCCCAGGTCATCGTCAACGAGCGCCGCGCGCTATTCGGCACGCTCTTGCTGCTCTGCTGCGCCACCATATTTGCTGCCGCCGGCATGCATCTGGTGGAGGGCACAGCGCAGCCCAAAGCGTTCGGCTCTATCCCCGACGCCATGTGGTGGTCTATCACCACGCTGACCACGGTGGGCTATGGCGACGTGGTGCCGATCACCCTGCAAGGCCGGCTGGTCGCTGCCGTGACCATGGTGACGGGGCTTGGGTTGCTGGCATTGCCCGTCGGCATCATCGCGACGGGGTTCATCGACACCATCCACCGCCGCGATTTCGTGGTCACCTTCGGCATGCTGGCGCGCGTGCCTCTGTTCAAGGGATTTCCGGCGCCGGTGCTCAGTGAAATTCTCAACTTGTTGCGCTCGCAGACGGTGTCGCGCGGCGGCATCATCGCGGTCAAAGGCGCGCCCGCGCGAGCGATGTATTTCATCGTCTCGGGCGAAGTAGAAGCCGAAGTGCCGCACAAGAAGCTGCGGTTCGGGCCGGGCGATTTCTTCGGCGAGCTGGCGCTGCTGCATCAGACGCAGCGGCGCGCCACCATCGTGGCGCTGTCGCATTGCCGATTGCTCGCCCTATCGGCCGAGGATTTCGCCTTGCTGAGCCGCAAGCACCCCGCGCTCAAGAAGCGCATCGAGGAAGCTGCTCGCGAGCGCCTCAAGGCGCTGGGCGGTAGCGAAGGCGATCTGACCCAATCCGAAGTGGCCTCGGCGGGCAAGGTCCACGACTGGTTCCGCGAAGACGATTAGGCGCGCCTAGGACTTGAAGAACACGCAGAGCTTGTTGCCTGTGGGATCGCGCAGATAGGCGCCGTAGAAGCTTGTCGAATCCGCCGGGCGCGGGCCGGGCTTGCCTTCGTCGCTGCCGCCGTTGGCCAGCCCCGCCGCATAGGCCGTTTCCACTTCGGCTTTGGAATGACCCTTGAAGGCCAGCATGCTGCCGTTGCCGAAGGTCGCGGGCTTCTTGTCGAACGGCGGACAGACATAGGCGTAGTGGCTGTCTTCGCCCTTCGGGCCATAGCCGATCCAGCCGCCGTCGGCGAATTTGCGCTCGTCGCCCAGCGCCCCCAGAACCGCGTCGTAGAACTTGCCCGACGCCTCTGTATCGAGCGCGCCGATGGTGACGTAACCGATCATAAGTCCCTCCCAAAAATGGTTCGCAACCCTACCCAAGATTACGAACAAATCAAGAACAAAAACTCAAGAACTCCAGCCTCTTGAATACATTTCGTTATTTCGCTATTTATCTAACTATGAACCTTGTGTTCCGTGCCCTGTCCGATCCGACCCGCCGCCGCGTTCTCCAAATGCTGCGCGAAAGGCCGATGACGGCCGGGGAGATCGCCGAACATTTCCCGCTCGCCAAGCCGACGCTGTCCGCCCATTTCGCCATCCTGCGCGAAGCGGACCTGATCGAGCCCGAGAAGCATGGCAAGCACATCACCTACCGGCTGAAGCTCTCGGTGCTGGAAGACGCGCTGCTCACGTTTGCGCAGACCTTCGGCATCGCCCTGGCCATCGCCCCCGAACCGTCAGGAGAAACTCCATGATCGACCGAGCCTATACGCGGACCCTGGCCGCGTTCGCGCTTGTCATGCTGACGGCATCCACCGTGATGGTGTTCGTCAAACCCGGCCTCGCGATCGGGGTGCAATTCGGCTTGTTCGCGCCTGCCGCCGGAATCGCAGTGATGTGGGGCTGGATGCGGCTTTGGCTCTGGCTGTCGGTCGGTCGGGTTGAACTGAACGCCGCCATGGGCAGGTTTTGCGGACGCGTGCTGGTTGCCGGGGCCATCGTAATGGCCGCGGTGGAACTTTATGCGCTCGCCTTGATCTGGAGTGGCCCCGCTCTTCTGCCCCCCATCGCCTTTCTTCGCCTGGATATGCTGGCCGGCGCGTTGATCTGGATCATCTTCGGCAACGTCATACCGAAACTGCCTTACCAGCAGTCCCGCAATTGGATCGAAATAGGGCCGGCCTATTATTACCGGCTCAATCGATTCAGCGGATGGCTGATGGTCGCGAGCGGGATTGCGATCGCCGTGTCGGCCTTTGCCATGCCGCCGAACCCGGCATTGCTATCCGTCGTATTCTTCGCGATCAGCGCGGCGCTGCTGCTGTTCATTGGCGTGCTCGCCGCGCGCTATCGCCACTCCTTCAGATGCGAGGCCGCGAACGGCGCCTGAAGCGGCAACGATGATGACGAGATTGCTTTTCGACCTTGCGATGGCCGCGTGTGGCATTGTACTCGCGCTGCCTGTTGGCCTCATTACGATGCGCCTGATGCGGCGCGCGAACCCGAAGGGCACGATGGCCGTTGCGTCCGCGCTGATGCTGTTTCTTTCCCCCTATTTCATCAACACGAGAGACCGGGACTTGGTCGAAGAAACGGGCAACGAAACCAAGCGCAAAAAGGACGCACGATCGGGCGATCCGCCGGACCCCGGCGAAGAGACGATTCCCTAAGCCATCGCTTTTTTCAGATTCTCGTCCACCTTGTCGAGGAAGCCTTCGGTGGTCAGCCAGCGCTGGTCGGGGCCGATGAGCAGCGCCAGATCCTTGGTCATGAAGCCGGCCTCCGCCGTCTCGACACAAACTTTCTCCAGCGTATGCGCAAACCGTTCGAGTGCCGCATTGCCGTCGCGCTTGGTGCGATGGCGCCCCCGTCGTCGTCAAGCCGTCTTCACCGACATCTCCAACCCGCCCTCGAATGGCAAGGTTTGTGTCGTGAAGCCGTTGGCAGGATCGGCGAGGAAGGCGAAGTAATCCCCGTAAGCGTCGCGGTACCAGGCCGTGTTGTCGGCGATGATGACCGCACCGGTCCGCATATGGGGGGCGACCAGCTCCACAGCGGGGCGCACCATCGGCGTCCAAATGTCCACCAGCATAAGATCGATCGGCCCCGCGAGACCCTTTAGCGTTTCGCGCAGATCGCCCTCGCGAAGATCGATCTGATCGGAGAGCCCGGCTTCGGCGAAATGCGCGCGCGCGATCTTGGCCTTCTCCGCTTCGTATTCTGTCGCGATGACAGTGCCGCCGCCATTGTCGCGCAGCGCCGCCGCCAGATAGAGCGTGGAAACACCGAAGGATGTTCCCGCTTCCACCACACGGCGCGCGCCCAGTGCGCGGCAAAGCCGGTAACAGAACGCGGCCTTGTCGGCGTCCAGCGCCGCGAGCTTGTCGCGCCAAAAATCGCGGCCCGCCTCAATCTCGGCCGCCGTGCCCGTTAAACTGCCGGCGCCGTGTTGGTCATAGTGCTGCATGATCGCGGGTATTTGCGCTTCGCTTTGGGCATGCAGCCGGGACAGCAAAGCTCGGAGACGTTCGTCCTGTTCCAGCGAATTCATCCCATCGCCTTCTTCAGGTTCTCGTCCACCTTGTCGAGGAAGGCTTCGGTGGTGAGCCAGTGCTGATCCGGGCCGATCAGGAGCGCCAGATCCTTGGTCATGAAGCCGGCCTCAACCGTCTCGACGCAGACCTTTTCCAGCGTGTCGGCGAATTTCGCAAGCGCCGCGTTGCCGTCGAGTTTGGCGCGGTGGGCCAGCCCGCGCGTCCAGGCGAAAATCGAGGCGATGGAATTGGTGGAGGTCGCCTTGCCCTTTTGATGCTCGCGGTAATGGCGCGTGACGGTGCCGTGCGCGGCCTCGGCCTCCACCGTCCGTCCGTCGGGCGACATCAAGACGCTGGTCATCAGCCCGAGCGAGCCGAAGCCCTGCGCCACCGTGTCGGACTGCACGTCGCCGTCGTAGTTCTTGCAGGCCCAGACATAGCCGCCCGACCATTTGAGCGCGCTCGCCACCATGTCGTCGATCAGGCGGTGCTCATAGGTGATGCCCTCGGCTTTGAACTTCGCGGCGAATTCGGCGGCGAACACTTCGGCGAACAAATCCTTGAACCGCCCGTCATAGGCTTTCAGGATCGTGTTCTTGGTCGAGAGATAAAGCGGATAGCGGCGGTCGAGCGCATAGTTCATCGAAGCGCGGGCGAAATCGCGGATGCTCTCATCCAGATTGTACATCGCCATCGCCACGCCCGAGCCCGGCGCCTTGAACACCTCATGCTCGATCACCTTGCCGTCCTCGCCGGTGAATTTGATGGTCAGCGTGCCGGCGCCCGGAAAGCGAAAATCGGTAGCGCGGTACTGGTCGCCGTATGCGTGGCGGCCGATGACGATGGGCTGGGTCCAGCCGGGCACCAGGCGCGGCACGTTCTTGCAGATGATCGGCTCGCGGAAGATCACCCCGCCCAGGATGTTGCGGATGGTGCCGTTGGGCGACTTCCACATCTTCTTGAGATGGAACTCCTCCACCCGCGCCTCGTCGGGCGTAATGGTGGCGCATTTGACGCCGACGCCGTGCTTCTGGATGGCGTGCGCCGCGTCCACCGTGACCTGGTCGCCGGTCGCATCGCGGTGCTCGATGCCGAGGTCGTAGTAATCGAGCTTGATGTCGAGGTAGGGCAGGATCAGCTTGTTCCGGATGAGCGCCCAGATAATGCGGGTCATCTCGTCGCCGTCGAGTTCGACGACCGGGTGTGCTACTTTGATCTTGTCCATGGAATTCCTCTAAAGGGCGGGCAGAGGGGCGATATAGCGGGGGGCGGATGCGAGGTCAAAGCAGTATTGCCGGCTTCGCCTTCCCGCCTTTAGGAAGCTAAAGTGCGCCCATGAGCTCCCCTCCCGCCATCATCCTTTGCCAGCCGCAGTTGGGCGAGAACATCGGCGCCGCGGCGCGCGCCATGGCCAATTTCGGGCTGTCGGATCTGCGCCTGGTGGCGCCGCGCGACGGCTGGCCAAACCCCAAGGCCGAGGCGATGGCGGCGGGCGCCGCCGAGCTGCTCGCTTCCGCGCGCCTCTACGGAACCTTGCACGAAGCGCTGGCCGATCTGACGCTGGTCTTCGCCACCACGGCGCGCGAGCGCGGAACGCCTAAGGAAATCCTGACGCCCGCCGAAGCGGCGCAGCGGCTGCGTGCGGCGGAGGGTGAGCGAACCGGCATCCTGTTCGGCAACGAACGCGCCGGGCTTGAGAACGACGATATCTCGCTGTGCGACGCGGTGATCACCATTCCAACGGCGGAATTCACCTCGCTCAATCTCGGCCAAGCGGTGCTTCTCGCGAGCTACGAGTGGTTCCGCCAGGGCGATGACACGCCGCCCTCGCGCCTCGAACATGGGCCGCTGCATAGGAAGCCGACGCGCGAGGAGATGGTGCAGCTGTTCGACCATCTGGAAGGCGAACTGACCGCGAGCGGCTTTCTCTATCCGCCCGACAAGCGCGACCACATGGTGCGCGCCATCCGCGCCACGCTGCATCGCGCGCAACTCACCTATCAGGAAGTGCAAACCCTGCGCGGGATGATCGTCGCGCTCAGCAAGGGCAAGCACAGAGTGAAGAAGGATTAGCCCGGAACGCGGCCTTGCCAGACCGGCCAGCAGGCGGCGCCCTTGATGGAATTATAGAGCCTCATCTGGGCGTCTTCGGCGGACCCGCCTTTTTGCGTCGCTGTATAGTCCTTGCCGCCGGCGCACCAGACATAGAACTGATGTTTGCCGGGCGAGAAGAAATCGGTCTGCTTGGTAGAGGCGTAATTGTCGGCGACCGCAACTCCGGCCGCAACAACTGCGATGCCGCCAATGACGGCCGCGATGACACTATTAACCGCCACTTCCCCCTCCTGAGGTTCGGTCCGCAGCCTTGCGGCGCCGTCCTACCCGTT
>Ga0265316_10004932_pt1 | contig 13122 bp, 7 predicted proteins | sample 4522metaG_FD_202092 | JGI IMG/M metagenome (GOLD analysis project Ga0265316, IMG submission 202092) | Rhizosphere microbial communities from Carex aquatilis grown in University of Washington, Seatle, WA, United States - 4-5-22 metaG | ecosystem: Host-associated > Plants > Roots > Rhizosphere >... | reverse complement strand
ACCGGATGCCATCGTGCCCAGAGCGCAAGTTACGGCGCCTGCGCTGAAGGAGCAGGGCGACGTTGCCGAAACAAACGAGGTGCCCGCCGGTAAGATGTCAGTGACGGTGACGCCTGTCGCGGAGGCGGGACCCGCATTCCTGACAACGATGGTATAACCGATGTTCGTGCTGGTCGCAACGATTGACGGCACCGGCCCGCTCTTGGTGATCGAGACATCAGCCTGGTCGGCGGCTGCGCTTACGTTGATGGTGCAGCTAGCGGTCACGTTTCCCGATGCCGAGTCCGTGACGTTGACGCCAAAGGTATAGGGGAGGGTCGCTCCCGTAGCGGTCCCCGTGAGATCTCCGGTGGAAGTGTTCAGGCCAAAAGCCGGCGAACCCGGCGGCAGCGATCCCGAACTGATTGAAAATGTGTAGGGCGAAGTGCCGCCCGTGGGCACCACGAAGGAATTGTACGGTACACCGACCAAGGCAATGCCCACTGGGCAAGTCAAGCCGCTCAGCACCGGTGGCGTTCCGCCCGTGATCGGCGCCCCGGGGTTAACCACCGAATTGGAATCCAGTGTGACCGCCCCTGTGCGCGCCAAAGCCCTGCCATTCAGCACCGCGCCGGTCGCGACCGAGACGGATGCCTGGGCCATGATGGTCCCGTTGAAAATAGAATACGTCCCGACAGTTGCCGAACTACCGACCTGCCAGAAGACGTTGGCTGCGTTCGCGCCGCCAATGAGGACCACTTGACTGCTGGTGGCTGTAGTGAGCGCGCTCGCAATCTGGAAGATAAAGACGCTATTCGCGTTGCCTCCGCCGTTCAGCGTGAGAACGCCGGTGATGCCCAGCGAAGATGTGGATTTGTACAGGCCGGCCGCCAGGGTTTGCCCGCCGAGGTCGCCAGCCACGGTAATCGGCGCTACGTTTCGTCCCGCTGCGTCGAGATATGCGATCGTCAGGTCGCCTTGGGCCGTGGCAGCGATACCGTCAGCCGCGTGAATCGCTCCTCCCACTACACTTCCAGGTGGGAATCCGGTCACAGCCGTGCCCGCCCACACGCCTACGTTCCCATTTACGATCGTAGGGCCGGTATTCGTCACGGTGGAGCCGGCTAACGCGGCGAAAGTGACAGTCGAGCCCAGGGTTACGGGCAATTGAGCCGCTTGCAGGCACACACTTAGCGCCATGCACAGCAGAACTAGAATGAGCTTCTTCATTGGCTCTCCTTCAGGTCCGATTGGCCACCTGCGACGGGAGCCAATTCAGGGAGCTTTCCGAACTTGCAGCAACGGCAAATGCGGAGCATCTCGACCGGGATTTCTTACAACTCTTAGTTTCGAAATAAGTATACACCCTACGGCCTCAGGTCGAGTTTCTTTTATTTCTTTTTCTTTCAATTCTTTCAGCGTGAGGCCCTCAGCAGCACCAGCCAAGGCTCCGCGCTGGGCTTCCGTCTGACCGCTCCGGCCTCGCCTGAGACGGGCGATTCCAGGGGCCGGGTGACTCCCGTACGCGGGTCGAACCACAGCCCCGTGTAGTTGTTCCGCGAAAGCGTCCGCACCAACGTGATAGAAGCGCCGGCCAGCGAGTAGATCAGCACCGACTCGCAGCGATCGTCGGCCAGGCACCAGGTTTGCTCTGGATCGGCTGCCACGCCGTCCCGCGGCTGCATCTGCATGAGCGTGGTGGCAAGCTGCTCCCGCACGAAACCATCGAGCGTGGTCCGGTCCACCGACCGCCCCTGCCCCTGCCCGGCCGAAGGATTGCGCATCAGCACCTGCGCCCCGCCGGCCATGAGGACGGGAATGGGACCCGCGCCGCCATTCCATGCCGCGATGGCCTTGTCCGGATAACGGTCGTGATACTCGCGAACCTGCCGGTAGACCTGGAGCGGCGTGGTATCCGGAGGCGTATCGCCCGAGCTTCCGAAATCCTGCGCAATCATTTCCCGGAACGCCAGGTTCTTCCCGCCGGGCGGCGCCCACAGCGATCCGTCCGGCCGGTATTGCCAGTAGCGCATGTCGATCACCGCCACCTGGCGCGCGCGCACCGGGTCGGCCAGAATGGCATCCGTGATGTCTTTGCTGGTGGCCATCAGGATGCGCACGGTGCGGCCGTTTTTCTTCTCCCATTCCGCCACCGTGTCGTGGAAGAATTCCTGGAATGAGAGCGGTCCGGCGAACTGAAATCCCAGGCAGAAGAAGATGTTTCCCGCGCCGGAGAGTTCGTCCAGCGTGTGCAGGATGAAAGCGCGGTGAAGCGCGCGACGGATCGGGTTGGCGACGTCATAAACCTGGTTGGCCACGTGAATGCGATTGCCCGGCTCGATGGGGGGCGGTTCCTGCAGGCCAGTCTCGTTGATGTTGTTGGCCGGCCGCCACGGATAGTCCACCCAGTGCGGAGGGATCTCGAGCACGTTGTGGGTGTTGTACAGGCTGTGATCGAGCACCAGTCCGCGCTCATCCGAGAGCCGCGCAAACTCGCGTATGCGCTCGAAATACCAGGGGTTGAATCGCGTCAGGTCAAAGCGGCTGAGCCCATCCGCCGCGGTTCCCGTTCCACTGCGGTCCCAGGGCATTTCGTAGAATGGCGCCCACACATTCCCGTCGGTCCGCGAAACGGTGGAGTGTTCGTCGCGCCGGCGGTCGTACCACAGCCCGGGAATCGCCTGGAAAAACGGTGTGCCCTGCGCCTCCATGAGCGCGGCCAGCGCGGGCAGATCTTCGGTAAGGCCCGGGCCGGTCCTGCCGGGCACAAAGCGCGTCAGAGACACACCCGCATCGAGCGTCGCGGCGGGCACCGCCTGGCCTCTCCACCAGCCCGCGTTCACCGTCCCGCCCCAAAGCACCTTTCCATCGACCACGAACCGGCCGTTCACGATTTGAACGGGCGGCCGGGATGCCGCCGCCGCGGCGGCGGCGCGCGGCCTCGATGTGCTTTCAGAGCCGCCAACGTTTGAGAGCGGTTGCCGCCCCGGCTTGCTCCCCGTCCGCTTGGCCATCTGCGTCTCGTAGAGCGGCTCGCTGGAGCGGTTCACAACATTCTCCGCGCCTGGCGGCCCGCGCGCCTCGATGTCCTTGACGTCGCAGTTCCAGACCACCGAGTTGGCGGCCGTCCACCCGCCGCCTTGCGACCGCGAACTATCCAACGTAAGCCGGATGCCCGAGCCTTCAATCCGCACGCGCTCGTACAGAACGCCCGACGCCCAGCTTTCAAACGACCCGCTGGGGCCGAGCGCTCCGGTAGCTGTCGAATCCAGAAACACGTTGGGACCGGCAGCCAGCAACCCGACAGCGAAATCGTTCATGCCCTGCTCGCTCGTCGACTGGCGCACCAGCACCTGCTGGCCCTCCACCAGAAAGCTCTGGCGCCGGTAACCGCCCGCCTCCGAGACCGGCGCCTCGCTGCGACAGGCTTCGATGGTGATGCGCCGTGCCCGCGGTCCCACCCGAATGGCGGAGCCGACGAAGTGCCGCGCCACCACGCCGCGCACCCACGCGTCTTCCACGCGATCGAGCGCCACCGCAATCCACGAATGCTGTTCATCGGGCCTCGCGGGCTCATGCTCGCTGACCAGCGTCAGATTCTCGATGCCCACGTGAGCCACCGGAAAGCCCGATGAGACTCGCGCCACCGTGCCACCGCCGTAGCGGCGTTCGAGCGCGGTGGTGATGGGAGCGTCCAGCGTAATCTGCCGGCGGGCGGCATCGACCGCGGCCACCGTTCGGTCCCACACCAGGTTGCGCGACCCTGGAGCCCAGTCCAGCCTCTGGTTGGCGTAGGTGCCTGGGAGGCCGCTCATCCCGAGAGCCGCGATCCACGCCGCCGTGCTGGGACGGGTGATCGCGATGCGGTCGCCGGGCCGCAGCCCCGCGGCGCTCTCGAGGCTCAGCACCATGCCGCCCGCGGGCACGGTCTCATCCGTCACGCCCACCGGGGGGCCGGTGGCCGCGTCCGCCACGCCGCCGATTTCGATCAGGGTGCGGCGTCCCGTGCCGGTTGCCCCGATGGTGGCGTTCCCGCTGCCGCGCAGCACCACTCCGCTGGCCCGCATTTCGAGGTGCCCCGCCACGCGATACCGCCCCGGCCGCAACCGCACAGCGCCCCGAAATCCGTTCCCCCGCACGGGAAGCGCCGAGACACGATCGATGGCCTGCTGCAACAATTCGGTATCATCCCCGCCCGTGGGCCTCACAGAGGTCGCGACCGGCACCGTGGGAGCCGGGACGCCTCCGCCTCCGTAGCCCGCATACGAAAAATCGATCGCCGGTTGCGCACCCGCCGCGGCAGCCAGCCAGAAGAAGAGCGCCGGCACAAAGACACGAGCCCGCTTTTCGCTTCTCATGCAATACTCGGCTCAGATCCTTCAGTATGACTGATCGGCCCTGTCCGCGTGCCTGGCGGGATCTCTGACGTACTGCGGGGGTGTATTAGAGCGTCAGTTTGCCGCGATACCGCATTTCCTTCGGGACGAACCTGGCCTTTAGCTCAAGGGGTCCCAGCTTGGTCCGAAAGACGACCTCCCTGTCATCGAGAGAGATCGGATCGGTATCATTCGGAAAATAGAACAGCAGGGTGCCGTCCGCGCCCGACTCGGTGTGAACCGTGGCGATGGATTCCTTTCCTTTGCGTTGCAGGAAGGTCGTTTCCCTCGGGCTTTCCGCCATTGTGCGCGACCGGTCATTGCCGTCGGCCGCATCCTCGCTTGGGACACCTCGGCCGGCGCCGGGAGCGTCCATTCGAGGAAGGCCCGAGACGCTGATCACGTACGACCCTGAAGGGTCACGCAGGAGTTGGCGCTTGGATGCGTCCCGTATGGGCGCAGCGGTTTCCCAGCGCACCAGCGCCTTCATTTGGAGCCGCGCACCGCCCGGCCCGCCAGCCCCCTCCGACCCTTCCATCCTGGGTCCGCCCATGTCCGGGCCTCCCATACCTGGACCGCCCATGCGGCCTCCAGACATGCCTCCGCCCCTTCCGCCGCCACCCTCTGGCCCTCCCATGTTGGGCAAGTTCATCTCCGCGGTAGCCTCCTTCGCCCACGGCGATTTCGTCAACAGGCGTTGAATGTCCTTCTCGGACCATTCGGACGGCTGCTTATCATTCCAGAATTCGCCGGGCGCGAAACCCCAGGTGGCAAGGGTCGGCCCGAACCCCAGGCCCAGGATCGCTATGCGTCTTGTAATCATAATAGGGTTTCCTTTCTCGAATTGCGTCATCCTACCCCTCAGAACGACAAGCCAATGCCGGCTTCGCACTGGTTGACCGGGGAATAGTATCCCACCCCCTGGAAGGTGTGCCCGATCCAACCGATGTACCGCAGCTCGGGCGCCAGCTTGATGTGGAAATCGTCAACCAGCCGCAGCCCGATTCCCAGCACAATTCCGGGCTGGTTGCCGCGATTCGGTTTCGCCGGAATTTCGTTATAAGCCCCCGTGCCGTCCGGGTACGCAAACTCATTTCCAGTCCGTATCTGGCCGACATGGCGCAATTCCAGGCCGCCGGAGACATAGGCCTTCGCCCACAGCCCTTTTGGCCGGAAACCGTAATAACGCGCCAGCATGGGGAACTCCCAATAGTTGGACCTCGTGTTTACGAAGATTTGAGTGAGTTTGCGGCTATCGGGGCGGATCTGGGTTATCTGGGTGTACCGCACCTCATGGACGCGGAACTCCACGCCCAGCGAAATGTGCCTCCAGAACCGATATTCCACGGCCGGCCCCACGGCCGCCTTGCGGGACGCGGAGCTTCCAAAGTAGGTGTAGCTCGGCGGGCTGGCCGCAGTTTCGAGAACGCTGGTTCGGAATGAATGCTGGGGGAAAGCTTCAACCCGAATCCCGATCGACAGAGGCCGGATCGAAGGGTCGTCGTCGGCCGCACATAGCAGCACCGGCAGGAAGCAGACACAAAGGGTGGTTCTTAGTAGGTCGCTGAGGGTCATGTGCATCTCCCGATCAGAACTGCAGTTTTACCGAAAACTCCATCGACCTCGGTCCGCCGGAGTGGTAGAGCGAACTCACACCGCCACCGGCGGACTGGTTCATCATGCGCGTCATCACGCCGAAGTTGGGACTGGACATGTTGCCTCCTTCCATAGGGGATGGATTGGCGAAGTTCGGGTGGTTCAGAACGTTGTATCCCTGGGCGGCTACGTTGATCTGGAACCGGTCGGTAATCGGAATCATTCGCCGGAGCGAGAGGTCCAGTTGGCTGAACCAGAACCCGCGCAACGAGTTCCTCCCCATGTTCCCTTGCGCATAACCGGTCGGCGTCGAGAAGGCCGCCCGGTTGAGCCGCCGGCCTCCGGGCACGTTCGGGTCGCTGATCCAGATCGGCTTACCGGTGTAGCTGGGACGCACTTGCGCGAACATGCCGACGCTGGAGCTGGAAGTGGCACTGGTGCTGCCGCTGACACCCCGAATGTCGAACGGGAGACCGCTGCGGGCGGCGGCGAGAAAGTCCAGGTACCAGTGCCGGAAGGGATAGAAGATCGGCCCGTCCCTGGGGGCGGGCAGCCGCCACGAACCCGAGAAATTGATGTTGTGCCGGATATCGTAATCCGACGAGCTCCGGTCGCCGCCGCCAAACAGGCTCGCGAAACCGCCACCGCCGAAGTCGCTCGAAGAGCTGTCGATGGAATGCGACCAGGTATAGCTCAACTGCGTCTGAAAGCTGTTGCTGACCCGCTTGCGAAACTGAACCTGCAGAGCGTTATAGGTCGACGACGCTCCGTTGGTCAACTGCTGCAACACATCGTAGGCGCCGGAGAAGGAAGGCTGCATGCCCATCCGCATTAAGTTGCTGCCTTTGGTTCCAGCCACTCCGACACTCAGCATCTGTCCCGGGCCGAAGTTCTTTTCCAAGGTGCCGTTCCACTGGTATATGACTGGAGACTTCAAACCGACGCCGCCGGTTGTGATTTGTCCATAAGGACGTGTCGGCGGCAGGGCAGGAGGAGCAAGATTGCTCGCCGACAGCGGGAACGCTACCTTCGTGAGGGTTTGCACGTTGGAATACGGCGCTCCGTTGAATGCGCCATCGATCACCCCATAGCCCATGTCGTAGAACATCCCGGCTCCCGCGCGCAGCATCATCTCCCGCCCCGCCGTGTCATCCGAGAGATAGGCCACCCCGAACCGGGGTGCGACGTCGAACCAGCGCGTCGGATATAGGGGGTCGTTTTGAGTAACACCGGCAATGTCGGAATTCGATAAGGCGAATGGTTTGGGCCCCTTCCGCGTCGTCGGCGCCGGGTTCACATCCCAGCGCAAGCCGTACGTCACCGTAGTTCGGTCGGTGGCCCTCCACGTGTCCTGGCCGTACAACGAGAAATTCGTGTAAGTGGGGTACACCGTTCCTACATTCGAAGAGACCATGCCGTTCAGGGCTTCGCCTGCCAGAAACGAGTAGTCGGAACCCGTCATGCCATCGAAGGAGGCGTTCACACTGTAGGGGTTTCGGGTCTGGGTTTGCAGGATCTTCCGAATGTCGAGGCCGGCCTTCAGATGATGATTGCCGGCGGCTCTTGTCAGGTTGTCGACCACGTTGACCTGTTTCTGGCTATTCGCCGAGTGCCCCCCGTACGAGTACCCGGCGAAACCCATGATGTTCAGGCCGAACGAACCGGTGGCGCTGCTGACCCCTTTCGGGAATACCAGTGAATCCGTCAGGGGAACGGCGCCTCCGTAGCTGTCCATGGTGGACTGCCCGTGTCCCGACGACGACGAGTAGTTGACCCGCAGATCGTTGAGAGCGCCTCCGCCGAACGCATGGGTTACGCCGGTAGTGACAAGCTGAGAGTGCGAGGACTGCACCATGAAGATATTGGGAGTAGCCATGTCGGAGCCGCGCTGCTGGGAATCGGACGGTGTCAGGCTGTAGCGGGCGAATAGGGTGGTGTTGGCATTCAGGACGTGATCGATGCGGACACTGGACGAATGGTTCTTGGAGGGATTGGAGAGCACCGCGCGATACTCCGCGGCGCCGCTCCCCAGATTGACGCTGTTGGGAATCGGGAATGCGTTCAGGTACGGCCGCAGAACCGCCGGCGCCGATTGGCGGGAAGCCATGTCCGGCACGTCCGCGATCAGCGACTGCGGCGATTCCAGTTTCAGCTTCTCGAAGGAGAGGAAGAAGAATGTCTTGTTCCGGACGATAGGTCCGCTGAAGACGCCGCCCGGACGGTCTTGCCGCTCCCTGCCTCTCGGGTAACCTCCCGAGTTGGCGAACCAGTCGTTGGCGTCGAATCTGTCGCTGCGCTTATAGAAGAACAGCGAGCCGTGCCAGCCGTTGCCTCCTCCGCGGCTGGTCATCACGATCTGCGCGCCCGGCGAGCGGCCGAACTCCGGCGCAAAAGAAGAAGTCTGGACCTTCATCTCCTGCATGGCGTCGAGCGAGATCATTTCGCTCGAGCCACCCGCGCCGGCCATCGGCGGGCCCCCGCCTCCCGGACCGCCGCCTCCCGGGCCGAAGCCTCCCCCGCCCCCGCCGCCCCCGGAGGAGGGGCGGTTCAGGCTGACGCCGTCGAGCGTGTAGTAGTTGGCGTTGGAGCGCAGCCCGTTGGCGTTGAATCCGGCATCGCCTTTGCCGCCCGCCGCCGAGGTAACGCCGGGCGCCATCAGCACCAGCGATTCCGCGCTCCGTCCGTTGGCGGGAAGGTTCTCCAGATATTGCTGGTCCATTGAGAGGCCTTGACCGGCATCGTTCGAAACAGCTGCAGCCTTATCCGTTACTTCCACGCTCGTCCCCGCCGCCGCGGCTACCTTAAGCTCCGCGCGAAAGGTCTGACGGTCGCGGAGCTGCAGCGTCAGGCGCTCGACCCGGTATGCGTCGAAACCCTGTTTTTCCACCAATAGCGAATAGTCGCCCGGCTGCAGGAAATCGAAGAGGGCAAAACCCGTTTCCTTCGTCTCGACCTGCTTCACCACGCCGCGGCGCAAGTCTGTGAGTGTCACCTTGGCTCCCGGCACAACAAAAGCGTTAGGATCCATCACCGTAACGGTGAGCGTCGCGGAGTCCTGCGCAAGAGCGGCGCAACCGCCGAGGAACAAAACTGCCGTGATTCGTCCAACAATCACCTGGTTTGACCCCCTGTCGAAATCAACAGACGGGTGGCAGTGCGGTGCGGAGTGCCGGCTTCACAATACTCTACAATTCTCCGGGCGAGCGTTCGCACCGCACGCCCGACCTAGAGTTCGAGCTTGCCGCGGTAAACCATGTCTTTGAGGGAGAACGCGGCGTGGAGGACCAGATTGCCGAGCTGGCTGGCTAAGGCGACCTCTCCATCCTCAATCCGAATGGGGTGCTCGCCCGGCGAAAACGAGATCATGATTCTGGGCGAGAATTCAGCCTTCATCCATTCGGCATGGTCGGCTTTTATGGGCGCCTTGTTATTGGTCTGGAGCGACGTGGACCGGGCGATGCGCTCGGCCATCTCGTCCGTGAGGAGGCCTTCTCCCTGGCTGCGCCGAGCCGGTCCGCTGCCGGAGGATTGCTCGATGAACGCCAGCGGCAGCCTGCTGACGCTCAACTGGTACTGCCCCGCGCCGTTGTCCGGAAGCCAATTGGGGTCGCGCGCCAGGCGCACCGGAAGGCCCGATTCCCAGCGCACCAGAACCCTGAACTCGGTTTGCAGCCGGTTGTCCCGGCGCGTGGACTTTACCCTGGCGCGGGCGCGAGGCGCCCAGGCAGGATCGAGTTCGAGGTCCACCTCCCGAGACCATGGGGACTGATTCAGGATGGCGTGGATGTCCTTGAGGGTCCACTCCGCCGGTATCATGTTGGCCCATGCTTCGCCGGCATGGCCCAGCGCCGGAAACAGAACCATTACGCCGGAGGACGCCGTCAGAAACTCTCTTCGGGTACGGAACATCGCGGTTGCCTTTCTGCGAACTTCCCTCCAGGCGATGGACGCACGCAAAGACCCAGGCTGCCGGCCGCTTCACAATTCTCAACAATTCTTGCGGACGGCGGATTCACTTTCGCGGCAGCCGCATCGTAACGCGCAGCCCCGGCTGGCAGTTTTCGGCGCGGATGGTCCCGCGATGCAGCGCAATCGCTCGCTGGGCAATCGCCAGTCCCAAGCCCACACCGCCGGTGCTCCGGTCCCGGGAAGCATCCGCGCGGTAGAATGGCCCGAAAATCTCCGCCAGAGCCGTATCGGGAACCCCGGGACCCCAGTCGCGCACGGCGATGGTCGCCGAACCCTCATCCCCACTGCCGGACAGGCGGATGCGTGTGCCTTCCGGAGTGTGTTGCACGGCGTTGCGGAGCACATTCTCGATGGCGCGCCGCAGCAGGTCGGCATCGCCCATAACCGTGCCTGGCCTGAAGAGAGCGAGTTGAATCTCGCAACCGCGATCCACGGCTTCGATGGCGCAATGATCGGCAATTTCAGTCAATAACGATTTTATATCCACGGGTTCCGCTTCGAGCGCCATGGGATCGACCTCCGCGCGCGCCACCTCGAGCAACTCGTCAACCAGGTCGTTCACGCGGCTGGCCTCCATTTCGATCCGAGCCAGCGCTCCCGCGGCGCCGCACCGCGCCCCGGGGATTGCCAGCAGCAACCGCGTCAACGGGGAGCGCAACTCGTGCGCCATATCGGCGCAGAGCCGCCGGTGAGATGCGACCAGCGATTCGATCCGTTCCGCCATGCGATTGAATGCCCCAGCCAGCCTCCCAATGGAATCCCCCGAGTCCGAAGTCACCCGCACGGCAAGTTCGCCCGCGCCAAAATGATTCACGGCCGCTTCGATTCTTCGCATCCGCCACGTCACATATGCGCCGACCGTACAGCACAGCACCGAGACGAATGGCAGAACCCACAGCATCGGGCCGAACGCGATGGGAGCGGGGTGCTCGGGAGGCTCAGCCACGCAAGAGTAAGACGCGGTGGTGACAATCAGGGTGGGGAGCAAAAACCCTTGTGCCTGGGAGATCAACGCGGATCGGTACTGTCCGGTTGTCAGGTCGCGGCCGGCGGAATCCAGAAGATGCACCCGAACGCCCGGCCCAACTTCCGCTCCCTGCAGGACCGAACGCAACGATTCCGGTCCTCCATGCTCATAGGCCCCTCGGGCTGCGTCGCAGACCTCGCTAAAGTGGCCGCGAATCGCACTGAACATCAGGATCATATTGACTACAACCAGTCCGGTACCGGTGCACAAAAACAGCGCCAGGAGAAGCCAGAGGTTGAACGCGCGTCGCAGACTTCCGGTCCAACGGGCAATCCGCGTCTTCATGTCTTTACCAAGTCCAGCTGGCAGCGCAGTTGATAGCCGGTGCCCCTGACGCTCAAGATCAGGTCGCGCCCTTCACCCATCTTGCGGCGAATCCGGCTCACGTGCGTATCGATGGTCCGGTCGAAGGGCGAAGCTGGGCGGCTGTACAGGTGGAGGCTCAGTTGATCGCGCGATACTACCCGTCCACTAGAACGAAGCAACTGTTCGAGAATCTCGCACTCCATAGCTGTGAGATCGAGGTGTTTTCCGCGGTAAAAAGCACTCCGGGTCCCAGGCAGCAGAGTCAGATCGCCTGCCTGAAGCGACTCTGCCGAGCCGGCGGGAACCGCGGAACGGCGCAGGATGGCGCGCACACGTGCCAGCAGCTCCTCGGGATAGAACGGCTTCGCGAGATAATCGTCGGCGCCCAAATCAAAACCGGTCATGCGATCGAACCGCGCCGTTTTGGCGGTCAACATCATCACCGGCAGGCGCGACCGCTGCCGGATCTGCCGCAGGACTTCGAAGCCGTCCGCTCCTGGCAGCATGACGTCCAGGATCACAAGGCTGTAACGTTCGGTCTGCGTCCGGGAAATGCCCCGCACGCCATCGGCTTCAAAATCGACACAGAAGCCCGACTCCCGAAACAATTCGCGCAACATGGAACAGAGCTCCGTGTCGTCATCCACCACAAGTAGTCTCATCGCGAGTTATTGGAGACTGCCACAAAGGTCGGACGGCATGCATACGCCCGGCGTTGCAGATCCTCGCCGGGAGTATTGTTAAGAATTGTAAAGTCGATGGTAGGGCATTCTTTAGCTTGCCCAGTTAGAATAGTGCAAGCACCCTATGAGAAACAAGCTCCCCCTGAAAAAGCTGGTTCTCGTCATTGCCGCTGCCTTCGCCGCCCTCGCTTTCCAGGCAGACAAAACTCCGGAACTGGCGCGGTGGAAGCAGCAGGCCGCTCGCGTCACCGTCATCCGCGACGATTGGGGCATCGCGCACGTCTACGGAAAAACCGACGCTGACGCGGTCTTCGGCATGGAGTACACGCAGGCCGAGGACGACTTCAATCGCGTCGAGACTAACTACCTCAACGCCATGGGGCGCTTGGCCGAGGCCGAAGGCGAGTCGAAGATCTACCAGGACCTGCGCATGAAGCTCTTCATCGACCCCGCCGAGTTGAAGAAGGACTACGCGGCCAGCCCCGCGTGGCTGCGCAAGCTCATGGACGCGTTTGCCGACGGTCTGAATTTCTACCTCTACAAGCACCCCGAGGTGAAGCCGCGAGTCATCCGGCATTTCGAGCCGTGGATGGCGCTGAGCTTCACCGAAGGCAGCATCGGCGGCGATATCGAAACCATCAACCTCAACCAGCTTGCCGCGTTCTACGGCAAGGCTCCGGCGGCCCCGGCGCTGGCGGTGGAGATGCACGATCCCGAGCCTCGCGGCTCCAACGGCGCTGCCGTCGCGCCCTCCAACACGGCTGCCCATCACGCGCTGCTGCTCATCAATCCGCACACTTCCTTCTACTTCCGGTCGGAGTTGCAGATGTCCAGCGAAGAAGGCCTGAATGCCTACGGCGCGGTGACGTGGGGCCAGTTCTTCATCTACCAGGGCTTCAACGAACGCGCCGGGTGGATGCACACCTCGAGCGGCGTCGATGCCGTGGACGAATACCTGGAGACGGTGGCGCGGAAGGGCGGCCGCTTTTTCTACAAGTACGGGAGCGAGGAGCGCCCCGTGACGGCGGTGGAGATGGCCGTGCCGTACCACACCGCCGATGGCATGGGGCTCAAGAAGTTCACGGCTTACCGCACGCATCATGGGCCTATCGTGCGCGAGCTGAATGGCAGGTGGGTGGCCATCCGCTTGATGCAGGAGCCGGTGAAGGCGCTCACGCAATCCTAC
>Ga0265316_10004931_pt1 | contig 13126 bp, 21 predicted proteins | sample 4522metaG_FD_202092 | JGI IMG/M metagenome (GOLD analysis project Ga0265316, IMG submission 202092) | Rhizosphere microbial communities from Carex aquatilis grown in University of Washington, Seatle, WA, United States - 4-5-22 metaG | ecosystem: Host-associated > Plants > Roots > Rhizosphere >... | reverse complement strand
TCTTTTTTTCCTTATCTTTGGAGCAAACCATCGGTTTATCCTTAACGTAGTCTTGGCATTGACGGCGTAATGCGTGTTCCCGTACTCTTTGCCAGTACGGGTTTCGGAGTCCCGTCATAATGTAACCGTTGACTCATTAATGCGTCGAACTTATTTTTCTCCATGTAACACACGGGATAACTTTTACTGAACATATTGAAATTGGCGAATGCCACATAACCCTTCGCTTCCAGTTCATTAATTCGAACCTGAGCATCACTGGGACTCTTGGCATCGATAACTTCATAACCCATTTCAATCATGTCTTTATGCGCTGGGTTAGTATCGTTAATCAAGATAACCTTTTTCTTCTCAGACATCGAAATCTCCCTAAGCTCGATTCATAAAGATAGCGGCGATCGCCGCTGGCGCAAAGGCAATAACAGAAATCATCCAGATGAGTCCAATATGGTCGGTAAAATCAGCAAGAGCGGGCGAGAGATTGAGCGCATCAACATCATAGTCAATGGTCAATGTGCGAGTCTTGCTTGGGGTAAGTCCAGTTACTTCGATAACCCGATTGGTAAGATTGTAACTAACCAGAGCGGGAACATCGGTCGGTAAATCAGAAGAGAGTTTAATTGTAGACGGGTCATCTTGATAGACCTTTCTGATGAGAGTGATATTGGCGGAAGTTATGCCAACATCGGTAGCGGCGTAAGAAGTATCTTCCTTGACATAAGTTCTAAAATAATAAATCGCTGTGGTGATCGGGAGCATCAGTAGAATACCGACGCAAAGTATGATTAGAAAACTTTGGAATATCTTCATTCAGACACACCTCTTCAAGGGTCATTATAAACCCTATGTCAATACCCCCCCCCTGAGAAGTGTGTTTTGTATCTATTTTTTAATGGACAGGACTTCTAAGTTCTAACCAAATTAGAACGCCGCCGATGAGTACGGGAATACCATAAGCCCATAATGGGAATGCTTTGGCGGTCGCCTTGTATCCCCAGTAATTCCCTGATGTATTCGAATCGACGATAATTTTAGTTGTCTTTTGAAATAGTGGCTCGAAGATGGTAATCATCAAACAGAGTACACCGACGACAACAATTATGAGAAAGACGTTTCTAATCTTCTTACCCATATCCCCGTATTTATCCATATTCTCATCTCCTGCTAATTACGATTTGCCCTAACGAGTTGGAGTTTAATTTCATTGTCCGTCCGCTGTAAACCCATTTGTTATTTTGTAAATCCCAGTATCCGTAAACCGTATAGATCGTTCCCGTCTGGCTCCATTTGTTTGTGTAAATTTCACGATACAATTCTTGAACGTCTATGACATACGCCGCTTTAGCCACTGACGGCGGCTGGGCTGGGGAAGCTGGGGTAGATGCACGGCTGAACATTATGTTGGCATAAATTGTAATAATCGCATAACTGGCAACACACACTCCCATTATGACCAGAACAATTATAGCGATAGTCTTTCTCATCTTGACCGTCCCCCCATATAGGTTCTCGGATTTACTTCAATCGCACCCATGATATTTTTTAATTCTTTTTCGTGATCGTATTCTAGTTCGGCATTCATACCCTTATTCCTAGTTATCGAACACCCGCAGTTAATACATATCATATCACCCCCGTCAAGATACATAGTACCGCCGATGCAACGGGGACAATGGATGTGCGGACGTTTATTTTTGGATAGCATCTTAGTATCCTGTAACGATATTCACCACAATATCACTGACGTTCTTAATCTTATATTCTGCGGGCGGTGTCCAATTCCCTTTATTGGCAATCGCCAGTTTAACACTTCTCACTACATCATCCGAACGGATCCCGCTCAAAATATTGGCTCCACATTCGATAGTCTCAGGTCGTTCGGTATTATCCCTTAAGGTCACGCACGGGATCCCCCATATACATGCCTCTTCCTGCACGGTGCCGCTATCCGTCAAGATACATTTCGATTGGCGTTCCTTAATAACAAAATCATGTAACCCTATCGGTTCATGAAATTCAATACCTTCCTCTGATAATTTCCATTGCTCCATACGGGCTTTTGTCCGTGGGTGACGACTGAAATAAACTTTATATGCTAATTGTTGGGAAACGTCACGACAGGAATTTAACAATGCCGTTAATCGCTCTTGATTATCGACGTTCTCTTCTCGGTGTGCGGTCACTAAAACGAAAGGTCGCACATCACCCTGATGCAAGAAAGCCGTTTTCGAAAAGATAAGACTATGAAGCACTTCGTTGATCGGGTTGCCCGTGACAAATATTTTATTATCGGGAATACCCATCTCCAAAAGATTCCGCCGTGCAAGTTCAGTGTAGGGCATATGGATGTCCGCCATTGAATCTATCGCCCGCCGATTAAGTTCTTCTGGCATATACGGGTCGAAACATCGGTTGCCCGCTTCCATGTGGTAAACTGGGATCCCCATTCGCTTTGCCGTGTATGCCGTAGCAAAACAACTATTGGTATCACCCAAGATTAATACTCGATCGGGTCTATCAGTTTTCATGGTATGTTCCAACAGTTGAAACATATTTGATAACTGGGTCATCGTTGTATTTCCTTTAGTTTCGAGCGCATAATCCACGGGACGGATTTCCAGTTCGTCGAAGAATACCTTATTCAAATTGTCATCATAATTCTGACCAGTATGGACGACAATATGTTTCTCGCAAATGGTATCTAACTTCCCTATGATTTTACTCAATCGAATTACTTCAGGTCTGGTGCCAACCACGGTCATTATTTTCATCTTGCTCTTTACTCCTTTGTAACCGTTTAGTTTCGGTTCTTTTTTAGCTTTGGTTCGTTTCACGTTGTAATATATTTTTAGCGTTACGAATCCTAACGCCGCTCCTGCAAGTGACCAGAGAATAACAATAAAAATATTCAGTAACATAACGCTCCTTTATAGAATCGGGGCAACCCGTGATGTCTCATAATAAGCGGCTAACTCTTTGACCATCTCCGCAATAGTCGGGATCTTCTCATAACCCGCCATTGCCCAAAGCCGTTGATTCATCTCAGGTCTCACCGTCCCCAGGCATCGGTTAATCGCAACTTTACGAGTGTTGTAATCGATTCTCAGATCGGGTCGGTTAAAATATTTAGTGATGGTCTGCAACAACTCAGCTTTGGACATCGTATCCTTGGGCACGATATGTTGGACTGGGGCAAGTTCATAATTGTTGGCAATTATCCCCCGACAGATCTTGGCGAACTGAAGCGTCGTAATCCCATTCCACCAATGAGTAGCATAACCTTCAACCGTCGTATGCTTTGGCTGATTAATTAACCACTTCAAAAGGGAATAGTTGCCGAACGGCTCCATGCCGATAATAGAACATCTGAGTACAGGAGCGCATTCCCCTTTTATCTTCGATTTCCCGTAATCATCATAAGCGTCTTTGAGACTGGTCTCCGTATATCTACCCAACGTCTGTGAACCGCTGAAGACACAATCTGTGCCGATCTGGATCACGATACTACCAAAGGCTCTTGCCGCTTCATGGAGTATCGTGGGGAAGATAACATTGATTCGATCGTACTCTCGAATACTCGGTATCTTCTGCGGTATTGCTCCGATGGCATTAATTATATACTTCGACGGTTTGACCACACTCATAATCGTTGCCATACTGTCACCGACGTTAAGCGGAAACCACTCAGTATTTTTGAATCCCATAGTTTTAGCCGAATAGATACGAGTGTTGTTAGACGCATCGTTCCTGACCGTGGCGATGATATGGAAATCTTTTGACAGGTAATCGATGAGCATTGAGCCAAGCATCCCCGTGCCGCCCAGTACGGTTACATTCTCCATTCGCTATTCATTCTCCTTTACAAATCCATATTTTATAAAGAGTTGTCTGAGTTCATCCTGAGAGATGAGATAATCAGCGGACGAATATTCCTTTTGCAATATCGGATGAACTTGATTTTTAGTTGTCACCACATAATAATCATCTCTCTGGATAACTCTTGGGAGAGTTGAATCCGAGATAAGGATTTCATGTTGTTTTTCGTTATCCCCTTTCCCGACAATCGTTATCGATATAGGTCGTTTCCCGATGATAACCTTTGCTATATCCCCAACCGTGGCGGCAGGGATTATCGGAATATAAACTTCGCCCGCAATAGCCGTGGTCAATGCTGAGATTATTGTGTCTACCGCTCGATCTAAAGTGATGAGGAACCGTGTCATATCAGGATCTCGAACGGTGAGCGGCATGCCCGCATCCGCCTGAGCACGGAAGATGGGAATAACCGAACCCCGTGAAGATAACACGTTCCCGTAGCACACGGCAATAAAACGGGTAGGAGAATAACGATGATTCGCCGCCAATGTAACTTGTTCGCCGCCCAATTTAGTTGACCCGTAAATATTTACTGGGTTACATCCCTTATCGGACGAGATATAAATAAAAGTATGAATAGGCAAACGGAAACGTTGTATTGCCTGTATTAAATTAGCGGTTCCCATAACATTCGTTTCGTATGCTTCCACTGGGTTTTCCTCACACTTCTCAATGCGCTTCATCGCCGCCGTATGAATCACAATATCAATATCCTGTAACGCAAGTTCTACCCGTTCCTTGTCTCTAATATCTCCGATGATAAACTCTAGTCGGCTATCGGGATTTTCAGCATGGAGAGTAGCTTGTTCATATTCCCCCCGTGAGAATATAACTATTTTCTCAGGATGTCCATTTTGCCCTGATAGCAAACGCTTGGTCAATGCCGTTCCCAGTGATCCCGTTCCACCCGTGATGAGGATCTTGGCACCATTGATATAATTCATGATTTATCCGCCTTCTCTTTCGCTTCTAACTTTTCCCGTTCAATATCTTTGGCAATCCGAGCATCGGTCTCTCTCCGTTGTATTCGGGCGAATCTGATAGACCTGACAATCATCATCGTCAATCCCCAAGCGAGCATTACCCAACCCATAACGTGAACATAAGTTTTGGCACGGGGCATCAGCCAAACGTAATAAGCTCCACCAAGAAGAAGAAACCACAGCAGAATTGTATAAAACAAGTTATACAATTTTTGAGTTACGACAATTCCCTTCTTCTCAGGTTTCGGCTCTGGATGAAAACGGGTCTCTCTCTTTTTCTTTTTACTCATCTCTTCATCTCCTTAAAATATAAAAAGCCCGTCTAACGAACGCATCCCACGCCCCAACATCGATTAGAATGCGGGGATATATTTTGACCGCTGACCATGCTTCGGTAAATACTCGCCGTCGGCTTTTAGCGATCGTGGCGGCAACAATATGCGACCAGCAATAAGCCTCTCGTTGGACTTCCATTAAACTATCTCGCTTCGAATAAAATATCATACCAAACCCTGGGGTTAACGCTTGCGGTTTGAATAATTCTTGGAGACCTGCATTGTAAATTTTCCGAATGATACGCACATGTTCATCCGCCCGCCGATCGCTGTGGGCTCCGCTTGCCTGCCCTTTTCTTGCCCGCCAGCAGGCTAACGTTTGGGGGACGTGCGCCATCTCCCCAACAAGACCGATACGAAACCAGTAATCGAAATCACCAAGCCAGCGGAAAGACTCATCCCGTAAACCAATCAGTTCAATAACCTTTGTCCTGAACATTGCCCCGACGCTGGGGAGACTAACATGATGACTGACCATATAAGCAAAGTCCCAGTCACGGCATTGCACCATTAGATGAGCGTGGCTATTCTCATCGATAGAAACCCAGTCGGGGTAAGCGCAAAGTATTCTCGGACGCATATCCATAAACTTCACTAATTCTTCCACGGCTTTAGGCAAGAGCGGATCGTCGGCATTGACGATCATAAAGTATTTACTGTTAACCATCATGAGCCCACGGTTGACTGTTCGTTGTTCGCCTTGATTACGATTGTGATAAATACTAACCCGTGGGTCAGTTACTTCTTTAAGAATCAATTTCGTCGCATCCGTTGACCCGTCATCGATAATGATATATTTGATATTCGTGTACGTCTGGTGAAGAATACTGTCTATCGTTTCTTTCAAAAATGCCGCACAATTATAGGTCGGCGTAATTACCGTTACCAGCGGTTGTTGGTAATTAGAAGTGATATTGTTCACCGAAATCCGCCTTTGCTTCTTGATAAACTTTTATGTACTGGGGCACCAGTATGTCCCAATCAAATTGAGATACCCATTCCCGTCTCATTTCACTGGACTTCTTCCAGAAATCCCTATCGGTCTCTCGATACAGAATATCCTTTAAGGCAAATGCCAATGATGCGCTATCGAAGTCTACAACCCGACCGCAATAACTGGGTAACACTTCAGCCGCTTCACAATTACGGGTCATAATCACAGGAGTCCCGCACGCCAAGGCTTCCATGAAAGACAAACCCCACGCTTCGTATCGACTGGGCATTACCAGTACGTCTGCCTGCCTCAACATTTCCACTTTCTCCCGTCCATAGATCCCGCCCTTAAAAGAGATACGGTCAACCACATCTTTTTTATTGGCGAGCATAACTAACCGCCGATAATCTCCGTCATCTACCCCGTATATATCGAGCACGGCATTATTTTGAATCTCAGGCTCACTAAAAGCATCAATGAGTAAATCGATTCCCTTGTTGTAATGAAGCCGTCCGAGATAAACGATCCGCTTGATTCCGTTATTTGCCTTGGTTGGCAAGTTAGTAAATTCTTTCAAGTCGATACCGATGGGCATAATTTTTATCTTCGACGGGTCGGCTCCTTCCGCAATGTACTGTTTGGCTTCGGTATCATTTAACGCCAGTAACCCATTCGCCTGCCGAATGGTTGGCGTCCAAACTCTATCGCTAACAGGTTTAACAATTGACGATCCCCCACCATGTGCGCTTCCCTGAGCTTGCATCACCCACGGTTCGCCCATCCAACGGGCAAAGATATTTATCGCCGTTCGGTAATTGTGAAGATGGATAATATCGAACTCTCGAAATTCGACAAAGACGATACTGGGACTCAAACGGATCCCACCCATAAAATTAAGTAAACAGTGGAATGCTCTGACTTCGACTTTCGCTGGCTTCACAAAGTCTCGGTCGAAATGATAATCCGTGGTATAGATGACAACCTCATGACCCGCTCTTGCTTCAGCGGCGGCAAGTTGATAACAAACCCGTGCGGAGCCGCCCGCTGTCTTCTGCGATAACTGGTCAATGACGTGTAATATTCTCATTAACTCATTAGCCCCTTGCTCTCGAAACAGATATCATAAAACAGACCACGAAACAAAACCCGACAATTAACAAAAACATCATTGCTTGCTCTCGATACTTTTGCCCGACAATCTTTGGTAATCCCTCACTGGTCTTACTAGAAAAGACCATCCACCCGCCCATCTGAAGACTCTCGATGATATTAAACAAATCGTACTCTTTCGGTTTACACGGATTAGGATGAAAATACATACCGAGTATCGTTCCGATAAACCACTGTATCAGTCCGATAATCCGAGCCCCGAACCAAACAATATCCATTTACTTTATTTCCTTCACCGCATAAGAGTGAAATGCCTGATATGGATGATTATAAACATAAGGCTGGGAGAGCATGGCTAGAATCAAGAAAACAGCATACGGATGCAATTTAGGTTCACTATGATTACCCAGCAAACCGATAAATGACGTTGCCCCGTGTACTGTAAAACCCATAGATTGAAAATCGAGCGGAGACCACGCCGAAACATGCGACTGGAATAAATTCTCATCGTGCTCCCCATTAACCCGCCATCCATTTGGAGAAAAGATTATGATGCGTTTGCGAGCGCACGATTCTAGTTGCTCAAATAATTTACGTTCATAAACCTTATTACGGGGAAGGTGTTCAAGTACATCGAGCATCACTACCGCATCATAACTCTTGGCTGGGAATCCCATGTCGAGAATATTATCGACCCGACTGGAATGATAATCGTTAATGGTATTGTGACGAGAAATATACGGCTGATAAATATCGACCGCATCTGTTTTATACCCATATCCAATTTCCAAGAGTGGGGAGTGTTCGCCGCATCCCAGTTCAAGAATAGTTTCGCAATCCGCCAGATCCCGTTTCAACCATCGTTTGTAATCATATCCCCGATGGAGATAAACCCGCAGGATTGCCAGCGTTCCCGCAATCGTACTGGTGACAGCCTCTAACCCAGCGGCAATTATTTCAACGATTGCCACTATCACCCGAATAAGCGCAAGCCCAATTTTACTTAATCTTTCTGACATTTATCGCTCTCGTTTTTAAGAAGACCTGCATTGATCATCTCTGCCCGCAAATCTTCTATCTGTTTTTTTAGTGCGGCATTTTCTTTTACCAGTTGGTTCATAATATCCATTGCAGGATTTTTTGCTTTGCACGCTTGCTCGTTGGTAAACCCCGCCCGTGAGGGATAGACGAACTTGAAGTCGAGCATCATCAGGACGATGAGGAAACAACCTAAGAAGATAAGGAACTCCAACAAGTTTAGCCACGGGATATATTTATGTGCCAGGGCTCCACCCGTTGTATTCCAAAAGGTTAGAGCAACCATCAACGTGCTAGTCAATGAAACGTAAAATAACCCGTTACTAATTTGGACGACAAACGCCCCCAGCCACGGGATGTAACCCATTTGCATGCCCAGTTTGTTGATCTTCATTTTACAATCTCCCTATGAGTGCGAACGTAGAATCGAGCGTAAGTATTTATCCCCGATAGTAATGCCTGAGCATTGCCGCATCCGACGCAATCTGGTATCACAGGTTTTCCCGTTTGGTTCATTACCGTCGCTTGATACCGCAGTTGTTTACTATTCCGCCAGATAGTTACCAGATCATCGGTATTGATATTCCCTAGCGAACGGCTGGAACCCCCGCAACAAAGATTCAGTTCCCCTTCACTGGTAATAAAACTTTGCACGTAAGGGACGAAGCAAGGATAAAGAACATTGGGATTCTTCAACTGATCGAAGCTACGGACACACGCCGCTCTCAACAAATTCAATGATTCTATAATCCGCCTGCTTGTTGCATGTCGTTGCAACTGGGCTTCAGTTGTCGCCCCGACCCAAGCTAGTTGTTTGTCAGTTAATTGCTTGACCTTCATTTCAGGGACGAACGCAATAATCGGACGGGCACGGAAAGACACGTTCCAGTCAATCGCCAGTTGAATAAAATCATTTAGCTCGTAAACGTTGTCAGAGGTAATTACATAATTCAAACAGATCCTTTTCTGATTGTAACCATCGTATGTAAATAACCGTTCAATTTGATTAACGATATTCGGGAATTGATTTCTCCCTTCATACCCGTGGGTAAGCGGATGGCTAGACCCGTCCCCTGTATTCAAACTAATGGTCAACTGATGCAAGTTCAAGTACGTTTGTTTCCCCATGTCACCCAGTAAACTCCCGTTGGTCAATACTTCTATTTTGAAATCTTGCCCGTAACGAGCTATGTAGTAATTTAAGAACGGATTGATTAACGGCTCCCCATAACCAGCGAATAACAGTTCTTCAGTCTTTAACTTCTTTAATCCGATAAATACATTCTTGACCGTCTCTTCACTCATAATTTGTGAACGGACTTCGTTGGTTATTAAATTTGAGTGAGCCGTACAAAATACACAATGATAATTACAGGCGGACGATACCGACACGTCATAGCGGATAGCTCCCAGCCGAGCTTTCGGGTCGAAGTCCAACATCCGCACTAACCTTATCCCACGGTTAATATCCATTAATCTCATGTCTGAGTTCTCCATCGCCATTTACAAATTAATACCACCAGTTTAATTCCCAATCGCCAAGAGTCCGTGGTCGAGTTCTCTGAATAATTACGGTGATAAATCATTTCGACGGGAACCTCTTTGAAACGCTGGCGCATCCGCTGGCACTTGGTTAACAGTTCGATCTCCAATCCCCATTCTCTTTCATTCAGCGTTGTAAGGGGTGAGGGAATTGCATCATTGCGAATCGCCCAAAACCCAGTCATCGGGTCAGACAATTTTTGATGATTGCGAAAATTATAAATCATCGATAGCAACTCAATCCCGACACGACGGCGGCGTGGCATCTTCGCATATGTCCGCATGCCTAAACAAACGTCCGCCTCATTGTTCAATATCGGTTTAAGTAGAGCGGGAATATACGCAGGATTATGCTGACCGTCTCCGTCCAAGAATACCAGTATATCGGCTCCGTGAGCTTTAGCCGACTCAATACCACGAAGGAGAGTTCGCCCTTTGCCGCTGGGTTCACCCTTAGCTTCCATCCAAGATTGCTGAGGCTCAACCGTAATAGCTCCTGATAATTTTGCCTCATGAATGGAGAAGTCTGTTGAAAAATCATCGGCAACAATAACCTCATCAACCCACTTGCGGGTCTCCATTACTACACGTCCGATGTATTGTTGCTCATTGTGGCAGGGTATGACTGCTATTGTTTTCATTCTGGTTTTCCTGTATTACTTCCAACGTTTTCATTGTGCCAAACATAATCCGATACCACACTTTAGCCATTGGTTCTTCAACTTCGATTCTTACTTCACAAGGTATCGGGATCCTATTTAATTTGAAAGTACGTTTGAACCATGCCATTTCAGTTGGGGTCAACCGTTCCTTGAATATCAAACGAATTATATCCGCATCATCTTCACTGGCATTGAAATAGTAAGTAACTTTCTGCCGTTCGAATGATGTATCATCCCAAACTTTCGCAACTATCGCATTGGCAATAAAACGTAATCGGAAATCCATATCCGCTGGCTGGGGGATGATCGTCACCCGCTGGGGAACCAACGCCATATTCTCATTCATACTTTATTTACCACCTTAAAAAACAGCAGGTTTGCCTCTTCGACCTTCCGAACAATGTAATCGGCGGGCATCGTTTGATTGGTGAAAACAGGCGACGCCCCACCGCCGAGATATTGACCGATCACTTTCCCGCCAGCGTGAACATAATCTTGAAACATAGTTGAGCCTGGGAGTGGGGTACAGATGCTAAACTGTGCATGGTCGAGACGAAGTTCCTGAGCAAACGAAATGGTCTCTTCGACGGTATCCCGTGTCTCACCCTCTATGCCGAGCATAAAATAACCGCTTGCCTCAATGCCAGCCGCATGGGTTTGCTCAACGGCTCGCCTGACTTCGGGCTTGGTTATTCTCTTGTTGAGATGGTCGATTAATTGTTGGGATCCCGATTCAATCCCGAAATTAATTAGACGGCAACCAGCTTGTCCCATTGCGTCCAATAATTCACGGTCAACCAGATTAACTCTAGCTTCACATGTCCAAGTTAGTCCAAACTCTTTAATGCCAGCGCAGATACTTAGTACACGACGGCGATCGATAGTAAACTCATCATCGTAAAAAGTAATATCCCGTAATCCGAAGTTCGAACATAACCCGCTGATTAATTCAATAACCCTATCCGCAGGATACGCACGATATTGACTCCCGAATACAGATCGGCAACAGAAAGTGCATTGATACGGACAACCCCGACTTGTAGAGATGCACGTCCACGGACGGCGGATACCGTGGGGATAACGTGGGATGTAAGCATTGAAATCAATTAGCGAATAATCGGGAAGTGGTACGGTAGTCATGTCCACAGGTTTAGCGGCTACCCACCGACCTAAAGCCATGTGATCTTCTTTTAACAGTTGGAGAATGGTAATAATCTCATGCTCACCTTCCCCGACGACAACCGCATCGAACAAGGTAGTATGAGTTAACTGCTTGGGGAAGATACTGGCGTGGACACCCCCGATGATTATTATCTTATCGGGGTAACTGGAGCGGACGGCTGTAGCGATTTTAATAGCTTCATCAATTGTTGAAGTCATCGCCGTGAGCGCAATAATATCATAAATTAAGAGCTTGGGGAGAAGAGTCTCAACCTCTAACCCTAAGAGATCCGCATCGATTATATCAGCCTCATACCCAAAATACCGACAGACTGATGCCAACGAAAGCAAACCCAGCGGCGGACGAGCGTTCCCCGCATGTCGGTTCGGACTGACGAAAGCGACTTTCATCTACTCCCCTGAAAACTATTAAATTTTTATTCGCTGTTTAGCATCGTCCTAACCTTCCCCTTTTTATTTGTTCCGTCGCTCCATTTCAAGACTGATAAAAATCTTGTCCAACTTTACCAGCCATCGATAAATCTTACGCTGTTTATTAACCTTCTCGGCTACCGCATGTTTCCGATGGGTACTATGTCTTCCCATGTTCCCCATCATCCTTTGGTAAGGTCAAATCTTTTTTCTTTTTATCGTCGTCACTCAACTTACCAATTCTGATGCGGATATTAAACCAAAGAGAGAGAAGCATCAATACAAGGGTAACAAATAAAACTACAGTCCCGATCATTGCCAGTAGATAGATAACGACAACCCACTCGAATTTCACTTTGAATCATCCTTTACTATCGCCGTAGATTTGGGAGCCACTGATTGTTGAATCTGACGGCGGGAGATAACCATCCCGATCAGACCGATGAGAGTCGTTACCGCAAAGAAATACATCCATGCCGATAGTGAGTTGTGTACCACGGGCTGAAGAATAACGGAGAGACCTGAACCTTTGACGGTATAAGCGGCGGGCACGTTCTGAGCGACGTTCATATACACGGTATCCCCATTGGGCAATGTGTAGAGCGTATTATGCACGCCTCTTCCCGACATAAATATCAAACCGAAGAAAGAGGTCAGCGCAATCATTACGTATATTTCCCATCTCAGCTTGCGGATTAATTCGACAGGCGATTTCACTTTCATAATCGTCGCTCCTTTTTCGTGACCTGTAAGAAACTTTTAATTTCACTGGCACACATTTTATCGTCAAAAAAATAATGCCCGCCCCTTTCGGTGCGAGCCCAGTACATTGACCAGAATATAAAATTCTTACGGAGAGCGGCAATTATATCTTCATTCCCCGACCAACCGCCTGTGTGCAATTCTACCTGATGTAATTTACGCTTAAAATAATTATCATACTCCCAAAGGGATTCGACTAAATCCAATAACTTCCAGATTGGCTCTTTAGTTAAATCGAAGGTTTGAATTGTTTTCAGTTCCTCTTCGGACGGATAACGCCCTGTCACAATC
>Ga0265316_10004929_pt1 | contig 13126 bp, 10 predicted proteins | sample 4522metaG_FD_202092 | JGI IMG/M metagenome (GOLD analysis project Ga0265316, IMG submission 202092) | Rhizosphere microbial communities from Carex aquatilis grown in University of Washington, Seatle, WA, United States - 4-5-22 metaG | ecosystem: Host-associated > Plants > Roots > Rhizosphere >... | reverse complement strand
GCCCTTCCGAATAGACGGCGATGGCCACGGGTGCGAGGTCGAGAAGCTCCCTATAACGCTGTTCGCTCTCCCGCAAGGTTTCTTCCGCTGAAATGACTTCCTCCAAATCGGTGAGAAGAATACAGGTCGCGGCCTCCGCGGCGTCTTTGTGGAGAAGAGTCGCTGACAGGTACATCGGCACTCGGAGGCCCGTGCTGGTCCGCAAATGGATCTTTTGACGCCGAGAAGCCTGGCCGGCCCGCGCGATCACGTCTTCGAGGATGTTCCGATCCTCGGGAGCTACGTGCTCTCGCATGGCAGAGCCCAGAACGAGCTCCAGGGGCTGCTCCAGGGTTCTCGCAAGGCCCGCGTTGCAGCTCAGGATCTCGCCCCGGGCGGAGAGTGTGGCGGTGCCCTCGCCCATGCTCTCTATGAATTGACGGTATACTCGGCCAGGCGCGCCCAGAATCTGGATTCTGTCACCTTCCATGCCGGATACGACCAGCGCATCCGCCTCGCCGGTGCCAATGGCTCGCAACGTCTCTTCCGCCTCCGCCAGACGGGCCCGCAGGCGCTCTACTTCTGCCGCCAGATCGATCTCGGATGCCGAACTGCTCACGACGCGCTCGCTCCCGGAACGGGCCTTCTGAGATCCAATCCGACCAGAACCCGCTCCGTGTCCGACAGATCGCCGATGATCCGACGCACGGGAGCGGGTAGCCGGCGAACGAGGGTAGGGATCGCCAGGATCTGGTCGTCTTTTGCGAGGCGCGGGTTCTTGAGCAGATCTATGACTTCGATGTGATAATGACCCACGAGACGCTCCTCGCAGAGACGCTTCAGGTTTTCGAACGCGGCCAAAGACTTGGGCGTCTGCCCGGCAACGTACAGCCGCAGTGTCCACTGTTCCTCGGGTTTCGGTTTCATCGCTGTTTCTTCGCCTTGCCAGAATCAGCGCGCCGCTGTTTGGCCATTTGGATGCGGTCGCCGCTCAATACTGTGCTGCGCTGTTCACTCTGTCCGGCAATCCGCTGGGCATTGAGCTGCTCGATTTCGAATTCCGCCCGCAGAGCGGCGATATGCGCCTCGAGTGCCTGACGCTTATGTTCCAAAGCATGCTCCCGTGTTCCCGCCTTTTGGTCGCGGAGGACAGCCCGTGCCTTTTCGTGCGCCTTCTGGACCAGAAGCGAGCTGCCCGTGAGCAAGAGGCCGGAAGGGCCCAGGTACACGTCGCGAAGCTCCGCACCATGATCGGTAAGCAGGAACTCCCGGATCTGATTGGAGTGGTCCATGCCGCGCGATTTCAAGAGCTGCAAAACTCGATTTCGCTCCGCGCCGCTCTCGATCACACGCAATAGGAGCCAGGTGTCCATCAAGGACGAAAGCTTGGCATCGTTTGATTCGACCAATGGGCCTCCCATTGAGAGGCTCGTAAACAGCGAGGTGATCTGCTTCATTTTGAAGAAATCTATCAGCCGAATCAGCATTGCCTTGATCTCCGTTTCAGAGCTGATCAGGGCGAGGTTACTGATGGGATCGATGATGACGACGCGGGGATCGAATTCGGTCACCAGCTTGTGGATGACCAGAAGGTGCATTTCCAGATCGTAAATGGTCGGGGGAACCGCGTGCAGGCGAAGCATACCCTTCTTGATTTCCGGCTCGAGCTCGATCCCGATGGAGCGCATGTTGCGATCGATCTGACTCGGCGATTCCTCGTGGGCAAGCCACAGACACCGTTCTCCGGAGGCTGACGCCGCGCGAGCGAAGTGCGCGGCGAGGCTCGTCTTTCCCGTTCCCGACGTCCCGGAGACGAGCACGCTGCTCCCTCGGTAAAAGCCACGACCTCCCATCATTGCATCCAGTCGCGGAATACCGGTGGATACGCGTTCGCTGCTCACCGTGTACTTCAGGCCAGTCGACGTTATGGGCATGAGGGAGATGCCCTTCTCGTCGATCAGGAATGGGAATTCCCTCGTGCCATGGCGGGACCCGCGATATTTCACCACACGAAGCCAGCGAGTGAACATCTGCCCGTTCGCCCTATGGTCCAGTTGGACCACGCAATCTGCCACATATTCTTCCAGGCCGTAGCGAGTCAAACCACTGTCACCCCTTTCCGCTGTGACCACGGCAGTCACTCCCTTGGACTTCAGCCAGCGAAAAAGGCGCCGCAATTCCGATCGCAGAATGGCGATATTGGAAAGCTCCGCGAACAGCGCATCAATGCTGTCGAGAACGACCCGCGTAGCATGGATGCTGTCGATCGCGTACCCGAGGCGGATGAACAGCCCATCCAGATCGTAGTCACCCGCCTCTGTGATCTCGCTTCGCTCGATGTCGACGAAATCCAGGAGAATCTTCTTTTTCTCAACCAGAGCGTTGAGATCAAGACCGAGAGAAGAGAAGTTCTGGGCGAGCTCCTGCGATTGCTCCTCGAACGCCACAAAGACCCCCGGCTGGTCGAAATCCTTCGCTCCATTTACGATAAACTCCATGCCGAGCAGAGTCTTGCCACATCCCGCCCCCCCGCAGACGAGCGTGGGCCGACCATGCGGCAAGCCGCCACCGGTGAGCTCGTCAAGTCCCTGGATACCGGTGCGATCCTTGCGCAGGGCGTGAGAAGTCGAGAGACGGGGTACGAGCCGATTCCGGTTGTCATTCTTCATTTTTCTGATCTCCCCTCCCGCCGGGTGCTCATCAGCCGTGGCAATGATCGCGGTTCAGAGTGCCGTAGTTTATTTCTGATTCTATTGATTAACGATACTGAATAAGGTAAGTACCCGTGAGTGATAAGTGAAGAAAAAAGAGTGGAAAGCGATGCCGAAAGCCGCACCCAAGGCTGCGCTCTTGGCGAGCAACCGATAACGGCATACTGTGGAAGCCAAGGAAGGCTCCGCCTCGTGAGTAGCCCGGATCCTGAAAGTATCCTCGTAGTCGACGATGACCCACTCGTATTGGAATCCACCTGCGCGTATTTGTCCAGTCGCGGGTTCACGGCGATTCCCTGCGGCGAACCTGCGTCGGTGGGTCAAATGCTGCGCAAAGGCGATTTCGATGTCGTTCTCACGGATTTCAAGATGCCGGGCATGACGGGCCTCGAGCTCCTCGATTCGGTACGTTCGTCGCATCCCGACCTGCCCGTCGTGCTGATGACGGCGTTCGCGGATCTCGACCTTGCCGTAGAGGCGATAACGCGCGGGGCCTTCGGATTTCTCCTCAAGCCATGCAAGCCGGACTACCTCGCCATCACCTTGAAAAAGGCGGCTCAATTCCACTCCCTCTTGCGAATCGAGAAGGGATACAAGAAGACACTCGAAGATACGGTGGAAATGCGCACGCGGGAGCTGGCGGATGCTCTGCGGATGGTGACAGGCCTCAGCAAGGAAATCGTGCAACGCCTGACCATCGTGACCGAGTTCCGGGATTCGGACACCGGGGCTCACGTCGTTCGCATTGGTCTTTTCGTGCGTTGTTTGGCCGAAGCCATGTCCCTGCCGGCCGATTTCGTGGATACCATCTCATTCGCCAGCCCTATGCATGACATCGGCAAGGTTGTGATTCCGGACTCCATCCTTCTCAAGCCGGGACCTCTTACCCCTGAGGAGTTCGCCATCATGAAGACGCACCCGGTCATTGGTGAAAAAATACTCGCAGGCTCGGGGCATCCGAGCTTGCAAATGGCAGCCTCGATCGCCCGCAACCACCACGAAAAACACGATGGGAGTGGCTACCCGAGCGGGCTCAAAGGAGAGTCGGTGCCGCTGGAGGCGCGTATCGTTATCCTGTGCGACCAATACGACGCTCTCACGAGCAAGAGACCTTACAAAGAGGCCTTTTCCCACGACGAGGCGGTAAGAATCATATGCCAGGGAGACGGAAGGACCCTCCCCTCCCATTTTCATCCGCGCGTGCTTGAAACCTTCATCGCCGTGGCGGATGAAATGCAGGTTATTCGCGCCGGTCACATCTAGCCCCGGCTGAGCGCGCGGCCGAGGCCATCGGCCGGTCAAACCTGCAGCATCGGCGCGATCAGCGCGAGGGACTCACTGAGGTCCTCCTCAACGCTGGTTCTGATGCTTCCCTCGATGGCCAGTCGTCCGGTGTAGCCGATCTCCCGCAAGAGGCTGAAGACCGCCGCAAAATCTATGGCACCGAACCCCGGAAACAACCTGTTGTTGTCGGAGAGATGCAACGATCTGATTCGGTCACTGGCCATGCGGAGCGCCGCGCCCATGTCTGATTCTTCAATGTTCATATGGAACGTGTCGGGAAGCACTTGAGCGAAGGCGGCAGGAAAGCCGGACAATAGCTCAGCTGCCTGGCCCACGGTGTTCGCCACCGACGATTCGTAACGATTGGTCGCTTCCACGAGCACGGCAACCGACTTTTCCGCCGCACGGGGGAGGATGCTCTCCAAAGAGCGGGCAAATCGCGAGCGAGCCTCAAAGGGATCCGATGCTACCCCGCCCTTGAGGAATCCGATGATGATGCCGGCATCAGTGCCGGCAACCCAATCGATCATGTGTATGCAGATCTCCACAGACTTGCTCCGCACGGAATCGTCTGGGTGCGAGAGGGAGAGTCCCATTCTCCGTGCCGTGAGACCAGTTGCGACCATGGATAGCTCAAGCCCGAATCCGCTGAGAAAGGAGCGTACCGCGATGGGGTCGAAATGCCGCGGATCGCTCATGTTCAGCTCCAGGCCCCAGAGTCCCAGCCTGTGAATATGATCCAGGAGGGATCGAAATCCCTCATTGGATTCATAATCATCGGGAAGCACGGTCTGGAGCGACAAGGGGAGGCTGAGCTTCATGTGTGCCCAAGATGGTAGTGCCCTATGCGAATCGCGGTCAAGATCGCGCGCCGCCTCAGGGATGGATTCTACCCTGCCAGGGGAAAGGTTAGGAGAACGCGGCCCACGATAGTACCCTTTGGAAAGAGGCTTGCATGACGAGAAAGCTGGTTGTACTTGCGGCTCTGCTCTCTGTGGCCGCCGTGTCGCTGTCGGCGGACGTCTTTCGTTTTGCTTATATCAAGGGAGAGAAGTTCCGCATTCTTTCCCAAGTGCACGAATCGGTGTACGTCAATGGAACATTCAGCCACGATGTAGACATCCTCAACAAGATCGGCATTTCGGTGACTGATACCCGCGGCGACGCCGGCTACCACGTGGCGGATTTCGAAGCTTCAGATAGATCGTATGGTTCACACTCTGCGTATGAATGGTCCGACTCCTACGCCTCGGAGTACTGGCGGGATGGACGGGGAGCCTTTACGATCGACCCGAAGTACTTCATGCCCGTGGTAAGAAACGTCCCGTTTTTTCCCGAGGGAGACATTGCCATTGGCGGGACATGGATGGCAAAAGGCACTGAGTCCCATGATTTCCGTGCCAGCCTCGGCATCCAGGATCCTCTCCAGTTTCCCATTTCGGTGAATTACACCTACCTCGACAATGAATCGAGAAACGGAGTCGCATGCGCCGTTTTCGCAATAGATTACGAGGTTTTCCATACGGTAACGTCACGGCAGGGCATGACGCGGGTATCCCCGACGAGGGTAACCGGTGAGTCCCATCAGAAATGCTGGTGGGATCTCGCGGCGCGCAGGCCGGTCTCCTACGAGGAATCCTTCGACTTTCTCTTTTCCTTCACCACGGGTACCGGGATAGAATTCAAAGGCGATTCCACGAGCGAGCTCGTCCTTTCCCCACCCTTGGACCGCTCCAAAGTTGCCGACGACATCAAGCAGCAATTGCAGTCGCAGGGATTGCCGGATGTCTCGGTCCAGTCGACCGAACAGGGCGTGAAAATCACCTTGCAAAATGTGAACTTTCCTCCGGACTCCGACCAGCTTCTCCCTGCCGAGCAGGATAAGCTACGCCGCATCGCGGATATTCTCCGCAAATACCCTGATCGCGACGTTGCGGTCGAGGGCTTCACCGCGAGCGCCCCCGGCTATACCGAGGACGACTATCGCAGCCTGTCCGAGCAGAGGGCAAAGGCGGCCGCGGATTTTCTGCTTTCTACGGGCGCTCTCACCGCGAGTCACCTGACCGCCCGCGGCATGGGGGCAACCTCGCCCATCGGTGATAATTCCACCGAAGAGGGGAGACGGCAGAACCGCAGGGTCGAAATCACGATCCTGGAGAACTGAAGAGCCCGCACTGACGGCCCGGTACTCCTCAATAGATGCCGGGGATGATCCTTCGAGGAACTTTTTTGGTGTACTCAGTCCACAGCAGGCCGTATTTCTTGGCGCAGCGTCGCTCGTCATCCCGTTCTCGCGGGAGAAGCAGGCCGACGTAATAGAGGGGATAGAGCCACGCGGTCCAGAGCACCGGCCATCCCAGTGCCAGGGTCAAACCGACGGCCATCAATATCTCCCCGAGATAGTTGATATGTCTCGCAACGCCCCAAAACCCGCTGCAGAGAAGCTGCTGCGTGCCGTTGCCGAGCGCTTGCGGCTTGATGATTCCCAGAAGCGCGCGCCGGGGATCGATCTTGAACGTGAACTTCTGCATATTCGCGCCGCGCGAGAGGATCCAACCCGCAAAGAATACCACGGCGTACACGGCAAGAAGCCAGCCCGGCGCCCCTGGATTCGGCAATTCGGCCGCGAACCACAGACCGACCGCGTAGAAATAGGGATAGAAGGTGAGGCATCCCCATCCGAGCTTGAAACCGATGCGTTCGGCGAAGATGTCGTAGGTATACAGATGGACGTTCTCAAAAACGAGGTAGTCGACGATGAACCACAAGAAAAGGGCGCTATACAAAAAGACTCCGGGGGACGCGGATCGCCCGAAGGTAATCACGTGGTGCGCCGCGAAGGAAAGTACGTTCAAGGCGAGCATTACCGCCCCGATGAGATACAGAACCATCTTACCGTCCACCCGGCCGTTGAAGAATTGCTGGTTTTCGGCGCGCCCAAAGAAGAAGTCCGCGAGGAAAGTTCGGCCGGTGCTTTTGGCCGGAAGGACGATTGCGAAACTGAAGACCAATCCCGCTGCGCATGAACCGGCCAGACCCGACCACCGATGAGTATAGAGCCAGTCCCAGGGCAAGAGTCCAAACCTTCCGATGAGGGCCCAAACCAGAACGGTCAGCACCAGAACGAGCGGTCCATTCAGCGAGTATTCCCAGGGCTTTCCGGTTCGCGGATCCACCACGTATCCGACCACGCGCCGCGCCGGCAGCACGACATGCAAGAGGGTGATGAGGGCGTAGGCGATCCACGGTGCAAAGAATCCGGCAACGAAGTCCGTCATGGTGTTTTCTCCCTCTCTCTCGGTTGCGCAAGGTCGTTCGTGAACCCCGCCATCACCCCGATGGCCAGGCGACGGGGAAGGAGTCGCGTCAAGAAGAACGTGGCCGCGCGATTGATGAAACCGGGAATGGCCACGGGGCCGCGGCCAAGGGCATTGAGTGTGTAGTCAGCGACGCGAGCCGGGTCCATCGTGCCGGGGGATCCCTTGCCGGCGGTGGCGGAGTATCCCGGTGTCCTGACCGCGCCCGCGCAGCAGGCGACAATGTCGATGCCGGAGCGGCGCAGCTCCTGCCAGAGGCCCTCGGCCAATACCCGATTGAATGCCTTTGTCGCGGCATAGGCAGCGATACGCGGGCTGCCCTGATTCCCCGCGAGGGAGGACATGAGCACCGCGGCGCCCCTTTTGCGTGCGATCATTGCGGGGAGAAGCGATCTCAGAAGGGCCACCGGACCGCGGACGTTGACGTCCAGAGCATGCATGAGGTCTCCATCCGTGAGAGACGCGAACTCGCCCACCGGCGCATGAGCCGCGTTGTACACGAGCACTCCCAGGTCGAGGTCCGCGACAGCCGCGCTCAGCCGCTCGAGGCAAAGAGCGTCCGCAAGGTCGCCATCAATGCAGCGCGTCTCGATGCCGAAAGATTCATGCAGCTCCTTCGCAAGCGCCTCGAGCAGCGGCATCCGTCTGGCGACGAGCACGACGTTCATGCCACGCTCTGCCAGCGCCCGGGCATAAGCGGCCCCGAGACCCTGCGAGGCACCGGCAACGACGGCCCAGGATCCGTAGCGAATCGGGAATCGGCCGGGCTGTTTGCCTTCCGTTTGGTGTTGGGTGTGTTTCATTCATCTTTCTCGAATCAGGGCAGGCTACTATCGTCGGGGGATTCTGTCAATCATTTTTTACATAGGCGGCCGATGCTCCCCGGCCGCCAAAGGTAAGATGGATAGATGTGCTGCCGCGCCCGCGCGGTTGCGGCCTCGGCTGACTTTCAGGGCTTGCCAGGCCTTCGGGTGGGCCTCAATACCACGTTGCCCCATTGTCCTGCGACTTGAGCATCACGAGCATTTGCGTCTTGACCCCACTTGTCGTGTTGTTGAATGCGGTAAGGACATAAAGGGTCGCGTTGTTGCCCTGAAAGTCGTCAAGGAAGCTTGCCCCGAATTGTGAAAGGACCGGCTGGGCGGTCCAGGTAGTCCCGCCGTCGGAGGAGGACACGGTATGCATGGCATTGGTGCCGTCAAAGTACATCACAGCGAGGTTCGTGGAACCGGAGGACTGGATCCCGAGCGATGAGGGTTTGGTCAGTGAGCCAAGCGTGACGCTCCCGAGGTCGCTCGTGCCGGCGTCCCAGGTGGAGCCCTCGTCCGTAGAACGACGGAAGTACAGGTGCCCGCTCGTCGCATCGAAGTACACGACGCAATAAACGGATCCCATGAAGGTAGAGGCAACTGCCGTGGCGCTGACCGAGCTGGCGCTCGGCTGCGTGGGAGCGGTCCAGGCGGATCCATAGTTGTGCGTGACATTGCAATTGACTTGGCCGCCGTTGCACCAGGCTATTGCGAATATGTCATTCGCCATGGTGCTCACGCACCACGGTCCGCGCCCGGTGTCTCCTCCGGGGAACCCCGAAGTCCACGCGCCGATTGTGCTCGGCGCGACCCAGCTCCCGGAAGACCACTTTGCGCAGAAAAGGCTCGTCTTGTCGGTATAGAATCCGTAGGTTCCCGTACTGTTCGTCAAAGTACGGAGAAAAATGATGGACGGCGAGGTGCCGGTAGTGGGAGACCAGCCGGTGCCCCCGCCCGTGACCGTGCACCACTTCGGTACGCTGGCGGTTCCGTTCCAGTAGTCGAGGTAGATCGTGGTCCCGTCCACCGTTGCATACGGCGCCGTGCCGACATTCGTGGAAGCGTCGATCTCGATCGGTGCCGTCCACGATTCACCGTTATCGCTCGAGCTCGCCAACTTCAACGTGTTCGAGTTCGGGTCCTGGTATGCGACGTACAGTGTGCCCGCGCTCGCCGCTATCGCGGCATCGTAATACAGTGTGTCTCCCTGTACGCTCGTGATGAGCTTGACCGCCTTTACCGCGTTGAGGACGGGATTCGTGCAGCCGCCGAACAGCGCGAGCGTACCTGCGGCGAGTGCAACCGCTACGAACGTTTTCATTCTACCCATTGTGACGCTCCACTTGCGTTGCTGATATCGGCGGCCTTCTGGGCATCCGCGCCGCGAAGATCGAGGTACGCGTATGCGGCAGCAAGATCGGGGCTCAGCTCCTTCAATTTCGTGTAAGCCCTTGCCACCTGTCCGTAGTTCTCCATTGCATGGTTCACCCGCGCAACGGCGAGAAGCGCCTGGGGATTGTCAGGAGCCTGCTTCAAAGCGCGGTCGGCGTACGAGGCGGCCTGGTCGAGGTGACGCTGGGAGAAGGCGATATTGGCGAGATTGAGCAGAGCGGGTAGGTACTCCTCTTTCACAACGGCCTTCGCAAACGCGGCTTGTGCCCTGTCGTTGAGCCCATAGCGGGCGTAGAGAACGCCGAGTGAGTTATCGAGCTTCGGAGTCTCCCCCTTCTTGATATCGGACTGAATCCTCGCGACACGGACTGTCGTTTCCATGTCGACGAATTTCTCGATCTCGGACTGGTAGGAGGCGGCAATTTCGCCCGCTGCAGGCACCGTTACGCCTTGCCCGATCCCGGTGAGCCCGACAGGCTCATACGTCTGCCATGCTTCGTGAATCGGGTAGAAGTTCGCTTGCTGGCGGGAAACATTCTCCCGCCATTCCTGGGCACCCGACTGCCAGGCACTGAGGAATCCCGCGGTGCGTTCTGTGATCTCCACCGGCACCCAGCTCTTGTCTTCCATGAAAATGAAATCATCGGGATGGAGATAAGACTTCCGCACCTCCGCTGGTGGAGTGTCAATGGCAAACGCCATGAAGATGTGCCCGGGGATGGTGATGGCAGCCGTTTCGATTCCGACCGCTTCCAGCAGCGAGCAGAAGAGGATCGTCAGGTCGTCGCAATCACCCGACTTGTACTCGAAAGTCTGCCGGGGGAACTGGAGAAAATCCACGACGTCCTTCCTTTTCGACGACTCGGCATACGGGCTCTTGGGATCGGGCACGTAGGACAGGCCGAAAAGCTGGAGGGCCTGATGCATCGCGAGCGCGGTCTGGAGGTTCAGGTTGATCGCCGCATTGCCGCGCGATTTCACAACGGCCGCGACGTTCTTGGAGAAGGTGAGCACCGCGGGATCTTTCTCCGAGACGAACGCCGCCACCTTCTTATCGTCGTCCCACGTGATCGCGTTGCGGTCGTAAATGGTCACGACGTCCGTCTTCTTTTGCTGGTAGGTCGTTCCCTCAAGTGCGTACTGGAATGTAAGCTCGACGGCGACCCGCGTTGCCTCGGTGATCTCGAGAACCCTGTCATTGAAGAGCGCCGTAAGATCGATCTTGCGCTCCTCTCCCGCGGCCAACGAGGCGGGCCCCGCGATCTGCATCGGCGTATCCATGAACTTGTTGATCCACAGGCTCACGGTGACGTTCTTCATGGGCTTGGCAAGGGTGTTTTTCACCAGCACGCTCCCGATGGGTGAATCGGCATAGTGCTTATAGAAAACAGGGAATAGATTGTCGAACATGAGTGCCCGCGCATCGAGCCACTCCATGGAGATCTGAGCCTGAGGCCCCTCTTTTAGTGCCTGGGGCTTGGTCGTTTGCGCCACGGGTTGCTCTGGCTTTGTCTGGGGCTTTTCAGCGGGTTTGGCCGCAACTGCGGAGGACGAAGCGGCAAGAGGGATGTGCGTTCCGGCGGCAAGGGAGACGAAGAAGCCTTGCGTGAGGCCGAGATCCAGCGCGTAGTGGCCGTTCACACCGATTGTGAAGGAGCTCCCGAGATTGAATTCGGCGCCTGCCGCGGTGTCGAGACAGAACCCTCCGCCGGTGACCATGTTCCCGCCAGCGCTCGTAAATGCTTGATAGTATCCCCCCACCGCACTGAGCGAGAGATCGAACCACGGGACCAGCGGGAATCTCGCCACAAGACCGGTCGCAAACGATGCGGACCAGGGTGGGTAGGAAAAATACTGCACGGTCTTGAGCGGGAAGTACTGCCCGCCGAGCTCGAATCGCCAGGCAAGGAAACCAGGGAGAGCCGCCGGCAAGGTCACGTCAGCGACGAATCCTGTACCGGCCGAAAGGCCGAGGTAGTCGGCAGAAGTATCCAGGGCCGGCAGGATTGCCCCTGCGTCGAGCGAGAGGCTGAGAACGGGGACGGACTCAGCGAACAAGGGCCCTGCGCAAGCAAGGCAGACTGCTGCGAAGAGCAGCTTTCTGATCACATTACGCAATCCGGCACCTCCTCGGCACCCGCATTCTATTGAAAGAATTTATTGTTATGGTCGCATACCAATTCCTGTTTGTCAAACAAAGGTTGTTCGGTCTTCCGAGTGCCCTTCCTCATGGCAGGAAATGAACGAGTCTATTCAAGGAGACTACCGGTGCCCAGCGTCGGGCCCAGCACCCCGTCCTTCCTGATCAGGGGCGCGATCTCGCGGTACGACACAAAAATATCCACCGCACCCAAGGCGTGCGGTCCGATCTCCCCCTCGCTGAATCGGAAGAGCAATCCCCCCCGTGTGATGGCGAACCTCGAGGGCATCTCGAAGCTTTCGTCGTCGACAAGGAGACCCGCCGTCGAAAGGTCGTCGGCGGACGCTACATGATACGCCTTTTTCACCGCAATGCGGCCGAGCGCGTTCAGGCGGTCCCGGTAGCCGGGCAGGAGCACATCTTGCAGAGCCAGGGGCGCGCCGCTTTGGGCAGCGTAGGATCTGAATACGTCGACTGTATTCGGATACGCGCCGCCCTCGGAGAACATCAGCGACGCGGCGATGGATACGATCCCGTTGCCATCAAAGATGATGTGCGGCTCGAACGAGTCGGCCCAGGTCGGTCGGGGGCCGCTTCCCGACCGGGACTCCGCGGCTGCCGCTACGAATCGCGCCTGGAAATTGCCTGCCATGGCGCCCAAGCCGGCCACGACCGGAATGCCAAGCCTGTCGGCATATGCCCCACGATATGCGAGAGCGACGTCGGCGGCCATCGGGTCGGAGCCACCGCCTGCCGCGCGCTGCGGGATAGCAATCAGCAGGTCCGCCGTCGCCCCTCCAGCCTCGGTGAATGAACGCGAGTCCTGAATGACCTCCATCCGCGTGCTCCCCGAGGGGTATTGCGCCTCAACGGAAAAGGGAAGCTTCTTCGACCCGTCCGGCGAGATCCATGTGCCGGTGACCTGCTCTTCCGTGTAGAAACGCCCTTCGAACGTGCCCGTGATCTCCTCAGCAGGAGCCGGACCCAGCTCGCAAAGCACGAACGCGCCCGTGTCGGTGATCGGGGCGTCGGCAGAGAGCTCGATGGGACGTCCCGTTCGAGAATATGAATAGCTTCCCACGAGCCGGTCACCAAGACGGGTGAGGTACATAACGACGGGGTAAGTGTCGATGGTGCCTTCCAGTCGCGTGGAGAAGAACCGGGGGAGCGCGCCAGCGATTTGCGCTGCGGCAATAAGAAGCGCGACGAACAAGGGGATGACGGCGGATTTGGCGAGCATCGCTCCGAATATACGGAGGGGGCGCCTTCCGAGTCAAAACGGCGGAACAGCCTGCATCATGCGGACTGGAGAACGGATCCATTGGATGCGAGGCTGGGTCTTTTCCGTGGAGTTTGATCTTTGGGCAAAAAAAAAGCCTGGCAACGACCTACTCTCCCACCCTCAAGGGGCAGTACCATCGGCGCGGCAGGGCTTAACTTCCGTGTTCGGGATGGGAACGGGTGGAACCCCTGCGCCATAGTCACCAGGCAAAT
>Ga0265316_10004926_pt1 | contig 13132 bp, 11 predicted proteins | sample 4522metaG_FD_202092 | JGI IMG/M metagenome (GOLD analysis project Ga0265316, IMG submission 202092) | Rhizosphere microbial communities from Carex aquatilis grown in University of Washington, Seatle, WA, United States - 4-5-22 metaG | ecosystem: Host-associated > Plants > Roots > Rhizosphere >... | reverse complement strand
CCTTGTTATTTTTCAGTACTGGCAACGATTTGCACCTGCACAGCAGTTTCGGTGGAAACTACCGGCGTAATTTCCGGTGCGGCAACTAATCGCGGTATTTCCCCCTCCGGGAAACGTCCCCGCATGGTTCCAGTTTGAAGACAAATGCTCAACAACACTCAACCTGTTTTGCTCCTTTTTTAACAAAAATTGAAAAAAAGTCAGAAATCGCATTTCAAACCGCCGGCCAGCTTCCGGCGGTTTCCAGCCGCGTGAGAACCTCCTGTGCCAGCAATTCATACGCCGCCGAACCGGAACTGTATTTGTCGTAATGAATAATCGGTTTGCCAAAGCTCGGCGCTTCGGCCAGCCGCGTGCTGCGCGGGATGACGGTTTCAAACACGCGCGCGCCGAGCAAATTCCGCACTTCACCGACGACTTCATTCGCCAGTTTGGTCCGGCCATCGAACATCGTCATGACCACGCCGAAAATGTCGAGGCGCGGATTGACGCCCGTCTCGCGCAATTGTGTCAGCACCCGGTTCATCATCGAAATGCCCTCGAGCGCGTAATACTCGCATTGCAGCGGCACCAGCAAGCCGTCGCTGGCCACAAAGGCGTTCAGGGTTAAAATCCCCAATGACGGCGGACAATCAATGAAGACAATGTCAAACCGGCCGCTTTCCAGAACCGGCTTGAGCACGCTGGCAACACGGAGGAGGTGGTTATCCATGCGCGCCAGTTCGAGGTCGGCGGCGCAAAGATCCACTTCGCTGGGCACAACTTCGAGGCCTTTGAAGGGTGTGGTTTTGATTTTTTCGAGTAAACCACCTTCGCCCAACAAGGTGCGATAGGCGCTGGCGCCTTCGGTTTTTTCGAGGCCCAGCCCGCTGGTGGCGTTGGCCTGCGGATCGAGATCGAAGAGCAGCACGCGTTTGCCGACGGCGGCGAGACATGCGGCAAGATTGACGGCGGTGGTCGTTTTTCCCACACCGCCTTTTTGATTGGCGACCGCTATGACTTTGGTTGGCACCCGCCCGATTTAATGAAAAGGGCGGCGAAGTTTCAAGTTTACAAGCACAGGATGTCAGTCCCTGGTCAAGGCGCGGTGAGTTTTCACAACCGGTTTTTGGGTGTGTAACAATGAACAACCATCAAACCGCCACTAACAAAATGATGAAACGAGTCGGATAACGCGGGGAAGCCCGAGTTTCTCCGGGGTTAAAAGCTGCTTAATTGCCCTGCGAAGAATAGGTAGCGAACTGCGCGCTTAGTGGCATTTGTCCAAAGGAAGCAGCAGGCGAGGACTGAAAATTAATCACCGGATTGGTGCTGTTATCAGCTATCAACATTTGGTTGACGGGCTGCGCCAAAGCCGGTGGTGTCGCCGAAGCATAAGAGGCGATTTCCTGGGCGGCCGCCGGTTGCAGGAATGCTTGCGATGCGGACTCCGGCCGTTGCGCAATTATGGCTCCAAATAACAGCAGCATACAGAGGGCCGTGGCAAACCCGCCGGCAAAAAACGGTCTGGTTTCAAGGGGCTGAAGCAACTTTAACAGTGACGTCGCGTTGGCAAGCAGGCGTTCCACCAGGCTGACTGAGGCTTCGGTTTCGCCGGCACGAATGCGTCCCATCACTTGCCGTGAAAAATTATTGAAATATCCCGGGGGCGGCGTTTCATGTTGTTTCAGCGCCAACAAACGACGCAGCGACTCAAAATCTGGGTGATTCTCGTTCATGCTACTTTGTCACTTCATGTTCATGGTTTCAAGTATTCGGACAACCAAGCCTGCAATTGCTGCCGCGCGTAAAAGAGCCGCGATCTCACTGTGCCAATGTTACAATCCATTACTTTCGCGATTTCATCGTGTGACAGCCCCTGCACATCATGCAGGACGACAACCAATCTATGCAGTTCAGACAGTTTTAATAGGGCTGTGTTCAATTTTTCCTGAAGTTCGTTCAAATTGGCCTCCCGCTGCGGCGTTTTATCGGAAACCAAGGCCAGCAAATCGGGATCGTGTTCGGCGTTTAAATCCAAGTCATTCAGACTCAGGTGGATGCGATTTTTCCGCTGTTTGAGAAAATTAATCGTCTTGTTGACTGCAATCCGGTAAAGCCAGGTATAAAAACTTGATCCGCCTTTGAATGATTTCAAGGCTTGGAACGCCTTGATGAAGGATTCCTGTGCCAGGTCATTGGCATCCTCATGATTGGATGTCATGTGGTAAATCGTTGCGTAAATGCGTTCCTGGTAACGCTGCACGAGTTGATCATAGGCTTCCAAGTCGCCCTCGCGCGCGCGCTGGACCAGCGCGTCCTCGTCGATGAGTGCGGAAGACCCTGAATCATTGCGTGCTACTGATTCGGCCATAATCATGGGTATTTAACACAAACAGCCAGCGCGTCAGTTTGTTGCGCTAAAAAATCAGCCAGTTCGAACAGGCCGGTGCGCCCGTCCGACTCCGGCAAACCGCACAATGCCCGGCGGGCCTGCTCCAAAAACCGGGCGATCACTTCCCGTGTTGGTTCAAACGTTTCATATTTGTCGAGCAATTCGTTCACCGCGGAAAAATTTTCCGGTTGCCAGTCTTTGACCAGATTTTCCAGACGAGCGCGGTCCGTACCATTCGCGCGCTCCCAGGCCAGCAGAACCGGCCAGGTCAATTTGCCCTTGACCAGATCCGTGCCGAGTGATTTGCCCGCCACCGTTTCCGAGCCGAACAAATCCACGCAGTCGTCATAAACCTGATAGGCCGTGCCGAATGCGGTGCCGAAATGTAGCAGCGCCGCACGATGCTCTGTCGCGGCTTCGCTTAAAAGTCCCGCCAGATCGCACGAGAGCGTAAACAATTCGGCGGTTTTCATTTCGATCACCCGGAAATAGTCGTGCCTTGAGACCTGGAATTTCCGGCGATGCTGCGTCTGCAAAATTTCGCCGGAACAAACCCTGTTTGTGGCCATCGCCACGGCGCGGCAGACTTCCAACGTCGGAAAACTGGCCGCCATTTTTAACGCCTGCGCAAACAGGCAGTCGCCAAACAGCACCGCGATTTCGTTGCCCCAATTTGCCGCCAGGGTGAGCCGGCCGCGACGGATTTCGGCCTCGTCCATCACGTCGTCATGGACCAGCGTGGCCAGATGGACCATTTCAACGATGACGGCCGCATTGATGTGCGCGTCGGTGGTCTTGCCGATGGAATTGGCCGCCAGCGCGACGAGGGTTGGACGCAAATGTTTGCCGCCGCCGCTGACGGCGTATTGAGCGTAAGGAACGATTTGCGGATCAAAATCATTGACCTGCTCAATCAAGCGTTGTCCAACCGCCTGGAGAAAAGGCTCCAGTGGTTCCACAAGATGTTTCCAGGAACGGTTCGGGTTGGTTTCCAGCGAGTCAGCCGCATCTGCCCTCGCCACCTTTGGTTGAACGGCCAGCATTCGCCCGAAATCTAAGGTCAACCCGACGCTTAGTCAAATGACTTGTGTTTCGCACGAAGTCGAAGCGCAAACGAGGGGGTGGTGAACCTATAATTTCAAATTCCATTCCGCGGTCGAATACTTTTCTGCCATGAGTCGGCGCATTTCCTGTTCCGGAAAATCATCCAGAGTTTCAATGGCGTTCCAAACTTTGCCGAGCGCGCTCTTCAACCGGTCCGCCGGCACGTTCAAATTGGTCAGAAAGTCGGTGTGACTCCGGTTGTGGCGGTAGTCGGGTTGCTGGGAAGGCATGTGCAAGAGCTTGGCTACCAGCGGGAGATTCAGATTAAGCAGAAACGTTCCATGAAAAAGCAGCGCGCGTTTGCGGCGGCGCTGCGAATTGCCGGAGAACTTGTGTTCGCCAGCCACAAGATCGGTGTGGCCGCGCACGGTAATTGCAGGTTGCGGATTGTGGATTGCAGATTCAACCGCCGCCCGGTGCCGTTCCATGATGAATTTGTTCGCGCCGGAAATACTGGCAATTGGAGAATCGGCGGCGATTTGTAAAATCAGCGCGTAATTCAAGCAGCCCGGCCCTTGCAAAACCGTTCCTCCCCCGGAGCAACGGCGAAAAATCGGAACATTCCTTGCCGTGCAAGCCGCGACATCAACCTCCGCCTCCACTTTGTTCGCGTAACCGACGACGACAAAATGTTCGCGCGGTTCCCAAAAGCGGAGGATTTCCCCGCCGCCCCCGGCTTCACTCCAGTTGAGCAAAACCTCATCACATGCGAGATTCCCGGCAGGCGAGACGAGCGAGAGGTCGAGCAGCTTCATTAGGGCAGTGGACGGCGATTTTGCTGGTGTTGGGCGTGGTCTTTGATTTTAATTCTGGCCGCGTATTTTTCGCGCTTGAAAAAAGGTGAATAGCAAATAGCACAGTGAACGTTGAGAAAAAAGATATTTACGATTCGCACTCCGGCGGTGCTGACCGGACCCGGGGAGGCAACGGCGACAAGTGGAGTGAATCGTTGCAATCGGTTTTCGAGCTTGCCCTGGAAAACCAGGGCCCGGAGCGGACGGCGCGCCTGCTCGAAAAGCTGGCCGGTCAACTGCGCGCCGCACCGCAGGACGCCCGCCGTTTTAATACTCCTTACCTCAACACGATTCCGCCAGAGCAGCAGGCGCCGTTTCCGGGTGACCGCGACATCGAGCGTCGCATCAAAAGCTACATCCGCTGGAACGCCATGGCGATGGTGGTGAAGGCCAACTCGACCACGAACGTGGGCGGGCATATTTCGACGTTTGCCTCGTCGGCGACGCTCTACGAAGTTGCGTTCAACCATTTCCTGCGCGGCCGCACGGAAAAATTTCCCGGCGACATCGTTTATTTTCAGGGGCACGCCGCTCCCGGCATGTATGCGCGGGCATTTCTCGAAGGCCGGCTGGATGAACGGCATTTGCAGAATTTCCGGCAGGAACTCGCCGAAGGCGGCGGGCTGTCGTCGTATCCACACCCGTATTTGATGCCGGAATTCTGGCAGTTTCCAACGGTTTCGATGGGGCTGGGCCCGATCCTGTCGTTGTATCAGGCGCGGTTCAATCGTTACCTCCAGGCGCGCAACCTGGTGAAATGGACGGAAGAACCAAAATTGTGGGCCTTTCTCGGCGACGGCGAATGCGACGAACCGGAAACGCTCGGAGCCATCACGCTCGCGGCGCGCGAAAATCTCGACAATCTGATCTGGGTCATCAACTGCAATTTGCAACGCCTCGACGGTCCGGTGCGCGGCAACGGGAAAATCATCCAGGAACTGGAAGGTTTGTTCCGGGGCGCGGGCTGGAACGTCATCAAGGTCATTTGGGGCACCGACTGGGATGAATTGCTGGCGCGCGACAAATCCGGTTTGCTGCTCCAGCGCATGGAAGAAGCCGTGGATGGCGACTACCAGAAGTATTCCGTCGAGCCGGGCAGCTACACGCGCAAACATTTCTTCGGCAAATATCCGGAATTGCTCGGACTGGTGAATCATCTCACCGACGAACAGATTCACAAACTGCTGCGGGGCGGTCATGATGCCCGCAAAATGTTTGCGGCCTACAAGGCGGCGACCGAACACAAAGGTTGGCCGACGGTAATCCTTGCCAAAACGGTGAAGGGCTACGGCCTCGGCGAAGCCGGCGAAGGCCGCAATATTTCGCATCAGCAGAAAAAAATGAATGAGAAGGAGCTTCGTGAGTTTCGCGAGCGCTTCAAAATTCCCGTCAGCGATGATGTGATTGCCGAAACCCCGTTTTTCCGGCCGCCACCCGACAGCCCGGAAATCAAGTATTTGCTGGAACGGCGGCGGGCGCTGGGTGGATTTCTGCCGGAACGCACAGTTGTTGCCGCCCCGCTTGACGTGCCATCGCTGGATTACTTCGCCGAATTTTTCAAAGCTTCCAGTTCGGAAGCCTCGACCACGATGGCGTTTGTCCGGCTCGTCAGCGTCCTGTTGCGGCACAAAGGAATCAGCCGGCATCTCGTGCCGATTATTCCCGACGAAGCGCGTACGTTCGGTCTGGACGCTCTGTTCAAGGACATCGGCATTTATTCCTCCAAAGGCCAGCTTTATGATCCGGTGGACAGCAAATCGCTGCTTTATTACCACGAGGCAAAGGACGGCCAGATTCTCGAGGAAGGCATTACCGAGGCCGGTTCGATGGCATCGTTTATTGCGGCGGCCACCTCCTACGCCACGCATGGCGTGCCGATGGTTCCGTTCTACATTTACTATTCGATGTTCGGACCACAACGCGTCGGGGATTTATTCTGGCTCGCGGGTGATATCCGGGCGAAAGGCTTTTTGCTCGGCGCGACCGCCGGCCGCACGACGCTCAACGGAGAAGGACTTCAACACCAGGACGGCCACAGCCTGCTGCATGCGAGCACCATTCCCACGTGCCTGCCTTACGATCCGGCGTTTGCTTATGAGCTGGCCGTCATCATTGCCGACGGCCTGCGCCGGATGTATATCGAAGGCGAGGATATTTTTTATTACCTCTCGCTTTACAACGAAAACTATTCCATGCCGCCAATGCCCCCGGGCATCGAGGACGGCATCTTGAAAGGGTTGTACCGATTCAAACCCGGCCCTGATGGCCAAAAGCACAAGGCGCACATTTTTGGCAGTGGACCGATCATCAACTCCGCGTTGAAGGCGCAGGAAATTCTGGCCGAACGCTACAACGTCTCCGCCGATGTCTGGAGCGCGACGAGCTATAAACTGCTCCGCACCGATGCGATTCGTTGCCAGCGCTGGAACATGCTGCACCCGACGCAGCCGCTGAAAAAATCCTACGTCGAAGAGCTGCTGGCAAAAGAGCAAGGGGTATTCGTGGCCGTTTCGGACAACATCCGCACCGTGCCCGATCAAATTGCGCCTTGGGTGCCCGGTGGTTTGACGACGCTCGGGACGGATGGTTTTGGCCGCAGCGACACTCGGGCACGCCTGCGTCGCTTCTTCGAAATTGACGCCGAATCCACCGTCATCGCCACGCTTTACGCGCTGGCGGAGAAGGGGCAGGTCGAGAGGCAAACCGTCGAAGATGCCATCAAGGATTTGGGTGTTGATCCCGAGAAAATCCAGCCGCAAATTATTTAAACTGGAAGTGCTTCCCCCGGTAGCATTTGTCATATTGACTTTTTCTCCTTATCAGCAAGGAAAATTATTTCTGGAAAGTTGCGGTGTTTTCCGCCATGTTGCGCGGCCTGTTCATTTATGGATGTAAAACTTCCCAAACTGGGTGAGGGCGCCGATTCTGGCGTCGTGGTCAACGTTTTTGTGAAGGAAGGCGATCCAGTCGCCAAAGGCCAGGCCATCATCGAACTCGAAAATGAAAAGGCCGTGGCGTCGGTTCCGTCCACCGCCGACGGCGTCGTCGCGAAGATTCACGTCAAATCCGGCGATAAAATCAACGTGGGGCAACGCCTGCTGACGTTGAATGAAAGCGGCAAGCCAGCCGCCGAGCCGGTGAGCAACCGCGCCCCGGCCGGGGTTAAGCCGGAAACTGAAGCAACTTCCGAAGCGGAGACGGCTGAAATCGAAGAACCCGTTTCCAATCCGACCGTGGCGCCAATAGCGTCTCCGTCGGTTCGCAGAGTCGCCCGCGAATTGGGCATTGATTTATCCAAGGTGCGCGGCAGTGAGCCGGGCGGGCGCATCGTCATTGGCGACGTGCGCGCTTACGTTCAACGGCTGATGGCGGCGGCGGAAAAAAACAAATCAGCCGGCGGCGCGCATGGAGTGACGCACCCGGTCGTTACGAAATCGATTGATTTTTCCCAATGGGGGCCGGTGATCAGGAAACCGCTGACACCACTGCGTGAGGTGATCGTGCGGCGGATGACGGAAAGCTGGAACGCTGTTCCGCGGGTCACACAGTTTGATGAGGCGGATTTCACGCAATTAAACGCGTTGCGCAAAAAGTTTGCGCCCAAATACGGGAAAAAAGGTGTGCGCTTGACGCTGACGCCGCTGGTGCTCAAGGCGCTGGTTGGAACGTTGAAGCAACACCCGGTTTTCAATTCCAGCCTCGACGAAGCGGCCAATGAGCTTGTCATCAAGGAGTATTATCACATTGGCATCGCGGTGGACACGGAGCAGGGCCTGATTGTGCCGGTCATCCGCGACGTGGACAAAAAGTCCGTACTGGATCTGTCAAAGGAATTGGAACAGCTCGCGCAAAAGGCGCGCGAGCGGAAAGTGTCCGGTGATGAACTGAAAGGCGGCACATTCACCATTTCCAATCAAGGCGCCATTGGCGGAGCGCATTTCACTCCAATCGTAAACAAACCCGAAGTCGCGATTCTTGGTCTTGGCCGCGGCGCGCTAAAGCCGGTTGCCCGCGACGGCAAGGTTGAAATTCGCATGATGACGCCCCTGGATTTGTCCTATGACCATCGCGTGATTGATGGCGGCGAGGCGGCAAGGTTTATCGTGGACCTGGTGGCGGCATTGCAGGATTTCAATGAAGACGCGGTGAAAATTTGATTCATGGACACCATCAAAACTGAAATTGTTGTTGTGGGCGCGGGACCGGGCGGTTACGCGGCGGCGTTTTATGCGGCGGACCTGGGCAAAAAGGTCATTCTCATTGAGCGCGAAAAACGGCTGGGCGGCGTTTGTTTGAATCGTGGCTGCATTCCATCAAAAGCATTGCTTTACGCGACGCACCAGATTGTCGGCGCGCGCGAATCGGCGCATCGCGGCATCAGCTTTACAGAACCCAGGGTGGATTTGGACAAACTCCGCGCGTGGAAGGAATCCATTTTGGAGAAGCTGGGCGGCGGCGTGGCCACACTGGCAAAAATGCGCGGCGTTCAAGTCATTCAAGGCCGCGGTTACTTTGAAGGTGCGCAGATGTTGCGCGTCGAGACGGGGCAGGGGCAGCAATTCATTCAATTTGACCAGGCGATTCTGGCGGTTGGTTCCCTGGCCGCAATGCCCAAGGCTTTTGACCTGGGCAATCCGCGCGTGATGACCTCGACTGAAGCACTGGAAGTCGAGGACATTCCGGAAAATCTGCTCGTCGTCGGCGGTGGTTACATCGGCATGGAAATGGGAACGGTTTATGCCGGTCTGGGCAGCAAGATTGTCCTGGCGGAAGCGCTCGACAGCATCCTTGTCGGCGCCGATCCCGATCTGGCGCGGCCCGTGGTGGCAAATGCGAAGCGGGCTTTCAAGGAAATCCGCCTTAAAGCGAGGGTCACCAAAATGGCCACCGCCGGAAAGCAAATCAAAGTCGAGATGGAATACAATGGCCAGAAGCTTTCTGAATTGTACGACCGCGTGCTGGTGGCGGTGGGGCGGGTGCCTAACAGCGCCGATTTGGGGTTGGAAAACACCAGGGTCGAGCTGGATGAAAAGGGTTTTGTCAGGGTCAACGAACGGCAGCAGACAAATGACCCGAACATTTATGCCATTGGTGACATTGCGGGCGGCATTTTGCTGGCACACAAGGCGAACAAGGAAGCACACATTGCCGTCGAGAGCATCAATGGCGGGAACAGCGTGCCCCTTAGCGAGATTGTCATTCCCGCCGTGGTGTTCACCGACCCGGAACTGGCCTGGTGCGGTTTGACCGAGGCTGAAGCCAAAGAGCGCGGCGTCAAATATGAGGTCTCTAAATTTCCGTGGGCGGCGTCGGGGCGTGCGTTGTCGTTTGACCGCACGGATGGTGTGACGAAGATGATCATTGACCCGGAGACGGAGCGCGTGCTGGGCGTTGGGATTGCGGGCGCGTGCGCAGGCGAGTTGATTTCCGAGGCGGTGCTGGCGATTGAAATGGGCGCGACGGCGGAGGACATTGCGGGGAGCGTGCATCCGCATCCGACCCTGTCCGAAACGCTGATGGAATGCGCCGAGGCATTTTATGGCCACGCGACGCACACCGTTTCAAAGAAACGCGGTTAATTTTTGCCGTTGAAAGCGGGCGGCAAAAGGATAAAATCAATTATTGGTGCGGGGCGTAGCGTAGCTTGGTATGCGCGCTTGCTTGGGGTGCAAGAGGTCGTGAGTTCAAATCTCACCGCCCCGACCATTTTCGCAGGATGCAATGTCCTATTGGACCGTGAGTTGAGGAGTGAAAGCCAGGCTCATGTCGCCGATTGAAACATCGAAGGGTTCTCCGGGGCGGGCGAGGATCCGTGCCACATTCATGCCTTGGAGTCTTCCATCAGTCCCCGTGGTCTCCAAGTCCAGAATGATTTGGACATTTCCGCTTTTAAGCAAAGTGGGGGTAAGGGTGCATTGCCTGTTTTTGCCGAGGCTGATGGTGGTTGAAACATGGTTTGAAAGCGGCAGCACACCCAGGTTTTTTTTGTACAAGGAATTGGTTGAGGAAGCCGAGGAATGGTTGATTTCTGCCGCATGAAGCGTCCGCTCGACCGGTTTCTTTTGACAGGCTGTCAAAAGAAGCGTGCCGGTTGAGATAATCAGCATTATCGCAACAAGGTTTTGAACGCGCATACGCCATAAAAACAGCAAGTATCGGGCCGTTATAAGGTTTAAAATCCCGCTGAAAATGGCTCTTTTTTAAGATTTTGGACCGTTATTGTTCGCGGTCAAATACGAGCGAATCGTTCCCTGATTTGATTATCAGCCGCAGGCCATCGGTATGGGCCGTCATGGATTTGCCCGGGCCGTTGCCGCCGAGCGATAAATCATAATTGGTGCCGGCTTTTTCCCACTGTCCCCTCAAAGTCACCTTTTCAGCAACGGTCGTGGCGCCGTTTTCCAGCGTGAAATGTGGCATGTTTTCCAAAAATGCCTGATGGTCCGCCCCGGCAACAAAAAAGGTCTGGGCATACGCAATGGACCACAAGCTTCGCAAGCCTCTTATCTCGGCGGGCCGGATATTGGGCCGGTTAACCAGCAGCATGGCAACGCTCATGTTGGCGTTGAAATCCCACCGGCCGAGAAGTTTTTCAGAATCAAATTCCGGAGATTTGCCCGTCTTGAGGTATCTGTTCAAGTCGTCCCAATCTGCCTGCACAAGGTCAAAAATCATCGCTGTCAATTCTTTGTTTTTTAGCATCGCCATGACTTGCGGGTTTTTCAGCAGTTGAGTGACGGGGGCGATATCTTTCCAAGCGTCTTGAAAGTCGCTGTTCTGGCCGAGTTGTTTGAAATCATCGCGTTCCGCCAGCGAAAGAAACGCCGGGTAGTTTTCCAGGCGGTCTTTTAACCGGGGATTTTGGCGCAGCAACCCGGCCAAATCGGCCAGTTTGTAGTACATGTCCGGCAACGAAACGATGGAGCGCGCAGCGCCACTCAGGCCGGTGGTGCCCAAATCATGTCCCATTTGATTGACCAGTCGGATGGCGACGAATTCGCCGGAGGATGGAGCCGTTTGAATTGTCCAATAGCTGAGGTTGTAGATGATAAAAGAAGCCAAAAGGAGGTAGGCTGTGCCATTCAATAAACCGACGCACAATCCCAGTCTTGAATTTAACCGCTTCCACAGTCCCAGTCGCAAGTCTCCGGCTCTGTATTTGTAAAAAAGGTAAGTTTTCTGGTGGATAAAAAAACCGGCCGCTTTGAACAGGATAAGGATGACGATAAAGGCTGCCGGTGGCGCGACCAGCCAGATCAATGTTGGATTTTGAAGTCCAACACGTGGGAACAGCGGTTCGAATTGTTTTCCCAAAATTCCGGCAAATAACGCGCCGGTCACGATTCCAACAAACGAGGTCGCCGCGCGAATGGCGCCTTGGCGAAAGCCGAGGCCAGCTCCCGCCGCCAGCAACACCAGAGCAAGAATCCAAATGGTCATGCCACAAAATACAAGGATTCCTTTAAATAATGCACGCGGAAAATGAAGCTCTACCTGGCGGGAATCCCAAGTTGAAACCCGCTGATGGATGCAGCAAACTGGAGCCAGTGAAAATTTCAGTCGTGGTCCCGGCCTTCAATGAAGAGCGATTGCTGGCCAGGTCGCTGGCCGGGATAAAATCGGCGGCGGGCGCGTTTGCCCGGCGCGGTTGGGCCGTTGAATTGATTGTGTGCGACAACAACTCCACCGACCGCACGGCCGAAATTGCGCGAAGCGCCGGTGCCCTGGTCGTGTTTGAACCGGTCAATCAAATCGCCCGCGCCCGGAATCGCGGCGCCGCGGCAGCGACCGGTGACTGGCTGGTTTTTGTGGATGCGGATTCGCGTCCCAGCGCGGAGTTGTTTGCCGAGGTCGCGGAGCAAATTCAATCCGGCCGGTATCTGGCCGGCGGCTCGACCGTCCGGATGGATGAAAAACATTTGATGGCGGAATTCTTCACCTGGCTCTGGAATTGTTCGAGCCGGATGGGCCGCTGGCTGGCCGGTTCGTTCATTTTTGTCGAGGCGGCGGCGTTTCGGAAACTCGGTGGGTTCAGCGACAAATTGTTCGCGGCGGAGGAACTGGATTTGAGCAAGCGTCTGAAACAACTGGCGCGAGAGACGGGCAGGGGCATCGTAATATTACACCGGCACCCGCTGGTGACCTCCGCGCGCAAGCTGCGGCTTTACACCACGTGGGACCATTTGAAATTGCTGGCGCGCGTGCTCTTCAACCGCCGCGCCCTGACCCGCCGCGATTCCTGCACCTTGTGGTACGATGGGCGAAGATGAACGGGCTTTAAGCCGGCGTCGCGGCCCTTGGCCGGCCATCGAGGAAATCCAGATATTCAATGAAGCGCTGCTTCATCTCCTTGCGCGGCACGATGGCGTCAATCAGGCCGTGGTCGAGCAGGAATTCCGCAGTTTGAAAATTCGGCGGCAGTTCGGCCTGTGTCGTGTCTTTGATGACCCGCGGCCCGGCAAAGCCGATCATGGCCCCTGGTTCGGCCAAGATGAGGTCGCCCAGGCTGGCGTAACTGGCCATGACGCCCGCGGTGGTCGGATGGGTGAGCATGCTGAGATAGGGCAGGTGGCGTTGCGCGTGGTAGGCCAGCGCGGCGGAAGTCTTGGCCATCTGCATCAGGCTGAGCATCCCTTCCTGCATGCGCGCGCCGCCGCTGGTGGAAACGATGATCAGCGGCAATTCCTTTTCCGTCGCGCGTTCGATCAGGCGCGTGAGTTTCTCGCCAACAACAGAACCGAGGGACGCGGCAATAAAATTGAAATCCATCACGCCGAGCGCAACGCGATGTTCGCCAATTTTACAAATGCCGGTCAGGACGGCGTCTTTCAGACCGGCATTTGTAAAATTGGCGAACATC
>Ga0265316_10004925_pt1 | contig 13132 bp, 11 predicted proteins | sample 4522metaG_FD_202092 | JGI IMG/M metagenome (GOLD analysis project Ga0265316, IMG submission 202092) | Rhizosphere microbial communities from Carex aquatilis grown in University of Washington, Seatle, WA, United States - 4-5-22 metaG | ecosystem: Host-associated > Plants > Roots > Rhizosphere >... | reverse complement strand
GCCCGGATATCCGACCGCATCGGGCAAGTCAGCGCCCGGACACAATTCCAGGCCTCTTGCGTCGCCGACTCGTCCACGGCCGTAGTGCAGATCGCGACGGGGATCGAAAGCCTGGACCGGTCGATCTCGGAGCAGGCGGCCAGCGTGACCGAGGCATCCGCCTCCATCGAGGAGATGGTGGGTAACATCGGCTCGGTCTCGTCGTCGATCGAGAGGATGGCCGAGGAGTTCGGCTCCCTCTCCGCCGCAGCCGAGGAAGGGAAGGCGACTCAGGAGGCCGCCGAGGACAGGATCGGCAAGATCGCCGAGCGCTCCCGCGTCCTCCTCGAGGCCAACGAGGCGATCGCCTCCATCGCCTCCCAGACCAACATCCTCGCCATGAACGCGGCCATCGAGGCCGCCCACGCGGGGGAGTTCGGCAAGGGCTTCGCCGTCGTCGCCGACGAGATACGCCGCCTCGCCGAGACCGCCGCCGGCCAGGCCATCGGCGTGAGGAGCGAGCTGGCGCAGGTGCAGCTCGCCATCGACGAGGTCGTGACCTCGGCGCGAGAGGCCCAATCCTCCTTCGGCCGGGTTGCCGCGCTGATCGGCGAGACGGGGAACGTCGTGGAAGAGGTGCGGAGCGCCATGATGGAGCAGCGGACCGGCTCGACCCAAATCCTCGAGGCCCTGCGCGCCTTGAACGACCTCACTTCGCGCGTGCGCACCGACTCCGCCGAGATGAGCCTGGGCAACGCGAAGATCCTCTCGGGGATGCAGCGCCTCGAGGAGACGGCCTCCGAGATATCCGGCAGCATGGAGGACATGACCGGCAGCGCGGGGGAGATCGGCGAGTACGCGAAAGTCGCCTCCGGCCTAGCCGAGAGCACTTGGAAGGCGATCGGCGAGGCTAGAGGCGTGACCGGGAAATTCAAGCTCTAGCTCGCGGCTCGTCGCTCGACTCAACTCCGCGCGAGGGGAAAGGTCATGCAGTGGATGCCGCCGCCGCCCTTGAGTATGTTCTCTAGCTTTATGCTCACGATCCCGAGCCCGAGGGCCCGCAGCCGCTCGTTCACGTCGCCGTTGCCGTCGAAGGTCAGGACCCGGTCGTCGCCCAGGGCCTGGATATTCGCGCAGTGGCGGAAGACGGCCTCCTGCTCGATGGGGATGAGCTCGAACCTGCGCTTGCGCAATGCGACCACGAAGGGCTCGGGCAGGGCCTCGAGGCAGGCGACAGCCACGCGGGGAGCCACTATGTTGAAGCACATGTCCAGGTGGAGGTTGGCCCTCGGGCAGGGGACGGCCATCATCGAATAGCCGAGTTCCGCCATCTGGCGCTGCACGTTCGCGAATCCCTCCGGATCGGTGCGGGCTATGACGCCCTGGGCGATCGTGAATTCGTCGAGCATCCAGAAGTCCCCGCCCTCGAAGGCGCCGCTCGTACAGCGCGCGACGCAGGGAACGCCGAGCTCCGCCATCTTGGCCTCGTAGCGGGCGAGCTCGCCCGATCGAATCGGCTCGCGGAAGCGCCCCGCGACGTATCCCTCCGCCACGCAGCCGCCGAAGTCCCGGGCGAATACCTGGTACGGGAGCTGGGCCTGAGCCTCGACCAGTTCGACGATGACGCCGTTCTCGCGATACGCTGCCTGGAGCTCGCGGTGCTCGGCCAGGCAGCTCGATAAATCGACCCGAGCGTTCTTGGCCATCTGCGCCTGCGAGATCACGTTGATCGGCTCCAGACGGAAGTGCTCGGGCTCGCAGAGGAGTACGCGAGTTAGGCGGCCGACTGGATTTTTGACGAAGGCGGGCTCATTCATGACGACGGCTCCTTGACGCCGTGGACCTCGCGCCGAAGGTTCGCTACGTGGGCCGCCACGAGGAAAGACACGATGCCGACGATCAGGATCGACGAGATCGCCGAGATAGTCGGGTCGATCTGGGTCCGGACGCCGTCCCACATTTTCTTGGGCAGGGTGATCGCGGAAACCCCCGAGATGAACAGGGTCACCACGATCTCGCCGAAGGAGGTTATGAAGGCGAAGAGCGCCCCGGAGAGGAGCGAAGGCTTGATCACCGGCAGGGTCACCCTGAAGAAGGCCGTCGCGGGGCGCGCGCCCAGGCTCAGGGCGGCGTTCTCCAGGTTCGGGTCGATCGAGGCCAACGCGGACAGGAGGGTCACGACGATGAAAGGGCTCGCCAATATAGTGTGCGCGACGACTAGGCCCGTCGTCGTGCCGATGAGGCCGATCCTCGACTGGAAGCCGTAGACGGCGATGGCTACGATGATGGTCGGCATCACCATCGGCAGGAGGAGGAAATTCTGGACGGCCGCCTTGCCCCGGAAACGCGATTTGCTCAGCCCGAGCGCGGCCATGCCGCCCAGGACCAGCGAGAGGAGGGTAGTCAGGACTCCGACCGTCAGGCTGAGGCGGAGCGATTCCAACCACTGCTCGTCCCCGAAAAATTTCTCGTACCAGCGCGTCGAAAAACCGGGGGGAGGGAAGGTCAGATACTGCGCCGAGCTGAAGGACATGGGTACGATGACGAAGACGGGGAGGATCAGGAACAGGATGACGGCGATAGTCATTATCTTCATGGGTATTTCCCTTCTTCTACCAAAGCTTGTCCAAGCGGATGAAGCTCTTGAACACCAGGAGGAACAGGAGCGTCACTGCCAGGAGCACGAAGGCGATCGCGGAGGCGAAGCCCCAATTGAGCAGGTCCCCGACCTGGATCTGGATGAGCTGGGCTATCATGGTGTCCTGCTGGCCCCCCAGCAGGGCCGGGGTGATGTAATAGCCGATCCCCATGATGAAGACCAAGAGCGAGCCGGAGGCTATCCCTTGGGCGGAGAGGGGTACGTATATCCTGCTGAATACCTGGAAGGGGCGCCCCCCCAAGGACTTCCCCGCCGCGAGGAGATTCTTGTCGATGCTCTCCATCGACGAGCAGAGGCAGAGGATCATGTACGGCAGGAGGACGTGGGTCATGCCTATGACGACGCCCGTCGAATTATAGATGAGCTTGACGGGCTCCGACACGAGCCGAAGGTCCAGAAGCAGCCGGTTGACCAGGCCGTGCGTCTGCAGGAGGATCATCCAGGCGTAGGTCCTGACCAGGAGGCTCGTCCAAAAGGGGATCATCACCGCGATCAGGATGAGCCCGCGCGCGCCTTTCCTGGCGAAGGTCATCGTATAGGCCACGGGATAGCCTAGAACGAGGCAGGAGAGCGTGACTATCAAAGCGGTCTTGAGCGTCAGGAACATGACCTTCGCATACAGCGGGTCGGAGAAGAAACGGGTGAAATTTCCGAGGCTCCAATTTCCCTCGACCTGGAGGCTGAGCTTGAGGATGTTGAGCATAGGGACGCCCAGGAAAACGACCAGGAAGGCCAGGGGCGGGATCAGCAGCCACCCGGGCCTCAAGGCCCTCGGGGCGGCGCCCATGGCCTTCGAGGCGGCGCTCATGGCCGGTCTTCCATCTTGACGAGGGCGAGGTCGTCCTCGCGGACGGCGATGGTCACTGCTTGCCCCGGGGAATATTCCTGCGACCGCTTGGAGAGCATCTTCAGCTTGATCGTCTCGCCCGACTCTATCTCGACGTCCAGGCGGATCGCCTCGCCGACGTAGATGATCTGGGCGACGCGCCCGGAGAGGCATAGTCCCTTCGCCGGAGGCTCCTCTACCACCTGGATTTTCTCCGGCCTCGCCAGCACGTAGACCATCTCTTTATGCGCGTAGAATATCATGTCGCAGGAGACCCTGACCGAGGGACCCGCCTCGAGCGCGACGTCGGCCCGGTCGCCCGAGATCTCGAAGATGCGCCCCTTGAGCAGGTTCGCCTCGCCGATGAAATTCGCGATGAAGGGCGAGCGCGGCCGTTCGTAGATGCTGCGCGGATCGGCGCATTGGGCCACCGACCCGTTCTCCATGACGCAGACCTGCGAGGCCATGGTCAAAGCCTCTTCCTGGTCGTGGGTCACGCTGATGGTAGTGATGCCGATTTCCCGCACGATTTCCTTGACCTCGACCTGCATGTGCTTGCGAAGCTGCTTGTCCAAGGCCGACATCGGCTCGTCCAGCAGCAAGATCGGAGGATTGAATACCAGCGCCCGGGCCAGGGCTACACGCTGCTGCTGCCCGCCGCTCAGCTCGCGGGGCAGGCGCTTCTCGTACCCCGTCAGCTTGACGCGCTCCAGGATCGCTCGGGTCTTCCTATCGATCTCGGCTCGGCCTTCCTTGCGGACGGTCAGGGGAAAGGCGATATTCTCGGCGACCGTCAGGTGCGGGAAGAGGGCGTAATTCTGGAACAGCATGCCGATGTTGCGCTTATAGGGCGGCGCGTCGGTGATGTCCGTCCCGTCGATCAGCACCTGGCCTTGGTCGGCCTTCTCGAAGCCGGCGAGGATCTTCAGCACCGTCGTCTTGCCGGCCCCGCTGGGGCCGAGGATCGTCAGGAAATCGCCGGGCTTCACGTCGAGGTACACGGACCTCACGACTTGCTTGTCCTTGTATTTCTTGTCGATCGCGATCAGTTGTATCCTGGCGCCCACGCGCTACCCCCCGATGAGTGAATCGACTGTCGTGACCTTGGAATCGAGGCGCCGGCCCGGCTCGACGGAAGTCGAAGGGCCGGCGTGCGCTTTCGTTTCGACTACTCAAGGAGCCATTTCTGGAAGCGGTCGTTTATCGCGTCGTAGTTATCGAACCAATACTTCACGTTCAGGATCACCTGATTCGCCCGCTTGTCGGGCGAGCTGGGCAGGCTTGCCTTGACTCCCGCGTCCAAGAGGTCGAAGGCCTTGCCGTTGACCGGGCCGTAGGGAATGAGCTTGGCGAAGGCCGCCTGCTGCTCGGGCGCCGTGGCCCAGGCGATGAACTTCATGGCGAGGTCCTTGTGCTTCGTGCCCTTGGGCACCGCCCAGACGTCGGCCATCAGGACGCTCTGCCCGAAATCGAGGTCTATGGCGGCGCCCTGGGTTTTAGCCGTCGTGATTCGGCCGTTCCAGGCCGCCGCGAGGGAGACTTCGTTGTCGGTCAAGAGCTGGGCCGGCTGGGCCCCGGTAGTCCACCACACCTGGGTCGCCTTCTTGATCTTGTCCAGGCTCTTGAAGGCCCGATCCACGTCGAGGGGATACAGCTTGCCGATGGGCACGCCGTCGGCCATCAGGGCGGTCTCGAGCGTTCCCGGCGCGTACTTCCACAGCGTCCGTTTGCCGGGGAATTTCTTGGTGTTCCAGAACTCCGGCCAGGTCTTGGGATTCTTGCCCGGCGCGTAGTCCTTGGTGCTATAGCCGATAGCCAGGGCGAACCATTCCGCGCCGACGGAATAATCCGTGGTCAAGTCCGGCTCCAGGCTGGTCTTGTCGATGACCTTGAAGTCCAGGGGCTCGAGGAGCGCCCCCTTGACTGCTCGAGGCACGAAGTCGGCATCGACGTCGGCGACGTCCCACTCGACGTTCTTGCTGTCGACCATGGCCTTGAACTTGCCGTAGTCGGTCGGGCTGACGTCCTGGACCTTCACGCCGTACTTCGCCTCGAAGGTCTTGTATATGACTTCGCGCTGAGCGTCCTGCATGGCCCCGCCCCAGCTGACGACTACCAGCGTCTCGGGGCCCTTCGGCGCTCCCTTGCAGCCGGCCAGCAATCCGACGAAAGCCAAAATCGAGAGGACGGGCAGGCGAAGTCCTGCCCGTCTACAAGGACGCAAATCGCGCCCCGCCATTTTTCCTTTTGCCGCCATGAGAGTCTCCTTTTCCGTCCTGGATTTGGAATCGCGAATACGAGGCATCCGACGTGCCTGGTTTTTAGTGAAAGCCTCGCCGCCCTACCGACGCGCCCTCGACGCGGCCCAGGGAATCGTCTTGTCCGCGAGGTTGGCGAGGGCTTGGACGCTCAGCTCGAGATGCTCCTCCTTCGTATCCTCGATCTTGTTGTGGCTGATGCCCCGGAGGCTCTGCACGAAGATCATCTGCGTGGGTACGCCCGCGCGACAGACCTCGGCCGCGTCGTGCAGGGGTCCCGAGGGCAGTCGCATCGACTTGCCCGCCGCCGCCTTGATCGCCTCGTCGCAGAAATCCTGGAGCTCGCGGTGGAAGAGGATGGGCTCGATGCGCCAGAGGCCGCTGAAGGCGACGTCCACGTCGAGCTGCCGGGCGATCTTCTTCGCGGTGGACTGGGCATCGACCCACATCTTAGCGAGGAGCTCCGCGTCGAGCTGGCGCTGGTCGAGGGCGATCGTGCAATCCTCGACGACCGACGTCACGATGCCCGGCTTGGTCACGCAGCTGCCGATCGTGCAGACGCCTTTGTACTGGTCCGCGATGCGGTAGATCTCCTGCGCCATGAGCCCGGCCGCGCGGAAGGCGTCCTTGCGGACGTGCATCGGAGTCGAGCCCGAATGGGCGGCGAGGCCGTGGAAGGTTATGAGGTTGCGCTCGCAGCCCACGGTGCCCAGCACTACGCCCAGCGGATAGCCCTTTTCCTCGAGCACCGGGCCCTGTTCGATGTGGAGCTCGAGGTAGGCGAGGCAGCCTTTGCGTTCCGCGGAGGCCTTGGGCGCGTCCTCGAGCTTGAGGCCCACGTTCTCGAGCGCGTCCACGAGGGCGATCCCGTCGCGGTCCCTGAGGGCGCGCAGCTCTTCTACCTTAAAGTGCCCCGAGAAGGCGCTCGAGCCGAAGAGGCTCCGGCCGAAGCGCGCGCCCTCTTCGTCACACCAGTTCACGAGCTTGATCGTGACCGGGGGCTTGCCCTTGGCCTTCAGGTAACGCAGGACTTCGAGACCGGCCATTACGTTCCACGAGCCGTCGAGCCAGCCTCCGTTGGGGACCGAGTCGAGGTGTCCGCCGATGGCTAAGAACTCGGGCCTGTCTCCCTCGAGCGTCGCCCAGATGTTCCCGGCGGCATCCCGTCGATAGGGGACCCCGATTTCGTCCAGCCTGCCCTTGAGGAAATCAAGGGCCTTGAGCCAGGTCGGAGTGAAGGCGACGCGCTGGTTGCCCTGCTCGTCGCTCGTGAGGCCGCGGAGCGTCTTCATGTCGGAGACGGCGCGCTTAGGGTTCAGGATCGCAGACATAATTCCTCCGATGCGCTGCTTTCATAGGGGCCGCAGGCCCTTCGCATAAAGACTCTTGATATCGGACTCTTCGGGACTGCGCGCGGTGTTGCCTACGTGCTTGGTCTTGAGGGCGATGGCCGTGAACCTGCGTATCTCGTCGGGGCTTATCGTTTCCCGCTCGCCGAGGAGGTCGCCGAGGAGGTCGTCGAAAGCCTCGAGGTCGCGGCAGCCGACGGCGGCGAGCACTTCGCGGACGCCTTCGGGATTCGCGGCGACGACGAAATCGAGGTAGGGGGCCAAGAGCAGGCCGTTGGCGCGGCCGTGATCGATATTCTTGAAGTAGGTGAGCGAATAGCCCATCGCGTGGACTATCGTCGTCGCGGTCTGGGCGATCACCGCGCCGGCCATGTTCGCCGCGAGGAGGAGCTCGGCTCGCAGGTCCCCGCCGTAGAAGCCGTCCGCAAGCCTCGGGAGCGTCTTGCCGAAGGCGCGCATGGCCTCGTAGGCGAGGGCCCGGCTCCATCCGTCCGACTTGACGGCTAGGTAGCCCTCCACGGCGTGCGAAAGGGCGTCGAGCGCCGTATTCACCGCGGTTCGATGCGAAAGCGTGGCCGTGTACGCGCTATCCAGGAAGGCGAGGACGGGGAAGCAGCCCTCCCAGGATATCGAGCTCTTGCTCTCGATGGAATCGTTCGTGAGTATCGCGTACTGCGTGACCTCGCTTCCCGTGCCGGCCGTCGTGGGCACGGCGACGACCGGAAGCGCGGCATTCCGATAATCGTTGCGGAAGACCTCGGCGTCGGAGAGGTCGTTGCGCGCGAGGAGGGCCGCGGCCTTCGCCGCGTCGAGCGGGGAGCCGCCGCCGACGCCGACGATAAAGTCGGCCTTGAACATGCGGGCCAGGGCCGCCGCCGCGCGGCAGTTCGCGACGTCGGGATTGGGCTCGACCCCGTCGAAGAGCGAATAGGCTATTCCCTGGGACTCGAGCGCCGCGATCACGTCCCGCTCGGAGCCGTTCTTCTTCGCCGATGCCTTGCCCGTCATCACGAGGGCCCTCCCCCCGAGCTTGGCGAGGAGGGGGGCGTTGGCGACGATACAGCCCTTTCCGGCTATCACGCGCGTGGGCAGATAATAGCGCAGGTTCATGCTCGTCTCCTGCGGCCTTTCATTTGCCCAGGGAGGCGTCCGCGAGGGCGAGGGCCCCGTCGATCGCCTCGAAGGCATCGGCCATCTGCCTCTCGTCGATGATGATGGGCGGCACGACGAACATGTAGTTCCACCGGCTGTAGAGGAAGACGCCCTTTCCCATCAGGTAGTCGTTCACGGCGGCCATGACGGGCCCCGTGCCGTTCCAGGGCACGATGGGCTCGCGCGTCCCTCGGTCCTTGACGAGCTCGAGTACGCCGAAGAGTCCGATGTTGCGCGCGTCGCCGACGGAAGGATGCTTCCGCTTCATGTCGGCCAGGTATCCGGCGAGGACGTTTCCCATCTTCGCCGAGTTCTCGATGATCCTCTCGTCCTTGTAGGCCTTGATGGTCGCGACCGCCGCCGCGCAGGCCAAGGGGTGCCCCGAGTAGGTCAAGCCGCAGTAGAGGAAATCGTCCTTGATCCCGGCCGCGACCTTTTCCGACATGATCACCGCGCCGAGGGGGACGTAGCCGGAGTTGATGCCCTTGGCCACGGTCATGATGTCGGGTGCCACGCCGAAATTCTGGATCGCGAACCAAGTGCCGGCCCGGCCGAAACCGGACATGACCTCGTCGGCGATGAGAAGGATCCCGTACTTGTCGCAGATCCGACGGACTTCCTCGTAATAGGCCTTGGGCGGGATGAAAACGCCGTTCGAGCCGGTTATCGACTCGAAGAGCACGGCCGCCACGGTATCGGGGTTCTCGTACATGATGACCTCCTCGATGTGCTTGGCGCACTCGAGGCGGCAGGCTCCTTCCTTCTGTCCGAATGGGCAGCGATAGCAGTAGGGATCGAGCGCGCGCACGACTCCCGGCATGGTCGGCTCGACGGGGGGGCGGCGAGGGTCGCCGGTGAGGGCTATGGCGCCGTAGGTCGCGCCGTGGTAGGAGCGGTAGCGCGTGATGACCTTGGACTTCTTCGTGTACATGCGCGCGATCTTGATCGCGTTCTCGTTGGCGTCGGCGCCGGCATTGGTGAAGAAGCTGCACTTGAGGTCGCCGGGGGCGATGTCGGCGAGCATCTTCGCGAGTTCGCTGCGCTTCTCGTTGGCGAAGGAGGGCGCGGCGAAGCAGAGCTTGTCCGCCTGCTCCTTGACGGCCGCGACGACTTTCGGATGCTGGTGCCCTATGTTCGAGTTGACGAGCTGGCTTGCCATGTCGAGGTACTTCTTCTCCTTCCCCGAGGGGAAGGAGGTTCCCCAGAAGTAGATTCCCTCCGCGCGATTCACCACGAGGGGATTGCGCTTGCTCTGCACGGACCAGGAGTGGATCACGTACTCGCGGTCATAGTCGTAGGTCGTCTTGGCGTCGAGTGTGCTGCTCATGCTGTCTTTCCTTTCGTTTCTCTCTCAGACTTTGGATCGCGAGATGAACTTTCCGGCGCCGGCAGAGCCGACGAGGCGCCCGGCCTTCACGACGAAGGCGCCGCGGACGAGGAGGCTCTCCGCCTTGCCGCGGACCTTGAGGCCCTCGAAGGGGGAAAAGCCCGCCTTCGTGTGGAGCTCCTTCGCGTCGAGGGACCACTCCCTTGAGGGATCGAAGATAACGATATCGGCGTCCTTCCCCGGCTCGACCGCCCCCTTCGAGCTCAGGCCGAAGATCCGAGCGGGATTGGCGCTCACGACCTCCACCAGCCGCTCGAGCGTTATGCGCTTCTTGAGCACGCCCTCCGAGTAGAGAACGGGCAGGATGACCTCAGTGCCCGGGGCGCCGTTGGGGATCTTAGAGAAGTCCCCGAGGCCCATCTTCTTCTGCTCCATCGTGAAGGGGCAGTGGTCGGAGGCGAGCGTGGATACGCTGCCGTCGGCGATGCCCTTCCAGAGCGCCTCATGGTCGGCCGGCTTCCGGAGCGGAGGCGACATGACGTACTTCGCCCCGCCGAAGTCCGGTTCGTCGTACTTCGCGTCGGTGAGGACGAGGTACTGAGGGCAGGTTTCCGCGAGGATCCGCGAGCCGCGGCGCTGCGCGGCCTTGATGAGCTCGAGGCCCTTGGCCGTGGAGAGGTGCACGACGTAGAGCTCGGCCCCGGCCTCCTCGGCCAGCAGTATCGCGCGGGCGACTGCCTCGGCCTCGACGTAGTCGGGCCTGCTCTCGGCGTGATGCCGGGGCTCGGTCTTGCCCGCGGCGAGGAGGGCGGCGACCCCGCCGCTTATCAAGCTCAGGTTCTCGGCGTGCACCGAGACGCGGCCGCCGTTCGAACTAGCCGTCTTGAGGACCCGGAAGAGCGTGTAGTCGTCGACCGCCATGCCCGGATAGGTCATGAAGCACTTGAAGGTCGGCACGCCGGCGGCGATGGTCGCGGGTATCTCGCCCATCACGGCCTCGGTCAGGTCCGTGATGGCGACATGCAGGCCATAATCGACGTAGACCTTGCCATCCGCGTCGAGTCGCTTCCTCGCGATGGTTTCGGCGAGGCTCCGGCCCTTGCCCTGGATCGCGAAGTCGACGATCGTCGAGACGCCCCCGAAGGCGCTGCAAACCGTACCGTCGGAGAAGTCGTCGCAGGAGACCGTGCCGCCGAAGGGCATGGCCATGTGGGTGTGGGCGTCGACGCCTCCGGGCAGGAGGAGCTTGCCCGATGCGTCGAGCATCTCGTCGCCCGCAAGGCCCTGCCCTATCGCGGCTATCGTCCCGTTCCGCACGAGAACGTCGGCCTTCATGGTTCCCAGCGGCGTCGCCACCGTGCCGCCCTTTATCAACAACGATCCCATATCGGATCCTCCTTATCGATACCTAGGCGGCGCCGACGGTCTTGATCGCCGGCTCCGGGGCGACCGCGACCGCCATGCGGATGGCGCCGGCGGGGCAGACATGGCTGCACAAGGAGCAGCCGTCGCACTTCGCGTAGTCGAAGCGCACGGCGCCGCCCGACAGGGAAATCGCCCCGTAGCCGCCGTCGGCGCAGGCGACGGCGCAGCGTCCGCAACGGACGCAAGTCTCGGAGTCGAAGACGCGCGGGATGCGCCGCGCGTCGCGCTCGAGGACTTCGTGCGGCCGGAGCTTGCCGAGGGCAGCCCCCCGCAGCTCGGTCGGCGAGGCGAGGCCCTTGCGGTCGAGGTATTCGGAGAGGCCGGACTTGAGCCCGTCGATGATGCCGAAGCCCTTGAGCATTACTTCAGTGCAGACCTGCACGACCGAAGCCCCGAGGGCGATGTACTCGGCCGCGTCGCTCCACTGGCTGACGCCGCCGATGCCGAGCACGGGGAGATCGACGCTTCCCGCGACCTGAGAGACGACGCGCAGGCCGATCGGCTTGACCGCCCGCCCCGAGTAGCCGCCGTAGGTCGAGAAGCCCCCAACCGAAGGCTGCGGCACGAGGCTTTCCAGGTCGACGCCCGTGAGGGACTCCACCGTGTTGATCGCGGCTATCATGTCGGCGCCCGCGTCGGCTACGGCCTTCGCGATGGGGCGGACGTCGGTCACGTTGGGCGTCAGCTTCGCTATGACGGGCAGCTTCGTGGCGGCGCGGACCCATCCCGTTACGCGCGCGCTGATCGCCGCGCTTTGCCCGATCGCCGCGCCGACGCCTTTCTCGGGCATACCATGCGGACAAGAGAAATTAAGCTCCACTGCATCCGCCCCCGCGGACTCCATGGCCTCGACGAGGGCGGCCCAAGAACCGCGCTCGGTATCGCCTATGATGCTCGCGATGATGGGCTTGCGCGGGAATTCGCGCTTGAGCTTCCCTATCGTATCGATCCAATAGGCGAGGTCGCGCTTCGATACGAGCTCGATGTTCTCGAACCCGATCACGTCGCCGACCCGCGAGCTTATGGCGTTGAAGCGAGGGCTCACGTCGGAGACGACGAAGCTGTCGGGCTTTATCGTCTTCGTGACCGCACCTCCCCAGCCGAGGCCGAAGGCCTTGCGGATCATTTCGTAGCTCGCCGTCGGCGGAGCCGAGGCGAGGACGAAGGGATTCTCGAAGTAGAGGGAACCGCAAACAGTTCGGAGATCGCTCATGCCTTGACTCCTATGCGCGCGCCGCTAGCGCCCAGCACAGCCTGGGAGGCATGCCACCTGGTGGCGCGGCGTTCCGCGAAGAGAATGCAGAGATATAGCACGATGCCGGCGATCGAAGCCGCGGTTATGTAGGCCCAGCCCATGGCCATCTCGGCCTTGCGCAGATTGTCCTTTATTCCGAAGCCCAATCCCGCGGTAGACGAGGCGAAGTACTCGCTGACGATGGCCGCGATCATCGAAGAGGTAATATTGATCTTGAGAGCGGTGAAGACCGAGGGCAGGCAGTTTGGGAGCCTGAGCCGGAAGAACACCTCGCGCTTCGTCGAGACGTAGGAGCGCATGAGGTCCAGGGAGAAGGGCTTGAGGTCGTTGAGGCCCCGATAGGCGTTGATGGCCATGGCCGCCATGGACACGACGGTCACGACGCCCATCTTCTGCGCCATGCCCGTGGAGAACCATCTGTTCATGATGGGCGAAAGGGCGACGATGGGGATCGAGTTCAACGCGGACACGAGCGTGAGGCCGCCGTAGCCCCAGGAGGGGAAAAGCGTCGCCGTCACGGCGACCAGGAAGCCGATGAGCGACCCGAGGATCATCCCCGCGAAAGCCCCGGAAACGGTGAAGCAGCAATCAGAGAAAGTCTTGGGGAAGTTGGCCGCGAGGGTCTGCAATATCTCCGAGGGCAAGGGCAGCTGGAAGCGCTCAAGGCCGAGGAGGACGTGGAAAAACCCGAGCTGCCAGACCGCGATGAAGCCGAGGCCGACGGCTACCGGAAGCCCGATCTTGGCAATGCGCTCGCTCATTCGGCCCTCCCTGCGCTCGCGAGAGCCGCGCAACGCTCGCTCATTCGGCCCTCCCTGCGCTCGCGAGAGCCGCGCAACGCTCGCTCATTCGGCCCTCCCTGCGCTCGCGATAGCCGCGGCTTCCCAGGGGAGGCAGATGCG
>Ga0265316_10004923_pt1 | contig 13136 bp, 7 predicted proteins | sample 4522metaG_FD_202092 | JGI IMG/M metagenome (GOLD analysis project Ga0265316, IMG submission 202092) | Rhizosphere microbial communities from Carex aquatilis grown in University of Washington, Seatle, WA, United States - 4-5-22 metaG | ecosystem: Host-associated > Plants > Roots > Rhizosphere >... | reverse complement strand
TTGGCGGTCTGGCTGGAGCCCGCCGTCGGCGCTCCTCTGGAAGTGGCCCATCGCACCGAGTGGATGGGGATGGGGATCTCGACCGTGATTGCATTGGCCGGTATCGGGCTGGCCTACGTCTTCTACGACGGCGGTTATCGCGCGCCTGCGCATGCCTTCGCGAAAAAGTTGCCCGGTCTGGTGTCCTTAGCGCGTGACAAGTTCCGCATCGACGAGCTCTACGGGTTCATCATCATTCGCCCGCTCCAAGCCTTGTGCCGCTTGGTGTTTCAGGTCGTGGATCGCGTTCTCATCGACAAGATTCTGATCGGCAGCTGGGCCTTCGTGGCCGATCTCGCGGGTCGCGTGTTTCGCTTTTTCCAGGCCGGCGACGTGCAACGCTACCTGGCCGTGTTCGCCATCGGGCTTGCGGTCTTGGTGTGGATCGCGGCGCGGCCGGCCGCCCCCGACGAAGTTCGCGTCCTTGTCGAAGACAACACCGTGGCGGTCAGCCTTGTCGATCCCGAGGCCGCCAGCGGCAACCTGACCTACAGTTTCGATTTCGACGGCGACGGCATCGCCGACCGGCAGGGCAAGGTCCCGAGCGCAACATGGACCTTCAGCGGCCCTGACCACCACACCGTCAGCATCGTCATCGAGGATGCGCGCTGGCACACCCGGCGGACCATCAAGCGGGACATCGAGATCCGATAAGCCAAAGACAAGTCCATGACCAGCCTTGCTCTCACAACATTGTTGCCGCTCGCCGGCGCCCTCCTGGCGCTCGTTCTTCCGCGCAACAATCAGCGGTTCTTTCGCGGCTATGGCATCGCGGTGGCACTGGCGACGTTTCTGCAATCGCTGTTTGTCCTCGCCGCCTTCGAGCCCGGCCAAGCGGGGTTCCAGCTCGAAACCAATTGGGCCTGGATTCCGGCCCTGGGCATCCGCTTCCACCTCGGCGTCGACGGCATCTCGCTGTGGCTAGTGATGCTGTCCACGCTGATGGTGGTGGTGACTTTGCTGTCGCCGCAAGCCACCGGCTTCGTGCGCGACCGCAATCGCGGCTTCGTGGCCGCGATGCTGATGCTGGAATCGGGGATGATCGGCGCGTTTCTGGCGCTCGACATGTTCGCCTTCTACGTGTTCTGGGAGCTGATGCTGGTGCCGATGTATTTCATCATCGGCATCTGGGGCGGCGAGCGCCGGGTCTACGCTGCCATCAAGTTCATGATCTTCACCCTGGTCGGCTCGCTCTTGATGCTGGCCGCGATCTTGGTCATGGCCGCCACCGTTCAGAAGTTGACCGGCCAGTGGACCTTCGACTACGCCACGTGGTCGAAACTGCTCTTGCCGCGCGATACGCAGCTGCTCTGCTTCGGGGCCTTCGCGCTCGCGTTTCTGATCAAGGTGCCGCTCTTTCCGCTACACACCTGGTTGCCCGACGCTCACGTCGAGGCACCGACCGGCGGCTCGGTGATTCTGGCTGCGGTGTTGTTGAAGCTGGGCACCTACGGGCTCTTGCGTTTCGCGCTGCCGTTCTTCCCGCTGGCCGCCGACGCGGCATCGCCGCTTCTTGCTTGGCTGGCCGTGACCGGCATCGTGTACGGGGCGCTCATGGCCTATGCGCAGGACGACATCAAGAAGCTAGTGGCCTACTCGTCGGTCTCGCACCTGGGTTTCGTGGTGCTCGGCATCCTGACCGTCACCGCGACGGGCATTCAGGGCGGCCTTTATCAGATGCTCGCGCACGGTATTTCTACAGGCGGACTCTTTCTTGCGGTAGGCGTGCTCTACGAACGACGGCACACGCGCAAATTGTCGGACTTCGGCGGCCTGTGGGCGCGCATGCCCGTGTTCGGCGCGTTCTTCCTGGTCATCGTGCTCGCCTCCGCCGGGCTGCCTGGCTTGTGCGGATTCGTGGGCGAATTCCTGGTGTTGATTGGAACCTTCAACGCCGGCAAGACCTGGCACGAAATCGGAGCAACCCCGCCCTTTGCGCATCCCGCGCTGCTGGCGGCTATCTCGGCGACCGCGGTCGTCCTGGCCGCGGTCTATCTGTTCACTATGTTCCAGAAGGTCATGTTCGGGCCGCTCGACAAGCCTGAGAATCGCGACGAGAAGGTGCGCGACCTTTCGTGGAACGAGAAGCTGGTGTTTGCCGTGATTGTGGTGCTGGCGCTGGGCATGGGGGTCGCGCCTGGACCGATTCTCCAGCGCAGCTCTGCCTCGGTGGATGCGATGCTGGAGAGCTATCGCGGGCGACTTACGGAAGCGCGCAGCAGGCCCGAGGCGCCGGCGCGCATGCTTGGACAGGCCGGATCGCGGCGTCCCTTCGGACCGCCCGGCCGGCGTGATATGCGTGGGGGGATGCCATGACGGGCGACGTGGCATCCGGAATTTCTTCGACGCTGGCAGTGGCTCCGCTTGCCATTACCGGGGGCGTGGCTTGCGTGGCGCTGCTGCTTGGCGTGCTCGCGGGGCCGCGTGCCCGCGCGCTTGCGACATGGCTGTCGGTGATTGCTTCGGCCGCAGTTATCTTGGTCGCCGCGCTGGCCTTGCCGCATGCGGGGCGCGCGCTGCCCATGTTTTCGGACATGTGGGTAGCGGATCGCATGGCCCTGGTGTTCGATCTCGTCATTGCCGCCAGCGCAGGCACGACCTTGATCGTGTTTCGCGGCTTCGCGCGCGAGCACGCCTTCGAGCAGGACGAATTCCCGGCCCTCGTACTTTTCTCGGCGGCCGGGATGATCATGGTCGTGCATGCCAGCCACCTGCTATCGCTGCTCATCGGCATCGAGACCATGTCGCTCGCCGCCTACGCGCTCGTGGCCAGCCGCTATCACAGTGGCCAGGGCGCCGAGGGAGCGCTGAAATATTTCTTGATGGGCGCGCTCGCCACCGGGTTCTTCGTCTACGGCATGGCCCTCGTGTACGGCACCACCGGCGGCGAGTTGTCTCTGTCGGGGATCGCCGCGCGCGCCGGACAGGCTGGGAGCAATCCGCTTTTCGTGGTCGGCGTGCTGCTGATTTTGGTGGCCCTACTTTTCAAAGTGGCGGGGGTGCCGTTTCACATGTGGCTGCCCGATGCCTACGAGGGTGCGCCCACGCCAGTCACGGGCTTCATGGCCGCCGGAATCAAGGCAGCGGCCTTCGGTGGGCTCTTGCGGCTCTTCGGCTCGGCCTTCGCGCAGCCGCAGGTGGCGCTCGGGCACGCGGGCTGGGCGCGCCTCATCGGTTTGGTGGCTTTCGCCAGCATGACCCTCGGCAACCTGGCGGCCATCCGGCAGGACAACGTGAAGCGCATGTTGGCCTATTCGTCCATCGCGCACGCCGGTTACTTGCTGGTCGGCATGGCGGCGGTCGGGTTCGGCGTTGCGGCCGCCAAGCCTGCGATTGTTTTCTATCTGGCGGCGTACGCAGCGACGACCCTGGGTGCCTTTGCTGTCGCTTCTTGGGTTGGCCGCAAGGGCGACGAGTGCCAGCACGTCGACGATTGGGCGGGGCTTGCGCGCAAGCGCCCGGCACTGGCCCTGGCCATGACCTTGTTCTTGCTCTCGCTTGCCGGCTTTCCGCCGACCGGCGGCTTCTTCGCCAAGTTCTTCCTCTTCCGCTCCGCGGTCGAGCGGCCCGAGCTGATCTGGCTGGTGGTCGCGGCCGTGCTCAACAGCGTGGTCAGCGTCTACTACTACCTGCGCATCGTGGTCGCCATGTACTTCCGCGAGCGCGCCGACAGCCACGCAGGCTACCCGTCGCTGGCGACCGGGGTCGTGCTGGTGTTGCTCGCGGTCCTGGTGCTCGGCCTCGGCATCGTGCCCGCGCCGATGATGGCGCTGGTTCAGTAGGGTAGGCGCGTGGCGCCTCCCGCCACGGTCCTGACTCGTTAGACCCTCAACATCGAGGGCATTTGCGCGGCTCTTGTATTCATCCGCAACGTGAATGATAATCATTCACGCCATGGATGATGTTGGGTATTTGCCGAGGCTGCTGTCCCCGCTGGTCAAGCGGGCGCTGAAGACCTCGCCGGTGGTGGTGGTGAGCGGAGCGCGCCAGACCGGCAAGAGCACGCTTGTGCGGAGGCTGGGGCCGGACATGACCTACGAGACTCTCGACGATGTCGAGACACTGGAGCGGGCCGAGCGCGAGCCAGACGCCCTGCTTCGTTCGCCAACCCCGCTCGTTCTCGACGAGGTTCAGCGTTCGCCGGATCTCTTGTTGGCGGTCAAGCGGGCGGTGGATACGCGCCGCCGGGCGGGCAGATTCGTGCTGACCGGGTCGGCCAATTTGCTGCTGATGAAGCGCGTGTCGGAAACTCTCGCCGGGCGTGCGGTCTATGCTTCGCTGTGGCCGCTGACCCGGCGGGAGCAGCTTGGGCGTCCAGAGGCTGGCATGTGGAGCCAACTTTTCGCCGCACCGGAGAAGGACTGGCGGGACCTTCTGCTCGCCGACCATGGTTTGCGCGAAGACTGGCGCGCCTTGGCTCGACGGGGCGGCTACCCGACGCCGGCACACGAACTCGACTCCGCCGAGGCGCAACGGCAATGGTTTGCCGGCTACACGCGGACCTACTTGGAACGGGATCTACGCGACCTGTCCGCGGTGGCCTCCTTGCCGGACTTCCGCCGCTTGATGCGCGCTGCTTGCTTGCGTATTGGAAACCTGGTCAACACCACCGAACTCGGCCGGGATATTGGGCTGCCGCAGCCCACCGTTCACCGGCACCTCTCGCTGCTCGAGATCTCGTATCAGCTCGTGCGCGTTCCTGCCTACGCCGTAAACCGGACCAAGCGCATCATCAAAACGCCCAAACTGTACTGGTCGGACACCGGCCTGGCCCTCTTTCTCGCCGGCGAAAGCGAGCCACGCGGCGCCCACCTCGAGAACCTGGTGCTATCGGATCTTGTGGCGTGGCGAGGCAGCGAGGTGGAAACTCCCGAGATCCTCTACTGGCGCACCAGCACGGGCGAAGAGGTCGATTTCGTTGTCGAATGGCGTGGGTGGCTGTTGCCCGTGGAGGTCAAGAGTACCAAGCGACCGCGCCTGGCCGACTGCAAGTCCGTCGCGATCTTTCGGCAGGAGTACGGAAAGCAGGCTTTGCCCGGCTTGGTCCTTCACGACGGCAGCGACACCACGTGGCTAGCAGACGGCATCCTGGCCACACCCTGGTGGCGCGTGATCTGACCGCGCAGACTCGGTACCTGGTTGCTTCGCGGACGGATCGGAGAGATCCTGCCACAATGAGGCGCGGAGTATTGTTGTCTCGTATCGCCGTTCTTCGACTGTCGAATCTAGCTGGAAAGAGTGCTGACCCGCTTTGGGCTGGGGCTTTGTTGGCAGGCTCGCTCGCGCTCTTCCTCGGGTGCAGTAGTTCCGGCGGAGCGCATTCCGCTGCGGATGCCGCGAAGAAGGACGCGGCCGCCGATGTCGCTGGTGCGGGCGATGGAGCTGGCGACAGCGCCGGCGATGCCGCCAGCGAGGCAAACAGCGACGTGCAAGCCGACACCGAAAGCAACGCACAAGACGGTGCCGTGCAAGATGCGGAAGATGTCGAAAGCGACGCACAAGACGATGCCACGGGCGATGTCGAAGGCCAGGACGACGCCGCGGACGCCGTCGCGGACGACGTCGCAGACGACGTGCAACTCGATGCGAGTCCGACCATGGAAATCGATGCGGGCGTGGCCACCAGCGACGATGCGGGCACGGACGACGGAGTCGACGCTGGCGGGAGCGTAGTCATCGATGGCGGCGAGGACACGAGTGGTAATGCCGGCAACGACGTGGGCACCGACGCGGGCAGCGCGGGCATTGATGCCGGAAGAGATGTCACACCCATCACTCCGGCGATTCCGTCTACGGATGGCGGGGTCTACAACTACGTTGCCGGAAACATCGTGTTCGCGGTCGATTCCACTACAGCGGCCCGCATCGTCACCTATTCGCTCGCGGGTCACAACATCGTCACCACCACGGCCACGGATGCCACCAACTACGGCTCCACCTTCTGGCCAAGCCCGCAGAGCGTTTGGAACTGGCCGCCTCCGTGGGAGCTCGACCCTGGTCCCTACACCGGCTCGGCAAGCGCGGGCGTTCTCTCCCTGACCAGCACCACGTCGAGCACCCTGGGCCTGGCCATCACCAAGGCCTTCACAGTCTACCGCAACACCGGCAACGTCGTCATCCAATATGGCCTCGTGAACAAGGGCACGCAGGCGAAGTCCTTCGCGCCCTGGGAGATCACGCGCGTGGCGGCGGGCGGTCTGACGTTCTTCCCCATGGGCGAGGGTTCGCCCAGCAAAGGCACCATGGATCTCCTTAAGCTGACGATTCTCGACGGCGTGGCGTGGTTTGCCTACGATGCCAAGGTCATCGCCAACGATCAGAAAGTATTCGCCGACGGCTCCGAGGGGTGGATCGCCCACGTCGACGGCGACCTTCTGCTGGTGAAGTCTTTCACCGACATCACGCCGGCCCAGGCCGCGCCCGGCGAAGCCGAGATCGAGCTCTACACCAACGCGGCCCACACCTATATCGAGGTCGAGAACCAGGGCGCCTACGCCCCCATCGCCCCGGGCGCCAAGTCGTTGTGGACCGTGCGCTGGTTCTTGCGCAAGCTCGACGCCTCGGTTTCGGTCAGCGCGGGCAGCGCGGATCTGCTGGCCATCGTGCGGGCATTGGTCGGCGGATAAAACGATCTACGACAAAAACAAAACGGGCGCCTTGAGGCGCCCGTCGGTGGTCGTGCGAAAGAAAGGTAAGGACTACTTGGCGGCTTCCTGGATACCGCGGGCGGCACCGGCCACGCCCGATCGAGAGGACATGTAGTCGTTGACCGCGGTGAGGAATAGCTCGAGGTCTTCCTTCTTCTTGCCCTTGCGCGACTTCTTGCCACAGCTTTCCCAGGCCTGTAGCTGGCGCATGTCGTCCTCGACGAACTGCTTGCGCGAGTTCTTCCAGGTCGGGACCGACTTGGGATCGACCTTCGCTTCTTTGTCCGCGACAACCAGCATGGGGCCGCAGTCCTTGCGCACGCGATCCATGAACGCCACGGGATCCTTCTTGAAGCACGCGTCGCTCATGAATTCCAGGACCTCTTGCGTGTCCTTCATCTTGGCCAGGCCGGGGATGGCGCAGTAGAGGAACTTTTCATAGGCCGCGGTCTCGGCGGTCAGGTCGGGAGTGGTGTGCCAGGCCGTGCCCAGCTCTTGGATGAGTTGGTCGGTGTCCTTGGTCCCCCCGCGCGCCTTGATCTTCTCGGCGTAGTCCTCGAGGCCGGACTGCAACTTGGGCAGCGCCTCGCGGTACTTGTCGATGGGGCCGGCGAGCTCGGTGGGGGCGTCGCGCAGACCGCCGAAGGCCTGGCGGGCGCGTTCGATCTTGGGAATGCACTCGGTGGTGAGGTAGTCGGCGAAGGTCTTTTGCTGGGTGAAGTAGGCGGCCTCGATGCGCTGCTGGAACTGCTCGCCCTTTTGGAACATACCGATGTCCACTTCACTGGCCATCACGCAGTTCCAGAACGCGCCGGTCTCGCGCTTTTCCAGCTCGACGAATTTTTCGGCGAAGTTGAGCTTCTCTTGCGCGGCGGCCTTGCGGTTGCGGTCTTGCATCTGCTTGAAGATGACGAAGCCGATGACGATCAGGGCGGCGCCGCCGATGATCAAGCGATTGCGCCTGCGGATGGCCTCGCGGGCAGCCATTTGCCGGGCATATTCCTCGACGCTGTCTATTCCACCCAGGCCACCGGGCGCTCCGCCGGGGTAGCCGGGCACGGCCGCCGGAAGGGGCGTGCCACACTGGGAGCAGGTCGTTGCGCTGGGTAGATTCTGGTGTCCGCATTTTGGACAGGAAACCATCGTGCTCTCCTTTGTTCAACGCGGCGCAACGGGCGCCGCAAGGCTAGCCCTTTTTAACAGATTGCTTGGAAAACACGGCCCAAGATTTTAGATAGTCGAACGCAACCTGAAGCTGATAGTCGGAAAGGCGCTTGACCTCGATGGGCTTTTCACCCTGTTCGTTGCGCAGATGGCGATCGAAGTTGCGCTCTCGCGGCATTTCGCCGTCGGCGACATCCGCGGGCGGCGCGGTCGCGTCGACGATGATGTTGGGCATGATGCCCTGGCCTTGGATCGAGCGGCCGCTTGGCGTGTAGTAGCGCGAAACCGTCAGCTTGAGCCCGCACGGCTTGGCCCCGCAGCCGTCGACGGTCATGACGGTCTGGACCGAACCCTTGCCGAAGGTCGTGGTGCCCAGCACCACAGCGCGTTCGTGATCCTGAAGCGCGCCGGCCAGGATTTCGGCGGCCGACGCCGTGGCCCCGTCGACCAACACGACCATCGGGAAGCCCAGCCAGGTGCCGCGGCTGTGTGCCATCTGGCGATCCATCTCCTTGCCCGCCTTGCCCACGGTGCGCACGATGAGCCCTTCGGCCAAGAAGCGGTCGGCGACCTTCACGCCCTGGTCGAGCAGCCCACCGGGGTTGTGGCGCACGTCGAGGATGATGCCCTTGATGCCGCCGGTCTTCTCGGTCTGCTTCTGGATGTCTTCCAAGCCCTCAAGGACCTTAGCGTCGGCGATCGACGAGAACACGCGCAACTTGATGTAGCCGTAGCCCTCGGCCAACATGCGCCATTCCACGGCCTTGACCTCGAATTTTTCGCGCTTGATGTGGAAGGATAGGGCGCGACCGCGCCGGCTGATGGCGAGCACGACCTCGCTACCGGCCGGTCCCTGGATGCGCGTGATGGCGTCGTTCCAGTCGAGCGGACCCGCCTCGACCCCGTCGATGCGATCAATGACATCGCCGGTTTCGATGCCGGCGCGCCAGGCCGGCGAGCCTTCGATAGGCGACACGACGACGAATCCGCGCTTGCGCTTTTCCAGGTCGATGCCGATGCCGGTGATCTCGGCGTTGCCTTCTGTTTCTTGCTTAAGCTTCTCGTATTCGTCGGGATCCATGAAGCGCGAATGCGGATCGAGAACCTCGGTCAGCCCGCGGGCGGCGCCGTACATCAGCTCGTTCTCGGAGATGTCCTCGACGTAGTTGTTCTCGATATACGAGAGCACCTTGGTGAAGATGGTCAGCTTATGGTACGGGTCGAACCGGCCGGCACGAAGAGGGCGCGCGACCATCATGCCGCCGGCAAAGGCGGCAAGGGTCAAAAGGGCAGGGACGAGCAGGCCGGAAAAACGACTGCGTTTCATGGCCGGGCATTATGGCATGCCTGCGAGGCGGACGTGATCCTGCCTTCCAGCGATCCGCTTCAGCGCCGTCGGAGGTGAAGCGCGAGGTCGCACAGGGCGCGGAGCTCTGCGAGGCGCCTGGCCACGGCGGTGGCGAAGGGCGCGTTGGCGGTCCGCGGTCGGTCGGCCAGCCTCCATCACCCGACTCCAACTTCTCCAAGTCAACGAGATCCTGGTTTCGCCCTGCCATCCTCTTCATGGCGAGAAGCACCTCACGGTTCTTGGTGGACCGGGTGGCGCCGTGGATGGTTACCGCCACCCCACCGCAGATGGCGTAGCGGATCTGCGCGCGCCTCAGCGTGGCGCACACGGCGTGGAGCTCGGTAACCAGGTTCACGAATTCAGATTACCACGCGGTGAAGCGGCAGCTCGGCGTTCAAGGCGCTACTCTCGAATGGGCCGAAAAACGTGGAAAGCGGCCACTGGTTCACCCAGGAGGTGGTGACCACTCTGGAAAAATGGCCGATGGGTGGACCCGGCTTTGCCCAACAATTCGGAGATGACGCGATGACTGGCGGAATTGCTGGAGCGGAATTGCTGAGGAGAAGTGATTATTGGGCAATCGTTGGCGCATTGCGCGTTCTCGCTTCGCAGAACGGCGCGTGACTGGTACGCTCGTGCCGTGGAAAAACGTCTCTCACCAGAAAGACGCGTTGAGACCATATCGCTCATTTTCGGCCTTGCCGGGGCTGCTATGGGCGTAGCGATCGAGTCTCAGGCTGGTCCCTGTCTCATTGTCTTGGCCTGCATCCTCTACGCCGTATCTGTTCTAAAGTATAGGTCATCTGAAAGCTATGTAGCCGGCAGGGTTGTCATCGTCGCGGCACTCGGTTGTCTTGGCGTATGGTGGGTAGAGAGAAAGATTTCCGAGAAGAAGCTAGAAGCAAGGGAAGGCGTGCTGGAACCTGGAGGGATGTCGTGTCCTCCAAATGACTGCAAAATTCCACCAGGCGCGTTCGCGGTTCATATTGCCGATGGTGTCTATATCGTAACTGGGAGGCAGCCCATAATCAGCGAAACTAATCCAGACGGATCAATCAGAAAGGAACTCCTGACCGTATCAGCAAAGAACGGAACGCTGGAAATTGACGCGGCGATTTTTTGATGATCGGCAAGACTTGGTTGCCAAGGTTGAACATGGTCATTTCATCTCTACGCCGTTTGCTTCTTACCAGAAGCGACCAAACAAGAGTACCTACGCTGTTTACAATCATAAGGATGAACAAGTTCTTGATATCGAAATGCCGAACGAAACTTGTGTAATTGTAAGAAAGGCCGATATGTACACGTCGAATGGACGCCACCGTATTAACGTCGATGGTAGCGTAATGAAGTTTGACGAAGGTCCGCGTGGTTGGGATGCCGAACAGAACTGCTTTGATGGGGTTTGGAAAACCCTCATCGAAATTAGGCGATAAGTATCTTGGAATGCGCAGAAGCCGCCAATTGGGCCCCCTTCCGCAGTGCGGGCACATCCCCTTGACCGGGTACTTCCCGTCAAGAAGGTCATCGATCCAAACCTGCGCGAGCCGTGCCACCCGAAAGGCCATGTTGGGCTGATTGAAATTCGCCCCGCAATCGTGTGGCACAGTACCCGCCTCGTATCGCAGGGGCCTTGGCAAGAGTCTCGCGGCTGCCAATGCGAATCTCTAGGAGCCGAGGCACGGCCAGAACCTCCTTCTGCTCGTTCGCAAGATCCATCGCACCTCTAACTTAGAAATTCTTGGCACCCGCCCAGTCATGCCGAAGACGTTGGAGGTACAATGGTCAGGGATTCCTTCCAGTCTGATCTTCGAACCGCACCATGCTTGACGTGAAAGCCTCAGATCCTTCCGCGCAGGGCGCGCGCTTTGAGCGCGGAGGTTTCGCGGCAACCGTCATCCGATCCTTCACCCGATTCTTCAACCGCATCTCGGATGTGCTGACTATCCCGCCGCGGATCCTGCTGCTTGTGTTGCTGAGTGCCGGCCTCGTGTCGGGAATCGACGTTGCCTGCAAGGCCTTGCGTGTGGCGAGCTATCGCTATGACAGCCCTCCGTCGCTGCTGGTGCGCTGTGCGCTGCTGGCATCGGAGGCTTGCGCTTGCGTCGGGCTGCTGAGCCTGATGCTGGCCATCGCGGTGGCCGGACATCGCCTCGTGCCCCGCATTTCCGCCTTGCTCATTCAGTTCATCGCGGTGAGCAGCTTCTTCGTAACGAGTCTAGCGTATGGGTATTTCGTCGAAACCGGAAGCGTGCTCGACTACGCGGCGGTTGCGTACGGCTTGGCCAATCCTCACGAGACCCTTCCCCTGCTGGCCGGGGCTCTTCGGCCAGGCATGGGCATCCTGCTTGCGGTCGTTCCGCTCTGCCTGATGGCGGCAGGCTTAGGCATGGCGGGCCGATCGTCAAGATGGGGTGAGTCCTCTCCGCGCGCGAGCTCGAAGAAGCGTGCGTGGCGGACGGCACAGTGTGCGCTGGTTTCAATAGTGGCGTTCGCCGCCGCCGACCGCTTGGTGCTGTCGAGTGTCGACAAGGGGTTCGCGCGCCAGACCGTGGTTCAACTTGTCGACGGATTCGTGACCACGCAGTTTCATGGCGACCGGCCGCTCGAAAATCGTCAGGTGGTGGCACGACGGCATGGCGCCTCGGGCTTGCATCGCGCCGCTGACACCAAGCCCTACAATGTGGCCATCATTTTCTTGGAGTCGACGCGGCCCGATGCCACCTCGGTCTACGTACCCGGGCTCGACACCACCCCGTCCCTGGCACGGCTCGCGCGCGAGGGCACCACGGTCGATGCCGCGTACACCGTCGTTCCCCGCACCGCCAAGGCGCTGGCGGCGACACTTTGCGGTTTCGAGCCACGCTTGAGCCCCACGCTGGTGGAGAGCCAACCTGGGGGCCTTCCCGGCAAGTGTCTGCCGCAGCTTCTGCGCGATGCCGGATACTCGACGGTATTTTTCCAATCGCCCAACAAAGGCTTCGATACGCACACCGATCTCGTGACCAACCTTGAATTCGATCATCTATTTGCCGGTGATGACCTCCCGCACGCGGGGTTCGAAGTCGTCAACGCCTACGGATACGAGGATGAGATCCTGGTCGAACCCCATCGTCGCTGGCTGCGTGAAGAGGCGCGCGAGCCCTTCCTGGCTGTCTACCTGACCAATACCAGCCACTACCCCTACGAGCCGCCCAGTCATTGGTCCAAACGGCAGTTTTCGGACGACAAGCGCTGGAACGACTATCTGAATTCCGTCAGTTATGTCGATGCGGTGGTGGGCAAACTCATCGAGCAATACAAAGAAGCGGGTCTTTACGAACGAACCTTGTTCGTTGTGCTTGGCGATCACGGGGAAGCATTCGGCGAGCACGGCATGCGGACGCACAACGTGGTCTTGCACGAGGAGGGCGTTCGCGTTCCCTTGGTGTTAAGAGCCCCCGGTGGGCTGAATCGACCGAGCCGGATATCGGGTCCGGTGAGCCAACTGTCGATTGTGCCGACCGTGCTCGACGTGCTCGGATTCGTTTCCGAGGGCGAGGGCTATGACTCAAGCTCCATTTACGAAAAACCCAATCAAGAGCCTGTCTACGTTGCTTGTTATGCCAACGAGCACTGTTTGGCTTCGGTCCGCGACCATTACAAGTTCATCTATTACTACAAGGATCAGCCGCCCAAGTTGTACGATTTGCAGCTCGATCCCAAAGAACAGCGCAATCTCGGGTGGGAGCAAAAAGGTCGGGTTCAGGCCCGGGCGCGGGAGATTCTCGACTGGGAGGCCGCAGTGGACAAGCTGCACGAGAGCAGCAACGGGTTCGCGCTTGCAAAATACGTCCAGCGCTCTCCGCAGCCCGGCGTCCAACACGCGGGGATTTTGCATTTTTCCGATCTCGTTGACTGGCTCGGCTACAGCATGGAAAGCCTGCCTGAGGGCAGAG
>Ga0265316_10004922_pt1 | contig 13136 bp, 8 predicted proteins | sample 4522metaG_FD_202092 | JGI IMG/M metagenome (GOLD analysis project Ga0265316, IMG submission 202092) | Rhizosphere microbial communities from Carex aquatilis grown in University of Washington, Seatle, WA, United States - 4-5-22 metaG | ecosystem: Host-associated > Plants > Roots > Rhizosphere >... | reverse complement strand
CCCCGAGCCCCGTCCTCCCGCGAAACGCCCACGAACTCGCTCACGCCCTCGCTCTCGCGGCCCGCGACCCGCCAGCCGCGGGCCGGCCCTGCGGGCGGCCCGCAATTTCCCGACAAGCCCTAGCTACCCGTGGGTTGTGCCAGGCACTTGATTAAGAATTGGGGCACCGCCGTCTACATGGGATGTATCGCGAACCCCATTTTTCTGGCCGCGTCGGCCATACGCTGATCGTAGGTTGCCAAGGCCACCGACCCCAAGCGCTGGTGCAAGAAGTCGAGCGTGGAAAGATGAAGCGCGTCCAAGGTTCGCACAGTCACGGGAAAGGGCTCCAGGGCTCGGGCCAGCACCTGGGGCGCGAGTTCAGCCAGCGCGACACGTGCGAGGATGGCCTGGGCCGCCTCACCATGAGAGGTGGTCAGCCCGAGAGCGCACAATCTGACCCATGTCTCGTAGACGACTAGGCGGCTCGATACCAACGACGCGGCCCACAGTTCTTCGGGCGGCCGCTGGTCCTCTGCCAGTAGCCTCGCCAGGACCACTGACGTGTCGACATAGATCACCGGTCGCCTCTGTCGCGATCGAGATCAGCAAGCACTTGCGCCAGGGATGCCACTGGCTGCAGTGCCGGCATGGGAATGCCCGCACCCAGAGGCGCCGTAACCAGGCCGTTGCGCACGGCGTCCGCGAGGAGGCTGTCGCAAAGCGCAAGAGCCCGGCCTGCCGCGGGAGGCGTCAGCTCCGCGACCACGCGGTCTCGCTCCGTCACCAAAACCGTCTCACCCTGTCCAGCCAGACGGACGTACTCACTGAGCTTGTTTTTCAGCATCTTGATGCCGACCGAGCGCATGACTTGAAAGTAGCTACAAGTAGCCACTTTGTCAAGGAGCCCGGCCACGTAGACTGTATCAGTTGGCCGAACGTAGGCCCGTTACAGGCCCCGAGGGTGGTGCCTGAGTCGTATCCGATGCACCTCTTGCCCGGCCGGAGGCTAGTCGTCTTCTTCGGCGGCCATCTTGGCTTCGGCGACGACCTTGTCCATCAGGTTGCTGGGCAGTTCGTCGTAGTGCGAGAACTCAAGCGTGAACGAGCCGCGGCCACCGGTCATCGAGCGCAGGTCGGACGAGTACTTGAGGGTTTCCGACATGGGCACATGCGCGCGGATGACTTGATCCTTGCCGGTGGACTCCATGCCCTCGACCCGGCCGCGGCGCTGGTTGAGATCGCCGATCACGTCGCCCATGCAGTCGTCCGGGCAGGTGACCTGGATCTTCATGATGGGCTCCAGCAAACACGGCTTGGCAAGCTTGAAGGCGGCCTGGAAGGCCTTTGAGCCTGCGATTTCGAAGGAACGCGAGTCCGAGTCCACGTCATGGTACTTGCCGTCGAACAGGCGCACCTTGACGTCGGTCGCGCGGTAGCCGGCGACGACCCCCCTGACCATGCGCGCGCGCATCCCTTTCTCGATGGCCGGGATGAACTGGCGAGGCACGGCGCCGCCTACGATGGCGTCCTCGAACTCGAACCCGCTGCCGCGAGGCAGAGGCGCAATGTCGACGTAGCAGACCCCGTACTGGCCGCGGCCACCGGTTTGCTTTTTGTGCTTGCCTTCGACGTTTTTGGCTGTGCCCTTGATGGTCTCCAGGTAGGGGATCTTGGGCGGCAGCAGATCCACCTCGACGCCCATTCGGTGCAAGCGATCGACGGCGGCCTCGATGTGCAACTGGCCGGTGCCACCGATGAGGATCGCCTTGGACTGCGGGTCGTGCGTGACCTTGATGGCCACGTCCGAGTCGATGATTTCGTTGAGCTTGACCGCGACCTTGTCCTCGTCGCCTTTGGACTTGGGCTGCAGGGCATAGGTGATGAGGGGCGCAGGAATGGCCGGCCTCGGCAGGGCAAAGAGCGAGTGTTCGTCGGCCAAGGTGTCGCCGGTCTTGGTGGTCTTCAGCTTGGCCACGGCGACGATGTCGCCTGGGAAGGCCTCGGCGATCTGATCGCGCGCCTTGCCCTGCAGAACGTAGAGCTGACCCAAACGTTCTTTGGAATCGTGGTTGACGGAGATCAAGGTGGCGTCGCCCGTGAGCTTGCCCGAGATCACCCGCAGAATAGACAGTCGACCAATGTCCGAGGTGCAGGTCTTCCACACGTAGGCAGCGACAGGTGCCGCAGGATCAGCGGCGCGCTCGGCTGGCTCGTCGCCAATCTTGCCCTTGCAGGCCGGCCGATCGGTTGGCGCCGGAAAGCATTCGACAATGAAATCGAGCAGGGGCTGAATGCCGAGGCACAGGCCGGGCGCAGCGGCAAGCACAGGCACAACCGCCTGTTTGCGCACGCCCGCGATCAAGCCCTGGTGTGCTTCTTCATCGGTCAGCGTGCCGGTTTCCAGGTACTTTTCCACCAGGGCGTCGTCGGCCGAGGCGATGGCCTCAAGCAGGACCTCGCGCGCCTTTTTCGCGGCGTCGACCATGTCGGCTGGGATTTCGCCCTCTTTGACGTCTCGGCCTTCACCCGAAAAGCGAAACGCTTTCATCGACAGCAGATCAACCACGCCGACGAAGTCGGCCTCTTGACCGATGGGGAGCTGCAAGGCCACTGCCTTGTTTGACAGCGTCTCGCGCACGTCATCGAGCGCCCGCTGAAACTCAGCGCGTTCGCGGTCCAGCTTGGTGATGAGCACGCAGCGGGGCAGCCCGAGTTCGTCGCACATCGCCCACGTCCGCTCGGTGTAGACCTGCACGCCGTCAGAGGCAGACACGACAACCACGGCCGCATCCGCGACATCCATGGTGATGCGCGTGTCGACCAGGAAGTTTCCGTTGCCCGATGTGTCAAGAATGTTGATCTTGAATTTCTTCCACTCCACGTGGCCCGTAGCGGCAAAAATGCTGGTCTTGCGCTTGTGCTCTTCGGGCTCGAAGTCGAAGTTAGACGTGTCGTCGTCGACGCGACCTAGCCGCTGGGTCGCCTTGGTGGAGAAGAGAATGGCCTCGCCCAGGGTGGTTTTGCCTGCACCACCGTGGCCAATCAGTGCAACGTTTCGAATCTCGTTCGCCGCGTAGCTCTTCATGCATACCCCTTTAGATGAATCGGGATTTCCCCCGCCACCTTCCCCGAAGTCTCGCGCTTATAAATCACCTGACGAAGGAAGTCGAGGTGGTCATTTGCGCGAGATGTGGGCGTTTCGGGATGCGGCGCGATGGTGGCAGGGGGCGGGCTGGTCAGTTCTGGCTGGGATCGAGGACGCGGCCCATGAAGAGAATGGCGCCTGTCGGCTGGTCACGCAGGAAGTAGAGGAAGGGACGGGTCGCGTCGAATTCCAGCCCGGTCGGGGCGGCGCTGCCTACCATGACGACAGCGGTGGCCGCCGCGGCCTCGGTGCCCTTTTCCGCGACGTTGATGAAGGCCTTGTGGATGACCGCCGAGATTTGGAGGTTGTGCGTGCCATCCATGCCGGAGAAGTCCGCCCTGCCATCGAAGGCCGATGGCATGCCCAGGGCCTTCAGGTGGTCCGCCAGCTCTGTCCCTGTCTCGATCTTGAACCGGGGAAGTGTGAGCAGAATCTGCTGGCTGGTCAGCCCTGTCACCAACGTCCCGAGCGTGGTCGCGTCCAGCGACGCTTCGACCTGGCTGAATTGGCCCGCATCCGGCAGCACGACCAGGAGTGAGAGTCTGTCGTCGGCGTAGGGCAGCGCGGCCGCCACGAAATTCGTCCCCTGCAGGGCTGGGATCCCCGTCAGGTGCGCGCCCATGAATTTCGCGGTCACGCCGCTGCCGTCGAGAAGCGTGAACGAGCCGTCGTAGGTCGTGTTCGGGTCAAACGGGGTCTTCCAGGCGGCATTGAAGTAGACCGCGTTGGTCAGGACCAGACGCGTAAGATCAGTGACGGTGCCGTTCGCCAGCAGTTCCGGAATCTTGTTTTCGGTCTGGGCGGCGACCCACTGGTTTATGGTCGCGCGCGAGGGCTCGGGCGCATTGATGAAGTCGAGCAGGTTCAGCCCAGCGCCGAAGTTCGCAGCCAGGGTGTCGAGAAAGTCTGACTTGAAGGTATAGGTCTTCTCGGCCCACAGGGCGTTGACGATGTTCACCCGCATCGGCCCACCGTCTGCTGCAAGCTGGCCCTGGCCGCGCGAAGCCAGCGCCTGATCCAGAGCATTGAACGCTGGGTACAACTGCGCGGGCGGCAGGGTGAAGTGAAGTGTCTTGGCCATCTCGGTCGCGGTGGTACCCGCCGCGCCGGCATAGGTCATGGCAAGGGCAATGGAGATGCTGGCCGGTGAGAAGATCAGATTCGACTTTTCGAGAATGAGCCGTTTGTAGATGTCGAAGGCGAACGCGGCGTTGTCGGAAGCCAGGGTGGTGCTGTCAGCGGGCGGCACCTGCGGGTCGGTGATGCGCTCGACAGGCGATTTTGCCGTGTCGACTTTCGGAGTCGACGCCCCGGAGCCACAAGCGGCAAGAGTGACGGAAGCGGCGAGGGCGAGAGTGGCGGTTCTGGCGTGGAATGATCGGTCCATAGGAGCCTCCCGGTTGGCTGTGAAGGTTCTCAGCAAGTTCGGGGCCAACGCCGACTGGGTGCGAGAAACCCGCGAGCCGGCCAGAATTTCATCAGAATTCTGACAGCGCGAAGACCGCCGTAGCCGCAGTGCCTCAGAATTCTGAGGGAGCGCAGGCAGTCCCGTCGTGGCGATGTGCCTGGCACGCCAAAATAGCAGCAGCGACGCGGCATCTTTCGGAGGCTGCCGGCATCAAACCCAGTGAATGAGGACAGAACCCGCAGCCGCTGCGCCTTCCGGGACCAGGGACCGGATATCGATGGATAGCCCGCAAGGGTTGCGTGCCTTCAGACCACGCCCGAACAAGTGACAACGTTCAAGCACAGGAGAGCATCATGGCAGACCTACGAACCACGTACATGGGTGTCCCACTCGCCAATCCGATTGTGGTGGGATCCTGTTCACTGTCGAAGTCGATCGACGGTATCAAGAGATTCGAGCAGGCGGGGGCTGGCGGCCTGGTCGTCAAGTCGCTCTTCGAGGAGCAGGTCCAGCTCGAGGAGGAGGAGTTCCGCGACCGCTTGGGCGCCATGGAGCCCGGCTTCGCCGAAGCGGTCAGCATGTTCCCCAAGATGGAATATGGTGGACCCAAGCAGCACCTCTACTGGGTCGAGCAGGCCCGCAAGGCGGTGAAGATGCCGCTTTTTGCCAGTCTCAACTGCGTCAGTCGGGTGACCTGGGGTGACTACGCCAAGCAGCTGGAAGGCACCGGCGTCAACGGACTCGAACTCAATTTCTACTCCCCTGCGCTTGACCCGGAGATCGGCGCGTCCGACATCGAGCGACGCGAACTATCGATCCTAGAACGGGTGCGCGCCTCGGTGAAGATTCCCATCGCGGTCAAGCTTCACCCCCACTACACCAGCCTGATGAACGTGGTGTCGCGCATGGAAACGGCTGGGGCCAACGCCTTTGTGCTCTTCAACCGGTTGCTCCAGCCTGACATCGATATCGACACCCTGACTCGGCATTCCTCCCCTGGCCTGAGCGCGCCGGGCGAATCACTGCTACCCCTGCGCTGGATTGCCATCCTCAATGACCGGGTCAAGGCCGACCTAGTGGCCACAACTGGGATCTGGACCGGGCGTGACGTGGCCAAGATGATCCTGGTGGGCGCCAAGTCGGTCCAGGTGGTCAGCGTTCTGTATCGCGAGCAGGCCGGTCACATCGGCAAGATGTTGGGCGAGCTTTCGGCCTGGATGGATGTGCACAAGTTCGCCAACTTGGAGGCCTTCCGAGGCAGTTTGGGGCAGAAGCAGGGTATCGACGCGTGGTCCTTCGCCCGCGGCCAATACATCAAGGCCCTGGTGGGCGTGGAGTAGAGAACAGGCATCTACTGATTGAAGCCGGAGCACAGAGGATCTTCCTGGGAACAGGTCCAGCAGGTCAGAACAAGGCGAGAATAGGGAGGCGCCACATGGCCTGCCTGTCGCAAGACCGAGATCCTCTGGCCCCGGTAAGCGTCGGGACAGCCGACCCCTGGGTCGATGTCGTAAACGAGATACCAGCAGGGTCGATTGGCCTCGGGAACTGAGTCGAGGAGGGGATTGGCGGGATCGAGCGAGTGTCCCGGATCGTTCTTGCACTGGGGGAGTGGTTCTTCCTTCTGTCCGCTTGCCGGACAATCAGCCAGACCCGGCGGGTCGCACAATAGGCGCTGGATGGCTTGGCATTGGGGCTCAATTACGGGTGTGTTGGGATCGCTGTCGACCAGCGGGTACTGGACACAGCCGGGATGAACATAATCGCCAACATCGCCGATCTGGACGATCGCATCCGAGAAATCGGGGTTGCAGATGCTGAAAGCGTTCGGCAAGGGATTGCCCTGTGCGTCCCGACTCTCGGTGGCATCAAGAAACTCCTTCAACCGAAGGGCGGGGTAGGCCTTGTATCCGTCCGTTGCGGGCAAGGCAGTGGCTGAAGTCGTGCAAACCGGCAGAACATCCCACAGCGAATCCTGTGGGCTGGGAGCGGTGGGATCCTTGCCAATCTGGTATTGAGGGCTGGTCAGCGCGCGGTCTGCCGGCCAGCCGATGATGCCTGATACCAGGATCCGCCCCGAAGGTATTGCATTGTTGATGCTGTCGACGATGTCCTGGACTCTGATGAGCGGCAGATAGGAATAGTCAGGCTGGGCGGGGTCAACCTGGTCCTTGGCCGCGCAATCGGCAAGGTTGGCAGTGAAGCCGGGGCCACTGTAGCCAGTCAACGGTGTGTAGTCGGGGATCGGCTGGCCATTGCAGACATGGCCGCGCGCCGCGCACCTGAGTCGGGGGCTGTCGCCCGGGTTCACCTGGAGAAACAGGCCATCGTTCTTTGTGGCGTCGGGATCCGCAGAGCAGTCGTCTTGGTCGGAAATCAGGACAATGTATAGGGTGGCGTTGGTCCGCAGAAAGCCCGTGTTGGCCTCGTTCACATCTCTTTGGGGATTGAGGGCCACGCGCAACGCTTGCAGTGGCTGCGGGTAGGGGCTGCCGCTGGTTCCAACCGCCCTTGCCAGGCAAGTGAAGACCTCCGTCAATTCGCCAACGTAGTTCTGGTCACGGCCAGATCCATCGAACTTCAATGTGTCCACGATCCAACGGGCGCCTGGCTTGAGCCCGCAGCCTGCGCCTCCCGCTGTCGCAACCGCTCCCGGCGAAGGATCGTTTCCCCACAGAAGGCCCCGGTCGCCCAACCATCGTCCGCTGCCGTCGGATACTTCCGTTCCAGCCCCCATGTCGCCGCTCACCACGCCGATGTGCATGTCAGGCAAGCCGTCGGAAAGCCTCTGCAGCGCCTCGATCATCTTCACGAAGTTCGCGGCCAGCGCGGCCTGCTTGTTGGCCATTGATGGCGAATTGTCGATGACGAAAAGCAGATCGAGCGCCCGCGGCGGAAAACCAGGGGAGAACGAAAAAGTGGTCGACTCTCCGACATGGGGAGGCGGCCATTCCGGCGGTTGGGAATGACAGGCTGACAGAAGCAAGGGAATTGCGGCGACCAGGCGGCAGCGCAGGCGAACGAGGGGCATGGAGAACCTCCGAACGAGGGACGAAAGGACGACGAGCGGTTCGTGCCGCTCCTACGCAAGAAGCGGGCCGCCACGCCGGTCTTCCTTCGGCAGGCGAAATTCCCGTCCAATGCCGACGATTGCGCCGGTTTTCGGAACTGCTGGAATCCGCTAGCCTTCCCGCGGAGTCGCCTGTCCGCCAACCTTGGTGACAGCGTTGTCAACTTGGAGAGGGGCGGTTGCAGTTCTAGGAAATTGGGGTAGGGGACAGTCCATGCGATACGCCATTTTGGGCACGGGCGCGCTCGGCGGATTCTATGGTGCGCGTTTGTGCCGTGCCGGTTGCGATGTTCACTTTCTCCTACACAGCGATTTTGAACATGTGCGCGAGCACGGGCTGGTCGTGGATTCAAGGGACGGCGACTTCGTCCTGCCGCGAGTGCAGGCCTACCGCGACGTGCGCGACATGCCCCGTTGTGATGTGGCGGCCGTGGCGCTGAAAGCGACGCAGAATCATCTGTTGCCATCGCTGTTGCCGTCGGTGTTGGCGGATGGCGGGGTGGTGTTGCTGATGCAAAACGGTCTGGGCGGCGAGCAGGTGGCGGCGCAGGCCGCGCCCGGCCATACCGTGCTGGCGGGTCTGTGTTTCCTATGTTCCAACAAGATCGGTCCCGGCCACATCTGCCATTCCGACTACGGCGCGGTTCGGTTGGCGCAGTACTCGGCTGATGGCGCAAAGGCCGGCGTCAGCGACCCCATGCGCGCCATTGGCCAGGATTTCGCCGCCGCCGGCATCAAAGTCGACCTGTTGGATGATCTGCTGCTGGCGCGCTGGCAAAAACTTGTATGGAACGTGCCCATTAGCGGCTTGTCGGTGGTGCTGAACGCGGACACCCAGGCGCTGATGGCCGACCCGCACGCGCGCGCGCTGGCCGAGGCCATCATGCGCGAGGTGGTGGCGGGGGCGCGGGCCTGCGGCCGGCACATCGACGACCGCTTTGTGCAGAAGATGATCGACATGACAGTGGCGATGAAGCCCTACCGGGCCAGCCTGAAGGTCGACTTCGACGACCACCGACCCATAGAGGTGGAGGCCATCTACGGCAACCCTCTGCGCGCCGCCCAGCAAGCCGGCGCGTCCATGCCGCTCGTCGAGACGCTCTATCGCCAACTCAAGTTTGTGGACCAGCGGAACCGCGCGGGTGACCCGGGTCAGCCGCCGAGGGCGTCTTGCCGTCGAGGATGCGACGCAGACACGCGGTTAGCCCGGCCACGGTGACCGGCTTGAGCAGCAGGCCGTCTCGCTCCTGGGTGATGCGCTTGGTGGCCCCGCTCAAGAACACGATGGGGATGTCCGGACGCAAGCGGGCGATCTCTTTTGCCAGGAGATCTCCCGTTAGGACCGGCATGGTGACGTCCGTGACCACGACATCGAAGGCGTAGGGTGCCTCGCGGAATGTTCGCAGCGCCTCGACACTGCTGACAAAGGCCTTCACATGGTATCCGAGCGAGCCGAGTCCTCGTTCGGCGAGCTGGACCAGGGTCTCCTCGTCGTCCACAAACAGGATGCGTTCAGTCCCCGCCTGGGCCTTTTCGCTGCCGGTTGTCGTCGCGGGCGCCTGATCATACGCAGGGAAGAACACCTCGAAGGTTGTGCCCTTGCCAACCTCGCTCGACACCGTCACCGCGCCGCCATGGTCGCCCACGATGCCGTGGACAACCGCCAGACCTAGGCCCGTGCCCTGGCTCTTGGGACGCGTGGTGAAGAGCGGCTCGAAAACCCTTCGCATGTTCTCCGGGGGAATGCCGCAGCCGGTGTCTCGAACCGACAGCCGGACGAATCGTCCCACTGAAGTTCCCGGGTGACTGGCTGCAAAATTCTCGTCGAGGTCGACCTCGCTGAGCCCAATCTCAATGCGGCCGCCTTCCGGCATCGCCAGTCCGGCGTTGGTGACCAGGTTCATGACAACCTGATGGACTTGCGTGGGGACGGCGAACACCGAACCGTCGACGGTCAGGGCCTGCTGGATTTCGATCGTGGCCGGCAGGGCCGAGCGGAGAAACTGACACGCCTTCTCGATCAGGGGGCGGATGTTCAGGGATTGCTTTTCGTCGCGCTCGCTGCCGCTCAAGAAGAGAATCTGTTCCACCAGCGCCGAGGCCCGGTGGGCCGCGCGCCGAACTTCATCCAGCTCGATCCGAAGACTGGCGGCCTGGATGGGGCCGAGTCCGTCCGCCTTCATCGTCGCCAGTTCCAGCCCGCCCAGCATGGCCGCCAGGATGTTGTTGAAGCCGTGCCCGATTCCGCCAGCAAGGATCGCAATGGATTCCATCTTTTGCAGCTGGAACAACTGTGCCCGCAGCTTCTGGTGCTTGGTCTCGTTCTGCTTGCGCGCAAGCGCGATGCCCACGCTGGCACCCAATCGTTCCAGGAACGCGACATCCTCGGCGCAAAGAATGCCCGGGCGCTGATCGGACAGGTGCAAAAGCCCGATGATCGCGCCGCCCCGGCGCAGGGGGATCAAGGCGTGGGTCTGGAATCCTTCGGAGATGCAGCGGGACCGGATCGGCCCGAACTTGGCCGGGAGGACGGTAGCCGCGAGCATCTGCAGGGCTGGGGTGAAGAGGCTGCCCCCAGGGGTGAAGAGGTTCTCCTCCGTCGAAGCCTGGCCGCACAGGATGCGCCCGCACATGCAGGGAGATTCTGGCTGATCCTGGGCCGCGTCGGCGGTTGTGCGATCCGGGTTGTAGACACAACGCCCGTTTTCCGCTCGGATGAAGTCTCGCGAAAAGCCCTTGAATACGTAGAAGGGAAAATCGTCGCCGTTCTGCAGGCGGATGCCAGCGCAGCGCATGCCGGTCTCCTCGACGATGGCACGCAGGATCCCCTGGACGGCGTCGACGGTATCGTCGGTCGCCGACAGGCACTCGATTGTGCGTAGCGCTAGCGGTCCGTGCCAGACAGCACGAACGTGCGGCCGTTCAGACAAAGCGTCCATTGGGCTGTTTGACACATGCGTCTTTCTGCAGCAGCGATCACCCTCAAAGACTAGTTAGCGGCAGTTCCACCCGTTGGCTTGAGGGCCTTGGCGTTGACTCAAGTTAACCGCAAATTGCCTTGACTGGCGGGCGAAGTCCGCTTGACTAGACCGGCGGATGAAGAAGCCGGATAGCACGGACGCCGCGACCTTGCGGGCACGGGCCGAAGGCCTGCTGAAGGAGAAGCAGGCACGATCAGAGGCGACAAACCACGGCCAGTTGGAAGACATGCAACGGCTCGTGCATGAACTGCAGGTTCACCAGATCGAGCTGGAGTTGCAGAACGAGGAGATGCAGGCGGCACGGGCGGAATTGGAGGCGGGACTGAAGATCCATTCCGACCTCTACGATTTCGCGCCTATGGGCTACCTGACACTCGATCGCGATGGGACAATCCGCAAGGTGAATCTGACCGGGGCGCGGCTGTTGGGATTGGAGCGTGTTCGCCTGGTCGGGGCGCGGTTTGGCCTCTTTGTCGCCGCCGAGTCTCGCGCCGCCTTCAATGCCCTTCTGCAAAGGGGTTTCGAGAGCCAGGCCAAGGCAGCCTGTGATCTTGCCCTTTGCCACGAAAGTCGTGCGCCAATCTGGGTCCACATTGATGCGGCCGCATCCGATGACAGCGGCCGGGAGTGTCGTGTCGTATTGAGCGACATTTCCGAGCGCCGGCGCATTGAAGAGACACTTCGGTTTCGTATGGCGCTGCTCGACTATTCAGCGGAGCATTCGCTGCAAGAACTGCTTCAAAAGACGCTGGACATGGTCGGGGTTCTGACCGACAGCCCGATTGGATTCTATCACCTGGTCGAGCCGGACCAGAACACACTCAAGCTCACCGCATGGTCCACGCGAACCGCGCGGGAGTTCTGCACGGCCAGCGGGCAAGGCGACCACTACCCGATTGCACAGGCCGGTGTCTGGGTGGACTGCGTGCACCAGCGCCGCCCGGTCATCCACAATGATTATGCCTCGCTCGCCCATCGCAAGGGGTTGCCCCAGGGACACGCCGCCATCATCCGCGAGCTGGTCGTGCCCATCATGCGAGCCGATCTCATCGTGGCCATCGTCGGGGTCGGCAACAAGCCGACCGACTACAGTGACAGCGATGTCCAGGTTGTTTCCCACTTGGCCGATGTGGCCTGGACGATCATTGAGCGCAAGCGGGCAGACGATGCGCTGCGGGAGAGCGAGCAGCGCTTTCGCAGCCTGTTCCAGTCCATGGACGAAGGCTTTGCGCTTTGTGAGATGATCAACGATCCGGACGGGCGCCCGGTCGACTTTCGCTACCTGGCGGTCAATTCTGCGTTTTCCCGGCTGACCGGGCTTCCGGTCGATCAGGTGTGGGGCCGGAACGTCCGCGATATTATCCCGAGCATTGAGCCCCACTGGATCGAGGCCTACGGCCGGGTGGTGCAGACTGGGACTGCCGAACGAATCGAGAACAGCGTGGCGGAACTGGACAAGGAATTCGAGGTTCACGCCTGGCGCGCGGGTCCTGGTCGATTTGCAGCGGTCTTCAACGACGTGACGGAACGAAAATTCGCCGAAAAGGTCCTGCAAGAAAGCGAGGCGCGCGCACGCGCGGCGGCCGAGGCGCTGCGCGAGATCGACCACAACAAGAACCAGTTTCTGGCCGTGCTCTCGCATGAACTGCGCAATCCCCTCGCGCCCATCACCAACAGCCTCTACATTCTCGACCATGCGCCCGCGGGCAGCGAACAGGCGCGGCGCGCCCAGACGGTGATCGGCCGACAGGTTGGGCAGCTTTCCCGCCTGGTTGACGATCTGCTCGACGCGACCAGGATATCGAGCAACAAACTCGTGCTGCAGCGAAGGCGAATGGAACTCAACGATCTGATCCGGCGCACCGTTGATGACCATCGCGTGGCGTTCGAGATGAACGAGGTGGGCATCGAATTTTGCCCCGCGCCCAAGTCGTTGTTCGTCGACGGCGACTGGCACCGGTTGGCCCAGGTGGTGGGCAACCTTCTGCAGAATGCCGTCAAGTTCGCCGGCCCTGGTGGCAGGACACGAGTGTCCGTGTCCACAGACAGCGAGGCGAGGCGGGCGATCGTTCGTGTGGTGGACACGGGGGCAGGTGTGGCCCCGGAGATGCTGGCGCGTCTGTTCCAGCCATTCGTCCAGGCCGACACCACGCTCGATCGCAACAAGGGTGGGTTGGGCCTTGGGTTGGCTCTGGCCAAGGGTCTCGTCGAATTGCACGGGGGAACCATCACTGCAAAAAGCGCTGGGCTGGGCCAAGGGGCGGAATTCATCGTGAACCTGCCGCTTACGCCCGAGGAAGCTGCGGCTGATACACCGGTGCGCTCCCGCACCCTGGCTCCGGGCGGCCGCCGGCGTGTGCTCATCATCGAGGACAACGTCGACGCGGCCGACAGCCTGCGCGAGGCATTGGAATTCAGCGAGCACGAGGTCGAGGTGGCGCACAACGGTCCTGCTGGCCTGGCCAAGGCCCGCGCCCGCAAGCCCGAGGTGGTTTTGTGCGACATCGGGCTTCCTGGCATGGACGGGTATGAGGTGGCGCGCGCCTTTCG
>Ga0265316_10004920_pt1 | contig 13140 bp, 7 predicted proteins | sample 4522metaG_FD_202092 | JGI IMG/M metagenome (GOLD analysis project Ga0265316, IMG submission 202092) | Rhizosphere microbial communities from Carex aquatilis grown in University of Washington, Seatle, WA, United States - 4-5-22 metaG | ecosystem: Host-associated > Plants > Roots > Rhizosphere >... | reverse complement strand
GCGCGGTCGGCGCAGGGCGGGACACCGGCAGGGGCGGACGGTTTCAGATCGATGCGGCCGAGGATCTTGGGTTGCGTGGGATCGATGATGAGCAGGTCGTCTCCGTCGTCGAAATCATCCGGCGTCGTGGTGGCTGCGCCGTTTTCCGCGTAGCGCGTGACATAGGCTTTGTTTGCCGAAAGGACGACGACATCGTGGGGGTCGGAAGCGAAGCCGGTGCCCACGTTAAGTTGGCGAAGGTACGAGCAGTCTGTTGGGTCCAGCCAAGTCAAGGCATTCTGGCCTCGGTCGACGAGTACCACGGGGCCGTCTGGTGCAAGTTGCGTGGGCAGGACCACGTCGCCGGAAAGGGTCATGGCAAGTCCGGTCGCTCCGCTGCCGGAATTGTAGCAACCGTCCTTCACCAGATTGCCGTCGCGGTCGAGGAAGGAAATCGCGGTCGAGCCGATGTAATCGCTGTTCACGACCACAATTCCCCGCTGCACGCTGCCACCGCCGTCTGCGGAGGAATCAGTCGGTGGCGGCGCCGCCTCGGAGGCGAGATCCATCGGTGACGGCGCTGCCTCGGATGCCGAAGCGTCCGCCACCGGAGCTCCGTTGTCGCTGCCACAGGCGCCAAGGCCAAAGCTAGCCGAGAGTGCCACACTGTAGATAGAGAATGCACAATAGCGGTTCATCGTTACTATTCCTTTGTCTTGTTGTTTGCAGATGCCCAGGCAACGGTCAGATAGAACTCTCGGCCCGGTAGCGGGTAATTGGCCAAGTCGCAGATGGTTGAATTGCCCAGATTCTGTCCGCTTGCGCGCACGGAAAAGCCACCGGGCAAATCGGCGTAGACGCCAGCGCCGACAAGAAACCGCGCCGGGACCTGATACGTGTTGGCGAAATCGCGGTAGTTGCCGGCAGTCGCGTCCCAATCGGCATAGAATCCCAGGTCGACGCGCTTTCCAACCCGCACCGCACGCCATTCCGGTCGAGCGTAGAGCCGATAGCGTGGCCTGAGTGGTAATTGACGACCATTCTGCCATTCAACCGGCGATGTGTTGCGTGGATCGGTGAAGGTTCCCGCGGCCACCACGCGCGCATGGCGCCCAAATTCCAGCGCGGCCTCGCTCTCGAGGCCCAGGATGCGCGCGCTGCCGAGATTCTGCGGTCTGGCCCGGCCTCCGACGACCTGGTACTGGATGAGATCGCTCACCAGACTGGCAAAGGCCGCCGTGGACCAGATTACCTTGCTGGCTCCGCGCTTCCAGGAGACGATTGGTCCAGCATCGGCGTTGAAGCCGGTTTCCGGTTTGAGCCCAGGGGCGCCGAGCAGATACCCAGTATTGCCGTAGAGTTCGATGGTCGAGGGCAGGCGCGCGTAGCGCCCGCCGTTGGCGCGTAAGCTGAGCCAGCCCGACAATTCCTTGACCAGCGAGAGGCGCGCGATGGGAAGCACGTGGTTGACCGGGCCCGAGGTGGGCAAGAATTGGTCGAAATTGCCGCGGCCCGAGGTCTCCTCGCGCGCGGCCTCCAGGCGCAACGAGGCGATGACATCGAATCGAATGGGCTGTAGCCAGAAGTCGCTCTCGATGCCGGCGGCGCCGAAGAGACGCGTGGCCGGGGCACCGCTGGCGACTGCATCCGAGGGGCGGAATCGGTCGAAGCGCGTGTCGAAGACCCCTGACAGCGTCAGCCAAGGGCGTTCGATCCGTCGCCAATCGAGGGTGCCGCCCAGAGTGTAGGTTCGATCGTGCGTCTCGGTTTCGCTGGCACCGATCTGGTGGGCAAGATCATCGAAGTAGGAGAGTTCGCTAGTGCCGTACGCGGTGGCGCGCAGGCGGCTGCCGAGGCCGAGATCCTTGCTCGATTCATAAGCGAGGATCCCTGTCGTACGAAGGGTTCCAAGACGTGCGCGAGGGCTGGCAAGGCTCGCCTGACCGGGCAGTCCCTGGTCTCGACCGAAGTATAGAAGCGAGGCGCTGAGCCGCCGCTCGCCATTGATGTCCAGCACCGCCCGCACCGTCCCGTCGAGCTGGTGCAGATCGTTGTTGCGCCGTCGGGCTGCCTTGTCATCGCTGGTGGTCTGGGTTGTGCCTTGCTGGTCCACGTACGGGAAATCGCCGTCGCTGGTCAGGGCGTGAAGCCCGCTGTAAAGGTGAAATCGCCCCCGATTGAGGGCGCTTCGCATGCCGCCGTAGGTGGTTCCAAACGATCCACCGCCAGCCTCGATGTCGGCGCGGTTATCTTTGGGTATCGCGGTGGTGATGGAAACCACGCCGCCGATGGCCGAGGCGCCGAACCCAATGGGGCTCATGCCGCGATAGATCTCGATGCGCTCCACATCGCCGAGCGGGATGGCGCCGAGATCTACTCCGCCGCCCGTGGCCGTGTTGTAGGGAACGCCGTCCACATAGACCAGCACCTGATTGGCGGTCGATCCGCGCAGCGAGATCGTCGCGGTCGAGCCCATCCCGCCGAGGCGTGTGACGACTGCGCCTGCTTGTTCGGACAAAAGCTGCGGCACCGACTCGGCCGCGCGCGGGGTCCGATCCTGGGTGACCACCGAACACGAGGCCGCACTGTCCTCGCGCGGTGTCTCGGTCGCGGCGGGTGTGGCCACCACCACGGTTTCGTAGATGGGGGCATCAGCCGCCCGCGCGGGCAGCGCCCCCGCACACAAGGAGCCGGCGCCGCAACCAAGCAGCGCCACGAGCAGACGGAAAGAATGTGGGGGCCGTCGGCGAGCGTGCCACGCGCTCGTCATGGGCCGGTGTCTTTGCACGAAAAAACCCCTTGCCTGCGCGGGGAAGGGGTTGGTTCACACCAGCTGACCTTCTCCGCGGAAGGACATCGAGAGTTCGGCAATCGCGAGTGGATATCCTGGCTCAGGAGCAACGCGACCAAGTCGCGCGGGCGTCGGCTCTCGCCTTCCCAGGGCTTGCACCCCAGTGGCGATACGAGAACCTTCTTCTCCTTTACAGTGGCGGGACCGCGCCGGATTCAAACCGGCTTCCCCATTTCGCGATAGCTATTGAGTTGTCAGAACGAGCGCACCCTAGTGAGCTGGGGCGGGGCTGTCAAGACTGACATCGGATGACGTCAGGGCGGTGGGTCATTGCAGATGGCACCGGTCGCTGTCGGCGCATGCAAGTTCTCGAATATTGCCTTGGCCCGTGCGAAATTGCGCATGAGTTTGTCATGGTCAAACCGTCGTGGAAATTCTTGCTGCTGGTGGCGCTGTTCCCAGCCGCGGCCCTTTCCTCGCAAGGCGCTGAACACGGCGATCCTGTCGCTCCTGTCGTTCTGGCCCTGACCATCATCCTCGTGGCTGCGAAGCTGGGCGGCGAGCTGGCTGTGCGCCTGGGACAGCCGGCGGTGCTGGGTGAATTGGTGGTTGGGGTCTTGCTCGGAAATCTCGGACTCGTGGGGTACTCGGGACTCGATCACCTGTGGGCCGACCCGGCCATCGACATGCTGGCCCGGCTCGGCGTGCTGGTTCTGCTCTTCGAGGTCGGTCTGGAATCCACGGTCGGACAGATGCTCAAGGTGGGTATGAGATCCCTGCTCGTAGCCAGCCTCGGGGTTGTCACGCCGTTTGCCCTGGGCTGGGCGGTCGGCGCCTGGTTGCTGCCTGGCCACAGCGTCTACGTCCACGCGTTCCTGGGCGCCACCTTGTGTGCCACCAGCGTGGGCATCACCGCGCGCGTGCTCAAGGATCTGGGCCGGGCGCAAACCCAAGAGGCGCGCATCATCCTTGGCGCGGCTGTGCTCGACGACGTCATGGGGCTTGTGGTCTTGGCGGTGGTCACTGGAATGATCGGCGCGGCGGATCGGGGCGCGCCTTTCTCCTTGGCTAGCGTGGCCACGATTGTTCTCAAGGCGACCGGGTTTCTCGTCGTCTCTCTCCTTCTCGGCGTGCGTTTTTCGCCCAAGCTGTTCCACTTCGCATCTAAGTTGCACGCACGCGGGGTGCTCCTGGCCTTGGGCCTTGCCCTGTGTTTTCTCCTTTCCTGGCTGGCCGACCTTGTCGGTTTGGCACCCATCGTGGGCGCCTTTGCCGCCGGCCTGATTCTAGAGGACGTGCACTACCGCGACTTCGTTGATCGCGGGGAACATCCTCTGGAAGATCTCATCCAACCCATCTCGGCCTTCTTGGCGCCTATTTTTTTCGTGCTCATGGGCCTGCGCACCGACTTGCGCTTCTTCGCCCTTCCCGGAACGATGGGTCTGGCGGGCGCGCTTGTTCTCGCCGCCGTCCTCGGCAAGCAAGCCTGCTCGCTGGGTGCGTGGGGCCGGGGTGTGGATCGTCTAACCGTCGGACTCGGCATGATCCCGCGCGGCGAGGTAGGACTCATCTTCGCGAACGTCGGCGTTGGACTCACCCTCGGCGGGCAGCCCATCATCGACCGCGCAATTTTCTCCGCGGTGGTGGTCATGGTCATCGTCACGACCCTGATCACCCCCATCGCCCTGAAATTCAGCCTGGAACGCGCGGCCAGGAAGTAACTCGAAGCGAGCGTGTTCCTCGCGCTACAGCAGCTACGGCGGGTGCGTGGGCTGGCCGGCGGGCGCAAGGCCGGGGGCGCTGCCTTGCATGTAGTCTTCGATCACCTTGCGCACGTTGGCGTCCTTGGGCACGACGGAGATCTCGATGCGGCGGTTCTGTTGGTAGGCGGCTTCGGACTGCTCGCGGTTGACGGGCCGGAACTTGGAATACGCACTGGCCGCGAAGTAGCTGCCGTAGGTGTCGGCCAACGTCTTGTTGGTTTGGAAAATGTAGTCGAGCACGGCGGTCGCGCGTTTCGCCGACAAGTCCCAGTTGAAGGTGGCCGAGCCGCGCTCGTCGGTGTGGCCCTGGATGACGATGGTGTCGATGTTCTCGCGCACTTCGGGATCGGCGAGGAGGTTGCCGAGGGCCTTGGCCAGCGAATCGAGGAAAGGCTTGGCCTGCTTCTTGATTGCGTGCGAGTTGTATTCGAAGACAAGACTCTCGTTGACCGCAATGTCGCCGTTGTCGCCGATGGTGACGATCTGCCCGCTGGTCGAACTGCCGCGGCCAAGCTGGGCCTCGATGGCGGTCTTCAGTTTGTCGAGCACGGAGACGCGTAAGACCGCGATGCTTTGCAGTTGCGCACGCAGGTTGCCGAGCTGGCGATTGCTGTCGGCCACGATGGCCTGCTGATCTTGCAGCCGGCGCTGGGATGCCGCCAGTTCGGCGCGGCCGGCCTGGACTTCGGTCTGCACGGTTCTGAGCTGGCGCTCCGAGGCCGCGATTCGCTGTTGGAAGTCTGCCAAGCGCTTTTCACTGATTAGGTTCTTGACGTAGGCAAGCAGCACAAGGACAAACATGATGAGCGCCATGGTCGACATGACGTCCGTGAACGCGGGCCAGATCTCCCTTGTGCTGTCGTGATCGGAAAGAAGCGGTCGCCGGGAGCGCACGGGTTTGCCCCCTAGACCTTCCGGCCGGACCCAAAGGTTACGAGCTGGGTCTTCAGCGAATCGCTCATGTCCGCGAAGGTCAGGCTGAGGCGCTGCACGTTGTCCTTGAGGTGCGCGTTGAAGTCGTGGAAGTCCTTGGTTGTGTTGGCGAAGCCCTTCAAGGCCGATTCGAAGCGCGCAACCGCGCCGTCGAGGAGCGCGATGGCGGGGCCGAAGCTAGCCATGTCAGGCGCGCCGCTGGCGCCCGGTCGCTGCACGCGAATGCGGTCGAGGTAGGTTTCGATCTGGACCATGACCGCGGTTCGCCGATCCGAGACGTTCGACAGGATTCCGAGCACGGTGAGGATCACGGCGGAAAGGATGCCGACGAGCGAGTTCGAGAATGCCACCGCCATGCCGGACAGGGCGTTGGTTAGACCCTGGCTTACGCCTTGGGCGACATCGGTGGCGCCCGTGGTCTCCGCGCCGACCAGGTGAACGATTTTTCCGATGGACAGCGTGAGTCCGTAAAACGTGCCCAGCAGGCCGAGAATGATGACCAGGCCAGTGGCCGAGCGGATAAAGCGCTCGGCGAGCAGCAGGGGGCGAAGGTCGGATTGAAAGCAGTCGTCGATGATGGCCTGGGCGTTGACTTCGCGCGAGCGCCCCGCCGCCTCCGTCGCTTCGCGGACGATGTGACTGAGGGCGGGATGAGAGAAGCTCGCCTCGCCGTCGGGCGCGTGGCGGATCTCCTTTTCCAGCGCAGCGTAGCGAGCGCGCAGCCAGAAGTTGATGACGATGCCGAGCACGAGCGTGGTGACCGTCGTGGCAAGGATGGCGAGACCTGTGGAATCGATGAGCGACAGCCCGCTGAGCATTGTGCTTGTCATTGCGGGAGAATAGCCGGGTACCTAGAATATTCCAACCTACGACGGGACGTCTTCGCTGAGATGGATGTCCACGCAAACGACGTAGGACTCGCCCGTGGACAAGCTGACCCGATTGGAGATGGTCACGCAGACATTGCCCGTGGCGACGGAAACATAGGGCCGGGTCACGTAGTGGCGCTGGTTCTTGCCGAGGTACATGAAGTAGTCTTTGGCGCTTTGGTTACCGCCGGCCGGGGCGGGGCCGAAGAGCGGGGTTCGCCGACGCTGGTTGCACGTGGGATTGAAGACGGTTCGCGTGATTTGGCGGCCCGACTCGTGAATGACGTAGGCGCATTCGGCCGATGGGAATCGCTCCAAGGCGTGCTCGAGCATGGTTTCATAGGCCGTGGGCTCGCTCATTTCCACCACGGCGGTAATGCGGCTGGCGATGTCGTTGTAGCCCTTGTACATCAGCTTGCGCTGAGTAAACCGTTGCACCATGTGCTCGGTCAGGATCGAGCGCAGCCGGCTGGCGTAGTCGAGCCCGCTTTCCAGACAGGTTCGCGCCGGCGGTTGCGGGTAGGCGAAATAGTAGCCTTGCACTAGATCCGCGCCGCGTTCTAGGCACGACAGTGCCTCGGCCTCGGTTTCAATGCCTTCGACGATGACGAAGACGCCGATCCGGTGGGCCAGCTTGATGAAGAAGTCGAACAGCTCCTGCTTGTGGTACTCTTGGTTGATGTTCTGGATGAGCGATCGATCCAGTTTGATGATGTCGGGCTTGATGCTGGGGATACGCTCCAAGTTGGAATGGCCGGCGCCCATGTCGTCGAGCGCGATAAGAAAGCCGCGCTTGCGATGATTGGCGATAAAGCGTTGCAATGCGGTTGCATCGTTGATTTTCGACTCGATGATTTCGATGGCCACGCGTTCGGAGGGAATGCCGTATTCCTCTGTCAGCTTGATGAGGGCATTGGACTCCGCAGCCGATCGGCTTAGGCTGGACACGTCGACATTGATGAACAGAATCAGGTCGGGGTCGAGGCTGGCCAGGGAGGCGAAACCCGAGATTGCAGCTTCGCGGCACAGGCGGTCCAGCTGCAGCGACTGTCTGTGTCTGCTCGCGGCGTCGAAAAGGTAGCTGGGCGAAATGGGCTTCCCGCTTTTCGGATTGGTTGCGCGAACCAGGGCTTCAAGCCCAATCACCTTCTTTTCACGAATGGAGATGATTGGCTGAAAGTGACTTAGCATGCTGCGGGCTTCGAGGACGGCGTGAATGTCGACCTCCGCATCAATGATGCGAGCCCGCTCAGCGCTCGACTCAATCTCCTCGGCGGGTGTCATGACACGTCCATCGGAAGCATGATCAATGCCGCCCTTGGCGCACGTGCTTCCGTGCCCCGTTGCTCACAAGACTGGCGCATACGAAGAGAGTCAATTGCCATGGATCTTTCGCTCAAGGGCCTGGTAGAAGTTCTAGTGGATGGGACCGAGCTCGGTGATGATACTGCAAACGCCTAAACTTGAGTAGGGGTGGATACGTATTTTTTTTCGGTCCGGGGTGGTTCAGATGCGCAGGGGCTCCGTTGCGACGATGCCGTTACATTGTTGTTATTGACGCGAGCAATAATTCGATTGTTGGTTCAAGAATTGATTCTGCCAATAAGCGGCGTTCCAATGTCAGTCCTGCGGCATGCCAGAACCCCGGCCAAGCCGCAGGATGTCGTCGCTGGGCCTGCATCGTGTCCGGGCACGGCGACCTCGTTTCGTGGTACCGTGACAAGGCAGCTGTCTTCTTGCGTTGACTGCTTCGTATTCGATGTTTTTTTCGGGAACCTCGAGATTCAAGCCCATTCGCCTCCTCGGTACGGGAGGCATGGGCAGCGTTCATCTGGTTCACGACGAGCAGCTTGGGACCGAGGTAGCGCTTAAGACCCTCAAGTTGTCGAGCGGCACGGATCTCTATCGCTTCAAGCGCGAGTTTCGTGCCGTGGCCGACATCAAGCACCCGAATCTGGTGACGCTCTACGAGCTCATCGCGGAGGGATCCCTGTGGTTTTTCACCATGGAATACGTGGTGGGTTTGCCCTTCGACCGTTTCCTTCTCGGGCCGCAGGCCGACCCGGCGCACCTTTCCGACGGCATCTTGCAATCGGTGCAGCAGCTCTGCGTGGGGGTCCACGCCATGCACGAAGCCGGCTGCATCCACCGCGATCTGAAGCCATCCAACGTGCTCGTGACCGAGCAGGGCCGGGTGGTCATCCTGGATTTCGGATTGGCCAAACAGACCGGCAGCGGCTCCATTTCTTCGAATGGGTTGTCGGGAACGCCAGCCTACATGGCTCCCGAACAGGCGCTTGAGAAGCCCAGCATGCCCGCCGCGGATTGGTACGCGGTAGGCATCATGATCTACGAGGTGCTGACCGGGCGCTGTCCTTTCGAAGGCGCCTTGTTCGACGTTTTGCTCAGAAAGCAGACGGAAGATCCTCCCTCGCCAGTGCAGGTGAATCCCCAGGCCGACGAACTGCTGAGCGAACTGTGTATGCGTCTAATCGACAGGGATCCGCTGCAGCGTCCGACTGGTGCGGAGATTCTGGTCCGTCTTGGCGCGGTTCACGAGCCGCGCGGGATTCCGCGCCTGCGTCGGCACACCCCGGTTTCGGTTCCCGCGCAGAGTGTGCTTGGCCGCGAACAAGAGCTGCAGGCACTCTATCGCGCCTACTCCAAGATGCGCAATGGGGCGCTGGCGGTGGCGCTGGTCGAAGGGAGTTCCGGCATCGGAAAGACCTGCTTGATCGAGCATTTCCTAGAGGACTTGCAGGGCAGCGGCGCCGCGTCGGCACCCCTCGTGTTGCGCGGACGCTGCCACGAGCGTGAAACCCTGGCGTTCAAGGCGCTCGACAATGTGGTCGACGGTCTGAGCTATCGCCTGGCCAGTTTCAGCGCGGACGATCAAGCCTATGTTCTGCCCGACGGCATCCTGTATCTCAGCGAGATCTTCCCGGTCTTGCGCCAGCTCAAGCTCACCGAGCACAAACGCTATTTTCTGCCGACCCTGCGCGACGCCAAGGAGTTGCGCAATCAAGCCTTCGTGGCCTTCTGCGAGCTGCTCAGGCGCATGGCACGCACACAGCCCTTGGTCATCTTCATCGACGATCTGCAGTGGGCCGATCGCGACAGTTTCGCCCTGCTACGCGCGGTCAGCCAGCAACCGGGCGCGCCGGCCCTGCTCATCGTCGCGAGCTACCGCAAGCCCGCCGACCAGGGCACGATCGATCCCCTGCTGCGCGAGTTCATCGAACAGCCGGGCGTGGAAACCATCGCGCTTGGCCCGCTTTCACCCGAGAATACACGCGGACTGGTCAGCAACCTCCTCGATGAAGAGCAGATTGCACCTGCGCTGAAACACCGAATCGCAGACGCTGCGGTTCAGGAAGCTGCGGGCAATCCCTTCTTCGTCGTCGAATTGGTGCACCACCTGCGCACGCTGGTCGCCCCCGATCGTGGCATCGAATCGTTTCTCGACGGCAACGCCTTTCGCCTGGAAAGCATGATCCTCGACCGGGTCGGCCACCTGCCGGCGGAGGGCCAGTGCTTGCTGCAACTCATCGCGCTTGCCGGCGATCCCTTGCCTCAGCGGGCGCTGGCCAGTGCCGCCGGTTTGGTCCTTGGATCCGAGGAGTGGGAGCGCGGAATCTCGGCACTCGTGGAAGAAAGTCTGGTTCGGCGCCGGGGTCGTCAGGGCCCGGACATCGTGGAATGCTACCATGACCGCATTCGCGAAACCGTGGTCGGCAGTCTCGACGAGGCGACCGCGCGCCACCTGCACACGCAACTGGCTCAGGCGGTCGAGCAGTGGGATCGCGAGCGGACCGACATGCTGGCCCGTTATTGGCTGTCGGCCGACGACCACGAACGGGCCAAGCGCTATGCTTGCGAAGCCGCTACCGAAGCGCGCACCAAGCTGGCGTTCGATCGAGCGGCGCAACTTTACCAAACCGCGGCCGAGCTTGAAACCGACGACGTTGCACGCGCCGATCTGTTGCGCGCCCTCGGCGAATGCCAGTCGAGCAACGGCTGTGCGGTCCTGGCCGCCGACGCCTACCAGCGCGCGGCCGAGCTCAGCACCCCCGCGCAGGCCGCCCGTCTTCGCCATCTCGCGGCCGAACAACTGCTGCGCGGCGGAGAGATCGCGCGGGGCCTCGATGTGCTGGGCGGGGTGCTCAAGGAGGCGGGTCTTCATTTGGCCTCAAGTCCCCGTCGCGCGGCGATGTCGGTGGCCTGGCGGGTGATGCGGTTGCGAGTGCGCGGTGTTGGTTTCGTGGAGAGACCCGCATCGAACATCTCGGCCAAGGACAATCATCTTCTCGACGTGCTCTGGTCGGCGAACATCGGCCTTAGCGTGGTGGATATCATCAGGGCCGACGATTTCTTGTTGCGCTTCCTAGTGCTCGCGCTCAAGTCAGGCGATATCCGGCGCGTAGCGCAGGGATTCTCGGCCTTGGCGGGGCAGCTGGCCGTGCTCGGGGGATCCCGTTTCGGCTGGGCCATGCGCCTCGCCTCCGAGGCCGAGGTTTTGGCACGGCGATCCGCGGATTCGGCGACCATCGGGATGGCCCGGTTGTGCAAGGCACTGGTGCGCTACTTCGCCGGAGAATTCGATGCGGCGGCCAACGACCTTATAGCGGTGGAACAGTATTTTCTAACCCACTGCCGAGGGATGAGCTGGGAGCTCGCGACCGCGCGCTCGTTCACGTGCTTCTCCTTGCGCCTGGCTGGACGGATTCGCGAACTTTGCGAGCGCTACGATCGCTACACCGCCGATGCCGATCGCGTTGGCGATCGCTTTCTCGGGACCAATCTGCGCACCTACCAAACCGTCGTGTGGCTGGTTCGAGACGATCTCGCGCGTGCGGGCAAAGAAATCGAAGGGGTGTTGGACGCGTGGCCGAAGGACATGTACCACATCCAGCACTTCTTTCACCTCTATGCCCGTTGCGAGCAGGCGCTGTACGCCGAGAAGCCCGAGGATGCATGGCAGGCCATCACCGACGAAAGGCGGCGTCTCCAGCGCTCGGCGCTGCTCAATGTCAGCGGAATCCGCATCGAGCACGCGTGGATCTCTGGCCGGGTCGCGCTGGCCCTGGCCGAGAAGGTCGGCGACGGCGAACGGGCGCCCCTGCTACGCCAGGCTCGGCAGAGCGCCCGGCTTTTACACAAGTCCGAACATCAAACCGGTGTGGCCATGGGCGCGGCCATCGAAGCTGGCGCGCGCTGGCTCTCGCCGGGAGCCGACCGCGAGGTCGGCATCGTCGCGCTCGATCGCGCGGTGGCGACCGCCGAGGCCGCGGGGGCTGTGCTGGTGGCCGAGTCCGGGCGAAGGTGGCTGGGAGAGCTCATCGGCGGGCGACGCGGCGAGGAGTTGCGTGCCCGATCCAACGGGTGGATGGCGAATCAAGGCGTGCGCAATCCCGCGCGCATCGCCCATCTTTACGCTCCAGGTTTCCGCGGGCGCGTGGGCGAGGAATAGAACCTGCCCGCGACAAGCACGGATCCCTTCCCGGACGACAAGCGCTGGCCTTCGAACTCGCCTTGCGCGATAGGAATTGCCGATGAACAATAGCCATCTAGGACATGCCATGAGCGAACTTTTGCGACTCGAAGCCATCATCCAGCGCGACATGCAGTCGCTCAAAGACTGTTCACCGAATGTATCTTGCGAAGGCTGTTCCGAAAAACTGTGCGTGAAACTGGTTGCCGTGGCGGACTTCCCCACCGACTACGGGAATTTTCGCATCCTCGGATTCGTGAACAACAAGGATGGCAAGGATCACACTATCGTGCTCAAAGGCGAGATTGGCGACGGCGAGAATCTGCTCTGCCGCATCCATTCCGCCTGTCTGACCGGCGATGCTTTTGGCAGTCGGCGCTGCGATTGCGGCGACCAACTCCACGCGGCGCTGGCGGCCATCGAGCGCGAAGGACGCGGCCTCATCTTGTATCAGCAGGCCGAGGGACGCGGCATCGGGCTTACCAATAAGCTGCGCGCCTACGTTTTGCAGGACCAGGGGCTCGACACCTTGGAAGCCAACACGTCGCTTGGGTTCCTGCCCGACGAGCGCGACTATGTCGTGCCCGCCGAGATGCTAAAAGGGATCGGCGTGAAGAGCCTGCGCCTGCTCACCAACAACCCAGAGAAGGTAGAGAAGCTGGAGGCCCTCGGCATTCGTATCGTCGAGCGTGTGCCCTTGCAGATCTCCTCCCACAAGGACAACGAGCGTTACCTCAAGACCAAGAAGGATCGCTTCGGGCACTGGCTGTATTTTTAGGAGGGCACGAACAGATCCTGCATGCGCAAAAGGCGCGCGTAGATTCCGTCCTGGGCCAAAAGCTCGGCGTGGCTGCCCGCCTCGGCGATGTGGGCGCCGTCGAAGACCAGAATGCGGTCGGCGCGGCGGATGGTGGCCAGACGATGGGCGATGACGATGGTGGTCTGCTGGCCGAGCAGGCCCTCGATGCCGGCCTGCACTTCGCGCTCGCTCTCGGCGTCGAGCGCGCTGGTGGCTTCGTCGAGCACCAAGATGGCGGGGCGGCGGAAGATGGTGCGCGCGATGGCGATGCGCTGGCGCTGGCCGCCCGACAGGGTCGCGCCGCGCTCGCCGACCACGGTGCTGTAGCCATCGGGCAGCGCGGAGATGAACGCGTGCGCATTGGCGCGCCTGGCGGCTTCGTGCACCGCCTCGGGGTCGAAGGCGTCGCGGCCGTGGGCGATGTTCTCGTAGATGGTTCCGCGAAAGAGGATGGGTTCTTGCGTGACCACGCCGACCTGCCGGCGCACGAAGCGCAGGTCGAGTTCGCCCATGGC